>Ga0302319_10006282_pt1 | contig 23636 bp, 20 predicted proteins | sample Bog_T0_2_FD_203319 | JGI IMG/M metagenome (GOLD analysis project Ga0302319, IMG submission 203319) | Peat permafrost microbial communities from Stordalen Mire near Abisko, Sweden - Bog_T0_2 | ecosystem: Environmental > Terrestrial > Soil > Wetlands > Peat | place: Sweden: Abisko, Stordalen Mire...
GCTCATCGAAGGGCTCCTCAGCGTGATTCATCAAGCACAAGTTTCGAACGCTAAGTAGCTGGATAGTGGCGGACGTTCTCGGAGCGATCGACATCGGCGCGTCAACGGTGCTGGTGGGAATCTCGACTATGAATGGCGAGTTACGCGAAGGGAGCGTGGCCTCCATTGCCACACCACCAACGCCCTCCGAACTTCTGTCCGTAATTACCTCGACACTCACTAGGGCCGCGGGCTCGGATTCAATTACGAAAATTGGTTGTGTCGCGCCCGGACCAATTGACTACGAAAGCGGTGTCATCCTTCGACTCCACAACATGGCGTGGGGACCACTACCGATCGTGAGCGCGCTACGTGATGCCTTCTCCTGTGAGGTTCTTCTGGAAGATGATGCTGCCGCTGCTGCGATTGCCGAAGCGCTGATCGGTGCGGGTGCCGGTCGAAGCATCGTTGGATACGTGACGGTGAGCAGTGGCGTAGGCGCAGGTCTCGTCATCAACGGTGTGCGCCAAGGAGGTGCGCACGGTACTGCAGGAGAGGTCGGACACCTTGTACTGGATCCCACTGGTCCGGTGTGTAACTGTGGACGGCGAGGGGACGTCGAGTCGTTCGCGGGAGGCTTGAGCTTGGTTCGTCAATTGGTCGAGGTGTGGCCCGAACCACTCGACGTTCACTCGAGCGTGCGTTCGCCGGTGGAACTATTTCAACGTGCCTCAATGGGCGACGAGCGAGCACTCGTAATCCGTGATCGAGGTCGTGACGCCCTTGCTCGTTGCTTTGCCGCTGTCGCGACACTTTGGGATCCTGAGGTGATTGTCGTCGGCGGCTCGGTGGCGTTAGGCCAGACTCACTGGATTGATGAATCCGTTGAATTGGCTCGCGAATATTGCATGGCTGAAGTGAGTGAGGGACTACATCACGAGTTCGCGAATCTCGGAACTCGCAGCTCGTTGATTGGAGCTGCGCTTCTCGCCGCTGCGACTTAGCGCGATGTTTTCGAATCCGAACGGCATGATGGGGGGAGTTCTCCCGTTTCACCGTCGGCTACATCGCCGCGTCGGGGGGCGTTGACAATCGAAGCGATCTCCAATCGTTGGCACTTTACTTTTCGGCCAAAAGCTGTTTTTTCGCTTCGTCCAGCAGTGTGAGTTTTTCGGGAGCGACCTTTGGGGACTTGAGATCCAGTCGATCAATTTCGCTCACAATGATTCCTCCGACGAGCGCGCGTAGTGCGTACTTGTGGTCCGCGGGCACGACGTACCACGGAGCCCACGTCGTTGAGGTCGCGGTTAGAGTCTCTTCGTAGGCTTTTTGGTACTCGTCCCAATGTTGACGCTCTGCGAGGTCGTTGGGAGAGAACTTCCATCGCTTCGCCGGGTCGTCAAGGCGCTTGAGAAATCGCTTCTTTTGTTCGTCGCGAGAAATGTGCAAGAAGATTTTTACGACGCGCGTGTTATTGCGGTGCAGATGATGTTCAAAGTTATTGATGTCCTCGAAACGTTTTTCCCAAAGTGTCGACAGTGATCCCTTCTTCGGTACTTCGTGAGTCTTATCGAGCAGATCGGGATGCACTCGCACGACAAGTACGTCCTCGTAGTAGGAGCGGTTGAAGATACTGATACTTCCCAGGGAGGGCAACACCTTAGTGCAACGCCACAAGAAGTCGTGATTAAGTTCCTCGGTCGATGGCTGTTTGAATGATTCGACTCTGCATCCTTGAGGGTTGACGCCCGACATGACGTGTTTGATAGTCCCGTCTTTGCCAGCGGCGTCCATGGCTTGGAGGACTATGAGTAATGCGTGCGAGCCGTCGGCCCAAAGTAGGTCCTGGGCCCTTGACAGTTCGTCAACGTAGGAGGAGAGATCTTCTTCGGCTACCTTCTTGCGGGCGACGCCGCTCGCAGCCTTCGTCTCTTGCCCGAACCAGTCGGTGCGCGTTTCGGTGGTGCTTCGCGAACTTATTTTGGCGCGCTTTCCCGGCTCGACTCGTAATTCATCGAGAATTTCTTCATTGAGCTTCATGACCTACTCCTCTAGTGACACGGTTCGACGTCGGCGAGTTCGTTCGTGACTACCTCGCGAAGGGCGCCGAGAACGTCCTTTGTCGCTCGCTCCATCCCGAGTCTCTCGCTCAAAGCAACGATCCGCACATGTTCGTAACGTGATTCAAACTCCTTCGCCGCGTGCTCGTCCAAGGATCCGCAAACGAGTAGCAGTGGAACTCGACCATCGATCATCGTGGCAATTCCTCCCGTGACCTTTCCCTCAAGACTTCCTTCATCAAATCGACCTTCGCCGGAAATCACGAGACTGACCCGCGAGATGCGTGCTTTCAAGCCGACCGCGTCATCTACGGCCTCGAGTCCGTCGACCAACGAACCGCCGAGCGCCGCAATCGCACCGGCGATACCTCCCGCCGCCCCAGTGCGTTCGAGTGCTTCCACGTCAACGCCTTGTTCGCTGAGGAAAAGCGCACGAACGCTGGCCAGATGCGCGTCGACGATCTTGAGATCTTCTTCACGAACACCCTTCTGATGGGCGTAGCGGCGTGCACCGCTGAAGCGTGCGACGACGTCGGTCGCCGCAATCACTGGCGTAGGCAGACCCCCATGGTCGCGAAGAAATTCGTAACAGCCTCGTCCGCCGTCCGACGTCGCCGAACCACCCAATCCCAAGAGGATCGCATCGGCCCCGTGTTCGGCCGCAGCGAGTATGAGTTCTCCCACGCCGGTGCTCGATGCCGCCAGAGCCTGTTCTGGCGTGGGGGTGACGAGATAGTGTCGACCCACTGCGTCAGCACATTCAAGAATTGCCGTGCGACGCGAGTCGCGCGAGACGAATGTGATCCCCGCCGTCACCTTTTCACCGAGCGGTCCTGACACCCGCACTTTCACAACGTCGCCGACGAACGCATCGCGAAATCCCTCACCTCCGTCAGAGAGGGGTTGCACGTCGGGCACAAATCCGAGCCCTCGCGCAACGACCGCCACCACATCGCACAATTCGACGGCTGTCGCGGTGCCCCGAAACTTATCCATGGCAACAAGAATCGGTGCATCGTGACCAAAGTGTCGGGCATCGCTGGCGGGGACGCGCACATTGTGATCCGCCGACATCGAATTTTGAAGAGCCACGATTGAAACCTTAACAATCGGTCCTCTGGCATCGATGCGCGTCCACTCGAAGGTGCCTTTACAACATCTATGAAAATCTAGGTTGCTCGGTTTCCGTCATCTTGTCTCAGTTGGCGCGACAAATTAGCGACCTTTGCGATTTCACTGGACGAAACGAGGTTGCTTCAACTAAGGTGCGAGGGTCGCTCTAGAACTCCGGTGACTAATTTTGGTTTCCAGGAGGCTCCGCGTGGGCGACAATCAAAAATCACTCGACTTCGCGTCGACGACGCGCGTCTGGTCTGAACGTCCTTGTACGAGGCGCCACGAACATCATTTTGGGTGCCCTTCACGTCATCGTGGTCAAACGAAATGGTCCGCGGCAACGTTTCGACTTCGCCGGTGGAGCAGGTCATTCAGTGAATCGATGACCAAGAGGATCAACCTGCGATAGTGGTGGAATCACCAGGGTAAGTCTTTTACTTACACGTGGCTCATTAATAGGTTGATTAAGTCGCCGATCGGCCGCGGAAACTCCGATTTATCTTGCTCGGCCTATTGAGCACTGGGCCCAACCCCCGCTTGCTTGGAGCAGTGTTCAGAAGTTGCGCGGGTGTTTCAAGAAGGTCCCGAAACTGTGTCAAGCATCATCCGAAGCTGTTCCGACGGGGATCAGTTGAATTTTTTACAAAACATTTGTGGGCCGCCCGGGTCTCGATCCCGGCACCTTGAGAGTGTTTCCAGAATGTCCACTGACGTCCTTCAGCGTCCAGATTCGTAGGCCGGACGAAGAGCAATGTCCACAAACGTCCACCGACGTCCACTCACGTTTGACCTCGTGGCTAGACAATTGGCTAGACCAAGGCTCGTTTCAAGGTCAAGTCACAATTCAATTGAGAGGTGCTGATGGCAGCGTGCTCGAAATACGATTGTGGGAGGACTAAAAGTTGACTCCTTGAAGCCGCCCTCTCCAACTTTCCCGGCACGCTTCAGCTATCGCCTGCGAAACAGTTCCAGCGCCGACCGCATTCCGAATTTCATTCCTCCCTCGAGTGGAGCCACTTAAATGTTCAGGTCGCTTTGGCTCCTAAGGCGATGTCGAAACCGGCGCCGTTGCGTGCCAGGCCGACCAGGAGGACACCGGCCCATTCAAGAACGTAAGCCATTTCGAGCCCCCCTGCGTCGAGGGGCCGCATGTCCAGACTCGCCAGAAACGCCGCGACGTGTGCTCTGGCCTCTGCGCTGTCGCCGGCGAAGAACACGTCCACGGGCTTGTCTTCGGCAAGGACGCCCTGGAGGATTGAATTAAATGCCTTTACGACGTGTGTGCCCTTGGGAGCGGCGGCGGCGATCTGCTGAGAAATCGAGTGGCCCTCGGTAGTCACGAGTCCGGTGACGTCGGCGTTGAACGGGTTGGTGATGTCAACGAGGATCTTGCCTGCCACTGCATCGCCGTACTTCGCGACCACTTCAACCGCGCTGGCGTACAGGACGGCGAGAATGACGATGTCACCCAGCGGCTTTGCCCCGAACGTGCCGACGGTGGCTCCGTTGCCGATCTGAGCCGCAAGTGCCTGAGCCTTGGCGGTGTTGCGGCTCATGAGCTCGATGGTGTGGCCGTGCTTCGCCGCCCGGGTGCCGATGGCGGTGGCCATGTTGCCCGAGCCGATAATGGTGATAGTGGTCATGTCGTGTATTCCTTTGTTGTAGTTGAATGAGGGTTGGTGATAGAGGTTCAATTGATGTAAAGGCTTGGCGTGTGGAGGGTCCGCGTGCTCCTAGATGTCACAACAGTGAGCTAGCGAACTCGTTTCGGTGCTCAAATCACTGTGGTGCCACCGTCGACTACCAACTCCATACCGTTGACGTAACTCGAGTCGTCCGAGGCGAGGAACAACGCGACCGACGCGATCTCCTCAGGGCGGCCCATCTCTCTTCGCGGAATCACAGACTCGAACACCGCTTTCATCTCCGCGGACATCACCGCCCCCATCATTGGCGTGGCGACCTGGCCGGGAGTCAGCACGTTGACCCGGATCTTCCTGTCCCTCAGCTCTGCCACCCACACCCGTGCGAAGGCGGGTAGCACGGCCTTGCTCGCTGCGTACACACTCCAGTCGGGGTAACCCCGGAGCGAAGCGTTCGAGCCGGTCATGAAGATCGAGCCTCCATCGTTGAAAAGCGGCAGCGCCTTCTGGACCGTGAAGAGGGTGCCACGCGCGTTCAGCGAGAAGGCGGCATCGAACTGCTCCTCGGTGATCTCGCCGAGTCTGCCCTGCTCGCCCCCTCCGGCACTCGTCCACAACACGTCGATCTTGCCCTTTTCCTGCTGGACCGTCTCGAACAAACGGTCCAGATCGTCCAGGTCGGCCGAATCGGCATGCACGCCGGTCACGTTCCGACCGATCAGTTTGACGGCTTCGTCCAGCACGTCCTTCCGCCGGCCCGTAATGAAGACGTGAGCTCCTTCATCAACGAACAACTTGGCACCGGCCAACGCCATCCCGCTTGACGCGCCCGTGATCACCGCGACCTTGCCATCGAGTTTTCCCACGAATACTCCTTATGATTGATTTTTCGATGCTATATACACCGATCTGTATGCTTAACTTATCAGCGGATGACGCGAGGCGCAAGTTATACACACCGGTCGGTACCCGATGGGGCTACTCTGGAGGTGTGACCAAGTTAGAAAAGGGGCCGCGAGGCTTGCGTCGTGGCAGGGGCGCACGAGAGCGCATCGTTAGCGCGTCGCAACAACTGTTCCGCGATCAAGGCATCAACGGCACCGGCATGGACCAGATCTGCTCAGTGGCCAAAGTGTCCAAGCGCACGTTGTACCAGCATTTCACCGGCAAGGACGAGCTGATCGCCGAATGCCTCCGCCGATTCGATCCTGACATCCTGCCCGAAGTGTTCGACCGCACCGACCTCACACCTCGCGAACGACTCCTCGCCGTCTTCGACATCCACGCGCCCCTGTGCCCGTTCATCGCTGCCGCCGTCGAAATCTCCGACCCGGGCCACACCGCACGCGTTTACGCCCGCGACTATAAGAGGGACTTTGCCGCGCGGCTCACCGATACCGCCCGCGAGGCCGGCGCCACCAACCCCGAACAGCTCGGCGAACAACTGGCGATGCTGCTGGATGGCGCCTCGGCCCGCAGCCGAGTCCTCAACACCGAGACCCTCGCCACCGCCGCCGCCATTGCGGCCGTCCTCGTCGACAACGCCGTCCCCACGACAGCATTACCGTTCGGCGCAGGCGGTGTCGAGCAGCCCGGCCACCACAATGATCGCGCCGCACCACGTTCCGACCGTAGCGCTGCTACCGAGCACCATGACCAGGGCCACATCCTTGACCGCATCACGGGAGTAGCGCCGATCGATGAGCTTCATTGAGCCGAATAGCGCGCGCAAAGATCGCAGCGTGAACGTCTCAAGGGGCCAGCGACCAGCGTTCTCCGATCATTGGATCATTGCCAAGTGGACATGGCCGATTACTCCTTGAGGACTGTCTGGCTGACACGAAACAACGTACTGAACAAACGGCTCGATTCCCGGAGTCTGACCACTCAGGACGGCGGCAGTAGAAAATTCTTTCCAGACCGTAAGTGTTGCGACCGTTGGGTTCCACGAGCGTGAACACTCAAAGTCTTCTGGTGGGGTCTAGTGGGCCGCCCGGGTCTCGATCCCGGCACCTTGAGATTAAAAGTCTCCTGCTCTTCCCGATGAGCTAGCGGCCCTGAAGGTGACGTTCGTAACTGCACTCGCGCCCGCACCGAACGAACACCTTACTTCAAGCAATCCTTCGAGCGATTCGTGCGCTCGAAGGCAAATCGGAAGTGGTCATTTCGAACTGTTGGTAAATTGGCTTCCTATCTTGTCGTGAATCGTGCATTACCCGCCACAGAAGGCGTCTCCATGACCAATCATCGCGGCGTCGATTCAACTGGTATCTCTGAAACGTGAGCATGGACAATGCGCCATACATCGTCCTCTCGCAGCCAAGTCTGGCTTTGGCGTCCCAGGAACTGCCTGTTTGGGTATCTGAAGAGTGTCGACACGACCGCGAGATCGGTTCCGTAGGTTGCGATAACCGTTTCGCTCAGCGACCGCCCTGCGGGAACGGCGCCATTGGCAGCACGCCAGTTCCTTAATTCTTCGGGACCGCGTTGCATGTCATTGATGCCAAATCGAACGAGTTGGTCGCTGTCGTCGAAGCACGTATTCATGAAATCAAGTTCACCCTTCATCAGAGCTTCTTCGTAGGCCAAAAAGAGCGCCGTGACTTCTTGGACCACCGATTCAATGTTTCGTTGCATCAGAAGTAGAAGCCGAGCTCGCGTTCAAGTTTCATACCAGCGTTGACGAGCGTCTGCTCATGGCCCGGAGCGGCCGCGAATTGGATCCCCGCAGGCAATCCATCTTCGCAAAGACCTACTGGAATTGATACTGCGGGTGCGCCGATAAGACTCCAGATAATGGTATTTCGTGACAATCGAAGAAGATAGCGTTCGTAGTCTTCGCGCGCGGGAGCTACGAGAGGCGTGGTGGGCGAGACCAGGATGTCACAAGTCGCAAACTCCTCGAGAATTCTCTCACCAAGTATCGCGCGTTGGCGTTGCGCGTCGAGATAGTCCGAACCCGTAATCCTGAGACCGCGAAGAAGTTGCTCACGAACTTCAGGAATGCATTTGGACAGATCCGTCTCTTGACTTCGGTGAAAGGCCGCAGCTTCACTACGACTTATCAGAAGTCCCAGCGAGTTTGAAAGCTCCAGATCGGCAATGTTCGGACCTCGAACTTCGCGCACGCGCCAACCAGCGTCGATGAGCAGCTTGAGAGCGTTCTCGCAGGCACTCACAATGAGTGGTTCCGCGTCGGCAAGTACTTCTGGCACGATGCCCAAGACGCCGGGGGTACGAACTGCGTCTCGATCGAGGAAAGGCTCGTCGGCGAGACTATTGAAAAGTACCGCGGCGTCTTCCACGGTTTGGGTTATGGGACCGAGGTGATCAATGGTCCACGAGAGGGGGATGATGCCCTGGGCGGGTACGCGACCAAACGTTGGTTTAAAACCAACCACGCCACACAGTGCAGCGGGGACGCGCAGCGACGCACGGGTGTCGGTGCCAAGTGAGCCGACACCAATGCCCAGAGCAGCCGCGATTGCTGATCCGCCACTTGATCCGCCCGACAGTTTGGTCGGGTCATACGGATTACGACACTGTGGCGTTGCGACACCGAGTGCGAACTCGTGGGTGGCTACTTTGGCGAAGAGAAGTGCCCCATCGCGGCGTAGGCGCGCTACCGCGGTGGCGTCCTTGGTGGGCACCTCGTCGTAGGCGAGTGAGCCGCCACGCGTCGGCAGTCCGGCGACGTCAATGATGTCCTTCACCGTCAGTGGTAGTCCGTGGAGTGGGCCGCGAAGAACGCCATCTTTCCTTTCTGCGTCGAGAAGATCGGCTTGTTCCAACACCTCCTTCTCATCGCACGCCACGACGGCTCCGAGGTCGGCGTGTGCCACGGCAGTGTCGAGCGCAAATTCCACAAGTGCGCGGGTGGTCGTGGTGCCGTCTTCGAGGCCGCGTAGGGCGTTTGCCAGCGTGACGCCGTGCTTGATGAGTGGCCGCGCCGGCGTTGACGTCATGTCGAGATTTGGCGCAGTCGACTCTTCACGAGGTGGGGCCTCGCGCACCACGAGACGGAGCGATGGTTGTTTTCGTGGATCGGCAAAGCCGAGATCGTGCAGTACTTGTTCAGCTTCGGCGAAGGAACGCTCCGCGGTACTTTTGGCGCTTTCGATCACGAAGGAACCGTGACTCGCGTACTCGCAATCGACGCAATGAACGCGTCAGAAGAGGCAATAGCGCCAAAGACGCCACCTTGCATGGTGACCATCTTGAGGGCCGCTTCGTAGTTGCCTTTGTCGGTCGCACCCGTGCAGTCACTAAGCAAGAGACACTCGTAGCCTCGGTCGTTGGCATCTCGCATGGTCGTGTGCACGCAAACATCGGTCGTGATGCCGGTCAATACGATGTGCGTGATGCCGGCATTTTGTAAAATGAGATCGAGGTCGGTCGCGTAGAACGCACCCTTACCCGGCTTGTCAATGATGATTTCGCCCTCGATGGGTGCAACTTCGGGCACGATCTGCCAACCAGGTTCGCCGCGTACGAGAATTCGACCTGCGGGTCCGGGATCACCAATGCCCGCACCGATTCGCTGGGAGCGCCAGAGTTTGTTCGCGGGGCAATCGCTCAGATCGGGACGATGCCCTTCGCGGGTGTGGATCACCGTGCCGCCAAAGGCTCGAAACGCCTCGAGCACGCGCGAAGTCGGTTCGAGGCCCGCCCTCGTGAGACTGAGGTCATAACCCATTCGGTCGACGTAGCCGCCAGGTCCACAGAAGTCGACTTGCCAGTCGATCAAAATGAGCGCAGTGGAACTGGGCGTGAAAGAGCCGTTGAAGGGCCACCGGTAGGGTTGTGCCACGAGTTCGGGTGCGGCAGGTTGAGGTTCGTACGTTGTCATTAGTGCTCCTAAGAAGAGGCGGGTTCATTTGTTGTAGTGAGTAGTTCGAGGACTTCGGGGGTTGTCGCGACGGCGCCAAAGATGCCACCGGAAAATTCGACCATCGAGCACGCGTTCTTCACGAGACTCGCGTCGAGAGAGCTCGACGCGTCCGCGACGAGAAGGCACTCGTAACCGCGGTCATTCGCTGCTCGAAGAGTGGAGTGCACTGGCCCCTCAAGGCCCCAGCCCGCGACGAGCAAGTCGGTTCGTGTCGCATGGCGCAACACTGCTTCGAGACGACTGGCGTAAAACGCATCCGTCGCACCCGATTCGAGTTCGACGTCAACGCGAAGTTGTCGTTTCATCTTTTCTGCGGCCGGCGTCCTTCGCTCGTCGAGCGTGACACCTCCGCGAACGGGCGTGGATGTGACGCTGATTACCAGCACTCCCACTTGATGACAGATATGCGAAAGCGCGACGAGGTTTTCGTCGACGACGTCGCTGTCTTTGCCATCGAGGCGCCACGTCGGATCGAGACACGTAACGAGTGCGGCGTGAGCTGGTTCAAATGTTGCGTGATACGGCCAAGGGTAGGGTGTCGCCGTAGCGATCACCCCACCCTTGACACTGGTCGTAGCACGAGTTACGTCCATAATCAGCCAACAACACCCTTCACAAAGCAGGTGAATTGATTGATCTCAGCGGCCGTCGCTGACTTGCCGGCGGGTACGAGAACCTTGCCGTTGTTGCAGTAAATCGGACCGGTGAAGATTGTTCCGCCGGCTTTCAGCTTCGCCTCGTAGGCGAGAATCTTGGCTCGCACCGCTGGCTTTACTTTCGAGCCAAATGGAGCGAGGGTGAGCGGGTTATTACCCGAGGCAAAAGTACCAATGAAGTTTGCGTTGTACTGCGAACCCGTAAAGGTACCCGCCTGGGCTGTCTTGATGATTGACTCATAAAGTGGCGCCCAGTCCCACACTGAACCAGTGAGCCAGCCCGAGGGGTCGAGCGCCTGAGCGTCATAGTGGTAGCCAACGACATCAATGCCGGCCGCCTTGGCGGCGTCAATGACCGTCGACTGGCAGTCCTGGTGCTGGGTAATGACGTCCACGCCTTCTGAGACGAGTGCGGCTGCCGCGGACTTCTGCTTTAGTGGGTCGCACCATTCTGAAGTTGCAACCGTGTACGTCTTCGCCTTGGGGTCAATCATCTGGGCGCCAAGTTCAAACGCGTCGACGTTGTCGACGGTCTGGGGAATTGGGAATGCGTACACGAAGCCCAACTTGTTGGACTTGGTGACTGATCCTGCCGCCATACCGCCGAGTGCCACCGGGTCGTACGCCTCACCGAAGTAAGTGCCTAGGTTCGCGGGAAACGGCGTCTTTGTGTAGGTGCCACCTTGGTGGAGCACCAGTATGTCAGGGTGTGAGGCCGCAAAGTCGTAGGCGTACTGCTGGTAGCCGTAACTCGTGGCGAAGATGATCTTGGCACCTTCGTTCACCATCTGCTGCATGACTGTTTCTACTTGCTGGGTCTCGGGCACGTTCGCCGCACGAAGCACCTTGATGTGCAATTGACTGGCGACGGTCAAACTCGCTTGGTAGACCGCTTCGTTATAGCCCTCGTCAGTATTGGCACCGACCGTGATAAAGCCCACAGTGGTTGCACCGGCCCAGGGCTCGGCGCTCGCGGCGCCAGCCGTACCAACGGAAGTCGCGATCGGGATTCCCGACATCGATACGACCATCACTGCCAAAACCGCGATTTTGGTTTTTGAGGTCGCGAGACCCCAGATCTTTCTCCACACCGCTGATTTACTTCCTAAAGTTTTCATTTTCATGGTCTCCACCTGATAAGTGATGCGTTTCCTATTTCTCCCCACTGCAAAGCGGTACCGCGTACAACTCCCCCCTTCCTCTGGCCGATCAACGCACGTGGCGGTATCAACTGGAGTTCGTGAGCGCTCGAGTAAGTCCTTCAGGAGCGCGTCGTCCGCCACTTCGGCCCAAGAGCACGAGGGCAAGCAGTGTTACGAGATAGGGCAAGGCGTCCAAAAAATACTGGTTGACTTGCACGCCGTGAGCCTGGAGGACCGATGCCGCGGCGAGGGCCACGCCGAAGAGGTACGAACCAGCGAGCACGAAGAGCGGCCGCCACGCGGCGAACAAAACGACTGCGACCGCGATGAACCCGTAGCCGTTGGTCATATCGTCGGACCAGTTGCCCACGTAACCCACGGAAAGCTGTGCGCCACCTACGCCCGCGAGCGCGGCACCGAACATCACGGCAGCGATTTGTATCAAGTCAGGCCGCCGTCCCGCGACGGCAACGACCTCCGGTCGTTCGCCGGTTGCTCGAATCACGAGACCGAGACGCGTTCGGTAAAGAGCCCACGTCACTACCGCGACCAATACGTAACTTACATAGACGAGCGGATCGTGATCAAAGAAAATCGGTCCAATCCACGGAATCGAACCGAGGCCGGTCACCTTTATGACGGGCAACGGGTTCACGATGGCACTGACGTAATTCGCACCGAGAACTGACGTGAGGCCCAGGGCGAGAAACCAAAGGACGAGACCTGAAGCGAGTTGGTTGGCCTTTTGTTTCACCACGAGCCACGCGTGGGCGAGTCCGACGACCGCGCCTGCGCCAAACCCGGCGAGCACGCCCAACCACGCCGAACCCGTAATCGAACCCACGACAATGGCGGCGAGCGCCCCGCTCAACATGCAGCCCTCGGTACCGAGATTGACAATGCCGGCACGCTCGCCAATCAACTCTCCGAGCGCGGGATAAAGAATGATCGTCCCACCCTCGATGCCGGTGGTGAGGGCTTGCTCAAAGCCGTTCACTAGAACGCCCCCTTTCTTCGTGATGACAAAACCAGCGGCGCAAGCACGATCAGAGCCAACAACGCGTCCACCACGTTGCCGTCGAGCCCGTAGTTGAGCTGGAGTCCGGGAGAACTGATGGCAATCGCCGCAAAGAGAAGCGCAGCGAGTGTGACCTTTAGCGGATCGTTGCGACCAAGGAATGCGGCGAGGAACGCGATGTAACCGTACGTGGCGGTGCCGCCGGGGAAGAGCTGCAACTGCGTGCCCGCGAGGTAGAGCATCCCGCCAAGTCCGGCCAGCGCGCCACCGGTCGCCATCGAAGAGATCATGAGACGCTTCACCGGCAAACTCGCGCGACGTGCGGCCTCGGGATTACCGCCGACTACACGCAGCGCAAAGCCCCAGGCGCTTCGCTTCAACACATACCAAAGAACGAGGACTGCCACGAGGGCGATAATGACCCCGAGATTTATCGAACTCCCGAAGAGTTTGGGCAGGATCTCGTGCGAACTTAAGGGTCGACTTTCGGGCTGGCCACCACCGGTCGGATCCTTCCAAGGTTGGTACAACAGATAGAGCATGACGTCGTTGGCAATGAAGTTCAGAAGCAAAGTCGTGACTGCTTCGTTCGCGTTGGCGACGACGCGTAGAAGACCCGCAATGCCGCCCCACAACGCACCCGCAGCCATTCCCGCGACGGCCATCAAGAACCAGCCCACGAAACCTGGGACGCCGTTGCCAAGTTGCACGCCTACACCGGTCGCGGCGACCGCGCCCACAATGAGTTGCCCCTCGCCGCCTACGTTGACGAGTCCGGCGCGCGCGGGAACTGAAACCGCGAGTGCGGCCAACACAATCGGTACCGCACGCAAAATTACTTCGGGAATCGATCCCGTACTGAGAAGTGCGGAGTGATAGATCGAGTCGTAGACACCCCAGGGGTTTACTTTTTGGGTGCCGACGAGCGCGCCAAAAAGTCCGAGACACACCACGTAGACGCCCAACGCGATCGCGAGCCGTCGCCAACCTCGCGTCTCGACAAATTTTCTCTTTAGGTCGTTGAAACGTTCCGTCATCGTTGGCTTCTGGGAGAGTTCTGGTGCAGCGGCGCTCACTGGGTCTCCGCGGTCATTAAGTGTCCGAGCAATTGGCGGTCAGCTTCTCGGGCGAGTACGACGCCACTCACCCTGCCGTGGGCGAGGACCGCGATACGGTCGGACAACGCGAGTATTTCATCGAGGTCCTCAGAGATGAGTACGACCGCACATCCACGGTCGCGCGCTTGGAGCAGCAACATTCGTGTCGTTTCGGTCGTCAAAACGTCGAGACCGCGTGTCGGATACGAGACGACGACAACTTTCGATACGCCACCGAGCGTCAAGGCGAGGACGACACGTTGAATGTTCCCACCTGACAAGAGCGCGAGTTGTCGTGTCGGAGATGCGGTCATGAGGCCCACCCGGTCGCTATCGTCACGTAATTTCCGAGAGGCTTTTTTCGTGTCGAATCGAAGTCTGCCCTTGTGGCCCGTCGCTTCCCAAAGAGCCGCGTGCTCGCCAACGCTAAGCCCCGGCACGACAAACTCTCGAAGCGGATCCGCCGCCACTGAGACCACGCCACCGGCGCGAAACGCTTTGGGATTGGCGGACGTAGTGACACCTTCGAGTATCACCTCGCCCTTATCGGGATTCGCCACACCGACCATCACGTCAGCAAGTTCGCGTTGGCCATTTCCCGCAACGCCGGCAATGCCAAGAATTTCGCCCGGGTACACCGTGAGGTCAACGCCGCGAAGCCCCGAGCCCGACGTGACCCCCGCGAACGAAACGCCTCGAAGTTCCAGAGCGGCCGAGACGTCAATTGGAATCTCGCCCGTGTTGCGCACGGGCGCGACACTTTCGCCAACCATTGCGGTTACTAAGTCGTCGTTGGTGATTGAACTCTGTGCAATATCGCCGACCACGACCCTTCCTGCTCGCAAGACCGTGACCCTGTCGGCAATCTCTCGGACCTCGCGCATCTTGTGCGTAATGATGACGATTCCCGAACCGCTGTCGCGCAATGTGCTGACGATGTTGAACAGTCCGTCAACCTCTTGAGGGGTGAGAATGCTCGTAGGTTCGTCCAAAATCAAAATTTTCGCTCCCGCGAGCAGGACCTTTAGTAATTCGACCCGTTGCCATTCGCCAATCGAAAGATCGGCGACGCGTGCCTTCGGGTCAACGGCGAGTCCGTAACGCTCCGAGGCGTCCACGATCATTTTTTCGATGACCTTGGGTCGAAGAATCTGTTTGGTATCACTCAGGTGCAGCGCGACGTTCTCCCACACGGTGAGTGCGGGTATGAGTCGAAGGTCTTGAAAGACCATACCGAGTCCGAGTTCACGGGCAACGAGAGGTGACGTGATGTCCTTGACTTCACCATTGATGGCGATGGTGCCGCCGTCGGGACGGTACACCCCATAGAGCATCTTCACGAGTGTGCTCTTGCCCGCTCCGTTTTCACCAAGGAGCGCGTGCACTTCGCCGCTTCGTACCGTGAAGTGAACGTCGTCATTCGCGCGCAGTGGACCAAAAATCTTGGTCAGTCCACGCACGTCAAGAAGTGGGCTGTCGGTCGAGCGAGCATCTTCGGCAACGAGAGGTTTAAAGTCAGTTACCACGAGGAATCTCTTTCACCAACGGAGAGCATTCGCTCAAGGACGTTGGCGACCGCTTGTTCTACGACAGCCTGGGATTCGCCGATGTGACGATCCAGCAGCGTGGCCGCTTGTCCGGTCTTTCGGGCCAAAACAGCCCCAACGATCGCGAGGTGCTGTTCAATCGTTGCTGCAATTCTGCCAGCGTTCATGAAGTCATGACTTCGAACGGGCCGAATACGTTCGTTCACCTTGCGCAATTGATCAGCGAGTTGCATGTTTCCCGCCGACTCGGCGAGGCGACGATGGAAATCTTCGTCGAGAAGGACAAATTCTGCGTCGATTGTCGACTCGCCGCCATCGAGAGCGCGCCAATCTTCTCGCAGTTCAACGAGACTGTCGCGATCACGTATGAACTGAGGATCGGCGCGGCGCAGCGCGTGAAGTTCCAGCGCGCGGCGTATGTCGTACAGTTCGCGCATCTTTTGCACGCTCGGGTTTATAACGCGGTAGCCCCCTTCGGGGTGGCGCTCAAGAAAGTGCTCGGCGTGCAGCCGTAACAGTGACTCACGAACGGGAGTGCGCGACACGTTCAGGCGCTCCGCCAGACGCTCCTCGCGCAAGCGAGCGCCAATGGGTACATCGCCGAGCAAAATAAGTGTTTTTAGTGCCTGATAGGCCGTGGAACTCGCAGTGTTTGTATCTGTATACAGATAAGTACGCGGTGATGTGTCCATGAAAGGAATTTAAGTATGCATTGTTGCATGCACGTTTCATAATGGTGAATCGTCGATGAATCGGCCCGTCCCAAAAGTGTTTGTTCGGTCGCAGACCAAAGCCGATCATTTTGTTTTGTCGTATTGAGATTGCTCACTTCAGTAGATTGGTACCCATGCCAGAGATGGTTCTCGTCACAGGTGGAACTGGTTTCATTGCGCAGCACTGCATCGTGCAACTTCTCGAAGCTGGATATCACGTGCGCACCTCAGCGAGGTCGGCGAGTCGAGAGAGCGAGCTCGTTGAGATTTTGACGCCACACGTGTCGTCAGGGCCACTCGAAGGACGTTTCAGCGTTGTCGGTGCGGACTTAGTGGACGACGCTGGCTGGGACGAAGCGGTCGCGGGCTGCTCCTATGTTCTGCATGTAGCAAGTCCGATTTTCTTAAAGGTGCCCAAAGACGAGAATGAAATGATCATTCCCGCACGTGACGGAGCACTTCGAGTACTACGAGCGTCAGATAATGCGGGAGTGAAGCGCGTGGTGATGACGTCCTCGGTTGCGGCGGTGGCGTACGGTGTGCCGCGTGATCACGCGTTCACGGAAGAAGACTGGTCGAATCCGAATCGACGGGACGTCGATCCGTACGCGAAGTCGAAAATTGTGGCCGAGCGCGCGGCGTGGGATTTCATGTCATCGCGACCGAGCGTGTCATCGATGGAGTTCGCGACGATTCTCCCCGGTCTCGTGCTGGGACCCTTACTTTCGGGTCACTTCAGTTCATCGGGTGAAACAGTGAAGAGGATGTTGGAACACGACATCCCGGGTATGCCCGCAATCTCATTTCCGCCGACTGACGTGCGCGACGTCGCGTTTGCGCACGTCGCAGCGATGACGGCGCCCGCAGCGGCAGGCGAACGTTTCCTCTGCGGCAACAAATCCGCGCCTCTAGTGGAGATCGCGAGGATTCTCGCTGAGAAGTACGGTCCGCTTGGCTACAACGTGCCGACACGCACGTTACCCAAGATTGGCGTACGTATCGCAGCTCTTTTTGACCGTGATCTTCGCTTCGTCATTCCAGAAATTGGACGGCCAATTTCCATTGATTCCAGTAAAGTTCGTGAGGTTCTTGGCTTGGTGCCCAGAGACCTCCAAGAGATGAGTTACGCAATGGCGGATTCGATGATCAAATACGGAGTCGTGAAAACGCCGCGATAGTTAGGTCGCCCGGATCTCGTCGCAATTTCTGTGCTTCGCGTTTTCAGATTTTGTCCTTCGTGAGAATGGCAACGTACGGTTCATGACGCGTGGTGGCGAGAATTCGTTCTTGACGCCAACCGGTTCCACGAAGAACCTGTTGCATCTCGCGCGGCGAGACGTAGAGCCAGTCGAACCAATGCCCCATCAGATTGTCGTAGCGGTAGCGGACTCGCACTTGTCCTGGCGCGCGACCTCGGAGAAGGTTCTGCGCGTAGTAGGGGCGTGTCATGGCCGGTGCACCGCCAAAGTAGGAACTGGTGCTTTCGACAGCTATCTTCGCGTTGTCGCTCGTATGACGCGCGAGCATTGAGAATTGACGATGCGCGTTCGCAGGATTGGCGAAAATGCCAAAGTTGTTGCCGAATAATACAAGGGTGTCGAACGAACTGATCTGTTCTCTCACAGTGTGAAGTGGTGCGCACCATACCTCTCCCACGCCGCACAATTTCGCCGCTTTCGCCCCGCTGGGCGACGCATCGAGACCAACGACGTCAAGACGCCGCCGCTGAAGTTCGAGTGCGACCCTTCCCGCGCCACATCCAATATCGAGCACTCGACCACGCAAATGGCGGATTGATTGTCGTTCACAGGCCGGCCAGTCGCGAAAACTTGCCAAGTAAACGTCCGGGCCTGCGCCCTCTTGGGTGAACCCGTCCTCTCGCTCGAGCACTTCAATCTGAGTCCCGCCCTTCGCCCAGTCAAGAAGTGCCCGACCGAAAACGTCACTAGATGGATTCACGTGGACACCTCAGATCTTGGGGAGCGAAATCGGTTCGGTGTCGCGCCGAGACCATCCGCGCCGTAGACGTTAGTTCTCCTTCCCAGTCGGCGAGATTGGTCATGCACAGGCGACTGGGGGACACAACCGCTCAATGTAATTAGTACTGGTGGTAACGCTTAGCCTTCAATGACGTACAAGATTCGCTGTCTTCGGTCGGAGCATCACACAGTAGTTTGATGACGCTAGGGGCGAAAGGAGACAAGGAATGCAGTCGGTATTCGAACAAGAGATTGCTTCCCAAGGCGAAGTGCTTCGTTCGCGCAGCGCCGAAGGCACGCTCGCCGCTCGGCGGGCCGCGGAACTCTTCGATGATTCCGCGACGCACCTCGTCATCGCCGCGCGTGGTTCTTCGGATAACGCCGCGCGCTATTTGCAGTACCTCAGCGGACGTGAACTCGGCCTCTTGACCGCGCTAGCTACGCCGTCGCTCTATGTGGGCGACCGTCCAATAAACCTTGCGGGCGCGGTTGTGCTCGGGATTTCTCAATCGGGCCAATCTCCCGACATAGTTTCAGTGATGAAAGCTGCGCGCCAACAGGGTCGTCCCACGATCTCGATTACGAACGATGTTGGGTCTCCCTTAGCGCGCCACACGGATGTGGTCATTCCTCTGCTGGTAGGCGACGAGATCTCTCTCGCCGCAACCAAGACATTCCTCGCCTCACTTCAAGCGGCAGCTCAATTGGTGCGCGCTCTTGCGGCACCTCGTGAACCCTTTTATTCAATGGAGCAACTCCCCGATGTGGTCCGCGAAGTTAGTGCATGGGCTATTGACGCTGTAGGTGGCGCAATTGAGAGCCTCGCGCTGGGCGGACTCACGGTGGTGGGCCGGGGTCTAGGTCTTAGTTCCGCCGAAGAGTGCGCTTTAAAGATCCGCGAGGTATCAGGCATCAGGGCAGAGGCATACGCAGCTCCAGACATTCTGCATGGTCCGATTGGCGCCGACGGAAGTGGCTCGACCCTATGGTTGCAACTCACTGACGAGATCAATGACCTCGACGCGGGGGCGCTACTTGAGAGCGCGCAACAATCGGGATTGCGGACGTTGGTTTCAAGGGGGCCGTCACGCGCCCCAACGCGGGCAGACGTTGAAATTGTTTTACCCGTCGTCACCGAAAACTGGGTAGTTCCGATGTTGCACGTGGTCATAGGTCAAGTTCTGGCGCTGCGCTTGGGCGAAATTCGCCAGCGGCCAATCGACCAGCCACCGGGTCTCCAAAAGATTACGCTGACGAACTAAATGACTTCGTAGCCCTTTCGCGCATCTCGTTTAGGGCGTCATCAGCCATTTCGCGCAGGTTTCGCTCGATTGAAACACTTCTAATTGAAGGGTCTGTCAGTTCGGACCACAGTTCTCCTCCACGCGGGGCACGTTCGCGAGTGACGACCCTAGGGAACCACTCAACATCTTCGCGACGGCCGGTTCTTCGTTGCCCGTCGCGATCAGACTCGTAGGAGCCGTTGCACCTTCGAGCGACATTGAGAGAAAACTCACGGTGGTGGCGACCACCACGGACAGGGCGGGTTTGTCCGCACCGTCGAACGGAGGGAGATGATGCGCAGTCTGGAGTTCGAGGAACCACTTGTTCATTTGATGGATCGCGTCATAGAGTTGCACGCCGTTTCGAAAGGGATTGCACTGATCGGCCAAACTGTGAATCATCAGTAGGTCGGGTCGACTCGCCTCATCGGCGTTCGACTGGTAGGTGTCTTCGGCCCCCGAGAGAATTATCACAGCGCGGTAGTCAATGCCTGATCGCAGGCTCGCGAAGTTAGTGCCTTGTGGGTCGAGACCGTGGTCGTAGGCGAGCATACCCACGGCTTCGGCGCCGTCGGAGTGTCCCGCGAGGGCAATCTCCTGGGGCGCGATGAGACCAGCGAGGATTGGACACGTCGTCGATGTCGTGTCCGAGTCTTGAAGAATTGATTTCGTCACGAAGGCAAGGTCGCCGGGTTCGTTCACAACATCGTCTTCCGTGTTCGCCCCGTGTTGAGCGGCGACGGCGAACGCGTTCTCATCGGGGAAAAAGGGGGCGACGACAACAAATCCTGCTTGCGCCCACGCGTCCAAAAGTGGTGCGTACGTGTCGGGCGTGACGTTATAACCGTGAGCAAAAACGATTGTGGGATAACCACCTACTTGCTCGACGGGGGCTGCATTATCGATCGCGCCATTCGCAATCGCTACGAACGTCGTCGGGTAACGAATCTCGGTCACCAACGTTCGGCTCTTTGATGCAACGCGATAAGGGATTTTTTGGTAGTTGAGGACACCTCGTGATTTGTCGACGAAGGTGCAACGAACGATTCCCACCGAAAATTTAGTAATTGTGGAACTTTGGTGGGCCAGATTCGCGCCCGCGGTCCCAAGTCCGGCGAACGCGACACTCGCCGCCACGCTTAGCGCGAACAGCGAGACGAATCGAGCGCGCGCGCGGAGTCGTACCCTTGAGAGAACGAGGCGACTTCGTTGGCCCACTTCGCTGGCTTTCGCGTATGCGGTCAATCGCTGGCTCCTCAAACCTTGTTGTTATGTAAGGAACGCTAGAAGGAAATCAAGTTCAGTACCGCCTCTCCTTGCAGCGTGCTTTCATCAAGGTGCAGAAGGTCAGGTTTGGTCACCTTTTGAGCTAGGGAATCTTCGAGGTTGGCAGCGCAACGCAGGGACGTGGGTATCGGGGCGTTCCAACAAATTGATTTCCTCTGTCTGACCGCACTTCCGTGAGGAGCCAGTTGACCGTCGCGCGCTTTGGCGCTACGAGAGTCGAACCGCCCCCTCAATCTGCGGGTGATGTCGCGCTTGCGAAAACCAACCTCCGAGCCGACGACCAGTTTTTTGATGATCGGATAATGGATACATAACGACGACGAATTCCTTCAACGTCAGTGGTCCAACAGCGTTCGTGGCTCGTTAGGTCAAGGACCGCTACCAAACCAGCAAGATTGCTCAGGCCCTCGAGCACGAAATGGGCGAAGTTATGTTCGGTCGTGCAAAGCGGCGTACAGCGTTACCGATTTTGACAGGTAATTACTTGAGTTCGTAAAAGTCTCATGGACCGAACTTCCAGTTACGTTGGTGGAAGGAAGTGTGCCAAGAAGTAGGGCGTATCGCACGTCACAGTAGGCGAATGCTGTTCAGTCGCTAGACCGAGAGAACGTTGCCCATGGGTGCTCGGTACGTGGTCACGGCGGAGAAGACGACTTGCACGAAGTTCTTGTGCACCCGCGAATCGCGAGCACCGTGATGGTGATCGTTTCTTTCGGTGCTCGAAAACGTCATCGTAAGATGTCGACCCTCCTCACTTGGATTCACTGATGGATCGTCGAAATCGTCGTTGGTGGATTGTGGCCGTCCTGGTCGCGGTCATCGGTTGTACTGCCGCATTCGTTGGCAATCGCGCCCTCGAGAGGACGATGAACGCGTCGTCGCGCCAACTCTTCGTGACATCGTCGCAGTCAATCGCCTCGACCCTGCAGCTTGCGCTTCAGCACGAACAAGACCTTACAACGACGACGGGTGCTTTTTTTGATGAAAACCCAAACGCCGACTCCGCGAAATTTCACCAATGGATTGTCGATTCAGATACGTTCGCTCGTTATCCCGAGGTGGTGGGAGTCGCCGAGGTCGTAATGGTTACGGCAAGTCAGCTTCCCGCCTATGAGGCCAAGGCGCTCAAGGATCCATCGGGGCCGTTGGGTCCCGGAGGAACATTCGACGTCCTACCAGCGGGCAAACGACCTTTTTATTGCTTCGCCCGAGTGGACGCGACGAGTTCGGGCGCGTCGTCGAGTCCCGCGTCGTTCGACTTCTGCGATACGTTGCTCGGTCCTGATTTTTTAAGGGCGCGTGTATCCGGCGAGAGTTTGTATTTCCCCTATGGCGCAGGAGCGTCGCAGGTCTTGGTGATCGGAACGCCCATCTATTCGACGGGTTCTGTGCCCAAGACACGCCAGGCCCGTTTGGCCGACTTCATCGGATGGACGGGAACGTCGGTTCGCCCGAGCGTGCTGTTGGCGACCGCGATTGCACATCATCCGCATACTTCCGTTGCCTTCACCTACGTGTCCGGCGCGTCGCGCGTCACGCTTTCGCGAGGAACGTCCACTCCCAGTGAACAGACATTGACCATCTCGCTTCACAATGGTTGGTTCGTGCACACGTCGGCCAATGACTCTGTTGCCGCCGTGAACGACCGGGGGAATGTCTTAGCGCTGCTTCTCGTTGGTCTCATCATGGTGCTGATGCTCGCATTTTTGATTTTGGTTTTGGGTACGGGTCGATCCAGGGCCAAGGCAATGGTCGCTGAGCGAACCAGTGAACTCCAGCACCTTGCCTTACACGACTCGCTGACTGGACTTCCTAATCGTATTTTGATTCTCGATCGAATTGGTCAAATGCTGGCCCGTGCAAAGCGCGACAACGGTGAGCTTGCGGTGTTGTTTCTGGACCTCGATAACTTCAAGGACATCAACGACACGCTGGGTCACGCCGCCGGTGATGAGCTTCTCGTTAAAGTTGCCGCGCGGCTTTCCAATGCCCTTCGTCAAACTGACTCGGTCGGTCGTCTCGGCGGCGACGAGTTCGTGATCCTCGCCGAGGGAACGTCGCTGGCACTCGGTGCAACGAAGGTGGCGGACCGAGTGCTCACTGTGCTCGAAGAGCCATTTTCGATTGCGGCCAGTGACGTCCCGATAACCGTCACCGCAAGCATTGGCATCGCCGAAGGCATGCGAGACAATCCTGACGATCTCCTGCGTGACGCGGACATTGCACTTTACGAGGCAAAAGGTGAGGGCAAGCACCGCGCGGTGACGTTCCTCGCGTCGATGCAAAAGGTCGTCGACGACCACAGGTCCCTCGTCGTCGACCTTGGTATGGCGCTGGCACAACAAGAGTTCTTCTTGTTGTATCAACCCACGATCAACCTCGCAACAGGAGAGTTCACCGGCGTCGAGGCCCTCCTTCGCTGGCGTCATCCGGTACGTGGTGTCCTTTTACCCGAGGAGTTTTTAGCGGTGCTCGAATCGAGCGGTTTAATCGTTGAAGTAGGTCGTTGGGTTCTCGAAGACGCCTGTCGCCAGGGCGCGGCGTGGCTCGGTCAAGGGCATCGTTTTAGGGTTTCGGTCAACATTTCAATAAAGCAATTAGAACGCGACAACTTCGCTGAAGACGTTCGCAGTGCGCTGTCGGTCAGCGGTTTTGATCCGAGTCTTCTCGTCTTGGAAGTCTCGGAAACTTCGCTACTGCACAACGTCGAACCCAACTCGACTCGTCTGAAGGCGCTGAAGGCGCTCGGGGTACGCATCGCGGTCGATGAGTTCGGTACGTGGTATTCCTCACTCTCGTATCTCCGACAATTTCCTATTGACATTCTGAAGATTGATCGATGTTTCGTGTCAGGAGACATCAACCCAGCCGAAGCCGACGCTCTTATTCAAACCTTGGTGCAAATGGGCACCACGCTTGGACTCGAAACAATTGCCCAGGGGGTGGAGAGTCGCGAACAGCGCCAACGCCTTCTGGATGACAGCGTCGACACTGGTCAGGGATTTCTCTTCGCCCAACCTCTTGACGTCGCGGCCATCGACCAACTCCTTCAGGACCGGATGAATGGGACGAAGGAACTCGGGAATCAATGAGCTCACAGTTCGACGGCGCGGAGTATTGACTTAGACCGTCGTCAAAAGAGATTTGACACGCGAGATTTGTGAAGTCGCTAAGCGTTGTTCGCATCTGGAAGAACGAAAGTATCGGTGAACATCCGTCATAGCA
>Ga0302319_10006283_pt1 | contig 23634 bp, 12 predicted proteins | sample Bog_T0_2_FD_203319 | JGI IMG/M metagenome (GOLD analysis project Ga0302319, IMG submission 203319) | Peat permafrost microbial communities from Stordalen Mire near Abisko, Sweden - Bog_T0_2 | ecosystem: Environmental > Terrestrial > Soil > Wetlands > Peat | place: Sweden: Abisko, Stordalen Mire...
GCTAGACCTTCTGTACGCGCTGCACTTCGCGGACGCCGGGGACTTTGCGCAGGTTTTGGACAAGGCGTGTAAGGTGGCGAAGGTCGACGGTCTCAATGACAAAGTCCACATGGACGAGGCCGTCGATGGCGGGCGGAGTGGAGACTGAGCGGATGTTGGTGCCGTCCTCGGAGATGATGGCGGTGAACTCTTTCAACAGGCCGGCGCGGTCATCGCAGATCACGATCAGGCGGACGGGATAGGTAGACGCCTTCGGCGAGTCCTTGCTGACATCCGTGGCGCCTGCGGCCCACTCCACGTCAATGCGGCGGTCGGCCTCGTAGAGCAGGTTCTGCACATTAGGACAACTGCGCGCGTGAACGGCGACGCCCTTGCCACGGGTGACGTAGCCGATAATCTCTTCGCCGCGGATGGGGTTGCAACACTTGGCGCGATAGACCAGCAGGTCGTCGTGGCCTTCGACCTGGAGGAACTCCGAGCCTTTGCCGAAGAAGACGCGTTTGACGGCCTCCGACATGTGGGAGAGCGTGTTGCCGACGGCGCCGGGCGCGGACTTGTCGAGCTCGACGGGCATGGTGCTGCCGGGCTCCAGCTTGTTGAGAGCCTGGCGGGCGGAGAACTTGCCGAAGCCGATGCCGGCCAGCAGGTCCTGCTCGCCGGCCAGACCGTAATCATTGGCAACGCGGTCGAAGTCAGTTGTCTTGTACTTGTCCAGCGAGACCTTGTACTTGCGGGCCTCACGCTCCAGCAGCTTCTGGCCAATCTGGATGGCGCGGACGCGCTGGTTTTCGTTGAGCCAATGCTTAATTTTGTTGCGCGCGCGGCTGCTCTTGGTGAAACTGAGCCAGTCGCGCGAGGGGGAGTGGCCAGTCTGGGTGGTGATCTCCACCACATCGCCATTGCGCAGCTTGTGGCGCAGGGGGACGATACGGTTATTGACCTTGGCGCCGACGGTAGCATGGCCCACGTCGGTGTGGATGGCGTAGGCGAAGTCGATGGGGCTGGCGTCCTTGGGCAGCACGATGACCTTGCCCTTGGGGGTGAAGGTGTAGACCTCCTCCGGGTACATATCCATCTTGAGGGTGGACATGAACTCGTTGGGGTCACTCATCTCGCGCTGCCACTCGAGCATCTGGCGGATCCAGGCGAGCCGCTGCTCGTCCTTGGCGCTGACGTTGTCGCTGGCCTTGTACTTCCAGTGCGCGGCGATGCCCTCTTCAGCGACACGGTGCATATCTTCCGTGCGGATCTGGACCTCAAACTGGTGTCCGCCCTCGGCGATGAGCGTGGTGTGCAGCGACTGGTAGAGGTTAGGCCGCGGCATGGCGATGAAGTCCTTGAAGCGGCCGGGGACCGGGCGCCAGGTACTGTGCAGCAGGCCCAGCGCGGCGTAGCAGTCCTGCTCCGTCTCCGTTATCACGCGGATGGCGAAGAGGTCGAAGACCTGGTCGACCGGGATGCTATGGGCGATCAGCTTCTGCTGGATGGAGTAGAGGCGCTTGATGCGCGACTCGACGCGGGCCTTGACGCCGGCCTCCTTGAGCTTGGTTTCCAGCAGATGAACGATGCGGTGCAGAAAGGCTTCGCCCTCGCCGCGCAGGCTGTCAACCTCTGCTGTGAGCTGGGTGTATTGGAAGGGGTCGGTATAGCGGAAGGCCAGGTCTTCGAGTTCGCCGCGCAGCTTGCCCATGCCGAGGCGGTGCGCGAGCGGAGCGTAGACCTCCAGGGTCTCGCGGGCGATGCGCTGCTGCTTGTCGTGGCGCAGGTGCTCCAGGGTGCGCATGTTGTGCAGGCGGTCCGCGAGCTTGATGATGACCACCCGCACGTCAGTGACCATGGCCAGCAGCATCTTGCGGATGTTCTCTGCCTGGTGGTCTTCGCGGTTGGCGAATTTAATCTTGTCCAGCTTGGTGACGCCCTCCACGATGTGGGCGACCTGCTCGCCGAAGCGTTTGGAGATGTCGGCGGCGGTGACATCGGTGTCTTCGACGGCGTCATGCAGCAGGCCGGCGGCGATGGCCGTGGCGTCCATCTTGAGCTCGGCGAGCACCTGGGCGACCGCCAGAGGATGGCTGACGTAGGCCTCGCCGGAGGCACGCTTCTGGCCTTCGTGGTGCTGGACGCAGAAGGCCCACGCAGAGCGGATGAGGTCGAGATCGTCGCCGGGGCGGTTGGTGCGCACGGTCTCCAGTAGGCGCTCAAAGCGGGCGTCGAGCGCGGCGGCTGGGGCAGCGACGGATACAGCGCGGGCCGGCGGAGCGGCGGAGGACGCTGCTTCGAGCTCCATACCGGTTTCGCTGGTTGCTGGCGCGAGTGAATCCATCACGCCAGGCTTGGTCGTTCCCGGCGGCGCGGTTGCCATAGTTCATTATACGGCGGTGACAAAAACCGCGAAGAAAGAGGCTGCGGAGGCGCTGTTGCGGCCAGAGCTACGCGCGTTGTCCTACAATCGCATCACGCTACAGGACAGGACGATGGCTGTATCCCCATGCTGATGACGATGATCGTGAGATGTTCCGGATGGAACCGCCTCTGTTGCGGTCGCACAGGCGTTGCTTTGTCCCTGGTGGCGCTGCCTTTGCTCTCGGCGAACGCATGGGCGCAGGATGGACGCCTTCTCACCGGCCCCACCAGCACACAGAACGGCGTGCTGAGCGTGGCGGAGCCGACTTTTCCCGCCAACGCCGGTTGCAGTACCGTGGCCGCCGAGACGACCGTGCAGTCCAGCGGAGAGCCGGCGAGCGAGACCGTGGACACGCTCATCCAGCCGGCACTGACGGCAGCCAAGAGCTCGTCCACGTGCAAGGTGGTGGAACTGACGTTGAATTCGAACGGCAACGATGCGTTTGTGATCAATCCGATTGCCATACCGAGCGGTGTAACGCTGATCGTGGACGGCGGAGTTACGGTCTTTGCTACGTTGAACGCGGCTGCCTACCAGGTGGGCACGGTGAGCGGAACGCAGGACCAGTGCGGCGTGAACGGCAGCAATGGAAACGGCTGCTATGCGCTGATCAGCCTGGGGCAGAGTACGGTGGGCGGCGGCAGCAGTTCAAGCGGCTCGGGCCTGATGGGGTACGGCGTGATCAACGGACGCGGCTACGATGCGCCGGTGGTCAGCGGCATCACCAACACCACCAGCTGGTGGCAGCTGGCCAATAATGCACAGACCAACGGCAACAGTCAGAACAACTTCATCCTGGTGCAGACCAGCAATGCCAGCAGCCTGACGGTGTACAAGATCACGCTGGAGAACTCGCCGATGTTTCACATGAAGTTGAGCGGGGGCACGGGTGTGACGGTGTGGGGGCTGAAGATCATCACGCCATGGACGGGACGCAACACGGACGGCGTGGACCCGAGCGGGGTGACGAATATGTCGGTGGTCAACTCTGTCATCGGCGACGGTGACGACGAGATCGCGATCAGCGGCAGCAGCGCGGCTACCGGATTCAGTTTTACGAACCTGACGCTGCCCAGCGGACACGGTGTATCCATCGGCAGCATTACAACCAACGGCGTGAGCAACGTGCTGGCCACCAACCTGAACTTCAGCGGACAGGCGCTGGACGGCAACCAGGAGGGCCTGCGCATTAAGAGCTACTGCGGCAAGGGCGGAACGGTCAATAATGTGACCTACAACAACGTCTGTATGCAGAATGTGGCTACAGCGATTGACCTGAATCCGTACTACAGCAGCACCTCCACGACCACCGGGTGTCCTGCGTTCACCAATGTGACTTATCAAAACCTGTACATCCTGGGCAACTACAGCATTAATTTTCAGGGCTTGCACAACAGCGCCGCGACCAACACCTCCACGATTACGCTGAACAACGTCTATGTGAACAACTCCGCGCTGAAGTTGAGCACGAGCAACGGCGTGGCAACGCCTTCCTATGACAACATCACACTTGCGGGAACGAGCTTCTACCCCAATGCGTGGTCTACGCTGAGCACCGCGACCGGCGCCAGCAACGTGACCGAGACACCGTCCAGCCCCGCGCCTACGCTGGCCAGCGCGTTTCCCACTGCGTTCTGCGCGGGCGTATTTCCTTCGCTGGTGGGTGAGCTCTACGCCAGCTCCACCAGCGGAGGGACCACCACCAACCTGCGCGATCAGGCGTTTACAGTGACGAACCCTTCGAGCATCACGCTGAACGGAATGCTGCTGCCGGTGAACTCGGAGGTGAGCTACAAGCCCAGCGGTCAATCCACCGGCTACACCGCCGTGGCCGCGCCTTCGACCGCGACCCTCCCCATCCAGTTCTATGACGGCGCAACCTTGGCAGGAACGGGCACACTGAGCTCGAACGGGACCTTTGTGACCGCGCCGGTGATCACGAATCCCTCCGTGGGCACGCACACCTATACCGCAAAGTTCCAGGGAGACACCAACTACGCGGCGTTTCCGTTCGGCTCGCTGACGGTGACGGTTAATGCGGGGGCTGCGTCGCAACTGGCCTTTGCCACCGCACCGCCCGCCACGCTGGTCTACGGCACGGCACCGGGAACGGTGACGGTCGCCGTGCAGGATTCGGTTGGCGATACGACTGCCTCGACTGCCTCCGTGACGCTCACGGCGACCGGCCCCAGCAGCTATTCTCAGGTCTATACCGCGAGCGCGGTGAACGGAGTGGCGACATTCAATCTGACGTCGAGCCTGCCCGGTGTGGGCAGTTATAGCTACGTGGCGTCCAGTGGCGGGCTGACCAGCACCGGCTCGGCCTCGGAGAGTGTGACCGCCGCGACGCTGACCGTGGCAGCACAGCCGGCGAGCCGCATCTTCGGCAACCCGAATCCAGGCTTCAGCTATCAGATATCGGGTTTCGTGAACAACGACCCGGCGTCCGTGGTGAGTGGCGCGCCGGTGCTGACAACGACCGCGGTGCGCAACTCGCCTGCAACGACCTACCCGATTGCCGTGGCCGTGGGTTCGCTGATCGCGGCGAATTACAGCTTTGCGACGACAGGCAACACGCTGACGGTCACCGGCGGTGCCCCCCAGATGATCAACTTTGTCCCGCTGCCGAACTTCGCGCATCCCGGCGTCTACCAGCTAACGGCAAGCACCACTTCGGGCCTGCCGGTGACGTATTCGGTCACGGGGCCGGCTTCCGTGAATGGGGCGGTGCTAACGGTCTCGGGTGCGGGTACCGTTACGGTGACGGCTGCCGCCGCGTCGAACATCAACTACGCCGCGGCCAACAGCGTACAGCAGCAGTTCATGGCGCAGTAGCTGAGCGCGTGGGAGTCTCCTTCAGCAGTCCAGGCATGGGCCGGGGGCCGTTGTGCGTCCAGTGCACCAGTTCGTCAAAGGCGGTGCCGATCTGCGCGTCCGTAAAGTTGCAGTGTCCGTCCCGGTCAACATACTGCTGGACCAGATTCTGCGGGTCGCCGGCTGACTCCACCATGTGGTTATAGAGCGAGATCGAAGGCACCAGCACGACCGGGTCGTAGACCGTGTGCAGTGCCAGCATCGGCCGCCCAAGATGACCGCTGGGTGAGTAGTGCTGCGTGAGGTAGGCGCGGGCCTTCGGGGTAGCGGCGTAGCGGTGTACCTTGTCATTGAGCTCATAGTCCGCCGGGGAGCTGGTGGGGTTCGCGCCGGTGTAGATATAGTTGCGGTTGTCAAACGGATTGCCGCCGGCGCGCCGCTGAAGATCGCCAATGACATAGGTGTAATAGCTGATGTCGTGCGCGACGTCGGCGTCTGTGTGCAGGCCCATCAAACCGCGCAGTGCGGCGGCTGAAGCGGGCGCGTTGTGCAGTGCGGCGAGCAGCTTTTCAACCTGCGCCGGTGAGTCTTCAAAGAACGGCGGCGTGTTCAGCAGAGGCGGCAGAAGACCCGGGAAGTAGTGGTCAAACGCCGCGCGCATGGCAAAGCGCTTTTCGAAGGCCTCATAGGTCGGCCCGACCGAGCCGCAGAAGTCCAATCCGCCGATGTATGGTTTGGCGTTGATTTCCAGCGTTATGGAGACGAGAAGGCCTCCCATGGAGAAGCCGACCGCATAGGTCTCGCGCGGTGCGCCATAGGCTTTGCTGAAGTAGCGGCGCAGCGCTTCTGTCTCGGGATAGGCCTGCTGCAGCGCCCATCCGGTCTGCGAATAAGCACTCTGCGCGATAGCGAAGTGGCGGTCGAGAAAGGGTTGCTGCTGGCCGATGACATGGTCGGCGATCTGGAAGCTGACCGGGTGTTCGGCGTAGCCGTGATAGAAGACGATGAGTTCGTGGTTCCAGCCGTCCGGTACATCGATGCGGTAGGGTGTGCCGTCGATGGACCCGACCTCGGTGGTGCCGTTCGCTGTGCGCAGCACGCGCGGGGCCGTAGCTTTGTCGATTGCCGCAGCGCGGCCCGCGGACGCCAGCAGGAACGACAGCAAGAAGACGGCCGGTACGCGGCGCTGGGCGGAAAAGGTCATGGCGAGTGCCACGATTCTATCCCGGCTGCATCGCTTTCGGTCCGGCAGCCGCCAGAGTCTGGGTAGAATAGACATTCACTGGCCCTATATCTTTATCTTCCTTCGAGACCAGACGCTGACCATGTCCCTTCCTTCTCCGCTTTATACCGTTGCCGCACTCGCCCTGCTCTGCGCAGGAGCCACGGCGCAATCCGCCAAGGCAGCTTTTGCGCGCGATCCCAAGCAGCCGATCGATCCCTTTTATACCGACAAGATCCGGCGCTACACCACCGATCCATCGTTCCTATCGCCGCTGGTAGCCACTTTGCCGGCGTCCAAGACGGTTCCGACTCCAGAGAAGGTGCTGGGCGATGTCGCCGGCGCGCCGGATATGCTGCCCTACGCCGAGGATGTGCATCGCTACTTTCGGATGCTGGCGGAGAGCACGCCGCGGGTAAGGGTGTTCCCGATTGGCCACTCCGAGGAGGGGCGCGAGATGATCGCCGTGGCCATCGCCGACGAGAGTCTGCTGAAGGAAGCAGAAGAGAACAAGCAGCGTCTGGCGCAGCTTGCCGACCCGCGCAGTCTGCGCACGAGTGACGGCGGCATGGATGACGCGAAGGCGCAGGCGCTGATCGACTCCACGTATCCGGTGTATTACATCACCGGCAGCATCCACTCCACGGAGACCGGTGCGCCCACGGCATTGATGGAGCTGGCTTACCGTCTGGCCGTGGACGACTCGCCCTACATCAAGTACATCCGCTCGCACATGATCGTACTGATCACGCCGGTAGTAGAGGTGGACGGCCGTGACCGTATGGTAGACATCTACAAGTGGCACAAGGCACATCCCGGCGAGCAGTGGCCCAAGCTCGCATACTGGGGCCACTACGTCGCGCACGACAACAACCGAGACGCCATGGCGATGACGTTGAACCTGAGCAACAACGTGTTGGGCGCCTATCTCGACTGGCACGCGCAGGTGCTGCACGACCTGCATGAGTCAGTGCCGTATCTCTACGACAACACCGTGGGCGATGGGCCCTACAACGCGTGGATCGATCCCACGCTGGTGGATGAGTGGCAGGAGCTGGGCTGGAACAACGTCGCGCAGATGCAGAGCTTCGGTATGCCGGGGGTCTTTACGCACGGCGACTTCGATACCTGGAGCCCTGGATATTTGATGTTCCTGGCGGCGATGCATAACGGCATCAGCCGGCTGTATGAGACCTTCGGCAACGGCGGAGCGGACACGGAAAAGCGCATCCTGCAGCCGGAGGAGTATTCGCGCACCTGGTACCGGCAGAATCCGCCGCTGCCGGTAGTGATGTGGTCGCAGCGCGATAACAACAACTATGAGGAGACCGCACTGCTCTCCACGCTCTCGTACTTCGCACAGAACTCGCACCACTTTCTGGAGAACTTCTACGCCAAGAGCAAGCGGTCGGTGCAGAAGCCGAACAATGAGGGGCCGGCTGCCTATGTCTTGCCCTGGGACAGCGCAGAGACCAATCGCCAGCTGCAACTGCTGGAGGTGTTGCAGCGCCAGCATGTCGAGTTGAGCCGTCTGACCGAGGCGGTCAGCACCACGCTGCCGCCGGCGAAGGCCGGTCAGAAGCCCACGGCTGTTAAGCTGCCTGCGGGCAGTTTTGTAGTGCGGCTCGACCAGCCTTACTCGCGCGTTGCGGATGCGTTGCTGGACCGTCAGTACTGGGCACCTGACGATCCACAGAAACATCCCTACGACGATACCGGCTGGTCCTTCAGTGAACTATTCCACGTGAAGTCGCTGCGCATCGCGGACACCGGCATTCTGAGCGCGAAGATGTCGCGTATGGAAGACATCTCCGGACTGGCCGGACATCTCTCAGGATCGGGAACGGTGGTGGCCATCGCGAACACCGGACAGATTTCGCTGCTGCCCTTGCTGTACAAGTTGAAGGACGCACAGGTGACTATTGCGGAGAAGCCGTTCGACGCCGAAGGCAAACACTACGGAGCCGGATCGCTGTTGATTACCGGAGTCTCCGAGCCGGAGCTGACGGCGGATATGAAGGCCCTGGCGCTGGACGGAACGCGGCTGGCCGCAACGCCAACGGTGGCTGCGCACACCGCACCTCGGCCGCGCATCGCGTTCATGCACTCCTGGCAGTCCACGCAGACCGAGGGTTGGTGGCGGTATGCCTTCGACCACGCCGGCATCCCTTACCAGTACATCAGCACACAGACGGCGGCGGCACAGCCCGATCTGCGCAGCAAATACGATGTGATCATCTTTGCGCCGATCGGCCACGCGACCCCCGAGGACGTGTTGAACGGAACTCCGTTGTATGGCAACGCGCTGCCCTGGCAGAAGACCACGCTCACCCCCAACTTGGGCGGCCTGGACACGACGGCGGACACACGGCCAGGGCTGGGCTATGAGGGTTTGCAGCACCTGCGCAAGTTCGTCTCCCAGGGCGGCCTGCTGATTACCTGCGAAGACACGGCCGAGTTTGCCATCGAGACAGGCCTGGCGCCTGGAGTCGCGGTCGCGCCGCGCAAGGACGCGCGGGTTGTCGGATCGGTGCTGAACACGGTCTTCGTCGCGCCGGACCATGCGGTGGCGTGGGGCTTCGCGGGAGCGCAGCTGCCGGTCATGAGCGCCGACGGCCTGGCCTTCAATATCAGCAACACCCTGGGTCGCGCCGGCAACCGCATATTGATGGACCCCTACGCGCAACGACCCACGGGACGGGGCAGTCTGGATGACAGCGATGTGGTGCAGGGGCAGAAGCCTAGTGTGCCGGAGGTGCTGCCCAAGCAACAACCATGGGAGGCCCGGGCACTGGACGAAGACCAGACGCGTAACAATCCGCTCGTGATTCCGGCGTTGTTCCGTCCGGAGGTCATTCTGCGCTTCTCCGACGCCAAGACCATGCTGCTCTCCGGCCTGCTGGATAAGGCGGAGCCGATTGCGGAGCGCGCCATCGTGGTGGACGCGCATCTCGGCGCGGGCAATGTACTGCTGTTCGCCAACAACCCCATCTATCGCGGCGAGACCGTGGGAAGTTACCCGCTGGTCTTCAACGCGATCATGAACTTCCAGTACCTGCAACGGGAGTCGCCCGCAGGCAATCCTGTGGCTGCGGCCAATCGATGGCTGCCGAACGGCTCGGCAATGGACGCAAAGTAGAGTTCTCCGCGCGACTTCGGGTACAGTCTTGTACGTATGAACTTCCGTCTGCAAGCCGCAACACCGCAGGATGACAGTTTCCTGGCCGATCTGTTTTATGACGCGCGTGCGCCGGAGTTCGCCTCTCTGCCTGCGGCTGTGTCGGGGCCTCTTCTGGAGATGCAGCAGCGGGCCCAGATCCGTGCTTATGCTGAGAAGTTCCCAGCGGCGGTCAATCAGATCGTATGGATCGAGGGGGAGCGCGCTGGGCGTCTTCTGGTCAGCAGCACCGCAGCGGAGATCCACCTGGTCGACGTGGCGCTACTGGGCCGGTTTCGCGGCCAGGGAGTGGGGACGCAGCTGGTCGCGGAGCTATGCCGCAAGGCTCGCGCTGCCAATCTTCCGTTGCGCCTCTCGGTCCAGGGGGGCAATCCGGCGTACCGGCTCTACCAGCGTTTGGGATTCGTGGCGACCGGCAGCGACGGGGTCTACTTTGCGATGGAATTGGGAACCCAATCGAGCCCCGCCCCTTTGCCGCAAGATGGCCTTGCCGAGCTGGAGCCTGTGGTTCCGCCGGTAGTCGAGCCCGGTCTGACGCAGTTGTACTTTCGCTCGTTGCTGGGCAAGCGGATTGCGGTGCGAACGCTGGGTGGAGTGCAGTCGGAGTTGTTCGTCGACCAGGTGCAACCGCTGACATTGGCGCGGGGACCTGCGATGGAGATGGGTGACAGCTTCCGCGTCGATTTCACCGGGCCGCTGGATCCGGTCTTGCCGCCGGAGACGGTGGAGATAGCGGCACCCGGCGAGACACCGCAGGTGTTGTTCCTTTCTCCACTGGGCCCTCGTGACGGTGCGATGCTGTATGAGGCGATCTTCAACCGGGCGCAACTTCCGGTATGAACTCCCTTGCAGGCGCATGAAGTTAGCGCACGAGGAAGGATGGCCTCGCCTGACTTGGGGCCGGCGCTGTGTAGCTTGGTGGCATGGGCAGACCAGAGGTGGCCGCAGCAGTGAGGGAACTGAAGGTGGCCATGCAGGTGGGGGAGCCGGTCGTGGTCGCGCCCGGGACAAGGAAGGCGGCGAAGCTACCCAGCGTTCCCTGGTCCAGCAGGTAGGACCCTTGCGCGAGAGCGGAGCCCTGCACGTCAAAAACAAGCTCGAAGCTGAATACCTGCAGGGAGGCGCTGCCTGGCTGGGTCCCGCTCAGCACCCGCGGGGCTGCTGTCGTTTTGGCAGCGGAGCCCAGCGTGACTGTCTGCACGCTGCGCAGAGTGAGGTAGGCGTACGACCCGTCCGGTTGCAACGCCGTAAAGACGCTGCCCACCTGATTGGTGAAGTTGGCCTCAGTCAGCAGACCCTGGGAGTAGGCCCCCAGGCTGGCATTGGTGAACACACCTGCTCCCAACTTCTGTCCGACGAATCTCTCCGGAAGTGCGGCGGCGGCGATAGTAGCTGCGGAGACGGCGAGAAACCGGCGGCGGCTTGGCATGGAAACCTCATGGGATGTAACTGGAAGATGCTATCCCAAGCGAAGGAGCATGGGAAGAGGTTTTTTGGAATTGGACGGCCGATTGTTACGAAGAAAAAAATCTCTTGGTGCAGACGGGCGCAATTTGCGAACAGAACGCATTTGGTGCTTGATGAATCCGCAATCGTGGCGTACAGTTTCGCTTCTAAAGCATTTATTGCGCCGGTTGTTGAAAGAGTCCCTGCCAGTGACAAGGCAGACTGCTGTACGGCTTGATCGATTTGAACTCCTGGGTTGCGTTTCTGATTCAACAATAATGTAGGGAGCCTCAGATGTCGCGCAATCTCTCATGCCGTCTCGCCCGTCTTGTGGTGGCTCTCTTCGGTTGTGGCGGTCCCATGCTGTGCGCGGCCGGTGCCCAGCAGATTGAGCAGAGTTCGATCCATCTCAACGCGGAACGCAGCGTGGCACAGACGCTGACCGGCGGCACGCCTCAGCTGCAGGCGCAGATGGCCGGCGGACGCAACGCCGTCTCGGTGGCAGTGGCCGACTTTGATCGTGACGGCTATGCCGACCTGGTGACTGGCTACGCGCTCGCAAGCGGCGGCGCGCTCACGCTGCAGCGTGGCAACCCGGCCGCCGTGGCGCCCACCGGCGCGGACTTTACAGCGTTCACCCGCGGAGTGATCGCACCCGCCTTCCAGAGCACGGCGCAGACCTTCGCTTTGCCTGTGCGTCCCGACTTCCTGCTGGCGGCGGACGTGAATGGCGACGGCCCCATCGATCTGCTGGCCGGCGCCAAGGGCGACAGCAATGCCTATCTTCTCACCGGCCGTGGGAAGGGAAACTTCAATGCGCCGCAGCCGATTGCGCTGAACGGTACGCTGACCGCGCTGACCACCTGGCGGCAGGCCAACGGGTCGAGCATGGTAGTGGCCGGAGTGTGCGGCGCGGGCGGCTGCAGCCTGCAACTGCTGGCCGCGGACGGCACCCTGAAGGCCACGCTGCCGCTGCCCGGAGCCGCAACATCGATGGACATGGCGCGGCTCAACGGCGGGAACCTCGAAGACATTGCGGTGGCCGCTGGCGGCGAGGTGCTGCTGTTCAATGGCGACTCCGTCGCGAAGGGCTCGCCGCAGGTGGAGACGCTGCCGGTCAGCCATGCGCTCACGCTGGCCGCGGGCAGCTACGTGTATGACGCGCGCGGCCTGATGCAGCTCGCTGTGCTGGACGGCGGCGGCACGCTGCATGTGCTGGCGCGCGCCGGTGTGGACAGCCACGAGTACACTCCGGCGGAGATTCTTGCCAAGAGGCCCTGGGCCCGGCGCGGCGCGGATGCCGAGACCTATGTAGACCCTTCTCCCAAGCCTGCCGGCATGCCCTGGGCGGACTTGGAAGCGCTGCCCAACGTTGGCCCCGGCGACGGCACGGTTCCGCTGATGGTGCGCGGTCGGCTTACCGCCGGCAGCGGCGCGGACGATCTCGCCGTGATGAGCGGCGGCAACGTCACGCGCGTGGCCCACCCCTCGGTGTTGAACGGCGCCACGCGGACACCGGCTCCGGTGGTCGCGCTCGATTCCACCTCGGGTGCGGTGCTTTCGGCGGCGGTCGCTCGCCTGACCCCGGACACACGCTCCAGCATGATTACCGCGGATGGTTCGGAGACGCCCAAGGTACTCCTGCCACGAGGCCCCGGAATTACCTTTTATGTGAACACCACGACAGATGCCAACGACACACTCACCACGGCCAACCGCTGCACGAACAACGTACCCTCCAGCACGCTGCAGTGCACCCTGCGCGACGCCATCAATCTCTCCACCAAGAGTCCCAGCGGCCCCAATACCATCAATGTTCCGGCCGGGACCTACACCATCAGCCAGCAGAACACCTTCTCCGACAACGACAGCAACAACGCCAACTATCACTTCGATGTGGACTCCAACGTCAGCATCGTGGGCGCGGGTGCCTCGACCACCATCATCAACGCCAATAGCCTCGACAAGGTCATGTCGCTGAACTCCAGCAACAACCTCGGGGCCGCTAATGCGTACTACACCTACAACATCTCGCTGACCGGCCTCACCCTGGAGAACGGCAAGAACACCAATCCTGGCGCGGACAACAGCTATGGCGGCAACTTCGACTGGGAGGGCAAGGACGGCTCCCTCTCGCTCACCAACGTGACCGTCACCGGTGGCTCCGTGACCCATGGAGACGGCGGCGGAATGCATGCGGACAACTTTTACGGCACCACGTACGACACTGTGACGATCACCGGCTGCACTTTTTCCAACAATTCAGCCTATGCGTTCGGCGGCGGTATCAGTGTGGACGATGACGTGCAGGCGGTGATCAGCGGCACCACGGTCTCCGGCAATAGCCTGACCGATGCCTCGTCGACCGGCGGTGGCATCAATTTGAGGATCCCGGTGACTTCGACTCAAGCGCAGAGCACCATCGGCAACTCGACCATCACCGGCAACACAAACACCTCCTATGAGGGCGGCGGCATTCACATGGAGTATGGGGCTGCCATCAGCGGCAGCACGATTACCAACAACACCGCGGCACAGGGCGGCGGCATACACTTCTTCTCGCAGACGACCTCCGCCTCGGTGGTGGATTCTACCTTCACCGGCAACACCGGCGCCATCTTTTTGCAGAGCGCGGCGAATCCTGCGCTGGAAGCGATGAGCATCTCCTACTCCCGCTTTCACGGCAACACCGCCGGCACGGCAGATAGCGCGCATACTGCGGTGAGCGTAGGGCTCTCCGGTACCACTGCGAGCTACGGTGGCCAGGTGACGGCGACGAACAACTGGTGGGGATGCAATCCCACCACCTCGACCACCAGCGTTGCCGGCACTAACTGCGACACCGCGGGCACCAACACGACCGGCGGCAGCTTCAGCGGCAATCCTTATACCAGCCTGAACCTGACCTTGAGCACTCTAACGCCGACGGGCGCGGCCAGCTTCAGCGCGACCGGCAGCACGGCGCAGGACTCCAACGGAACGGCCTACACCGGCAATGAGGACAACGTGCTCTCCGGCGTGCCCGCGATGCTGGTCATCACCCAGCCCGACAGCACGGCTACCGCTGACAACGGAACCCTGAGCGCGACCGACACCATCACTGAATCCGCCACGCCCGATACCAATCAGTTGGACGACGGCGCGGGTTCTGCATCGGTTACGGTAGACGGCTTTACCGTCACCTCTGCCTTCACGCTGGATGAGTCGGATCCCTCGGTCTCCAGCTCACACTCCGGGAACTTCTATGCGGGCAGCACCGGCGACACCTACAGCCTCACGGTATTCAACGTGGGCAACATCGCCACCTCCGGTACAGTGACGGTCGTGGACACGCTGCCCGCCGGTTTTACGGCGACCGCGATGAGCGGCACCGGCTGGACCTGCACCTTCGCTACGGCCACCTGCACGCGCAGCGATGCGCTGGCTTCGCTTGCCTCGTATCCGTCGATTACCCTGACGGTGACGGCGACCTCCACGCCCGGCACCTACTCGAACAGCGTCTCCGTGAGCGGCGGGGGCGGCATCGACAACTCCAATAACAGCGCGGCGGACACCACGCAGGTGGTCGGCTCGCCGACCTTTGCCGAAGCCTTCAACCCCACAAGCATCGCCATCAACGGCACCTCGACGGTGACCTTCACCATCGGCAACCCCAGCGCGAACCCCGTCGCGCTCAGCGGCGTTGCCTTCACCGACACGCTGCCCACGAACCTCAAGGTGGCCACGCCCAACGGCGCCAGCAACACCTGCGGCGGAACGTTGGTTGCGACTGCGGGCAGCAGCAGCATCGCGCTCAGTGGTGGTACGGTCGCGGCGGGCGCCACCTGCACCGTCACCGTCAACGTGACCAGCGCCACGGCCGGTAGCTATACCAACACCGCAGGCGCGCTCACCGAGACGAACGGCCCGTCCGGCCCCACGGCCACGGCGACGCTGACCGTGCTGGCGCCGCCGACAACGGTCATCGCCTTCGGCGCGGCGACGATTTCCTACGGTGGCACCACCACGCTGACCTACACCATCACCAACCCCAACAGCGGCGCTGGTTTGGCCGGTATCTCCTTCACGAATACGCTGCCCGCCGGTCTGGTGGTCTCCACGCCCAACGGTCTGAGCGGAGCCTGCGGCGGCGCCGTTACCGCCACGGCTGGGTCCGGCACAATTACCTTGAGCGGCGGCACCCTTACCGCCGGCAGCAACTGCCAGATCGTGGTCAACGTCACGGGGACGACCGCGGGCGTGAAGAACAACTCGGTGACGGTCAGCGCGACCACTGCGGGCGCGGGCACCGCCGCCAACGCTTCGGTCACAGTGAGCCCCGCCGTTGCGGTCGGTTTCAAGGTGACCGGGCTGGGTCCGTTCACCGCTCCCGGCGCGGTTGGGACAGCAACCGTAACCGCGGTGGATGCCCTGGGGGGCACCATTACTACCTACTCCGGGACGGTCCACTTCACCAGCACCGACGCCGACGCCACGTTGCCCGCCAACTACAGCTACGTGGCCGGCGATGCAGGCGTACATGCTTTCTCCGTCACGCTGAACACCGCCGGCACCTGGACGGTCACCGCGACGGACACTACTACCAGCTCCATCACCGGCTCGGAGACCGGGATCGTGGTGCAGGATGCGATCTGGATACTCAACGGGAACATGGAACTGGAGCGCCTGAGCGATGCCGGATCGACGCTCAATCAAACGTCCGTTACCGGGACCGCATCCTCGGCAGGTTCTGTGGCCTTCGACAACACCGGAAACGTATGGGTGGTGGGCAACGCCAATAACGATGTCTACGTATACTCCCACATCGGTACCACCATCTCCAGCGGGTTCAGCGGCGGCGGCATTAACACTCCTACCGCCATCGCCATCGACGGCCTGGGCGACGCCTGGATCGCCAACGGCAATGGCAGCATCAGCCAACTCGCCAGTCCCTCCGGCGCCGTCACTCCCAGCACCGGCTACCAGAGCGACACGGGACTGCTCAAGACGCCCACCGGCCTGATCATCGACAACGCGGGATCGGTGTGGGTGACCAACAGCGGTAACAATACGGTCACCAAGATCATTGGCGTGGCGGCTCCCGTTACGACGCCGACGGTCACTGGTACAACCAACAACACGCTGGGGGTGAGGCCATGACCCGACACACAAGGCAGGAGGCGATCATGCACACAGGGCGCTCGCGGACAGCGCGGCAGTTCGCACAGGCGGTTCCAGGGGCTGTCCTGGCGGTGGCTGCGCTCGCGATCTCCGGCTGCGGCATCGGCTCCACGGCCACGCCCTCCGGGCCGGTGAACGTGACGGGCCTGGCCATCAGCGGCAAGGTACACGGCGGCCAGAGCCCGGTGAAGACCTCCACGGTGCAGCTCTACGCAGCGGGCACCACCGGTTACGGCTCCGCGGCCTCGCTGCTGGCGTCGACTGCCACGGACAGCAACGGAAACTTCTCCATCACCGCGCCTTACACCTGCCCGTCCGGCGGCCAGGTGTACATCACGGCCACCCAGGGTGACTCCGGCTCCGGCAACAACCCGAACCTGGCGATGATGGCGGCCCTGGGGACCTGCCCGGTGACCAGCGCCGTGGTGAACATCAATGAGGTGACGACCGTCGCCACCGTGTGGGCGCTGGCGCCGTTCATGACTGGGCCCACCAGCATCGGCTCGCCCTCCACGCCGCAGGCGCTGAGCGGCATCGCCGCCGCCTTCGCCGACGTGAACACGCTGGTGAACGTGCCGACCGGTGTCTCGCCGGGATTGACCGCACCGGCCAACGCGACCGTGCCCACGCCGCTCATCTATACGCTGTCCAACATCCTGGCGGCCTGCGTGAACTCCAGCGGCGGCACGGCCGGCGATATGACCAACTGTGGCAAGCTCTTCACCGCCGCCAACGCCGGCGGCACGCCCACCAACACCATCGCGGCAGCGATGAACATCGCGCAGCACCCGGGGACGAACATCAACGGAATCTATAGCCTGGCAGCTACTCAGACGCCCTTCCAGACGGCGCTCTCGTCGCAGCCCAACGACTTCACGATGGCGGTGACCTTCACCGGCAGCATGAGCGGACCCTCCGCGCTGGCGGCCGACAGCTCCGGCAACATCTGGATCGCCAACAAGACCGGCAATACCGTGACTGAACTCTCGCAGAACGGCACGCTGCTCTCCGGTACCGGCTACGTCAACCATCTGAACGCGCCCTCGGCGGTGGCGTTTGATTCCCTCAACAACCTGTGGATCACCAACTCAGGCAACAACACGCTGAGCGTGATTAGCGGGAATATACCTTTAGCGGCGAATCTGTCGCCCTTCAGTGGCGGCAGCATGTCCAGCCCCAACGGCATCGCCTTTGACAGCCTGGGCCATGGCTGGGTCAGCAACAACGTCGCCGCGGGTACGCTGACGGAGTTCGCGCCCGCCATCGACCTCACCCCGACCTTCAGCACCTATACGCCCGCCGGAGGCGCTCATTACGCCGTCGCAGTGAACCCGCACTAGACCTTTGGCAGGTATTACCCACTTGCTGTAAGAGAATCGATACGGATCCGCCGCCGTGACAACGGCGCGGCGTCCGCAAGGAGAAGGAAGATGAGTTCACCCTATGTAGGCGAGATTCGGTTGGTCGGCTTCAACTTTGCTCCCAGCGGCTGGCAGATGTGCAACGGCCAGTTGCTGTCCATCTCGAATTACGAAGTGCTGTTCAACCTGATCGGCACCACGTACGGCGGCGACGGCCAGAACACCTTCGCGCTGCCCGACCTGCGCAGCCGCACGCCTATCCATACGGGGACTGGCGGGGGTCAGACCTACGTCATAGGCCAGCAAGGCGGCGTAGAGAACGTGACACTGACCACCGCGCAACTGCCCGTGCACAACCATCCGTTTACGGCGCAGGGCGGGGGAGGCACCTCGGCCGCGCCGGCCGGCAACTTCCTGGCGGGGTCGTCGCTGGGCCAGTATGCCCCCACTCCCGGCACCGGCACATCGGGCAACGTCTTGGGCGCCGCCGGCGGCGCGCAGCCGCACAACAACCTGATGCCCTATCTCACCGTCAACTTCGTCATCTCGCTCTTTGGCGTCTACCCGAGCCGGAACTAGGAGAGAAGCATGAGCACACCCTATCTTGCCACCATCAAGCCGTTTTCGTTCAACTTCGCGCCCAAGGGCTGGGCCCTGTGCAACGGCCAGTTGCTCGCCATCGACCAGAACCAGGCGCTCTTCTCGCTGCTAGGCACTACGTACGGCGGCAACGGCACCACTACCTTCGCGCTGCCCAACCTGCAGGGGAACTTCCTGCTATGCATGGGCAATGGCTATACCATAGGCCAGACCGGAGGTGAGGCCTTACACACCCTGCTGACCAGCGAGATGCCGAGCCACGCTCATGTGCCGGTAGGCAGCTCGGACGCGGCCTCCACCGGAAGTCCCACGGGGGCTTATCCGGCGGCTCAGACCGCCGCGACGGGCATCTCGCCGTATGCTGGCTCCGCCTCCACGCCGGTCGCTCTGGCCACGGGTTCCAGCAACACCGGCAGCAGCCAGGGGCACGAGAACCGTCCGCCGTACCTGGTGCTGAACTTCTGCATCGCCCTCTCGGGAATCTTTCCGTCGCGCAACTAGCGACCGCAACCAGAGCTTCCAATCCAGAGCTTCGAAAGGAATTCGCATGTCAGACCAATTTATCGGAGAGATCGAGATCTTTGGCTTCAACTTCCCGCCCGCGGGCTGGGCCTTTTGCCAAGGTCAACTGCTGCCCATCAGCCAGAACACCGCGTTGTTCTCCCTGCTGGGGACCCAATACGGCGGCAACGGCACGTCGAACTTCGCGCTGCCCAACCTGCAGGGCTGTATCCCCAATCACGTCGGCCAGGGGCCTGGCCTGTCCACGTATGTCCAGGGCCAGACCAGCGGCTCTGCCACGGTGACCCTCACTACCAATACCATTCCGTCTCACACCCATACCCTGCCCGTTACCACGGTGGACGGCCGGGTGAATTCGCCGACAAGCGCCAATGTAGTGGGCGCGGTAGCAGGTGGCCGCGGCGGTGGCGGCGGGACAGCGTACGGAACCACCACGCTGGCCAACATGGCCGCGCAGACTGGCAATACCACCGGCGGAAGCCAGGCGCACAACAACATGGCGCCGTACGTCACGCTGAACTATTGCATTGCGCTACGAGGGATCTTCCCGTCGCGCAACTAGCGCAAGGAATCCTGCAGATTCTTCCCCGGCCTACAGTTTGGCCGGGGTGGCGGCTCCGTAAGCGATGCCGTTGAAGAGGAACTTGAAGGTAGCATGGGGCTGGCCGCGGAAGGCGATCTCCGGTCCGAAGAGAAAGACCTTGCCCTTGCCGAGTTTGGCTTCAATTACCGCCGTGGTGCCGTTGAGATACTGCTGTCCCCAGGCCCAGCCGCTGTCCAGGGGATGATCGCCCTGATACCACGAGACCGCCGAGACTCCACTGAGCGCGGCGTTGGGCAGCAGCCGGAAGGACGGGCTGCGGTCATAGAAGACATCCACACTGGAGGGCATACCATAGGCCAGCGGGTTCGTGTTGTCCACCTGCGCGCGCAGCAGCGAGCCGGGGATGTAGTACTTCTCCGGCGGCAGGGGCCGCGCTACACCGGCGGCGTTCAACTCGGTAAGGCCGTTGGCGACTGGCAGCGAGAGTGCTTCGCTCAGTGAGGTGGAGCTGCCGATGGTCAGGATCGAGCCGCCGGACTCCGCGAACTCTTTGAGTGCGGGAACGGACTTCTCCTTCGTATAGTTGCCCAGCCAGGGACGGAACTCCGCCGGTATGGTCTCCGGTTTGGGAGGTGCGCCGAAGAAGCCGCCACCACCGCCTTCGCCGCCGCCGAGGCGCAGGATACCGTCGGTAAAGATGAGCACGTCATACTTGTCCTTCAGGTGGCCGGCGTCGATGCCCTGTGGATAGACGAGCTCGTAGGGGAACTCGAAGTTCTCCAGCAGAAAGCGCGTCCAGCCGGTGGGCATATTGCCGCCGTACATGTCTGCCAGGCCGATGCGGACGGTCTTCTGCTTGAGGGCATCGCCCTTGGGGGCCTTCGCCGTGCCAATGGCCGAGATGCCGAGCTTCTGCACGGCGGTCTCAACGATGGGCCGCGACTTCGGCGTGGCTGGAATCCAGAGCGCGCCGGCGGCGAGCGTCTTGCCCTCCACGGTCTGTGGCGACTGCATCCAGTAGACGTCGCAACCGGCGGCGAGCAGGCGGTTGGTCAGCGTGAAGGCGTCGTTGTACTCGTGGCTGACGAGGTAGCCGAGCGGCTTCGCGACGCCGGTGATCGCACCCGGCACAGGCACGGCCAGGTCCGTCGAAACCTCCGCGAAGGGGCCGTCGAAGGCGGCATACTCGCGATCGGCCTGCACGCCCATCTGGAAGGCGAGTGTGTAGCCGGTCACGTCATAGGGCGGGATGGGCGGCCCGCCGGGATACTTGAAGTCGTCGGGGTGGTCCTGGGCCTCAAACATGTCCAGGATCTGCGGGCGGAAGGCCTGGTCGGCCTTCACGATGTAGGAGTTCTTCGGGTAGTGCTTGCCGTCCACGGTGAAGTCAGCAGAAGACTGCAGGATGGTGACGCCGTTCTTCATCAGCGTATTCACGAATTTGGTGGCGGTAGGGAAGTCAGGCTGGTCGGCAGACAGGATGTAGCCGCGCGGGTCGCGCTTGGCGGGGTCATGCAGCACGGTGTTGTAGAGCGCGGCGGGAACGCCGGCGGGGCCGCGATTCGCCGGCGCCACGATGTCCGGTGAGGCGGTGGCGACGGTGGTGGTAGAGCGGTGCTGCTCGGCGTCGGGCGCCGTAGTTGCCGGGGCCGGCGTTGCTGCGGCCACATTGCGGCCTCGCCCGCCTGCCGGGCGAGCCGCGGCCGGAGCCTCCGCCTTGGCCGCCTCTTCCAGCGCTGCGATGCGCTTGGGCGTGATCGTCCAGGAGTCCTGCTCGCCCTTCAGAATCGAGTTCTTGCCCATGCGGTACGTGTCGTACAGCAACTGCTCGCGGTTGCGCGAGGCGTAATCCAGAATGGCGCGGTTCGCCGTCTGCTCATACGCAATCGACTGCGCAAAGTGCCATAGCTGCGGCGCGATAGGGAAGGGCAGGTCGCTGTGCGGCAGTTGGTCGGCGGGCACCAGCGGCAGCGGCTCCGGCGTGGGGTTGCCGATGATCTCCGTCAGGATGCCGATGGTGTTGTGGAAGTACGTGCTGGTGCGCAGGCCGCCGTTGTACCAGGTGGAGTAGGTTGCGCCCGTGCGCATCGTGGACCCCGGCTTGCCCTCCTCGATAAAACGGGTGTGGATGGCCATGCCGACGTTTTCGATATCCACCGGGATGAGCGGGTCATAGTGGTAGTTGAAGGGGTCGCGGAACGGCGGCACGAAGATCACCGTGCCCGGAGGGCCGGCCTGGTGATGGTTGTAGACGATCTCCGGGTTCCACGTGCGAAAGAGCACGCGGTCCATGTTGGTGGTCTCCGGCAGGTTGGACATGAAGAAGTCGCGGTTGTCGTCGTGGCCGGCGTAGTGGTTCCACAAGCGGGGCACGCCGCCGGGCTTGCGCTTCTCCGGGTCGGGCTCGCGGTTGTACCAGTCGGAGACAAGGTCCATGCCGTCGGGGTTGGCAAAGACGGCGAGGATGATGTCGTCCTTGAGGAAGCGCAGGGTCTCGGGGTCAGTCCTGGAGTTCAACTCATAGACCAGCTCCAGCAACTGCTGCCCGCCTACAACCTCGGTGGCATGCAGGCCGCCATCAATCCAGACCACGGCCTTGCCTTCGGCGGCCAGCGCGTGGGCCTGGTCGTCGGTGAGGGGCGTGTGGTCGGGCGTGAGCGTACGCGCGGTGGCCAACTCGTGCGCGATATCGCGGTAGTGGTCCAGGTTCTTGATGTTCTCCGGCGAGGAGATGACGGCCATCCACTGCGTACGGCCCTCCGCCGTTTTGCCCATGGAGACCAGCTTCATGCGGTCGGACTCCGACGCGAGCTGCTTCCAGTAGGCTTCCAGCTGGACGTAGTTGGCGAGGTGATAGTCGTCGCCGAGGTTGAAGCCAAAGGCCTGCTTGGGCGTGGTGATCTCCGGGCGCTGCGCCTGAAGCGCGAGGGCGAGGTTCAGGGAGAGCGTGGCTGTGGAGACGATGAGAGTCTTGCTCATGCGTGGGAACATGGGAGTCCTTGAGAGGCTTGTATGGAGTGACTCATCCAGAGTAAACCAAAGTGCGCGAGCTCCGCGAAGGCACTTCGGTTGGCTTCGGGCTTGCGTCACGTTCCGGCAAGCGGTAGCTTTCTAATGTTCAGGAAATTGTCTTCGGGTCTATGGTGTTCAGGGAGCGAATTCATCCCAGGAGCCGCTATGAGCGGTTTGGCTGCCAGAGAAACAACCGGGACGTCCGCCGGAGCCGAGATACTCCGCAGGACCGTCGCGGTTGTGGACATGGTCGGCTACAGCAGCATCGCCCGGATGCTGGAAGAAAATATCAGCGCCGTCAGCGTATCGGACCTGAACAAGCAGATCCAGACCTTCATGGTGCGCTCGCTGGAGCAGTTGCCGGAGCAGCACGCCTACTCCGTGTTTGCGACGACCGGTGACGGCATTATCGTGCTGTTTGAACGGGCAGACGATGCCCACCGCTTCGCGCATCAGGTTCACCTGCTGGCCAGGGACCACAACGACCGGCGCACCGAGAGGACTGCCCAGCGATGGTTTCGGGTGGGGATAGCCACTGGAGAGCTCAGCCCCAATACCGATCCGACGCTCGGCGCGGAATACGCCGGGACGACCATCGCCAATGCCGTTCGCCTGGAATCTGCCGCAGCTGCGGGGGAGATTATGGTTGACGCCGATTCCTTCGCCGAACTCTCCGACGAGTTGAAGTCCCTGTACGGGAAGGGCGAAACGATCAAAGGCAAGCGCGAGGAGCGATATCTTGTCCGCCGCTGCGTCGTAACCCCCCGTGGCAAGGATGCTGGCAAATTCTTGCGTCCGCTGATGACGCGCCGGGCGTTGATCGGTTCCGGCGCCGCTGCTTTGAGCGGTGCGGCCCTGACCGCATGGCTGGGACGATCAGCAATCGAGCGGTGGATGCATCCGCTGCCCGCCAAGCGCTTTGTCGCACTCATGGCATGGCCTGCGGCCACGCCGGAAGATGCGCCATTGATCGCGGGTGTTCTCAACACGATTTACAGACGGCTCTCCCGGGCGGAGGCCTCCGTAAGAGATCTTCTGGTTGTCTCCCCGGAGGACAGGAGCGACCAGGAGGCGACCGGCGCGCAACGCAGTGCAAGTGACCGTTCGCCGAGAGAGGTAGCGGATACCTGGGGTGCAAATCTCGTCTTTGCCGTGCGCGTCGTGCAAGCGGCCTCGCGCCCTGTTCTCGAACTCCAGGTGCTCGACAGTACCGCCACGAAGCAACTGAGGAAGGACCGGCTGCCTATAGATGCATCAACCGGTGGCGACCTGGGTGACAAAGCATCCGCAGCCGCCGCCAGGCTGCTCGACTTGCCTGTAGACCAAATGCAGTTGAGTGACGATGCCGAGCTTGCCGGCGTATCGCAGGCC
>Ga0302319_10006284_pt1 | contig 23630 bp, 24 predicted proteins | sample Bog_T0_2_FD_203319 | JGI IMG/M metagenome (GOLD analysis project Ga0302319, IMG submission 203319) | Peat permafrost microbial communities from Stordalen Mire near Abisko, Sweden - Bog_T0_2 | ecosystem: Environmental > Terrestrial > Soil > Wetlands > Peat | place: Sweden: Abisko, Stordalen Mire...
CTTCTGGCTGCTCTTCTTGTCGATCACCGGTCCCTTCATCGGGCTGCCCGGTGGTCGCCAGTTGCTCGCGGGACTCGTGCACTCGAATCCCCTGCTCATCGCGCTGTCGGTCGCGGTACTCGGCGGTGTGCTCGTGATACCAATGGGACGCTGGACCCAATGGTCGTGGCCGGAACAGGAGTTAGAGGTCTCGGCCCAGACGGATTAGGACGATCCGCGGATGACGTATTGGTATTCGACGACGTCGAGCCATCGCCCGTGCTTGCGACCGACTTCGAGTTCGGTTCCCACGAGGATGAAACCGCACTTCTCGTGCAGTCGGATCGAACCTTCGTTCTCGCCGACGATGCGCGCGATGAGCGAATGAAAACCTGACTCGCGCGCACTCGCGATGAGTTCACGCAGCAACGTCTCGCCCACGCCGCGCGAGCGAGCATTGCGATGCACGTAGACCGAGTTCTCGACGGTGGTCGCGTACGCGGGGCGCTCACGAAACGGTGAGACCAGGGCGAAACCAATGATTCGCTCACCGCGGGCGCCAAGTTCACCCACGTCGTCATCGTCATTCAGCGCCACGATGCACGGGTGGGTCTTGAGGTGGTTCAAGATCCACTCCTCCTGCTCTTCGAGCGATCGAGGGACCAGGTCAAAACTCACGGTCGTTTCAACGACCTCGGGGTTGTAGATGTTCATGAGCGCCGGTGCGTCGTCGACTTCGACCAGGCGAGTTCTCATGACAGACAAGGGTAGTCTTGGCGAGTTGGAACAGCGCCCCAATGGGCGAGTAGAATTTGCGTCTGTGTCGCTGCGACACGATTGCCCTCTTAGCTCAGTGGTAGAGCACTTCCATGGTAAGGAAGGGGTCGTCGGTTCAATCCCGACAGAGGGCTCGCCAGGCGGCGTAGCTCAGGTGGTTAGAGCACACGGCTCATAATCGTGTTGTCGCGGGTTCGAGTCCCGCCGCCGCTACCAGGCAGGGACCGGGGTGCGGACCCAGGGACCTACGAAGTGAACGACGTATCGAAAAGGAGAACGAATGGCAAAGAACGAGAAGCGCGTTCAGGTGATTCTGGCCTGTGAGGACTGCAAGCGCCGCAACTACATCACTATGAAGAATAAGGTCAACCAGCGCGAGCGCATCGAGATGTCCAAGTACTGCCAGTGGGAGCGCAAGCACACCTTGCACAAAGAGACCCGCTAGGAGTTGTTCCTTGGCGGAATGGTAGGCTGGACCTTCCCTACGGCCATCGTCGGAACATGGCGGTTCGCCCCGAGGGCAGTGGCTCAATTGGTAGAGCACCGGTCTCCAAAACCGGGGGTTGGGGGTTCGAGTCCCTCCTGCCCTGCTCGTAGTGACGCAGCACGTAGTACGAACGAAGTAACGAGAGAAGTGACATGAACCGCGAACAAAAGCGCATGATGCAGCGACAGGGTCAGGTAGGTGCCGACGGCACCGCCGGTTCTCGTCGCACGTCCACGCAAGACGTCCAACGTCGTCGCGGACAGCGCACCAAGCCGGCGCAGTTCATCCGCGAGATTCGCGAAGAGATGCGCCAGGTCGCTTGGCCCACGCGCCCCGAGGTGATCAACTACACCCTCATCGTTCTTTTCGTCCTCATCTTTATGACCTCACTCATCTTCGGTCTGGGCTACGGCTTCTCGAAGTTCGTCACGTTCCTCTTCCAGAAGTAGGCCTTGACCATGAGCGATATCGAAACCACCCCACACGACTTCGAAGCACCGAGTGACACCGAGGGAGTCCTTGACGTCACGATCCTCGAGGACGGTCTCGACGAAGAGCCCTTGGTCGAGAGCGCCTTTGACCGACCGGGACGGTGGTACATCGTGCACACGTTCGCGGGTCACGAGCAAAAGGTCATCGGGGCGCTCAACAACATCATCAAGAGTCGCGAACTGACCGAGAGCATTTACGAGATCTACCTGCCTGAAGAGGACGTCACCGAGTTCAAGTCAGGTAAGAAGGTCACCGTCTCAAAGCGCATGTTCCCGAGTTACTTGCTCATCCGCTGCGAGCCCGATCCCGAAGTCTTTTACGTCATTGGTTCAACACCGGGCGTCACGGGTTTCGTGGGTGCGGAAAAGACTCGTCCGACCGCCCTCACGCGTCGCGAGGTCGACAACATCATCCGTCCGCACGTCGAGGGCGTCGAAGTACCGACCGCCAAGCGACGTCTACCGACCCACGAGTTCGAGGTCAACGACACGGTGCAGATCAAGACCGGTCCGTTCGCCACGTTCTCGGGCCACGTCGCTGAGATCAATGAAGACCAACTCAAGGTGAAGGTGTTGGTCGACATCTTCGGTCGCGAGACCCCCGTCGAGTTGGACTTCACCCAAGTCACGAAACTATAAAGAACGCGTTAGGAGAACACCATGGCTAAGAAAGTCGTCGCCGTCGTCAAGATTCAGCTCGAAGCGGGCGGGGCCACACCCGCGCCTCCGGTGGGTACCGCTCTCGGACCCCACGGTATTCAGACCATGGAGTTCTGCAAGCAGTACAACGCCGCGACCGAATCCATGAAGGGAACGGTCATCCCCGTCGACATCTCGATCTACGAGGACCGTTCCTTCACCTTCGTCTTGAAGACCCCTCCCACGCCGGTGCTGTTGCGCCAGGCGGCGGGCGTCGCCAAGGGTGCCAAACTCGCCGGCCGTGAGGTAGTGGCGTCGGTGAGCATGGACCAGATCGAAGAAATCGCCAAGACCAAGCTCAAGGACCTCAACACCGACGACCTTGAGATGGCCAAATTGCAGGTCGCCGGGACCGCCCGCTCCATGGGCATCTCGGTGTCGCGCTAGGAGAGAACCATGAAGCACGGCAAGAAATACGTCAACGCGTTGGCCCAGGTGGACCGCGAGGAACTCCTCACTATCCCTGAGGCCATCGACAAGGTCAAGTCCCTCGCGACCGCGAAGTTCGACGAGACCGTCGAACTGGCGCTCCGTCTCGGCGTCGATCCCCGAAAGGCCGAGCAGATCGTGCGTGGCACGATCTCGCTACCTTCGGGCACGGGTAAGACGAACCGCATCGCGGTGTTCGCCGCGGGCGAGGCCGCACAAGCGGCCCGTGACGCGGGGGCGGACGAGGTGGGTGCCGACGACCTGGTCGCCAAGGTCGCGGGGGGATTCCTCGACTTTGACATCGCGATTGCGACACCTGACCTCATGGGTCAAGTCGGTGGACTTGGTCGGGTACTCGGTCCTCGTGGACTCATGCCTAACCCCAAGACGGGAACCGTGACGATGGACGTCGCCAAGGCGGTGGGCGAGTTCAAGGGCGGACGCGTCGAGTACCGCACCGACAAGGTCGGCAACGTGCAACTTCGTGTCGGCAAGGTCAGCTTCAGCCGCGACGATCTCGTAAAAAACGTCCAAGCGGTGGTCGATGAAATCGTGCGCGTGAAGCCAGCGAGCGCCAAGGGCCGCTACCTCATGAGCATCACCGTCTCTTCGACCATGGGCCCTGGCGTGAAGATCGACCCGACACGCACCCGTCGAGAAGAGGACGCGCTCGCGAGCGCCTAGGTTTTGACGGGCGTCCTCGCCAGTCACTAAAGTGTTCTTTCGCACGATGTTGGTGCCACAGTTTTGAAGAAAGCCGAAGACATCCGGTGTGGGCAACCACTTAAGTGACCTAGGTCAGCCTGACGAGGATTTCGAGTCCGCCGTACGGTGACTCGTTTGCTTGGATGCCCGAGGCCTGATCCGGGAAATCCGGCGAAGGAGTCAGTATGAGCAAGCTAAACCCCGACAAGGTCGCGACCGTCAAAGAAGTCACGTCCAAGGTCAACGGCACCTCGACCGCGGTGGTGACCGAGTACCGCGGACTGACCGTGGCGGAGATTTCCTCGCTGCGACGTCAACTGCGCACGTTGGGTGCTGACTACAAGGTCTTTAAGAACACGTTGGTGTTGCGCGCCATCGACGGTACGGCATTCGCGCCGATCGCCGAATACCTTCAAGGACCAACGGCGATCGCGTTCGTCGACGGGGACGTCTCAGCGGTCGCCAAGGCGTTGCGCGACTTCGCCAAAGAGTCCCCGAAGCTCGTCGTCAAGGGTGGGGTCGTCGACGGCCAACTCGTCTCGTCAAAGGATCTCACGGCACTCGCTGACCTACCGAGCCGCGACGTGCTGCTCGCGCAACTCGCCGGTCTACTCGCTTCGCCACTTCGCACGATGGCCGGTTTGATCAAGGCCGTCCCGCAAAACTTCGCCTACGGCCTCTCGGCGCTTCTCGACAGCAAGGGTGGCGCTGCGCTGCCCGCTGACGAGGCGCCCGAGCCGGTCGCCGAGACTCCGGCCGGGGTCGAGGACGCTGCATCGACAGCGAGCGACGACGACGCGACACCCGTCGCGCAGGTCGAAGACGAGGCCGATGCCCCCGTGGCACCGGTCGACGTCGAGACCACCGAGGCATCTTCGGACGCCCCGGACGAACCGGCCGAATAAGTACACCAACGAAGTATCGAAACCAAGGATAGAAAGGAATCACAATGCCAGGAACCCTGACCAAAGAACAGATTCTTGACGGCATCGCTGAGTTGTCAGTGATTGAGCTGAGCCAGTTGCTGAAGGAATTCGAAGAGAAGTTTGGCGTGACCGCGGCGGCTCCCGTCGCGATGGCGGCACCGGCCGCTGGTGGCGGCGCGGGCGGCGACGCCGCGGCTGAAGAGGAGAAGAGCGACTTCGACGTCATTTTGACGTCGGGCGGCGACAAGAAGATCCAGGTCATCAAGGAAGTTCGTACCTTGACCAACCTCGGTCTGAAGGAAGCCAAGGACCTCGTCGACGGTGCCCCCAAGCCGGTACTGGAGAAGGTTTCCAAGGCGGACGCCGACAAGGCCAAAGCTGCCCTCGAGGCCGCCGGCGCGACGGTGGAAGTCAAGTAGTTCAAAGACGGACGAACCCCACCCCGACTGGTTCGCCGGTCGGGGTGGGGATGGTCTGAGGCAGGGCGAGGTGGATCCTCACGTGGGTCCGCCCACATCGCCAGAACCTTGGAAAATAGGGAAAACTACCTCGTTTTGAGACCGCGGGTGACGTCAGTGCCCGTGGGCGTGCTCTGCTCTCGGGCAAAGACTTGACCTCGGCGCGTAAACTGCCTAGGGTGACGTCAACTGCTGTGGCAGCCGCGCCCCTCGATTGGGAGCGCCAGTTGCGCATCTCTTGTTGAAGCCACTAGCATAGAAAGACCGTGCCCCTGCGCTCTGCTTCGTCAACCCTTGACGCCGTTCTGTCCCTGGTCATGGGAAAAGCCTGTAGTAGCCACCCTTTTACACGGAGGATTGTCCGTTGACGTCTCGGTCCATTAGCCCGGAGCGCTTTAATTTCTCGGCGCTGGGTGAAGCCCACCCCCTGCCTAACCTTCTCGAAATCCAGCGAGACAGTTTCGACCTCTTCATGAAGCAAGGATTGCGTGAGGCGTTCGAAGCGCTCTCGCCGATCTCGGACTTCACGGGTCGTTTGTCGCTCGAACTGGAATTCGATCCCGATGACGTGGACTTAAAGAGTCCGCCGAAGTTCACCGTCGAAGAGTGTCGCCAACGAGCGACCACGTACTCACAGCCCATCTTCGTTCGCGCGAGGTTCTTGAACTCCGAGACCGGCGAGATCAAAGAGCAGACGGTCTTCATGGGTGACTTCCCGATCATGACCGAACAAGGGACCTTCATCATCAACGGCACCGAGCGTGTCGTCGTGTCGCAACTCGTTCGTTCACCTGGTGTGTTGTTCCAACCCGGCAAGGACGAGAAGGTGGCCTTTGAGGGCACCATCCACCCGAGCCGCGGCGAGTGGTTGCAAGTCGACCTCGAAGAAAAGAAGAACAAGGCGGCGAACGCTGGTGCGCGAATCGCGCGTAAACGACGAATCTCCATCTTCACATTGCTGCGCGCTCTTGACACCTCGATGGACGAAGCGTTCTTCCAGCGCTTCGTCGCGCACTTCGACTTCCTCGAAGACCAGTTCCACGCGGACTGGAAGAAGGCGCACCTCGAAATCACCAAGCACATGGACAAGTACAACTTCGAGGACACGCCCGAGAACTACGTGCGCGCGAGTCAAGAGACGGCGTGGCTCGAGATCTATCGCCGCGCGCGTCCGGGCGAAGTTCAGACCGTCGAAGCCGCTCGTCAGTACTTCGAGGGTGCGTTCTTCTCCGAGAAGCGTTACGACCTCAGCCGCGTGGGTCGCTACAAGCTCGACCGCAAACTCGGCAGCGAAGTAGCGAAGAACCTCGAACTCTTTGGTGACCTCCTCGAGCGTCCGAACCCCGAACTGCACGTGCTCTCCAAGGCCGAAGTCCTCGCGACCGCGACGTACTTGTTGAACTTGGCGCGCGACCGCACGGCCAAGGAAACCACGTACCACATCGACGACCAGGACCACTTCGCCAACCGCCGCATCCGCAGCGTGGGCGAACTGATCCAAAACGCCCTGCGCACCGGTCTTTCGCGCATGGAGCGCGTCGTGCGTGAGCGCATGAACACCCAGGACGTCGAGGCGATTGCGCCACAGACATTGATCAACATTCGTCCCGTGATGTCCGCGATAAAGGAATTCTTCGCGACCTCGCAGTTGAGCCAGTTCATGGACCAGAACAACCCGCTGTCGGGTCTGACCCACAAGCGACGTCTCTCGGCGCTCGGACCAGGTGGTCTGTCACGTGAGCGCGCGGGCCTCGAAGTCCGCGACGTCCACTCCTCGCACTACGGACGCATGTGCCCGATCGAGACCCCCGAAGGTCCCAACGTCGGACTCATTGGCTACCTCGCGAACTACGCGCGCATCAACGAGTACGGCTTCATCGAGACGCCCTACCGCGTGGTGACGGGTGGCAAGGTCACCGGCGAAGTGAAGTACTTCACCGCTGACGAAGAAGAGCGTTTCGTTATCGCTCAGGCGAACACCGAGATCGACGATCACGGCACGATCAAGGCCGACCGCGTCCTCGTACGTCGTGGCCCCATCGGCACCGGTCTTCGTGTTGGTGCGTCGAACAAGTCATCGTCCACGACCTCAGAGATCGACTTCGTTAAGCCTGAGGAAGTCGAACTGATGGACGTCTCGACCAAGCAGATCATCTCGGTCGCGACCTCGCTCATTCCCTTCGTCGAGCACGACGACGCCCAGCGCGCCTTGATGGGTGCGAACATGCAAAAGCAGGCCGTGCCGCTCATTATGCCCGAGGCGCCCTTCGTGGGCACCGGTATGGAGTCGCGCGCTGCGCTCGACTCCGGTGACGTCTTGATCGCCGAAGGCGACGGCGTCGTTCGCTCGGTCTCGGGTGACCGCATTGTCGTGGAATACGAAAAGGACGTCGCGGATCGCTACGGCAAGACGCTGGGCAAGAAGCAGTACAACCTCAACAAGTTCCGTCGCTCGAACCAGGACACCTCGATCAACCAGAAGCCCCTCGTCTTTGGTGGCGAGACGGTAAAGGCCGGCGACCTGCTCGCCGACGGTACCAGTACGTCCAACGGCGAGCTCGCGCTCGGTAAGAACCTGCTGGTGGCGTACATGCCGTGGGAGGGCTACAACTACGAGGACGCCATCATCTTGAACGAGCGTCTCGTGCGCGACGACGTCCTGACGTCGATTCACGTGAAGGAATACGAGATCGACGCGCGCGACACCAAGTTGGGTGCCGAGGAGATCACGCGTGACATCCCGAACCTGCCCGACGACATCCTCGCGGACCTCGACGACCGCGGCATCGTGCGCATTGGCGCCGAAGTCGAGCCTGGTGACATCCTCGTCGGCAAGGTCACGCCCAAGGGTGAGACCGAGCAGTCGCCCGAGGAGCGCTTGTTGCGCGCCATCTTTGGTGAGAAGGCGCGTGAAGTGCGCGACACCTCGCTCAAGGTACCCCACGGTGAGTCGGGCAAGGTCATCGACGTCAAGGTCTACAGCCGCGACGAGGACCACGAAATGCAGCCCGGCGTCAACCAATTGGTGAAGGTCTACGTTGCTCAGAAGCGCAAGATCTCCGAGGGCGACAAGCTCGCCGGACGTCACGGCAACAAGGGCGTCATCTCCAAGATCCTGCCCGAAGAGGACATGCCCTTCATGGCCGACGGTACGCCCGTCGACATCATCTTGAGCCCGCTCGGCGTGCCGAGTCGTATGAACGTGGGCCAGGTGCTCGAGAGTCACCTCGGCTACGCGGCGCGATACGGCTGGGAGGGGATCACGGTCAATCCGGCCGTAGGCACCTCGGGCCACGCGGACCAGCAAGACGCGGCGACGCGACCGTACCGCAAGACCCGTCCTCGCACGGAGCCCGCGGTCTACGTGGCGACGCCGTCGTTCGACGGTGCGCACTGGGACGAGACCGAGCGCGCCAAGGACAAGCCGACCATCCAGCACACCTTTGCGACCCTTAACGTCGATGGCGCGAACGGCAAGCGACTGCTCGCCGGCGACAACGACGGCAAGGTGACCTTGTACAACGGTCGCACCGGTGAGGCCTACGACAATCCGATCTCGGTGGGCTTTGCCTACATCTTGAAGCTCGCCCACATGGTCGACGACAAGATCCACGCACGCTCGACGGGTCCGTACTCGATGATCACCGCCCAACCCCTTGGTGGCAAGGCGCAGTTCGGTGGCCAGCGATTCGGTGAGATGGAGGTCTGGGCCCTCGAGGCCTACGGCGCCGCGTACGCACTCCAAGAACTGTTGACGGTCAAATCCGACGACATGAAGGGTCGCGAACGCGCCTACGAAGCAATCGTGAAGGGTCAGAACCTGCCCGAACCGGGGATCCCGGAGTCGTTCAAGGTCTTGATCAAGGAAATGCAATCACTCTGTTTGAACGTGGAAGTGCGCGACAAGGTCGGCGCCCACGTGGATCTCGCGGACACCGAAGAGGACTTCTTTTCGGTCACGCGCGAACTCGGCATCGACATCAGTCGACCCGAGCGCGGCAGTGACGAAGAGGACGCTCGACGCGCCGCCGAAAGGAAGTTGTCATGAGCCCACTGGACGTCAACCAGTTCGACGAACTGAGCATTGGTCTCGCGACCGCTCAGAACATCCGCAGTTGGTCCTCGGGAGAAGTGAAGAAGCCCGAGACGATCAACTACCGCACACTTCGCCCCGAGAAGGACGGACTCTTCTGCGAGAAGATCTTCGGACCGCAAAAGGCCTGGGAGTGCGCGTGTGGCAAGTACAAGCGCGTGCGATTCAAGGGCATTGTCTGTGAGCGTTGTGGCGTCGAAGTCACGAGCGACAAGGTTCGCCGTGACCGCATGGGCCACATTGCCCTGTCAGCGCCGGTCGTGCACATCTGGTACCTGCGCGGTACGCGTTCGTGGTTGGCCTACCTGCTCATGGGCACCGCGCCTAAGGAAGAACTAAAGGCCAAGCAGCTCGAGAAGGTCATCTACTTCGCCGCCCACATGGTCACGTTCGTTGACGTGGACAAGCGCCACGGTGACCTCGGTGACCTGCGCGTCGCCCTGGGCGAAGAGCAAGTCGAGATCACCGAGCGCGAAGCGAAGGCGCTCGACAACAAGTTGAAGGAAATCGAAGCTCGTGCCGTCAAGCTCGAAGCCGACGGGGCCAAAGAGTCCGAGCTTCGCGCACTCCAGCGCGGCACCGAGAAGGAACTCGACGGTGTGCGTTCAAGGTTCGCCGAAGAGCGTGAGCTCGCCAAGCAAGCGTTCGACACGTTCGAGGGATTGCACTCGCGTCAGATCATCGAAGACGAGGTGCTCTATCGAGAGATGGAGTTCCGCTACGGCGAGTACTTCGAAGGCGGCATGGGCGCGGACGCGATTCTGCAACTCATCGACCGCATGGACCTCGACGAAGAGGAGCGCATGATGCGCGAGATGATCGACGCGAAGGACGGCCGCAAGCCACTCAGCGCGCAGCGTCACGCCAAGTTCCTCAAGCGACTCGCGATCGTGCAGTCCTTTAATCGTCGTGACGACCAAGGTCGTCGCCTGAACGACCCGCGCGCCATGATCCTCGAAGCGGTGCCGGTCATTCCTCCGGACCTTCGCCCCATGGTCCAGCTTGACGGTGGCCGTTTCGCCACGAGCGACCTCAACGACCTCTACCGTCGCGTCATCAACCGCAACAACCGACTCAAGCGCTTGCTTGACCTCGGCGCGCCCGACATCATTGTCAACAACGAAAAGCGCATGCTCCAAGAAGCCGTGGACGCGTTGTTCGACAACGGTCGCCGTGGACGTCCGGTCGCTGGTCAAAGTGGCCGACCCCTCAAGAGTCTCTCGGACATGTTGAAGGGTAAGCAGGGCCGATTCCGTCAGAACCTGCTCGGTAAGCGCGTGGACTACTCGGGCCGTTCGGTCATCGTGGTGGGCCCGCAACTGAAGCTGCACCAGTGCGGCCTACCCAAGATGATGGCCCTCGAGCTCTTCAAGCCCTTCGTGATGAAGCGGCTCATCGAGACCCAGATGGCCCAGAACATCAAGAGCGCCAAGCGCATGGTCGAACGTCGCAAGGCAATCGTCTGGGACGTACTCGAAGAGGTCATCCGCGAGCACCCGGTGCTGCTCAACCGCGCACCGACCTTGCACCGTTTGGGTATCCAGGCCTTTGAGCCGGTGCTCGTTGACGGCAAGGCCATCCAGATCCACCCGCTCGTGTGCAAGGCGTTCAACGCGGACTTCGACGGCGACCAGATGGCCGTGCACGTGCCGCTGTCCGCCGAGGCCCAGGCCGAGGCGCGCATCTTGATGCTCTCGACCAACAACATCTTCACCCCTGCGACGGGTCGACCCATCACCGAGCCCGCCCAGGACATGGTCTTTGGGGCGTACTACTTGACCTTGCCCACCGAGGAGAAGGTCGAGAACCCCACGGTGTTCCGTCACGTCTACGAGATCGAGAACGCGCTCGAGGATAAGGCCATTGGACTTCGGACCTCGATCGAGATCCGACCGCTCGAAGGTTCTTCGCTCGACACGCGCCTTGACGCCGCGGGCGTCGAGGTAAAGGGCGCGAGTCGTTCACTCGTCACGACGCCCGGTCGCGTCTTATTCAACGAGGCGCTGCCCTTCGGGTTCCGCTACGTGGACGAGTTGATTGGTAAGAACGCGTTGCCCATTGGCGTGATCGTCGAAGAGATCTCTGGCGCGTTCAGTCGCCAGGAGGTCGCCGAATCGCTCGACGCCATCAAGTCGCTGGGCTTTCGCTACGCCACCAAGTCCGGTCTCACGATCTCCATTGACGACGTCGTCACGACCTCGGAGAAGGCTGAGATCCTCAACAAATACGAGGAGCAGGCGGCCAAGGTCGAGACGAACTATCGCCGTGGCGTCATCGTCGACGACGAGCGTCGCCAGCAGGAGATCGAGATCTGGACCAACGCCAACAAGGAAGTGGGTGACGCGACCGACCGCGCGATGAACGCGATCGCGAACAACCCCATCCGTATGATGGTCGACTCGGGCGCTCGTGGTAACAGCCAGCAGATCCGCCAGATCGCCGCGATGAAGGGCCTCGTGTCCAACCCGCGTGGTGAGATGATTCCTCGTCCGATCAAGTCCTCCTTCCGCGAGGGTTTGTCGGTGCTCGAGTACTTCATCTCCACCCACGGCACCCGCAAGGGCTTGGGCGACACCGCGCTTCGCACCGCGGACTCGGGTTACCTGACGCGTCGACTCGTCGACGTCGCCCAGGAACTCATCGTCAAGGAGTTCGACTGTGGCACCGCGCGCGGCATGTGGATTGAGCACGTCGCCGCTGACACTCGTGGTCAGCGCGCGCACCTCGAGACCAAGCTGTGGGGTCGCGTGGTCTCCGAGGACGTGACGTTGTCCGATGGTTCGACGATTGTCGCGGGCACGATGCTGCTCCAAGACGACGTGGACCGACTGCGTGACGACTCGGCCGTGGGCCGCGTTCGCGTACGCACGACGCTGACGTGTGACGCCATCCAAGGCGTGTGCGCTGCGTGTTACGGTCTGTCGCTCGCGACGCACCAACTCGTAGAGTTGGGCGAAGCGGTCGGGGTCATCGCGGCCCAGTCCATTGGTGAGCCGGGAACCCAGCTCACCATGCGTACCTTCCACTCCGGTGGTGTGACCGAGAGCGACATCACGCACGGCTTGCCGCGCGTGGTCGAGCTCTTCGAGGCTCGTACCCCCAAGGGTGCCGCCAAGGTCGCCGAACACTCTGGCGTGGTGCGCGTGGAACTCGTTGGTCGTGAGCGCAAGGTCACCGTCGTGGGCAACGAAGGCGAAGTGCAAGAGGAATCGATCTCGATCGCTCGCCACTTGCTCGTCGAGGACGGACAAGAAGTCGAGGTCGGCATGCCGTTGCACGACGGACCGCTCGACCCGAAGTTGATGATGAAGTTCCGCGGTACTCGTGAGACCCAGCAGTACCTGGTCGAAGAGGTCCAGAACGTCTATCGCGACCAGGGCGTGTCGATCCACGACAAGCACATCGAACTCATTGTTCGTCAGATGACCCGACGCGTCCAGATCGTCGACGCGGGTGAGTCGCCGTGGTTGCCCGGCGCGATGGTCGACGTGAAGTTGTTCAACGACACCAACGATCAGCTCGAAGCGACCTCTAAGGAAGCGGCCGACGGTCGAGCCCAATTGATGGGTATCACCAAGGCGTCGCTCGCGACCGACTCGTGGCTGTCCGCGGCGTCGTTCCAAGAGACGACCCGGGTGTTGACCGAAGCGGCGATCGAGGGCAAGCGCGACCACTTGGTGGGTCTGAAGGAGAACATCATCATTGGTAAGTTGATCCCCGCTGGTTCGGGACTCGAGTACTACAACCAGAGGGAATTGCGCCTGGATATGCCCGACGCCGAACTGCTGCCCGCCTGGGCGCAGGTCTCGGACGACGACCTCGACCTCGCCAGCCTCTTGGGCGAGATCTCGGGCGACGACAGTTTCAGCGCCGACCTGACGGCTTTCCAGAACATTGGTACCGCGACCTACGACGAGTCCGCGTTACCCGAGAACGACGACGTGCGACCCGAAGACGAGCTCGGTGGTCAGGCCATCTAGGCTGACCCCAGCCCGTCGGGGGCCGCGCAGTTCGCCGTCAGTCACCGGCTTGCCGTTTGCAACAAAAGTGTCGTAAGATAGAAACTCCGCGTGCGCAGTACGCGCGCGCATCAGCCGAAGTAGAAAAAGAAGAGGTTCCGCGTGCCCACAATCGCACAGTTGGTCCGAAAGGGTCGACAGGACAAAGTATCCAAGACCAAGACGCCGGCCCTGAAGGGGGCCCCGCAGCGTCGTGGTGTGTGCACGCGCGTCCACACGGTCACGCCCAAGAAGCCCAACTCGGCGCTTCGCAAGGTCGCCCGTGTTCGTCTTACGTCGGGCGTGGAGATCACCGCCTACATCCCCGGCGTGGGTCACAACCTCCAAGAACACTCCATCGTCCTCGTGCGTGGCGGGCGTGTGAAGGACCTTCCTGGTGTGCGTTACAAGATCATCCGAGGAGCGCTCGACACCTCGGGTGTGCGCGACCGCAAGCAAGCCCGTAGTCGTTACGGCGCGAAGAGGGAGAAATAATGCCTCGTAAAGGTCCCGCCGTTCGCCGTGAAGTCCCTACCGACCCCATCTATAAGTCGGTGCTCGTCACCCAATTGACCAACAAGATCCTCGAGCGCGGTAAGCGCACGATCGCCGAGCGCATTGTCTACACAGCCCTCGAGCTCGTCGAACAAAAGACCAGTTCGGACCCGGTCGCCACGCTCAAGCGCGCGCTCGAGAACGTGCGTCCCGAACTCGAAGTGAAGAGTCGTCGCGTCGGTGGTACCACCTACCAAGTGCCGATGGAGGTCCGCCCTCGTCGGGCCACCACACTCGCCATTCGTTGGCTCACGGACTTCGCGAAGAAGCGCCGCGAGAAGTCCATGGCCGAGCGACTCGCGAACGAAATCATCGACGCCAGCAATGGCGTCGGCGCGGCCGTGAAGCGCCGCGAGGACATGGCCAAGATGGCCGAGTCCAACAAAGCCTTCGCGCACTACCGCTGGTAATCAAAGAAAGTTTAGAAATGACCGCACGCGAATACCCCCTCGACAAGGTTCGCAACATTGGCATCATGGCGCACATCGACGCCGGCAAGACCACCACGACCGAACGCATCTTGTTCTACACGGGTAAGAACTACAAGATCGGCGAGGTGCACGAGGGTGCCGCCACGATGGACTGGATGGTCCAAGAACAAGAGCGCGGCATCACCATCACGTCTGCCGCGACGACGTGTTATTGGAAGGGCTACCGGATCAACATCATCGACACCCCGGGTCACGTCGACTTCACGGTCGAAGTGGAGCGCTCGCTGCGCGTGCTCGACGGTGCGGTCGCAGTCTTTGACGCGGTCGCGGGCGTCGAGCCCCAGACCGAGACCGTGTGGCGCCAGGCGAACAAGTACAACGTGCCGCGCATCTGTTTCGTCAACAAGATGGACCGCGTCGGCGCGGACTTCTTTCGCTGCGTGGACATGATCGAGGACCGTCTGGACTGTGTGCCCGCGGTAATCCAGTTGCCCATTGGATCAGAGGGCGACTACCGCGGCATCATCGACCTGTGCGCGATGAACGCCACGATCTACCACGACGACAAGGGCGAGCAGCTCGAGGTCATCGAGATCCCCGAAGAGTTCCGGGCCCAGGCCGAGGAGTACCACACCAAGTTGGTCGACGTCTTGACCCGTTTTGACGACGCGCTCATGGAAAAGGTCCTCGGCGACGAGGACGTCACCGTTGACGACCTGCACGCCGCACTTCGTCGCGGCACCCTGGAGAACCACTGCGTGCCGATTCTGAACGGAAGTGCCTTTAAGAACAAGGGTGTCCAGCCTATGCTCGACGCCGTCACGGACTACCTGCCATCGCCCGTGGACCTTCCTCCCACCCAGGGCACCAAGCCCGGCAAGGACGACGTCCTCGAGCGAAAGCCCTCCGACGACGAACCCTTCTCCGCGCTGGCGTTCAAGATCATGACCGACCCCTACGTCGGGAAACTGACGTACCTGCGCGTGTACTCAGGCACCCTCGAAAAGGGCGACACCGTCGTGAACACCACCAAGGGGATGAAAAAGGAACGTCTCGGACGGCTCTTGTTGATGCACGCGAACAACCGCGAAGACCTCGACACCATCCGCACCGGCGACATCGTCGCCGCGGTCGGCCTCAAGCAGGTGACGACCGGTGACACCTTGAGTGCGGTCGACCAGCCCATCCAACTCGAGACGCTCACGTTCCCCGAGCCGGTCATCCACGTCGCGGTCGAACCCAAGACCAAGGCCGACCAAGAGAAGTTGGGCAAGGCGCTGTACGCGCTTTCCGAGGAGGACCCGACGTTTCGGGTGCGCACCGACGAAGAGACCGGTCAGACCGTCATCTCGGGTATGGGTGAGTTGCACCTCGAGGTGTTGGTCGACCGAATGCTGCGTGAATTCAGCGTGGACGCCAACGTCGGCAAGCCACAAGTGGCCTATCGCGAGACCGTTCGCAAGAAGGTCGAAAAGGTCGAGGAGAAGTACGTGCGCCAGACCGGTGGTAAGGGTCAGTACGGCCACGTCGTCATCACCCTCGAACCCACGGGGCCCGGCGGCGGCTACGAGTTCCTCGACGAGATCTCGGGCGGCGTGATTCCCAAGGAATACATTGGCCCGGTCAACCAGGGCATCACCGAGGCACTGACCGCGGGTGTACTCGCGGGCTATCCGGTCGTGGACGTGCGCGTGCGTCTGACCTTTGGTAGTTACCACGACGTCGACTCGTCGGAAATGGCCTTCAAAATCGCCGGTTCGATCGCGGTGAAAAAGGCCGCACGACTCGCGAGTCCCGTGCTCCTCGAGCCCATCATGTCCGTTGAAGTAGTGACGCCCGAGGACTACATGGGCGACGTCATCGGCGACCTTTCGTCGCGACGAGGTCGCGTCGAGGGCATGGAGCAAAAGGGCAATAGTCAAGCAATTAAGGCACTTGTGCCGCTGGCGGACATGTTCGGCTACGCTACTGACCTGCGTTCTCGCACTCAAGGGCGCGCGACGTACACCATGCAATTCAATTCGTACGCAGAAGTCCCCGAGGCGATTTCCAAGGAAATCGTCGCCAAGGCGACGGGCGCGTAAGAAGCCGGGAAACCGGCACCAACAAGGTCCAAACCGTCGTCGGGGAGGGCCGAAACAAACCCGACGGGTTCACGCAGAACTCGTCACGAGACAGAAAGTTAGTCCCCGACAATGGCAAAGCAGAAGTTCGAGCGCACTAAGCCGCACGTCAACATCGGAACCATGGGTCACATCGACCACGGTAAGACCACTCTTACCGCGGCGATCACCAAGGTTCTCTCAGAACGCATCCCCGGTAGCGCCTTTACGCCCTTCGACCAGATCGACAAGGCCCCCGAAGAGCGCCAGCGCGGTATTACCATTTCTATCGCGCACGTGGAGTACGAGACGGCGAACCGTCACTACGCCCACGTCGACATGCCCGGTCACGCGGACTACGTGAAGAACATGATCACCGGTGCCGCCCAGGTTGACGGCGCCATCTTGGTCGTGTCCGCCACTGACGGTCCCATGCCCCAGACGCGCGAGCACGTGCTGCTCGCGCGCCAGGTCGGCGTGCCCTATATCGTGGTCGCGCTGAACAAGTCCGACATGGTCGACGACGAGGAACTGCTCGAGCTCGTGGAGCTCGAAGTACGTGAGCTCCTCTCGAGCTACGACTTCCCGGGCGACGACACACCGATCGTTCGCGTCTCCGCCCTAAAGGCCCTCGAGGGCGACAAGGAGTGGGGCGACAAGATCATGGAGCTCATGGACGCGGTCGACAGCTTCATCCCCGAGCCCACTCGTTCGACGGACAAGCCGTTCCTCATGTCCATCGAGGACGTCATGTCCATCACTGGTCGTGGCACGGTCGTGACCGGCAAGGTCGAGCAGGGCATCGTCAAGGTCGGCGACGAAGTGGAGATCGTGGGTCTTCGTGACACCACCAAGACCACCGTCACCGGCATCGAGATGTTCCGAAAGTTGCTCGACGAAGGTCGCGCGGGCGACAACCTCGGCGCCCTGCTTCGAGGTACGAAGAAGGAAGAAGTCGAGCGCGGTCAGGTGCTCTGCAAGCCTGGTTCGATCACGCCCCACACCGTCTTTGAGGCGTCGGTCTACGTGCTCACCAAGGACGAGGGTGGACGTCACAAGCCGTTCTTCGCGAACTACCGTCCCCAGTTCTACTTCCGCACCACTGACGTGACCGGCACCATCGAGTTGCCGTCGGGCACCGAGATGGTGATGCCCGGTGACAACACCGAGATGACCGTCACCCTGGGTAAGCCAATCGCCATGGAAGAGGGTCTCACCTTCTCCATCCGCGAGGGTGGCCGCACCGTGGGTTCGGGTCGCGTCGTAAAGATCCTGAAGTAGTCACGATGGCCGACAACCGTCAAATGATCCGAATCCGACTGAAGGCTTTCGACCACGGGATCCTTGATCAGTCCACGGCGAAGATCGTCCAGACGGTCGAGCGCACTAACGCTCGCGTCCAGGGTCCCGTGCCGCTGCCCACCGAGAAGCACCGTTACACGGTGGTTCGCGGTCCGCACAAGCACAAGGACAGCCGCGAGCACTTCGAGATGCGGGTGCACAAGCGCCTGCTCGACATCGTGGACCACTCCGCCAAGACGGTTGACTCGCTCCAGCGACTCGATCTGCCCGCGGGCGTGGACATCGAGATAAAGATTCGCCAGAATTAGTTCGTCACCGGCCTCCTCGGCCTTTTGCGTCGAGGGGGCCCGGTGATGTACTGTTAAAAGCCCCCTGTTTTACGGGTGGGCCACCAAACAGATGTGTTCAGTTGCCCTTGCGGGAACGCTGAACCAAACCAGTCGAGCGCTCCGTTCGGGTCTTTTGGCCCGGCGGAGCGTCTGTGTGTCGGACGAACCGATGCGCAGTTTTATGAAGAGAGGCACACGTGGCGACCAAAGCGATCGTCGGCGAGAAGGTGGGCATGACCCAAGTCTGGGATGACCAGAATCGGGCCGTCCCGGTGACGGTGGTACGCGTCAGCCCGGCTCGCGTCGTCCAAGTGAAGACCCCCGAAAAAGAGGGCTACTCCGCCGTGCAAGTCACCTGGGGAGCGCGTCGTACCTCGACGCTCACCAAGGCCGAACTCGGCCACTTCGAGAAGGCGGGCGTCACGCCCGGCAAGAAACTCGTCGAGCTTCGTCTCGACGACGTCTCGGGTTACGAGATTGGTCAAGAGATACTCGCCGACACCTTCGAAAAGGGCGAGATGATCGACGCGACCGCAGTCGCCAAGGGCAAGGGCTTCGCCGGTGGCATGAAGCGTCACAATTTCTCCGGTCAGGGCGCCGCGCACGGTAACCACAAGCACCACCGCGCGCCCGGTTCCATTGGCGCGTGCGCCACGCCGGGTCGCGTCTTTAAGGGAACGAAGATGGCCGGTCGTTACGGCGGCGGTCAAGTCACCACCACCAACCTCGAAGTCGTGGGCGTTGACCCAGAGCGTCACCTCGTACTCGTCAAGGGTGCGGTACCGGGACCACGCGGTGGCGTGGTCGTGTTGCGCACTTCGGTGAAGAACCCGATGAAGGCCGGAGGTACGCGATGAGCGACGTCTACACGCTGCGCGGTCCCGTCAAGAAGGAACGCCCCGCACCCATTACGCACAACGTCGCTCGAAAGTCCCTCGCGGGCGTCGAACTCGGCACCGTCGCGCTCGAGCCGTCGATCTTCGGCATCGAACCGAACGTCGCGGTGCTTCACCAGGTCATCAAGGCCCAGCTCGCCGCCAAGCGCGCGGGCACCCAGTCGACCAAGACCCGCAAAGAGGTTCGCGGTGGTGGCAAGAAGCCGTTTAACCAAAAGGGCACCGGTAACGCACGACAGGGCACCATCCGTGCGCCGCACTATCCCGGTGGTGGCATTGCGCTCGGACCCAAGCCTCGCAAGTACGACCAGAAGACGCCCAAGAAGATGATTCGTCTCGCCCTGCACTCGGCACTCTCGGACCGGGCGTCGCTCGAACGCGTCGCGGTCGTCGACGGCTACGCGAGCTGGGAGACCCCCAAGACCAAGGACGCGCTGAGTGCGCTTCGCGCGCTCGGTCTCGAGGGCAAGATCCTCGTCGTGCTCGGGCGCGACGACGTCACCGCACGTCAGGCGTTCCGCAATCTGCAAAACATCAAGACCATCGACGCGGGCGAGATCAACGCCTACGACGTCCTTGACTGCGACTGGGTGCTCTTCAGTGACGCCACGTTGCCAACCACGAAAGGGGCCGAGTAATGCGCGACGCCATGAGCATTCTCATCCGTCCGGTGGTCTCGGAGAAGACCTACGCCTTGATGGACAATCACACCTACGTATTCGTCGTCGACCCTCGCGCGACCAAGATCGACGTCCGCAACGCCGTCGAGCAGGCCTTTAACGTCAAGGTCGTCAACGTCAACACACTCAACCGCAAGGGCAAGACGACGCGCAATCGTCGCACCAACGTCGTGGGCTCGCGCCCCGGGACCAAGCGGGCCATCGTCACCTTGAAACAAGGTGACTCGATCAACCTCTTCGAGAACTAAGGACCGCCATGGCACTTCGTCACCGCAAACCAACGAGTCCCGGTCGTCGATTCCAGACGGTCTCGGACTTCGCCGAGATCACCAAGTCGACGCCGGAGAAATCGTTGCTCGACCCCAAGCCCAAGACGGGCGGTCGCAACAACTACGGTCGAAAGACCTCGCGTCACCGCGGTGGTGGGCACAAGCAGCAGTACCGCATCGTCGACTTCAAACGAAACAAGGACGCCATCCCCGCCAAGGTCGCCGCCATTGAATACGACCCCAACCGCACCTGTCGCATCGCGCTGTTGCACTACGCCGACGGCGAGAAGCGCTACATCCTCGCGCCCAACGGGCTCAAGGTCGGCGACTACGTCGAGTCGGGACCCAAGGCCGACATCCGCACCGGCAACGCGCTACCCATGCGCTACATCCCTACGGGCGCGACGGTGCACAACGTCGAACTGCGTCCCAACGGCGGGGGCAAGATGGCCCGCAGCGCCGGCATGAGCGTCCAGCTCGTCGCCAAGGACGGCGGTTACGCCACCCTTCGCCTTCCCTCGACCGAAATGCGTCGAGTGCCGATTGACTGTCGCGCGACCCTCGGGACCGTGGGCAACTCGGAGCACGAACTCATCAAGGTCGGTAAGGCCGGACGCAGCCGCTGGAAGGGCGTTCGCCCCCAGACGCGCGGTGTCGCCATGAACCCCGTCGACCACCCGCTCGGTGGTGGCGAAGGAAAGACGTCCGGTGGACGTCACCCCGTTTCTCCTTGGGGCCAGCCCGAGGGTCGTACGCGTCTGCCCAAGACGTCGGACGCATTGATCATTCGTCGTCGCCGTGGACGCGGCTCGCGGAGGTAGGTAGAACATGTCACGTAGCCTCAAAAAAGGTCCCTTCATCGACGCTCACCTTCTGAAGAAGGTCGACGCGCTGAACGCCGCGAACGAGAAGAAGGTCATCAAGACCTGGAGCCGTCGTTCGACGGTCATCCCCGACATGGTCGGTCACACTTTCGCGGTCCACGACGGTCGTCGTCACGTACCGGTGTTTTGCAGTGAGTCAATGGTTGGCCACAAGCTCGGCGAGTTCGCGCCCACGCGAACCTTCAAGTTCCACGCTGGCCAGGAAAAGACGGGTAGGCGCTAATGACCGGTCCCAAGACCAACGAGCGTGCGGGTACGCGCGCGACGCTGCGCGGTTACCACATGTCCGCGAGCAAGGCCCGCGTCGTACTGAACCTCATTCGAGGTGAGGACGTCACCACCGCGCGCGAGATCCTCGCGGGCACGACCCGCGAAGCCGCCGACGTGATCGCCAAGGTCTTGGCGTCCGCCGTCGCCAACGCCGTCAACAACGACGCCTTGAACGCTGAAGAGCTCTACGTCGCGGCCGCGTTCGCCGACGAGGGCATCACCATGAAGCGCTTCACACCTCGTGCGCGCGGGCGCGCGGGCGCAATCAGAAAGCGCGCGTGTCACATCACAGTGGTCGTCGCGCGACTCGACGAGGAGCGACTCGAAATCGTGCGCAGCGCTCGTTCGGCCCAAGCAACTGCTTCACGTGCACGTCGTGTGTCGTCATCGCGACGCCGCGCCGACCAGACCGCCAGTCTCAACAAGCGCGAGAACGCAGCCGCCCAAGCAGCCGAGGACGAAGCCCTCGAGGCCCAGGCGCGCGACGCCGAGCTCGACGAAGTCGAAGTGGAGACCTTTGACAACGAGTCGGGGGCCATTCACACGCCCGTCGAAGACATCGAGACGGACGAGACCGTTGCCCAAGAGTTCGACGCTACGTCCGACGCGACGTCTGACGCCGAGTCTGAGGTCCAGACCAAAGCAGTGGCGCCCGAAATGGTCGAGGCCGACGTAGTGACACCCGAAGAAGTGGTGGCGAACGACGAGACCGGTGAACCAGTCGCCGAGCAAAGCGCGAGCGACATGACCGCGTCCGATGACGACACAGAGGAGACGAACTAATGGGCCAGAAGGTAAACCCCTACGGTTTCCGTCTCGGGATCACGACGGACTGGAAGTCGCGCTGGTTCAAGGAGCGCGGTTACAAGGACCTCGTCATCGAGGACTGGAAGATTCGCGACTACTTGACCAAGCAACTCGAGAGTGCGGCGGTCTCGCGTATTGAGATCGAACGTAACTCGGACCGGATTCGCGTGGACATCCACACCGCTCGTCCGGGCATCGTCATCGGTCGACGCGGTGCCGAGGCCGAACGATTGAAGAAGGACCTGGAGAAGATCACCGGTCAGAAGAACAAGATCTCGCTCAACATCCAAGAGATCAAGCAGCCCGAACTCGACGCGGCGCTGATCGCTCAAGGCATCTGTGACCAGTTGTTGCGTCGTGTGGCGTTTCGTCGCGCGATGAAGCGCGGCATCCAGACCGTCCAGAAGGCCGGCGCCCTCGGTGTGCGCATACAGGCCTCGGGCCGTTTAGGTGGCGCTGAAATGTCGCGCCGTGAGTCATACCGCGAAGGCCGCGTGCCGTTGCACACACTTCGCGCGGACATTGACTACGGCTTTCGCGAGGCGCGCACCAACACCGGGCGCATTGGCGTCAAGGTGTGGATCTACAAGGGCGACATCCTGCCGTACCAATTGACCAACGACGAGAAGATCGTGCGCGAGGCGGCCATGGCGGCCGGTGACGCGGTGCCGGTGGGCGCGTCAACGACGGCGCCCAAGGGCGTCGTACGCGCCGGTGGCGGACGTCGACGCGTGGAGCAAGAGGTGTCGAGCGCGGACGCCATTGCTGACGTGAACCCGGCGGACCTCTTGGCCGCGACCGATGAAGTCGAGCGTCAATTGAGCGTGGAAGAAGAGATCGAGCGCCGCACGGCCCAAGATCACACCGACACGCCGCACTTTCGAAAGGACGCGGAGTAATCATGTTGATGCCCCGTAAGGTGAAGCACCGCAAGCAGCAACGTGGTCGCATGGGCGGTATGGCCAAGGGCGGCGTCGAGTTGGCCTTCGGTGACTTCGGCATCCAGGCCCAAGAGGCCGGTTGGATCACGGCACGCCAGATCGAGGCCGCTCGAATCGCCATGACCCGTCACGTCAAGCGTGGTGGCAAGGTCTGGATTCGCGTGTTCCCCGACAAGCCGGTCACGCAAAAGCCCGCCGAGACTCGCATGGGTTCGGGTAAGGGTAACCCCGAGTTCTGGGTGGCGGTCGTAAAACCGGGACGCATCATGTTCGAACTCGGTGGCGTCGACGAGGCGTTGGCGCGTGCCGCGATGGACCGCGCCATCCAGAAGTTGCCCATCAAGGCCAAGTTCGTCATTCGTCCCGGAACCCACGGCACACCGGAGGTGACCATCTAATGGCAAAGACTGCCGATCGCGTCGCGGAACTTCGTCTCCTCGGGGACAATGAATTGCTCGAGCGACTAAGCGAAGCCCGTCGTGAATTATTCAACATGCGATTCCAGTTGGCGACCGGCCAGCTGGACAATTCCGCGCGCCTCAAAGAGGTGCGCAAGGACATCGCACGCCTGTCGACCTTCGTGCGCGAGCGCGAGATCGCGGCCGCCGAGACCGCACTGGAAGGTGAGTAGTCATGACTGACGAAACCAACGACGTAACCCGAGAGAATCCACGCAAGGTCCGTGAGGGCATCGTGGTGTCGGACAAGATGGCTTCGACCCTCGTGGTCGCGGTGAACGAACGCGTGAGTCACCCCCGCTACGGCAAGACCGTCCAGCGCACGAAAAAGCTCTACGTGCACGACGACAAGAACGAGGCGAAGGTGGGTGACCGCGTGCGCGTCCAAGAGACGCGTCCGCTGTCCAAGCTCAAGCGTTGGCGCCTGACCGAGATCGTGGAGCGTGCGCGATGATTCAGCAAGAGTCCCGTCTCAAAGTCGCCGACAACAGCGGCGCCAAAGAGGTGCTGTGCATTCGCGTGCTCGGCGGATCGCGTCGTCGCTACGCGTCGATTGGTGACGTGTTCATCGCGACCGTCAAGGACGCGATTCCCGGCGCCGCGGTGAAGAAGGGTGACGTCGTTCGATGCGTGGTGGTTCGCACCTCTAAAGAACGTCGACGTC
>Ga0302319_10006286_pt1 | contig 23627 bp, 13 predicted proteins | sample Bog_T0_2_FD_203319 | JGI IMG/M metagenome (GOLD analysis project Ga0302319, IMG submission 203319) | Peat permafrost microbial communities from Stordalen Mire near Abisko, Sweden - Bog_T0_2 | ecosystem: Environmental > Terrestrial > Soil > Wetlands > Peat | place: Sweden: Abisko, Stordalen Mire...
GGAGACCTGGGGATCGGTATTGACCTGCTCGGCCAGTGCGTTGCGAATCGAATCCAAAGTGTCGAGGGCCGTCGAGGTGTACGTGTAGGTGCGTCCATTCACCGTGATGCTGGTGATGCCGCCGGGCGCCACGCCGCCGTCTACCGAGACAATCGCCGTGGCATTGCTGGTGCTATGGTAGACCAGCCCTTGCTGCGGATCCGACGTGCCGCCCTGGAAATAGATTCCGGGGTTGGCAGGCACGATCGACACCGCTACCGCCGTTGTGAACACGACGCTGCCGTTAGGCATGACGGCACGGACAAATGCGTTGACACTGGTCTGGTCGCCCAACTCCCAGGGAATCTGGGCATTGATCTGGGTAGGCGAAACATAGAAAAGCGGGGCTTGGATGCCATTGAAATACACCTCCGTATTGGCCAAGACCAGGGGTAACTGCTTTTGAGAGGTGTCCCAACTGGCGGATCCGGCGGTGAGAGTTGTTCCCGGGTTGGCGATAATGGAAACCACGGTGCCAGGCGCAACGCTGGCCGCGTCGCCGCCGCCGTCCAACTGCGTGTCTTGCGCGGTGATGACGATGGCAGTCGCATCGATGCCGGTGGCGGGAGTATAGGTCACCGAGTAGGTGATGCCGTTGCCCAGGTCACCCGGCACACGGGCGTTGAGCAGCACTACGGTAGTGGTGGCGTCGGCCACGGCGATCAGGTTGGGATCGCCGGCGCCATTATTGCTGCCGTTGATGGCACTGATGATCGCCGTCACTACGCTCTCCAGGGTATCGGTGGCCTGTACGGTGTAGTGGTATTGGGCATTGTCCACAAAGATAGTGATGTAGTCTCCGGCCTGAATGGTACCGCTTACACTGAGTGTTCCATGTGCCGTGATATCGAGGCTGGCTGCATTTCGAACGCCCTGGTACCCGACTGCTACATTGCCGATGGTATACACCGTAACGCGCCGATTGTAGGTATCGCTGACGTAAAGATTGGTTCCGTCCCATGCCAGGGATGTTGGAGTTCGTAAGGAGTCCACGGCATCGGATGCCTGGTTTACGTCACCTCCAATCTGGCCGATTACGATGTCGGCCGAAGATCCGGTGGTAGTGGGAATTTTTTGCCATACCAAGAGGCGGTCGTTGCCTCCGTCCGCCACCACGAGCTGGCCGTCGACAGCCATGGCGGAACGGGGAAAGTTTATCGTTGAGTTGCAGAAGTTAGGGTAGGTAGGATTTCCGTAGAGATCGATGCCGTCGGTCACCGTACACAGCACCGGGGTCTCTTTGTCGGTGGTGTCGGTGGATGAGGTCGCCGCGGTTCCCGTATAGGCGTTGTTGGCCAGGGAACTCACCAGGTCGGGCTGCCCCAGGGCGACATCCGCCGGAGCGCCGTTGGTGGTCGGAATGGCGTTAAAGATCAGCACGCGGTTGAAGCCCAGGTCGCTGACGAAAAGCCGGACGCCGTCGGACGTCACTGAGACGGGGCTGAACATGGTGCTGGGCGTGGCGCCGGTCTGCTGCTGGGAAATATCCGGGTTGACGTAGGTGCTGAAGTTGGGCGCGCCCAGAACCACATCCGCCGCCGCTCCGTTGGTCGTGGGGATCTGGTTGAATATCAGGACGCGGTTGTTCTGGGTGTCGGCGACGAACAGCTTGCCGCTCTGAATCCAGACGCCTTGCGGTCCCCGCATGGTCTTGGCATTGGGCGTGTTGCCGGGTAGACCGACGCTGACAAAATCCTGCTGCCCGACGACCACATCGGCAGGCGCGTTGTTGGACGTAGGGATATGATTCCAGATCAATACGCGGTTGTGATCGGTATCGGCCACCACCAGGTGTACGCCGTCGGAAGCTACCGCCTGGGGGTTCCGCAGGCTGCTGGCGGTGGTAGTGGTATTCACGGTGGTGGTGACGAAGTCGGGTTGTCCCAGCACCACGGAGGCCTGTCCCACGCACACCGGGCACTTGCTGTTGTACGGAAGTTCCGCGGTGGGAGCGGGCAATTGGGAAGAAAGATTCGAGAAAAGGAGTACGCGGTTGTTGCTGGGAGAGGCGCCCACACCATTGGAGTCGGCCACAAACAGCGTATCGGCGGCATAGGCAATGCCGCTGGCGGAGCCGATCACGGTGTTGCTGGAATTGGTGTCCTGGCTGTTAAAGGTCACTTGACCAATGACCGCGCGGGCGGCTTGGCCGGTGGTGAAGGTTTGGGCGAAGACAGCCGCCGCACAGAAAAGGAAAACCGGAATACACTTCATGCGTTATCGTCTATGGATGATCAATGCCAAGTTAAGCCACAAGTATAGCAAGGGTTAGCGCACTGGCGGTGATGCCCGGCGGTCACACAGGTGTGAGAAATCGGCACGAGTCGGTAGGCCGGAAGCCAGTCAAACATATGAATTTCGAGAACCCTTGAGAACATGGGAGCATGTGCTGTGCACGGCGACTGCCATCCGCGCCGGCCGCCCCCGGCAGCGGCGGCGTAGGCGCGAAATCGCACACAGGCTTCGCGCTTTTCATTCGCTCACCGCCGGCTGGCTCAGGAACTCCGCCAAGGCCGCCTGCCAGGATCGAACCGGAGGCAGCTTGGTGTTGTGGAGGATTGCCTTGGGCGGCCGCCGGGCCTTGCGGGGAAAATGGCTCGAGGGGACCGGCAGCACGTTGGTGCTCTGGCCGGTAATGCGAAAGATCTCACGGGCGAGGTCGAACCAACTCGCGCCGCCACTGTTGGTGAGGTGATAGAGACCGGGTTGCGGCAGCAATGCGAGCAGCCCCTGCGTGGCGGCCGCCAGATCGGGGGCGTAGGTCACGCTGTTGACTTCGTCGGCCACTGCCTGGATGGTGTCGCGCGCGGCGGAGAGATCGCGCATGAGATCCACGAAGCTCTTCTTGGAAAGGTCGCTCTCCCCTTTGGGACCGAAAATAACCGCCGTCCGGACGATATAGCACTGCCCTCCTTGTTCGGCGATACGCTGTTCCCCGGCCCATTTGGAATGTCCGTAAGCGGAAAGCGGCGCCGGAGCGTCGCTTTCCGCATATTCGCCGCTGACGCCGTCGAAGACGTAGTTGGTGCTGTAGTGGACCAGCGGGATGCCCAGTTCGCGGGTGAAGCGGGCGAGCGAGCCGGGGAATTCGGCATTGAGCGCCAGGGCTTGTTGGGGGCGATCTTCGGCGCCATCGACGTCGTTGAAAGCCACGCAATTGATGACGGCGTCGGGAGTGAATCCCAGCGCCGCCACGCGCGCCCGCAAGGCGGGGAAATCCAGAACGTCGACTTCTTCGCGGTCCCAGCCGGTGGCCTCGGGGTACAACTTCATCAGTTGTCCGCCGAGTGTGCCCTTCGCGCCGAGAAGCAGTACCTTTCGCATTGGCATGAAGAATAATTATGTCACCGAAGGGATGGATGTCCGCACTCCGGCGGTGAATCTCTTGCTTCGCGCGTGAAAACTGTTAGATTGATATCAAATCGCATGATCGTTCGGATCCGGTTTGGCCAAGGCACCAGAGTCGGCAGGAAAGCGCGCAAGAATCGTCGTTTCGCGCTGGGCTTGGCGGCGATGCTGACTCCGGCGGCGCTACTAGCGACGGTGCTGGCGTTGTGGAGGATTGCCGCGGATCTGAGTTGGACCGGAAGTTTCGCCATTCCCGAGGGGTTCTTCTCGCACTGGCAGGTATGGCTGGGCGCGGCGCTGCTGCTGCAGCTTTGTTCCTACCTGCTGAACCGCTACGCAAAAAACGGCGAGACGGCTGCATCCTGACAGCCGGGTTGTTATTCTAATTTCTAGAGAGCCCGCCATGGCACAGCCCCGGTACCGGTTGAGCAGGTCTATTATCTACGGCTACTTCCCTCCGGGGGTGAAGTGGCTGCTGATCGTCAATACGGCGATCTTTGTGCTCGAGTACGTCCCTGGGGTGCGTGAGCTGTTGGGGCCGCTGGCGCTGGTCCCGGTGCTGGTGGTCTTTCGCTTTCCCTGGTACGTGTGGCAGCTTTTCACCTACATGTTTCTGCATGGCGGCATAGGCCACCTGCTCTTCAATATGTTGGCCCTGTGGATGTTCGGGCTTCCGTTGGAACAGACCTGGGGAACGCGGCGGTTCCTCAACTATTACTTCCTGTGCGGCATCGGGGCGGGTATTTGCGACGTCACGGTCAATATCCTGCTGGGGCATCACAACACCAGCACCATCGGCGCCTCGGGCGGTATTTACGGACTCCTGCTGGCGTTCGGCGTTCTGTTTCCGGATACGACGGTGTTGATGAGCTTTCTGTTCCCCATCAAAGCCAAGTATATGGTGATGATTTACGGCGCGGTGGCGCTGTTCAGCGCGCTGGGGAGCGGAAACAGCGGCGTCAGCAATATTGCGCATTTGGGCGGAATGCTTTTCGGCTACCTGTACCTGAAGGCGCCCGTATCGGGATCGCGGTTGGCGAAACTCCCGGACGCGGGTGGCTGGTACCGGCAGTGGAAGATGCAGCGGGCCAAGAAGAAATTTCAGGTTTACATGAAGAAACACGGTGGACGGGGACCGTGGGTAAATTAGCGACAGCCCCGGCGGCCTCTCCCACAGCCTCCCGCAACCAACGTCCCGGCGCGCGCGTCATCTGATATAGTTACCTCAGAAGGATACCTATGCGAGCCTGGATAGTTGCTTTTTTTTGCGCCGCCGCACTGGTGGTGGCATTGGCCGGAGTGGTAACCGCGCAGCAAGGTCCTCTCAATACTTCCGGCGATACCGTTGCCAAGAAGAAACCCACCGGCGATACCACCGATCCCAACGCGCCGCCCGATGGTGGCACTCTTCCCAAGATCCCTTCCGAGTACAAGAAGGAAAAGACGGATCTGCGCACCCTGCAGACCTTCAAAACGGATGTCGACACGGTTACCGTGGACGTAGCGGTCCTGGACAAGAACGGACGCTTCATCCCCGGGATTCAGAAGAGCTCTTTCCGCATCCTGGAAGATAATGTGCCGCAGCAGGTGTCGGGATATAACGTGGGGGAGGCGCCCATGACGGTATCCATGGTGATCGAGTTCAGCAACAAGTTCCAGCAACTGTACGGCGCCACGTGGTTCCAGACGCTGCAATTGGCCTGGGGTTTCGCCAGCACCTTGAAGCCGGAAGACTACGTAGCGGTGGTGGCCTATGACATCAAGCCGGAAATTCTCTCGGACTTCACCACCAACCGCGCGGAGACGCAGGAAGCGTTGCACCGGTTAACCATTCCCGCCTGGTCGGAAGCCAACTTGTTCGATGCGGTCACGGATACCGCCGACCGCATGTCCGCCATCGAAGGGCGGAAGGCGATTCTGCTGATCTCCTCGGGGGTCGATACCTTCAGCAAGCTGACCTTCGACAAGACGCGCAAGAATCTGCAGGAGGCCGGCGTGCCGATTTATGCCATCGGCTTGATGCAGATGCTGCGCATCATGAATGAAGGCCGTATGAGTGGGATGCAGGAAATGACGTTCCTGCAGGCCGACAACCAGATGCGCACGTTCGCAACGGAGACCGGCGGGCAAGCGTTCTTTCCGCGGTTTCAAGGCGAATACGGGTCCATCTTCCAGCAGATCCACGAGGCCTTGCGCAACCAATATGTGCTGACCTACGTGTCCAGCAATAAGGCGCACGACGGCACCTATCGCAAGATCAAGGTGCAACTGGTGGATCACGACGGCAATCCCGTGGCGATGAAAGACGAGAAGGGCAAGCCCATGAAGTATTCTGTGGTTGCGAAGTCCGGCTACAAGGCGCCGCGCGCCGTCGAGTAGCGAGCGCCGAAGCGCCCCGCGCGTTCGCGCCGATTTGTCAAGCACTCCATCTGGCGAGTTTGCAAAGCGATGCGAAAAGCGTTGACAGTCTCGTTACGCCTCTGTTACTCTCGCCTTCGCCCCTGATGAAAATTCCTCCCGCTACGAACCCGAACATCCTGCTCGTGGATGACAACCGAGATGGATTGCTGGTTCGCAGATGCCTCCTGGAAGAAGTGGGGTATCGGGTGGAGATCGCCACTAACGGCGAAGAAGGCCTGAAACTCTTCGAGAGCTCCCCCTTCGACGTGGTGGTCACGGATTACCGCATGCCGCGCATGAACGGGGCGGAGTTGATCCAGCGCATTCGCCAACTGAAACCGAACGCCCGCATCATTCTGCTTTCCGGCTTCGTGGATCCGTTAGGGCTCACCGAGCAGGTTACCGGCGCGGATGTAGTGATCGCCAAGAGCTCGCATGAGCCGGTTCATCTGCTGAGCTGGGTGAAACGGCTGGTCAATCGCGCCGGGCCGCGCAAGCCTCCGGTATCGCAAGGCCGCACAGCCGCGCAAAAGCGGGCGGCGTCACACTGAATCTGGCACACTGTTAGGCGTGGCGCAATCACTGCAGCGGAGGGTGAAATCGGGTGTGTTGGTGAATGTGCGCCCGCTTCTCGCTGTGCTTGCCGCGTTGCCTGTGTTCGCCACCACCCCGGTAAAGGCCCCAGTACCCTTAAAAGCATCGCCCACGGTGCGCCGCTGGATGAAGAGCATGACGCTGCGCGACGAAGTGGCGCAGTTGGTGTTTCTGGAGTTCCATGGCGGTTCGCCGAATACCCGCTCGCGGGATTATCAGAAATTCGTCCGCCTGATTCACGACACCAAAGTCGGCGGCCTGATTCTGATTAACATCACCAACGGGCGCGTGGTGCAGAAGGCGGAGCCATATGCCCTGGCGGCTTTCCTCAACCGCATGCAGCGCATTGCTCCGGTGCCGCTGCTGGTGGGAGCCGACTTCGAACGCGGCGCCTCCATGCGCGTTTCCGGCACCACCGCTTTTCCCCACGCCATGGCATTCGGCGCCACGGGCGATCCGTCGCTGACGCGCTTCGAAGGCGAGGTAACGGCTCGCGAAGCGCGCGCCCTGGGGGTCCACTGGGTTTACTATCCGGTGGCCGACGTCAATAACAACCCCGACAACCCGATCATCAATATCCGCTCCTTCGGCGAGAATCCACTGGCCGTGGCGGCTCACGTGAAGGCCTTCATCGAAGGCGCCCGCGCCGATAAACGCAATCTGGTGCTGACCACGGCCAAGCATTTTCCGGGGCACGGAGACACAGGCGTGGACACACACCTGAGCCTGGCGGAGATTACCGCCAGCCGCGAACGGCTGGAGAACCTGGAACTGGTGCCTTTTCGCGCGGCCATAGAAGCCGGCGTGGACGCGATCATGACCGGCCACATTGCCGTCCCCGCGCTGGAGCCGGCCGCCGTGCCGGCGACACTCTCGCCGGCTATTCTCACCGGGCTGCTTCGCGGCCAGCTCGACTTCAAGGGACTGGTGATTACCGACGCTCTGGGGATGGGTGCCATCGTCAGCGCGTTCGGCTCGGGCGAGGCGGCGGTGCGTGCTCTCCAAGCCGGCGCCGACACGCTGCTGATGCCTGCCGACGCGGATGCCGCCATCCGCGCGGTGGTGGCCGCGGTACAGAGCGGACGGCTTACGCGGCAGCGGATTCAGAGCAGCGTGGTGCGCATTCTCTCCGCCAAAGAGCGGCTGGGGCTAGACCGTAAGCGGTTCGTGGATGTCGAATCCATCGGCGACGTGATTGACGACCCGGCGGTCGACGACCGGGCCCAGGAAATCGCCGATCGCGCCGTGACCCTGGTGCGCAACGGGAGCAACCTGCTTCCGTTAGCGGCACCCGAGCGAGCCTGCTTCGTGGTGATGACGACGGGCCGCTACTCGGCGGAAGGCATGGTTTTCGCCCAGGAGGTTCGCAAGCGGCTGCCGCGCGCGGTGCTGGCGACACTCGATGCCGGCATGACGCGCGAAGCCGTGGACGATTTGCTGCCCAAGCCGGCGGGATGCGCCGAGTACGCGGTGGCCGCCTTCGCTCCGGTAACTCCGGGCAGCGGAACGGTGGGACTGGCAGGCGAACTTTCGCCGGCGCTGGACAACCTCATCGCCGGCGGCAAGCCGGTCGCTTTGGTAGCGTTGGGCAATCCGTACCTGCTGCGCAACTATCCCAAGGTGAGGGCGTACTTAGCGACTTTCAGCAACGTGCCGCCCTCCGAAGTCTCGGCGGTCAAAGCGTTGTGGGGCGAGATCCCCATTCGCGGACATCTACCGGTGACGATTCCCGGGGAGGCGCGCTATGGCGAAGGCATGCAACTGCCGGCCACACGCGCGGCGCCGGGTGGGATCGGCCAAAAATAGTTATACTTGGTAGTCCATGTGGCTGCTGCCGTTTCCTTTCATGCCGCCGGGAGTGAAAGCGGTGCTGCTCACCCTGGTATTGGGCGCCGCGATCTTCGATGTCCGCTACCGGCGAATTCCCAATTGGCTTTCCCTGGGAGGCGTTCTCGTGGGGCTGGCGTTGAACACCTTTCTCTATCAGGGTTGGCCTGGCTTGCGCTTCGGGCTGATCGGAATGGCGGCCGGTTTTGGGCTCTATTTTGCGCTCTACGCGCTGCGGGCCATGGGCGCGGGCGATGTGAAACTGATGGCTGCGGTGGGGGCGATGGCGGGCTGGCAAAACTGGTTCGGAATCTTCCTCATCACTGCGGTCATCGGCGGCATGATGGCGCTGATCCTGGTGGCCAAGCGCGGACGCGTAAAGAAGACGCTGTGGAATGTGAGCTACATCCTCCACGAGATGAAGAGCGGCCGTCCGGCCTACGTGGGGAAGGAAGAACTGGACGTGCGCCATCCCAAGGCGCTGGGTCTGCCGCACGGCGCGGTGATTGCGGTGGGAACGATTTTCTTTCTAGCGTTGAGCGCGCACTTCACGCAGTAGGCGGAGGGCTCATCGAACGTCGGCCCGCGCGTAGGGGCTGCCAGGCCGCCATTTCGGCTTCTGTGCGTCGTTGGCCACTGCCTCTACCACACGGCCGAAGAAGTCGTTGAACTTGGCCGCCGCCGGCGGGTCCCAGGGCTGATTGATGTCATCGGAGGGGCTGTGGTACCGCTCGGCATACCAGCGCCTGTATACTTCCTCCTCGGGAGATCCCGGTTCGTATCCGAAAACGAAACCAACCGCCGGCACACCGATCTGCATGAGGCTGTAGTTGTCGGACCGCTGGATCAGCCGCCGCTCCGGTTCCGGGTCGGGCTGGATGCGGATATTCATTGCCGTACCGACGCGCCTCACCGTTTCCCCCAGGCTGGATTCCGTCAGCGCGATGGTGGTGAGCGTCTTCAGCGGGAAGATGGGCCGCAATTGGTCGAGGTTGATATCGGCCACCAGTTTCTCTTTGGCGATGGTGGGATGCGAGGCGAAATACTTCGAGCCGAGCAGGCCCTTCTCTTCGCCCGTCACCACCAGGAAGAGCAGCGACCGCCGCAGGACCTTGCCGGATTCGTGCAGCTTTTCGGCGAGATCGATCAGCGTGGCGACGTAGGCTACATCGTCGAAGGCGCCGTTGTAGATCTTGTCGCCGTCGCGGGGTTCGCCGATGCCGTAGCCATCGAGGTGCGCGGAAAGAACCACGTACTCGTCGGCCAGCACGGGGTCTGAGCCGGGCAGCACGGCGACGATATTGTCCGCGGATAAGTCGGCGGAGGTGAATTTCATGGTGGCGCGCAACTTCGCGGGAAGGGCGAATTGCGGCAGCGGTTTGCCCTCCGCCGCCAACTTCTGCAGCTCTTCGTAAGTATGGCCCGAGCCCCTAAAAAGCTCATTGGCGAAGGCGGGGTTGAAACGGAACGTGGGAGGCGCGTTGCCGCCCTGGCGTTGCGGCGATTCCGCCAGCGTCATGGCCACCGAGTAAGGCACGGGCCAGTGCGGCGGTTCCGCCCCGACCGTGGTGTCGATGGCGATGGCGCCGGCGATGCCCGCGCGCCCCTGCCCGTTGCCACGGCCGGCTCCGGCTGGTGTCGTCGCGGCCCGCCTCACCACCGGTATCTGCACGATGATTTTGCCTTGCGTGTCGAGCGCCGCGGCGCCGGCAGCCGGACCGTCGCCGGGGAATACGAGGTCGGCTTCCATGGTCTCCGGCAGACCCAACCGCGCGGGTACGCTGATTTGGCGCAGCCACTGTAGCTTGGTCACACCGTCTGGGCGCACCAGTTCCACCGACGATTCGCCGGCCTGGAAGCGCACTTCATGCAGGGCGACGGCTTGGGTGTAGCCCTTTTCGCCGGCGGGCTTCAGGCCGGCCTTCTCGAACTGGGCGATGACGTAGCGCTCCGCCTTGCGATATCCCTCGCTACCGGTGTCGCGGCCTTCCATGCCGTCGTTAGCCAGGGCGACGATATGCGCCCACCAGCGTTTCGTAGCGTCGTTCGGTTCGGTAGCCAAAAGGGCTACCGCCGTGCAAAAGAGGGCGAGGCGAGACAGCTTCATTCTTTGACGGTATCAAAATAATTACGGTAGCAGGCTACATAACCTCGAAATTCGCGGCTACGCACTACGCGCGGCCTCGCTCATGAGGGCCAGCGCCTGCACGATGGTGGCGGCGTTTTCGAAGCCGTAGGACAAGCGAAGCTGGCGGCGGCCCTGCGCTGCCAGCTCGCCGCGCGGATGGACGCAATACTCGCCGGGAATATAGATCACCCGCGGACGGCCATCGGGCGCCTCGGCCAGGGCGCGGAAAAACGGCGACGCGGAGTGGGTCTCCACCTGGTTCATCGTCAAGTAAAAGTAGAAGCCCGCGCTGCCGCCGCGGCATTCCGCGAGGTGGGGTCCCAAATGCTCCTGGATGCCGGCCCGCACGGCCAGGGCCTTCTCGCGATAGCCGGTATTGACAGTGCGCAGTTGCTCCTCGATCCCGCGGTCGAGCAGGTAGCCGGCCATCTCCTGCACAAACGGCGGCGCGCTGAAGCCGGTGTCGCTGGTTTTCTGGATCATGGCCTGGAGAAACTCGTCATCGGGACCGAGCAGGTAGCCGATGCGCAAGGCCGGTGCAATCACCTTGGAGAGCGTGCCGATTTCGTAAGCAATGTTTAGATCGTCATGCGGCAACACCGAGACGAGCGGTTCCACCAGCGGGTCGTGCAGCAGCCACTCGTACGCCAGGTCGAAGAAGATGGGAATGCGGCGCCCCTGCCGGCGGGAGAGGGCCGCAGCCACATCGTAAAGCGCGCGGCGCCGGGCGTTCGACAGGATGGTACACGAGGGGTTGTTGACGGTGACCACGTAAAAGAAAGAAATGTCGCGGGCGGCATCGCCCAGCGCGTGCAGTTTGCGGTCAAGGGCTTCGAGGCTGATGCCTTCGCAATCCTCGGGCACGGCCACCACCTGGAATCCCTTGCGCTCCAGAGCATCGGCATAGACGTAATACATGGGGTCGGAGGTAAGTACGATGCCGGGCTGGAGCACTTCGGCCAACGCGTCCAGCAGGCTGGTCGCGCCGCAGGGCCCGATGATGATTCGCTTGCGGTGGAGGGTGGCGGCGTCGAGCTGTCCCAGGCCGGTGCGCAGCAGGAAGCGGCGGATGGCGGCGATAAGGTTGGCGGCGCCTTGCGAGCTGCCATAGTTGAAAGCCTGCCGGTACGCGCCGCCCCCGCCGGCCACGGCTTGCATGGCGCGGTCGAGGCAGGCCACGGGAATGGTTTGCTCGTTGACGAAGCCGATGCCGAGGTTGATATCCACGCCCTCGCGAAACGTGCTGGTAAATGCCGCCATCATGCGATTGACGGGAGACGGCCGCTTGGATGCCGCGCCGTAGCTCGAAAGGTGAATCTCCATCAACCCTCCATGGTAGTACCGGGTGCCTGCGTCCTGATAAGATAAACGTCACCCCTTTGTAAGGAGAAAATATGTACCGAAAGACCTTTGTCGTTTTGGCGGGTCTCTGCGCGGCCATCGGGCTCCATGCGCAGGATCCGCAGGACACGCCGCAACAGACGCCGGCAGCCGGCCGCGGCGGTGGCCGCGGGGCCGCGGCCGCCGAACCGCAACCTTATGACCGCGTCATCACGAAAGATGCCAAAACGACCAAGGGCCTCTTCACCGTGCACCAGATCCGCGACCAGTATTACTACGAGATTCCCAAGACGGAACTGGGTAAGGACTATCTTTGGAATTCGCAGATCGCCAAGACCGCCATCGGCGTGGGCTACGGCGGCGGGCAGGTGGCCGAACTGGTGGTGCGCTGGGAACAGAAGGGCAACCGCGTGCTGCTGGAGGATGTTAACTTCAGCGTGACCGCCGATCCGAAGTCGCCCATCGCGCTGGCCGTGAAGGCTGCCAATAACGATGCCATCATCATGTCGTTCCAGGTGGCGGCATTTGCCAAAGATGGCAGCCCGGTGATTGACGTGACTCGTCTCTTCCTTCCCACCGCGGGCGGTGGCGGGGGCGGCGCCAGCGAGGTGCCGGAATTCAGCGCGCGCCAGCACGTGGGCGCTTCCGGTGTGGATGCCACCCGCTGCTTCATCGAACACATCACGCCTTTTTCGGAGAACGTGGAAGCCGAAGTCACCATGACCTATACCAATGGCGGCGGCCGCGGAGCGGCGGCTACCGGCGGCGGGCGCGGCGGCGGGCTGGGCGGCGGTAGCATGCGCGGCAGCACGGCCACCGTGGTGCTGCATCACAGCATGGTCAAGCTGCCCGAAAAGCCCATGATGCCGCGGATGTTCGATAACCGCGTGGGCTACTTCACCACCCGCACCGTGGACTACAGCCACAACGATTACAAATCCGACCCCATCCAATACATCGCTCGCTGGCGCCTGGAAAAGAAGGATCCCAACGCGGCCATTTCCGATCCGGTCAAGCCCATCGTTTACTATATCGACGCGGCTACGCCCACCAAGTGGGTGCCCTGGCTGATCAAGGGCGTGGAGGATTGGAACATCGCCTTCAAAGAAGCCGGCTTCTCCAACGCCATCTTCGGCAAACCGATGCCCAAGCCCGAGGTTGATCCGGCATGGAGCGCCGAAGACGTTACCCACTCGGTGATTCGCTGGCTGCCCTCCACCACCGAGAATGCCAGCGGGCCGCACATTTCCGACCCGCGAACCGGCGAAATTCTCAATGCCGATATCCAGTTCTATAACGATGTAATGGTCCTGGCGCGGGATTGGTATTTCACACAGGTGGGCCCGCTGGATCCGCGCGCCCAGAAGCTGCCTCTGCCGGACGACCTGATGGGCCGGCTGCTGGAATACGTGGTGTGCCACGAAGTGGGCCACACCCTGGGCTTCGAGCACAATATGAAGGCCAGCTCGGAATACCCGTTCGAGAAGATTCGCGATGCGAAGTGGGTCCACGAAATGGGCCACACGCCCTCCATCATGGATTATTCGCGCTTCAATTATGTAGCCCAGCCGGAAGATCACATTGCCGTCGAAGACCTGATACCGCGCATCGGTCCTTACGACGTCTGGGCCACCAAATGGGGGTACGCGCCCATTCCCGGCGCCAAGACTCCGGACGACGAAAAAGCCACGCTCAACAAGTGGTCCAAAGAGCAGGATGACAAGCCGTGGCTGCGCTTCTCTACCGCTAATGCGGCGAATTCCGACCCCGGCGACGAAACCGAAGCCGTGGGCGATGCCGATGCCGTGAAAGCCACCGCCCTGGGAGTGAAGAACCTGCAGCGCGTCGCCAAGATGCTGATGCCGGGCACTGCGTGGAAAGAGGGCGAAACCTATGACGATCTGGCCGAATTGTACGGCCGCATGATCAGCCAGTGGCAGACCGAGATGAACCACGTCACGCAGATCGTGGGCGGTTTCAACAGCCAGGAAAAGGCCATCGGACAGGAGGGCCGCATTTTCTCGCTAGTGGAGAAAGAGCACCAGGCCGAGGCCGTGAAGTTCCTGGTGGACAACGCTTTCGCCACGCCCACCTGGATGATCGACGAGGAGATCCTGCGCCGTATCGAAGCGGTAGGGGTCCTCGACCGCATCCACAATGCGCAGCAGGCCGTGCTCACGAGCTTGCTGAACAGCGCCCGTTTCGGCCGGCTGGTGGAGCAGGAAACGCTGGACGGCACGCGAGCTTATTCGCCGGTGGATTTCCTGGCTACGGTACGTAAGGGAGTCTGGAAGGAATTGGATAATCCGCAGGTGAAGATCGACGCGTACCGGCGCGGGTTGCAGCGGTCGTATCTGACGCTGGTGAACGGCAAGCTGAATCCTGCGCCGGCCGCTGCCGCGGCCGAGGCTCCGGCCGGCGGCGGAGGCCGCGGAGGACGGGGCGGCGGCAATACGCCGGGCGACGAAAAGCCCATGTACCGCGCCGAACTGCGCGCTCTCAGCGCGGCCATCACGTCCGCCCTGGCAAAGACCACCGATCACGAAACCAAGGCTCACCTGGAAGCTTCGCGGGACGAGATCGCCAAGATTCTGGATCCCAAGTTCCTTCCGGCCGCGCCGGCTGCCGCGGCGGCTGGCGGCGGCCGGGGCGGGGAAGTGGAGAACCGGTAGACCGCCCGCCCCACCAATTCCTCAGACTTCCTCCTTCGTGGCCGATAAGGCCTCCATGAGAGCGGGCGTTACCCGCCCTCGTGGAGGCTAGTACTTTGTTATCCCTGGTTAACCCTATAAATCGGTTGTATCGCAACACACCATTTAGCAAACTAGAAGTAATAGGAGTAATAGAGATGGTATGTTGCCGTTTGGCAGGTGCGGGATCTTTCTGCGCCTTGCTGTTCCTTTCGCTCGCGTGGACGGGTGTTCTGGATGCGCAAGTCGCGCCGCGGATCAAAGGCCGGCCGGAGAACAGCGCCGTTGCGCGCATTCCGGGGACCACGCATCCGGCAGTTGCGGTAGCGGCCAGAATCGGGCGCGCGCCGGCAAATCTGCCGATGGAACGCATCCTGATGCACTTCGCGAGCACTCCCGAGCAGGAAGCAGCCCTCCAGCAACTCCTGGCGGAACAACAGGATCCCGCGTCGCCGCGGTATCACGCCTGGCTCACGCCGGAGCAGTTCGGCGAGCAGTTTGGGCCGGCGCGGCAGGATATCGACGCCATCGCGGCATGGCTGCAGTCGGCGGGTTTTCGCGTGACCGAAGTGGCTGCCGGCCGGCGGGCGATCGAGTTCAGCGGCACGGCGGAGTTGGTGGAAAGAGCTTTCCACACCGAGATCGACGAGTACGAGTTTCAGGGCGCGCGGCACTTCGCCAATGCCGGAGACATCTCCATTCCGGAGGTGTTGCGGCCGGTGGTGGCGGGTGTGGTTTCGCTGCACAATTTCGCTCCCCGGCCTTTGCATCACGTAGCGGCGCTGGCGGATTTCAGCGGCGGCATGCATGGATTGGCTCCTTACGATTTCGCCGCCATCTATAACGTCTCCAGCCTGTGGAGCGCCGGCTACGACGGCGCCGGGCAGAGCATCGCGATTGTGGGTGACTCCAATATCAAAGTGAGCGACGTGACTGCGTTCCGCGCCCTGGCTGGGCTGCCGGCGAACAACCCGACGATCATCGTCAATGGCAAGGATCCCGGAATTGTCAGCGGTGAAGAGACGGAAGCCGATCTGGACGTGGAATGGTCGGGCGCCGTGGCGAAAGGCGCCAATATCAAACTGGTGGTTTCCGCCAGCAGCAATACTTCCGACGGCATCACGCTCTCGGCGCAGTATATTGTGAGCCATGCAGTGGCGCCGGTGATGAGCCTGAGCTACGGGCTCTGCGAGCCGGAAATGGGCGGCAGCAACCAGTTTTACGGCAATCTCTGGGAACAGGCAGCCGCCGAAGGCATCGCCGTTTTTGTAGCTGCCGGGGATAGCGGTTCGGCGGGGTGCGACGCACCGTATAGCGCCGCCGGCAACGGCAGCAATGCCACCCGGCCGGCCAGCGGCGGTTTTGCCGTCAACGGGCTGGCTTCCACACCTTATAACGTGGCGGTGGGCGGGACGGAGTTCAACGACACGGCTTCGGCCTCGACCTACTGGAACACGGCGAACGCGACTCCGCTAGCCTCGGCGAAAGGCTATATCCCGGAGATCGCCTGGAACGAGAGCAGCTACACCACGGCCGGCGCGTCCGGTAACAGCCTGTACGCCGGCGGGGGCGGGGCCAGCGCCGTATGGCAACGGCCGAGTTGGCAAGCTGCGCCCGGGCTTCCCAGCGGCACGATGCGCCTGATCCCGGATGTTTCCCTAACCGCCGCGGGACACGATGGTTATCTGATCGAGCAGGAAGGCGGTCTTTATCTGGTGGGCGGCACATCGGCTCCAACGCCGTCGTTTGCCGGGCTGATGGCCATCATCAACCAATACACGAAAACCGCCAACGGCAACCCCAACGGTAAGTTCTACTCTCTGGCCGCGCAGGCTCCGTCGGTCTACCACGACGTCACCAGCGGAACTAACGCGGTGCCCTGCGCCGGCGGTTCGGCGAACTGTTCCGTGGGCGCGGCGAGCACCAGCATCGGAAAGATGAACGGCTACAGCGCCGGGACGGGATATGACCTGGCTACGGGGTTGGGATCGGTGAACTTCGGCGCCCTGGTTGCCAGTTGGGGCGGCACAGCCACCGGGCCGGGCATCGTTTCTCTCAGCCCCAATCCAATGACCGGGTCGGCGTCGAGCCAGAATCTGACCATTAGCGGAACGGGCTTCACCGCGGGCCTCAAGGTCACCGTGGGCGGAGTCAGCTACCAACCATCCTCGGTGAGCGGCACGCAAGTGGTGGTGAGCGTCAATGTGGGGACCGCTGCGCAAACGCTGGCGGTACAGGTGACCAATCCCACAGGGCCGGCCTCCAACCAGGTGAGCCTGACGGTGAACGCTCCGGTGGTGGCTCCGGTGATTTCGTCCTTGAGCCCCAATCCAATGACCGGGTCGGCATCGAGCCAGAATCTGACCATCAGCGGAACGGGCTTCGCGGCGGGCCTGAAAGTGACGGTGGGGGCAGTCAGCTATCAGCCGTCGTCGGTGAGCGGCACGCAAGTGGTGGTGGGCGTCAGTGTGGGGACCGCCGCGCAAACGCTGGCGGTACAGGTGACCAATCCGACAGGGCCGGCCTCCAACCAGGTGAGCCTGACGGTGAACGCTCCGGTGGTGGCTCCGGTGATTTCGTCTTTGAGCCCGAATCCCATGATCGGCTCGACCTCCGGTCAGATCCTGACCATTAACGGGAGTGGTTTCCTGGCGGGTCTGAAGCTGCTGATCGGGTCGACCACGATTCTGGCCAGCCAGCTTACTTCGCTGACCGCTACTCAACTGCAGGTGAATATCATCACCGGCATCACCACGGCGACCTACACGGTGCAAGTGATCAACGCCAATGGAGGGACGTCCAACAGTGTGAGGTTCCAGGTGAACACACCACCGCTGCCGGTGATTACTTCGATGAACCCCAACCCCTTGACGGGTTCGACGGCGGCGCAGACGCTGACCATCAACGGTTCGAACTTCCAATCCGGTACAGGCTTGAAAGTGACGGTGGGCAGCGCGTCATACACCGGCAGTCAGGTGACTTTCGTGAGCGCCACGCAGTTGAAGGTAACGGTGACGATAGCCGCCGGCGCGAAGACGTTGGCGGTGCAGGTGACCAATCCCAGCGGCGCAGTTTCCAGTACGGCAACGCTGAGCGTGCATTAGGGTCGGCGTGGAGCTACGATTTATCCGGGCCGGCTGCACAACCGAAAGTCCAACCCGTAGGGGACGCATAGATCTGCGAATCGCTAAGTAGTTTCTGTCGCGAAACTCGGTTTCGGCGTGCAAGAGCGCTCCCTCACGGTCGCGGCTCCGATCCGGAGTCTGGTAGTGTCAACGAAACCATCCTTCTCCGGCGCTCGCTGCTGAATGGCGTGAACGTCGGCCCATTGCGGCGGTGGGTCTCTTCCGGTAGCGGCTCCTTGCCCAGCCTGTCCCAATCGGCCATATTCAAGCCGAACGTGTTTGAGCCATTCATCGGCCTCGGCGACGGCCTTGCGCTCAGCATTGCTCAGCGTGTCTCCCTCTTCCTCGGGCGAAACCATGGTCTCCAGCAGATGAACCACGGCGGCGAGTTGGCTCGGGCCGAGTTGATCGAGCAGGTGATGGGCGTGCTGTATATCTACCAGGTTACATTTCCAGTATATTCGCTGCTTCAGTGCAAGGCAGCATTTCCCAAGCTGGTGAACCAACCCGCCCGGAGATATATTAGACGTGCATGTTCACTCGGTTGAGAACCATCGTCTGGACCGCCTTGGCCGCGGCCCTGATCGCTGCATGGAGCGTCTCCGCGCAGAATGCCGACTCGCTGGCACGCGGGTTTCAGAATCCGCCGGATAGCGCCAAGCCGCGCGTCTGGTGGCATTGGATGAATGGCAATATCACCAAGGAGGGCATCAAGCTCGACCTGGAATGGATGAAGCGGGTGGGCATCGGCGGATTCCAGAACTTCGACGCTGCGCTCAATACGCCCCGGGTGGTGGATCACCCGCTGGTTTATATGACCCCCGAGTGGAAGGACGCGTTCCGTTATGCCGTCACGCTGGCCGACCAGTTGGGGCTCGAGATGGCCATCGCCGGATCGCCCGGCTGGAGCGAGACCGGCGGTCCATGGGTTCCCCCCGCGCAGGCCATGAAGAAGCTGGTATGGACCGAGACGCAGGTGGAAGGCGGTCAGCCGTTTACCGGTAGCCTTGCGCAACCGCCGGATATCACCGGGCCTTTCCAGAACATTCCGCGCGCCGGCGGTTCGAAGGGGAAATACTACGCGGATACCGCGGTGATTGCCTATCGTGTGCCGCCAGCCGATGAGGCTGGGGCCGCGCCGGCGAATCTCTCCTCCAGTTCCAACGTGAGCCACTTCGATCTCGCGTCGCTGGCCAAGGGCGACCCGGCGAATCCTTCCATTCTGCCCGCGGCCGCTCCCAACGAGAGTGCCTGGATCCAGATCGAGTTTGCGCGGCCGCAAAGACTCGCAGCTCTCACCCTGGCGGCGCAAAGCGCGGGCTTGCCGGCGGGCGGGCAATTCGGCGGCGGCGCTAACGCACGCGAATTGCAAGTGAGCGACGATGGCGCGCAATTCCGCCTGGTGGCTGCCGTCCCTGGCGGCGGAACCGTGCCGCATACCATCAACTTCGCTCCCGTGACGGCGCGATTCTTCCGCATGGTTTTTCGGACTCCGCCGGCGCGCTCCGCCGCCGCGGCGGCGCCGGCTGTGCCGCCGGCCACGGACAATGGGCCGGGTACGCATCGCATTACGCTTCTGAAGTTGTACGCCAGCGCGCGCGTGAACCGCTTCGAGGAGAAAGCCGCCTTCGTGGCCACGCCCGATTTGTATGCGATGGCAACTCCCGCAGTGACGGCGGCGGACGCGGTCCGTAAGCAGGACGTCATCGACCTCACTACGAAGATGCGTCCTAATGGCTCCCTCGACTGGACGCCGCCCGCGGGTCAATGGGTGGTTCTACGCATGGGCTACTCCCTGACGGGCGCGCAGAATTCACCGGCTTCGCCAGAGGCCACCGGACTGGAGGTGGATAAGCTCAACCGAGGCTTCGTCAAGAACTACATGGACAGCTATCTGGGCATGTACCACGACATATTGGGACCTTTGATGGGGAAGCGCGGCCTGGAATATGTGATCACCGACAGTTGGGAAGCCGGCGTGCAGAATTGGACCGACGACATGATCGCGGAGTTCAGCAAACACCGCGGTTACGATCCGCGCCCCTGGCTGCCGGTCCTCACCGGCAGGGTGGTGGAGAGCGCGGAGGCCAGCGACCGTTTTTTATGGGATTTTCGCCGCACGATTTCCGACCTGACTACGGAAAACCACTATGAACAGGTCGGCGCTTCGCTGCATGAGCGCGGTATGGGCCGCTACAGCGAGTCGCACGAATCGGGGCGGGCTTTCATCGGCGATGGCATGGAGGTCAAACGGAGCGCCGATATTCCCATGAGCGCCATGTGGACGCAGAATCCGGGGGTGGATCGGGAGCAGTTTGGCTATAACGCCGACATTCGCGAATCGGCCTCGGTGGCCCACATCTACGGCCAGAATCTGGTGGCGGCGGAATCCTTGACGGCTCGCAACGGCGCGTGGGCGTGGTCGCCGGAGACGTTGAAGCCCACGGCCGATAAGGAGCTGGCGATGGGCCTGAATCGCTTCGTGATTCATACTTCCGTGCATCAGCCGCTACTCGACCGTCCGCCGGGGTTCGGGCTGGGGCCTTACGGCCAGTGGTTCACCCGTAATGAAACCTGGGCCGAACTGGCAAAGCCCTGGCTCACGTACCTGGCGCGCAGTTCGTACCTGCTGCAACAGGGCCATTTCGTGGCCGACATTCTTTATTTCTACGGAGAAGGCTCCAATCTTACGGCGGAGTTCGCCGGCAAGTCGCCGGATGTCCCGGCTGGCTTCAACTTCGACTACGTGAATGGCGATGCGCTGATCCATCGTATGTCCGTGTCTGGCGGGCGGATTGTCACCCCCACCGGCATGAGCTATCGAGTGCTGGCGCTTGACCCTTATAGCCAGCACATGTCGCTGCCCGTGCTGCGGCAGATTCGCGATCTGGTGCGCGGCGGCGCCGTTGTTGCCGGCCCAAAGCCCACCGATACTCCCAGCCTGAGCGACGATCCGGCGGAATTCCGCAGTATCGCCGACGAGCTCTGGGGCGACGGCACGGGCGAGCATTCGGATGGGAAGGGCAAGGTGTACGGCGGCCCGGTGCTGGCGGAAACGCAGGCAGCTTTGCAGGCGCCGCCGGACTTCGAATACACCAAGCCGCAGCCCGATACCAGCCTGCTCTTCGTACACCGCAGTCTCCCGGGAACGGAGATCTACTGGGTGGATCACCGCAACGACCGCGCGGAAACGGTGGACGCGTCGTTCCGTGTGCAAGGCATGACGCCGGAATTTTGGCGCGCCGAGACCGGCGAGCGTGTGCCGGCTTCCTATCGCACCGAGGGCGGCCGCACCATGGTGCCGCTGCATCTGGGTCCTTATGAGGCGGTTTTTGTAGTGTTCCGCCATGGGGGCAAACCGCCATCGCGAACCGTGGCGGAGCCGGCCGAGACTCGCGTGGCTTCCGTGCAAGGCCCGTGGGTGGTGCATTTTCAGCCCGGACGCGGAGCGCCTGACGTCCTTACGCTGGCGAGCTTGAGCTCGTGGAGCGACTCGAGCGCTGCCGGCGTGAAATATTTCTCCGGCACGGGGACCTACACGAACTCGATCCAGGCTCCGGCGCAATGGTTTCAGAAAGGCAGCCGGCTTTGGCTCGACCTGGGGAGCGTGAAGAACCTCGCGGAAGTGTCGGTCAACGGCAAGGCGTTAGGCATCGTATGGAAAGCGCCGTTCCGCGTGGATGTGACCGGCGCGCTAAAGCCGGGGGCGAACGCGTTGGAGATCCGGGTAACGAACCTGTGGGTCAACCGTTTGATCGGCGATGAGCAGCCCGGCGTGGAGAAGAGGTTCACGTTCACCACGCAAAAGTTCTACCAGACGGACTCGCCGCTGTTGCCTTCCGGCCTGTTGGGACCGGTGGTTCTCTTGCGGCAATAATTACGGTAGCAGGCTACATAACCTCGAAACTCCGGCCGGCGTGGCTGTTCGCAACAACCGCTCCCTGTGGTCGCGGCTCGGTCTCACCGTCGGCGGGCCATGGTGGCTTGCAGGTTTTGGCGGGCGGCAGGGAAATCCGGCTGAATGCGCAGCGCCGCTTGAAATTGCGCGATGGCTTGGTCCAGCCGCCCCACACCGGCTAGCAATTGGCCCAGATTTTCGTGAACGGCGGCATCGTTGGGTTTGAGCTGCGCCTCGATGCCGAATTCGGCTATGGCCTCATTGAGTCTTCCGCGGCTCACCAGGGCGACCCCCAGGCTGTGATGGGCGTCGGCATGATCGGGCTGCAGGCGGATCGCTTCGGCGAACTCGGCCATAGCTTCGTCGCCACGCCTCACGGCGGCAAACAAGCGGCCCAGGTCATAATGTGCGTCGGCGGAATTTGGCCTGAGTTTGACCACTTCGGCGAACTCTCGCAGCGCATCTTCATAGCGGCCGGCGGCGAGCAGAAGCGCGCCGTACCCGGAATGCGCGTCGGCGTTTTCCGGCTGGATGCGAAGCGCCAATAGATATTCCCGCTCCGACGCGTCGAACTGCCCCTCCCGCCGGAAGATGGTCGCCAGGTTGGTGTGCGCCTCCGGATAATTCGGATGCAGCCGCAGCGCCTCCAGCACATGGCCGCGGGCGTCTTCATTGCGCATCTTGGTCAGGTAATAGTCCGCGAGATTATTCTCGGCAATATAGTTGTTGGGTGTGGCTTTCACGGCATGCTCGAAAAGCGTGCCGCTATTCGCCCAGTACCCGACCTGGAGCCAGGTAAGCAGCAGGCAGGCCGCACAGGCAACGGCCGCGGAGACGGTAACCGCGCGTCTCGCCCGCGGATGTCTCTGCACGAAGTCGGCAGCGCCCCAGATCAGCATGATGGTAAGTCCAACCGTAGGCTCGTAAGTATAGCGATCCGCGGACGACTGTCCGCCCACCTGGATCAATCCAATCACCGGCGCCAGAGTCCCCAGATACCAGAACCATCCCACCGCAAGATACGGATAGCGGTGGAGGCGCCGCAGAACCAGCAGAGAGATGCCCGCCAAGCCCATGAACGCCGCCGTCACGGCCCAGGACGGCAGGTTATGCGAATACGGGTAATACACCGCCAGCCTGGCCGGCCAGAGCATTCTGCCGATGTAAGTAAAGTAAGTGATGGCGGCGTTGGCGACGCGCAGACTAACCGGCAAAGAACTCAGCGACCGGACGGCGTGGGCCTGCCGCTGCGACAGATAGGTAGCCAGGGCGACTCCGGCCGACATGGCGAATAACGGCGCCTTCTCCCAAATGATGGCGAGGCGATTGGCGCGTTTCAGCGGCCAGACATCGAGCAGGAGCAGCACAAATGGCAGGGTAACGATCATCGACTTGGACATCAGGCCGCAAGCGAATCCGAACACCACCAGCAAATACCGGGCGACACTGGGCTGCTGCGCATATCGCGCGTAACACCACAGCGTGAGGAACCAGAAGAAGGCGCAGAGAACATCCTTCCTCTCGGCGACCCACGCTACCGATTCGACATGCAGGGGATGCAGGGCGAAGAAGAATGCCACCAGCGCGCTTCGCCACAGAGCGCCCGTCATGCGGTGAAGCGCGGCGAAAAGAAGCAGCGTTGCCAGCAGGTGAAACAGCACATTCGTCAGGTGATGCCACCCGCTGCTCAACCCGAAGAGCTGGTAAGCCGCCATGTGGGAAAGCCAGGTCAAGGGAAACCAATTGGCTGCGTCGTAGGAAGTAAAGGCCCACAGCAGACCGTTGCCGGTGAGTCCGGCGCGTACGTGGTTGTTCCCGCTGACGTATTCGGGATCGTCAAAATTGACGAAGTCAAAATGCCGGACCTGACTATAAACCAGGAAGACTGAGAGAATCAGAGCCAGGTAGACGCACCACTGGAGGCGCCGAAATTGCGGATGGGGCGGCGCGGCCACCTGGACCGGCGCCGGCGCCGGTTCGGGACGAACTCTGCTTAGACGTCTGGCTCGCTTCCCCACTGATGTTATGCCGTCATTTTAGCAGTGGGGCCACAGCACGCGGCTCCGGCAGGAAGAGCAGAAAGCGGCCGATCTCGACAGGCGGTCCGAGGCGGCTGTAGAGGGCGATCCTGCGCGGGATGCCGGCGCAATCGAGACAGAGAACGGCGCACGGGCGCGGCTGGTCGGGCGGCGTGTACCGCGCGGAGGCGTTTTCGACGCCGGTGTGGAGGAAGCGCA
>Ga0302319_10006288_pt1 | contig 23622 bp, 22 predicted proteins | sample Bog_T0_2_FD_203319 | JGI IMG/M metagenome (GOLD analysis project Ga0302319, IMG submission 203319) | Peat permafrost microbial communities from Stordalen Mire near Abisko, Sweden - Bog_T0_2 | ecosystem: Environmental > Terrestrial > Soil > Wetlands > Peat | place: Sweden: Abisko, Stordalen Mire...
CGACCCTCAGGATCGTCGCTGCGGAGCGGGACCTACGAGACGGACTCGCGCAGACGCCCGCGCCGCTGCCAACCATGCGACCGCGGCGCTCTGCGAAGAGAAGCTGCCGCGCAGCGGCTTCGTCCATGGAGCGTTTTCGGCACACTTCAGACCGTACAGTGGCGTTGGAACGCGGACTGATTTGGGGGTGCGTCTGGAATTGGTCACGTAGGTCCGCGATTCCGTCCGGAGCGTAACGCTTAGAGGGAAGCGTGACGGCGGACGGGACGAGGCCCCGTCTTCCTCGGCGAAGGGGGCAAGGATCACCGGTCGTGGGGACGACGAAGGACGGGTTCTCGGTGCGATCGTCGTGGGTATGAAGGGGTAGCTCGGGGCGTGTAAAGTGCGGCGCATGCAGCTGCTTCGCCGGGCCCGAAACAAGCTCCGGATCCTCACGGAGATCCCGCTCCCGTTCCGCAATCTCAGCTTCTCCGCGACCGGCGAGGATCTCATCGTCGCCGACGCGTTCCGGCGGATGGGCTGCGAGCGCCCCTTCTACTTCGACATCGGGACGAACCATCCGATCCGGCGCAACAACACCTAAGCAGATACCATCAACCAGCGTGCCAAGGGTGCCGGACAACGCTGGCGAGAGATCGGACTCCGAGGCGTCGTCACTCTGCGTGCTCTCGACCAAAGCGACCGCCTTCCTCGATTCTGGTCACACCTCGCCAAGGGCTACGCCGCGAACATCCAGGACGCCGAGGTCGCCTGAGTCACGAGATCCGAGCGCAATCCACGCCCCCCCATGGACGCGGGACATCCGACCGCGGGAGGCGAGACCGCGCGGGTCATTCGCCGTCAGTGCTTCGTGCGAACGCACGTCCTTTCGATGCGCTCGGAGGGGGCGGACTGGTACGGCCATTGCGATGTCTTCGGCTCGAAGCCAACGAGAAAGAGAGAGAGAGGAAAGGTCCCATGGTCCCAATACAGTCAGCTCGGCGCGGCCTCATCGCGCTCCTTGTCATCGCCGGTGCAATCTGTTCGACCGGCTGCTCCACATTCGTGAGAGTCGGCGCCGGCGAGATGGCCGTCGTCCACACGCCGGACGGCGCCGCGCGGACAGCCCTGCAACCCGGCGACTATCACCTCGGCGTCGACGACACGACGACCGCCTACAGCGTCCGGTCGCAGGAGAAGGAAGAGCCGCTCGACGTGCTCTCGTCGGACGGTCTGCGCATCGTTCTCGATACGTCGATTCGCTACCACGTCGTCGGCAGCGACGTCGTCGCGCTCGATCGCGAGATGGGCAAGGACTACTACGGCGTCCTGGTCGGCCCGACGCTCCGCTCCGAAGCGAGGAAGGTCGTGGGCCGCTTCCGGCCCGAGGAGATCTACTCGACGCAGCGGGAGCTCATCGAGAAGCAGATCACCGACGGCGTCGAAGCGGCGATCAGGGGACGCCACGTGGAGCTCGAGGCCGTGCTCATCCGCAACGTGACCCTCCCCGCGCAGATCCAGGCGGCCGTGAACGACAAGCTCGAGAAGGAGCAGTCGGCGCTGAAGATGAAGTACGTCGAGGACGAGCAGAAGGCGCAGGACCATGTGAAGTTGATGCAGACCAACGACGACGCCGAGCGCCAGAAGATCGCCGCACAGTCAGCCGCCGACGTGTCGAAGATCGAGGCGCAGGCCGCCGCGGACGCCAGGCGGGTCGAGGGGCAGGGCATCGCCGAGTACCAGAAGGCGATTCAGCCCACGCTCACCCCGCAGATCCTCCGGTGGCGCGAGATCGAGGCGACCAAGGCGCTCGCCGACTCGCCCAACACGAAGCTCGTGCTCGGCGGCGGGGGGAGCGGCGGAAGCGGGAGCACGCTCCTCGATCTGCGCAGCACCGCGAGCGACAACCCGTACACGGCGCCCCCGTCGAAGTAGGCACCGCGCTCGCCGAGGCGGATGCCGCGCGTTCCCCGTCAGCCGTGATGCCCCTCCGCCGGCGTGCCGTCGGACCAACGCGGGACGGGAACGAAGAAAATCGTCCACGGCATTCGCCCGCCGCCGGGTAGGTCCTCACCCCCGCCGAAGACGGCGGAGCCGGCAGGCAGGTTGGCCCCCCACACCGAGCCGTTCATCTCGCCCGGCATGTAGAACATCAGATGCGGGTGCCAGTGAGGGCTGCTGTCATTCAGGTACTGGCTCTTCGACATCATGTACGACATCGAACCGATCTCCGGCGGGCCGAACTCCTTCCTCGCGATCGACTCCTTCATGCGAGCGAGGATCGCGTCCTTCGACTGCCCGGCGAGCGCGAGCTCGGTCAACCTGGTGATGACGGGCAACGCCGAGCGCGCCGCAGGGGCGTTCATACACGTGGGCCCGCGCTTCTTGGGGTTCCAGTATTCGGTATCGTCGAAGGGGCTCGACCACGATCGATCGACGAAGCAGACGAAGCCGCTCTTCCCCTCGATGGCCTTTTGGTAGCCCTGACGAGTGAGCACCAAGACGGTCGCATCGTTCGCTATCGCCGGTGGAGCGGCGGTCCGCGCGAGCGTGACCTCGGCGTCGCGGTCGGCCATGAGATACTCCTCGAGCGGCGCCATCACCGGGTACCCGGCCGATGGCCGTGCGTCCGCGGAAGATATCTGCGCGTGATCGGCCGGCAGTGGCTTCGGTGCGCACCCGTAGATGCACACTACGGCTGCGGATACCAAGATCGGGGCTGCACACCGCGAGCGAAGGGTAACCATGAATCCCATCCTTTGTGAGGGCGTCACGACGACCGGTTCGTCGTCACGGCCGCGTTTTCGACGCGTCGAACGAGCTTGTCGAGCGCGCCGCCCCAGCCCCGCGCGTGGCTCTTCTCGGAGGCCTCGCTCCCGAGGGCCGCGTGCGTGAACGTGAGCTCGGTCCCGTCACCGATCGGCGTGAGCTCGATCTCGACCCGTGAGACCCGGCCGCGCTCCTCGAGCTCGCCGCCGGAGGCCCAACTCCAGCTCATGACGATGCGGCGCGGCGGGACGACCTCGAGAAACTCGCCGGACGCTATGTGATCGTGGCCGTCGAGCGTTCGAAAGTGGACGCGGTACGCGCCGCCGACGCGGGCGTCCATCTCCGCGCGGACCACGGGGAGGTCGTCCGGCCCGAACCACGCGGCGACGCCTTCGGCGGTCGTCATCGCCTCGAAGACGATCGAAGGACGCGCGGCGATCCGGCGGACGAGCGTGAGGCTCCTCATCGACCCCTCCCCTTCCCCTCGGCAGTCCGCGCCTCGGTTTCTTTGCGCTCGGCATGGGCTGCGAGGCGGTCGAGGGCGGGCGACCAGAATCGCTCGTAGCGACGAAGCCACTCGGTGGCTCCCCGCAGCGGTGCGGGCGACAGGCGCACATTGACTGTGCGCCCGTCCTTCGAGCGCGTGATCAGGCCGGCGTCGCTGAGGACGTCGAGGTGCTTCATCACGGCGGGCAGCTTGATCGAGAAAGGCTCGGCCAGGGCGCTGATGGTCAGGCTGTCCTCCTGCGCGAGGCGCGCGAGGATCGCCCGGCGCGTGGGATCCGAGAGGGTGGCGAAGACGCGGTCGAGGTCGCGGGGTCTATAGTTCACCAACCGGTGTAGTATTTGATCGCCCGCCGACTCGTGTCAAGCGAGCGGGAAGGACGAGGGGTTCCCCAGGCCAACCGGTGAGGTTGGGTCGTGGCGCAGGATGAACCTACAGTGCTCGAGTGTGAGCGCTCCTGCTGGGCTGCCCTGGGCAGTCCCCGTCGCTCCCCCGGAACCCGTAGTGGGCCAACGCGCATTACGCGCAGCATCCACTCCGGGCAGCCCGCGAAGTCCCATGTCTCAGCCTTCCGCCATTACGAACGTGCGGATCTTCGATGGCGATCGTGTCCTGAACGACACCACGGTGGTGATCGATGGTCCCGTCATCCGGGCGGTGGGCGGCGCCGTCCCCAGGACGCCGTCGCTATCGACGGTCGCGGGGGTACTCTGCTCGGCCCGCCTCTCCCCGCAGAAGCCGCTACGCTCCCCAGAGGACGGCCGCCTCTCCCCGCAGAAGCCGCTACGCTCCCCAGAGGACGGCCGCCTCTCCCCGTAGAAGCCGCTACGCTCCCCAGAGGAGCGACGCCTCTACGCAGAGACGGACCCCCTCTCCATCTAGGAGCTCCGCGGATCTGCGTACTGCGTACTGCGCCTCGCACCGTGTTTAGCGTCGTCATTTCCAGTACATACATGCCGCAAGGAGCTGCCGTGCAACGGATCGTCGGGGTGCCGAGGGTCGAGCGACCCTACGAAGAAGCGGAGCCGCGACGCGCGCGGCGACGGTGCGCGGATCCCGGGGGCACGCGGCGCTCGCGGCGCGAGGCGTCTTCTGCCACGCGACCGAGGAAACGCCGTACAACGCGACAGTGGCAAATCGCAGCGATGGGACATTCTCGAACGCGCGGGTCAAAACCGGTCGACGTCGATGACGGCCTGAGCGAAGGCCTGCGGAGCTTCCTGCGGCAGATTGTGACCGACGCCGCCGTGATGATTCTGTGCGCGTATCGGCCGGAGAACTTCTTCGCGTAGGCGCTGGCCTCGGCGTGCGGCGCTCCGTTGGCGTCGCCTTCGAGGGTGATCGTCGGCACGGTGATGACCGGGTTCTCGGCGAGCCTATTTTCGAACGTGTCGTACTGCGGTTCGCCGTCCGCCAGACCCAGCCGATAGCGATAGTTGTGAATCAAGATCGCGGCGTAGTCTGGGTTGTCGAACGAGGCTGCCGTACGATCGAACGTGGCATCGTCGAACTTCCAGCTCGGCGAAGCGATCTGCCAGATGAGCTTACCGAAATCGTGCCTATATTTGTGGTACCCGAGCGCGCCGCGCTCCGTCGCAAAGTAATACTGGTACCACCACTGGTATTCCGCCTTGGGTGGCAGCGGCATCTTGTTGGCCTCGCGGTCGGCGAGCAGATAGCCGCTCACGGAAACAAGAGCCTTGCAGCGCTCCGGCCAGAGCGCTCCCATGATGCAGGCCGTCCTTCCACCCCAATCGAAGCCGGCGACGATCGCCTTCCCGATCTTGAGGGCGTCCATCAACGCGATTGTGTCGACGGCGCTCGCCGCAGGTTGGCCGTTCCGGACCGTGCTGCTCGAGAGGAAGCGAGTCGTGCCACAACCGCGGACGTACGGTACGATCACGCGGTAGCCCGCCGATGCCAGCGACGGCGCGACGTCGGCGTAGCTGTGAATGTCGTAAGGCCAGCCTTGCAGGAGCATCACCGCCGGGCCGTCCGCCGGCCCGGCTTCGGCATATCCAACGTTCGTGGACGCCAATCATCAGCCGATCGATCAAGGCATGGTGCAGTTCACGATGCCAGCCCGGGGGCCAGGCTGAGAACGCGGAGATGTGCGACGCGACGCGCGGGAGAAGTGCCCGAATCAGAGTCCCTCCAGCCGATTGTAATCGAAGAGCCCTGCCGCCAACCCATCGTGCTTGGAGTGATCGGCGTTGATGCGATCGCTGTATGGCCAGAAGCGATCGCTCGATCGGAGGACCCCGAATCTCCGTCGGAGCTCTGCGTAGGCCGCTTCGTCTTCGAGTCCCGTAACGGCGTCGACGAACGCCTGAAGATCTCTCCGCGCTACCTCGAAGAGGGCGTTTGGATAGGCGCCGAGAAACCCGTGAACGACGGTGAGCTCGTCTTCCGCGGGGACCCGGCGGTTATCTTCGTGAAAGAGGTACGCCACGTTCGTGTGCGCGCTATCGCGAAGAATCGTGAAATTCTCGCGAGCGCCATCGGGTTCCGTGACCGTCACGAACGATGTCTCCGGAAGCAGTGATGCGGCGCGCCCCTTCACTCGGGCGAGTCTCTCCACCAGTGAGCGGATCGCCTCGTCCTCCACACGATCGAGATCGAACCCGTGCGGAGCCACTCGCCCCACGCGCGCTTCGATGAGCGCCAGGAGCTCTTTCTTCGGGTCATTCGTCACGTACTGGATCTTGGGCATCCCGGCGAAGCGCGTGAGCTCGCTCGCGATCGTGCCCTTCAGCCCGCCCGTGACGCCGCGGTACCAAAGGTCCGTCAGCTCTCTGCGCTGCGGCGGCGGGAGAAACATCAGGAAATCGGCCTCTCCTTCCATGCGCAGGAAGTCCATGTAGAGACGCGTCGTGAGCTGATGACCCACGTTTCCGAAGACGTCGAAGCCGGCGACGAGCAAATAGTGAATGCGTTCGAGCAGCGGATATCCGACGACCCAGGCGGTCTTCGGCGCGCGCCCGACGAGGCCCTTCACGACCGTCGCGCTGTCGAAATGACGAAAGACCGTGAGCGCCGCGTTCGCGTTGACGCCGTCACCGTCCCAGAGGAGACGTGGCGTCACCCCCTCGCCTTCCTTCGTCACTCGTTCGAGGAAGGAGGCCTTCTTCTCGATGTACTTCGCGTACTGGCTCTCATAGCCAAGCCACATGACGGGCAGCGTCGTGCTGCCCGTTTCGGCAGGCATGTCGAGATCCTGCTTCACCCCGGCGAGGAAGTCGGTCTCTTCCTTCATCCACGGAGCGTCGGGGCGAACGAAGGTGACCCAGAAGCGATCCTCGATGGCATCGAGGGCGACCTGACCCCGGCACACGGGCCCCTTGATGAACCCCATCATCGTGAACTCGGCCTCGTCGAGCATGAACCGGTAGCGCGATTCGGCAGGAATGACCTGAAAGGCGCGAAACGGGTTGGCGGCGACCTCGGGCTCGTAGCCCGGCAGTTGGTTCACCTCGTATTTGGGTTCGAGGAAGAGCTCCTTCCAGTGATGCAAGCGTCCCGCGCTCAGCGGATAGGGCATGTGCGTCTTGTCGAGTGGGCGCTCGAGTCGGCGGACGAAGCGGTAGTAGACGCGAGCGACTTTCGGATCGTCGAAGGGGCGCCGCGTGGGGATCTCATCGACGGTGCTGCCGCTGGGTGTCCGTGATCGCACGAGACGGAAGAACGTCCCGTCGTCGATGCCCTGGAAGTAGAGGCTCGCGAGAAAGAGGTGCTCGTAAATGTAGCGACCGGAGAGCTGGCTCTTCAGGGACGGCTCGTTGAGGAACCTTTCGAACTCGACGATCGAAGCGTCCACTCTCGCCGCGAGAGCGTCAGCGGCGGGGTACGGAGCCCCGGCGCTGACCCATCCGACCAGCGCACGGTCCTGGGCGTCGTCGAGCCCGGGGAGAGCATAGGGCATTCCCCAGAGTGGATGATTCTTCGCGTAGTCCTCGAAGTGCTCGGCGGTCGTGCAAGTCTCCTTGCGATCGAGGTCGAGCGTGAAGATCTTGGCGAGATCGCTCTGCGCGGGGAGCGGGTGCGCGCGCTTCAGATCGAGCATGCGGAGCAGGAGGCTCGCGCCAGGATCGCTCTCTTTCCCCTCGGGCAGGACGGGATGGAAGCTCAACTTGCGCCACCCTTCGATGTCATGCGCATCGACGTCGAGGCGCGTCGGCGCGGCCGCTATGAGGCGCGTGCTGTCGTAGACCTTGTCGCCGCTCGCTCCGCGGGTGATCCCGTCGAACGTCCCGAGCTTGAGCTGGCACGGAGCGTCGTAGCAACCGTGGCAGACGACACACCGGGTCTCGAAGACACGCTTCGCCTCGGACCAGAGCGCCGTTTGCTGCGCGGGTGTCAGCACCGGTGGGGCGGGCGTGATCGCTCTCGGCGGACTGCCACACGCGATTGGAACGAAGACGGCGGCGCAAAGGACCAGGACGAGGAGGCGTAGGCGCTGCATTCGAGGCTCGACGTATATAGGGCGAGTCGTCGCCCGTCGCTGGGCGCGACGCGCGAGAAGAGTCCGGCGCTCACGCTTGAGCTCAGCTCATTCACGATCTCAGGTGGAACGGGCCTGTTCCTTGCTCCTCTCGGCCGTATGAAATGGCACAAGTCTCCCGACGCATTGGTCCAGGCCTTCGATCATTGTCTGCCTGTCGTGGCGGGCGTCCAACGCAAGGCGATGTTCGGCTATCCGTGCGCTTCTTTGAACGGGCACCTCTTCTGTGGCCTCCATCAGGACGGAATCATCGTGCACCTTCCCGACGCTCGCCGAGACGCTCTCGTTGCGGAAGGAGCGAGACTCTTCGAGCCCGTGCCGGGCGAGGCAATGAAGGAGTTTGTCGTGGTGCCGACCGAGATGGTCGACGATCGCGAGAGGCTGCGCGCGCTGTTGGGCGAAGCATTGGCGTACGCGTCTTCGCTGGGGCCGAAGGCAATAGAGAAGACCGCGGTGAAGGAGGCTGCACCCCCGACGCGGAGGGCGATGGCGACCAAGAGCGAGCCAGCGAAGAAAGCGAAGGAGACGCCCGTGAAGAGGAGAGCGCCGGCCAAGAAGGCGCCCGCGAAGACGAAAGCGAAGGAGACGCCCGTGAAGAGGAGAGCGCCGGCCAAGAAGGCGCCCGCGAAGACGAAAGCGAAGGCGACGCTCGTGAAGAGGAGAGCGCCGGCCAAGAAGCCGCCCGCGAAGACGAAAGCGAAGGAGACGCCCGTGAAGAGGAGAGCGCTCGCCAAGAAGGCGCCCGCGAAGACGACGAGTACGAAGAGCGCGAAGAGATCGCCGCGTAAGACGGATTCCAAGAGAAAGTGAACTCTGGATTGCCAAGAGATCGCTCCGGGGCACCCCATCGAGGGTGAGGTCGGCCGTCGCTCGCATGACCGGCGGCCGTGTGCTCACTTGATGGCCACGGCGCACCTTCCGACGACTGCGAAGGCGGGCTTGCGCACGCACGGGTTGAGCGCCGGGAGAGGGCACGCCGAGTCCGTGAAGCACACGGCGCCGTCTCCGCTCGCGAGTGAAACGGCCGCGGGGACGACCGCGAGGAGCGCAATCAGCGTGGCCAGGATCGCGGCGACGAAGGACCTTTGTGACTTGGCTGCCATCGTGGGCTTCGATAGTGCACACGGGATGCCCGGATTGCGACTGCGGACGCGAGCAGTTCCGCCACGGTCGCGCGCAAATGCTGAGAAAGGTGCGCAGGTGCGGCGCGCGCGGCGCCAGGAACGAGGATTCCCAGGCGGCGCGATGCGCGGCTTGCCGGCATGCATCCTGCTTTAGCGCGTCGCATGCGCACCGCTGTTCGTCGGTTTGCGCTCGACGGAGTCTTCTGGCGGCGCGTCGCGCGGCTCGGCGCCAGTCGGGCGCCCGGGTGGTTCGTTCGTCTGGCCCCGCCGCTCGTCGGCATGCTCGTCGCGCTTGCTGCGCCGGCTTCGCGACGCAGGATCGCCGAGCAGCTCGACCGCGTGCGAGGTCCCGTCGGATTCCTTCGCGGCTTCATCGACGTTGCTTGCACGTTCGCGAGCTTCGCGTCGTGCTTGGCCGAAGTGCTCTCGACGGGGTCGAAAAACGAGCAGGCCCCCATCGGAACCGTCCACCGCAACGCGAAGGTCGACGCGCTCCTCGCGGCTCACGGTGGCGCCATCTTCGCGACGGCCCATACGGCCGGGTGGGAGATCATGGCAGCGCTGCTCGCGCGCGAACAGCACCGACACGTGATGATCGTCATGCAGCGCGAGCGCGACGCCGCCGCGTGCGAGCTCAACGACTCGCTTCGCGCTGCACACGGCGGCTTATCGATCGTCCATGTCGGGAGCGACCCGCTCGCATCGCTGCCCCTTCTGCGGCAGCTCCGCCATGGCCGCGTCGTCGCGCTGCAGATCGACCGCGTACCTGACGGGATGAGGTGTCGAGCCGTGAAGCTTTTCGGTCGAGCTGGCACGATTCCGGAGGGACCCCTCCTCCTCGCGCAGCTCGCCGGGGTCCCCATCGTGCCTGTTTTCTCGTCGCGCACCGGCCATCGCCGCTACGAGGTCCACTTCGGCAATCCGGTCACCGTGCCCCCGCGTGCGGACCGGGCCGCGGTCGACTCTGCGGCGCAGGAGCTTGCCGACGCGCTGAGCGCGTTCGTCGCCGTGCACCCGACGCAGTGGTTTGCGTTTCACGCCTAGGGGCTTCGAGGCGAAGCACGGAGACGAGACCTGACCGATGCCCATGGCTGAGATTCCCATGGCACGACCTTCGCTTCGTCGGGGGCCCATGGCAGCCAAGAAACCGAGCAAACGGAAGTACGGTCCGAGGGCGGCGAAGAAAGTGGGGCGCGTGATGCACGAGTGGAAGGAGGGGAGCCTCCACTCGGGCCGGAACGGCCCAAAGGTGACGAGCCAGAAGCAGGCCGTCGCCATCGGCATCTCGGAAGCGCGCCGCGAAGGAGACAAGGTTCCCAAGCGCGCCGCCAAGAAGGCAAAGGCGTCCGAGAAGTGAAGTGTTCGTGACGCTCGTTCCGCCGCCCCGGCTCCTAGTGCTTGAGCGCCTTCAGCCCGATGAAGATCAGCACGGCTCCGCCGAACCCACCGCCGAAGAGCATGTAGAGAAGCGCCCAGCCGGCGGCGAGGACGGGCGAGGGAGCATTCGCGATTGCGTCGGTGATCATCTGTATCCATTCTCCGTGGCGGTTTCGTGAAAGACGTAGCCGTACTGTCCGGCGCCGTCCGTTTGCTCTATTGCGCACCTGGTTGGCGGCATCGAGGAGTGGTCGAGCAAGGAGCCTGCCAGTCGTGTCACCAGAGGTACCGAAGACCGTGAGCAAGCCGCGCCCGGCGAAGCTCGCCCCGAGCTGGCACACGGCGACGCTGGTCGCCGTCATTCTCGCGGTGGCGGCGACCGGGACGCTCCTTGCCGCGCGCGGTGCCCCGGTGCCGCTCCCGTCGAAAGCGGGCTCGCGCATCCTGCTCGGATACCTCCCGATCGTGACCGTGCAGGGGTTCCTCGCCCTCTACGTCTGCCGCATCGGTCGCGATCGGAGCGCGTTCGCTTCGCTGCTCGGAAGACGCTGGCGAACGATGGGCAGCTTCCTGGGAGACGCTGCGCTCGGAGCATCCGCGTGGCTCCTCCTCGAAGCCAGCGAGATCGCGTGGAACGCCCTCGGCGGTCGTGGCGTCGCCGCGTCCGTCATTGCACTGCTGCCACGCACGGGATTGGAACGCATCGCCTGGGCTCTCGTCTCGATCAGCGTCGGAGTCAGCGAAGAGCTCGTGTACCGCGGCTATCTCCAGGTGCAGCTGGCCGCGTGCACGCGGCGCGTGGAGGGCGGTTTGGTTCTGCAGGCCGCGCTGTTCGGGGTCGCCCACGCGGAGCAGGGCGGAGCCGCGGCCATTCGGTTCGCCGTCTACGGTGTCGCGTTTGGTGCTCTCGCGCTCTGGCGGAGGAGTCTCTTGCCCGGCATGATTTGTCACGTGGGCGTCGATGTCGCGAGTGGCCTGCCCTGACGGTGCCTCGTAGGCGTCGTGTCACGAGACGGGCGCCTCACCGGGCCATGCCGGTTCGCCACGCACGGCGCGCATGCGCCTCACTCGAGTTTGTACCGGTCGATCACCGTTCGCTGCGCCTCGAGCGCCGTCGTGGGCCCGGCGCGCGGGTGAGGGTATCCCCCTCCCGCTTCTCTTTTGCCCCACTCGTGGCGCCGATGCGGGCCGGGCGCAGGTCGAGACGGCGCGGTGCCAAGCGGCGCGTCGAATGCAACGAAGATCCGGCAAGAGACAATGACTGCGCCCTGTCATTCTTGGATTAGCGCCTCGGCCGAGGGCGGGCGCAACCTCGTACAGCACACCCCCGATCTGCGCCCCGGAGACGTCGTCGGCGGGAAGTACGTGCTGCTCCGCCCGCTCGGAATGGGAGGGATGGGGGAGGTTTGGATGGCCACGAACGCGTCGACGGGCGCCGAAGTGGCGGTGAAGACCCTGCTTCCCGAGTTTGCGCGCTCCAGCGACGCGCTGGCCCGGTTCCGCGACGAAGCGCATGCGACCGCCAAGCTCGCGCATCGCGGGATAGTGCGAGTCTTCGATCTGGTCGAGATCGCTCCCGGGTCGGGATCCCTGCTCATTGTGATGGAGCTTCTCCGGGGACACACGCTCGCGGAGCGCCTCGCGACCCAGGGGCCGCTCCCGGTTGCCGAGACGCTCGCCGTCGTGTTGCCGATCCTCTCGGCACTTTCCCACGCGCACGGTGCCGGCATCGTCCATCGCGACGTGAAACCCGACAACGTCTTTCTCGCCATCGAACCCGACGGCCAGGTCTTTCCGAAGCTCGTGGACTTCGGCATCTCGCAGCTGCGCGAGTGGGGTGCGGCGAGCCGCTCCGAGGGGGTCGTCGTCGGCACGCCCTGGTACATGTCGCCGGAGCAAGCGCGCGGCGAGGAAGTGGACGCGCGCTGCGACATCTTCGGCGTTGGGGTACTGCTCTATGAGTGCCTCTCGGGGACCAACCCGTTCCGCGTCGAGGCGGCGACGAGCAGCGCGCACCAGTACTCGTGTCCGGTCCCCCTCGGCACTGTGCCGGCCGCCCTTTGGGAGGTGATCGCTCGGGCGCTCGCCGAGCGGCCCGAGGACCGATTCTCGACCGCGGCGGAGCTCGCCGAGGCTCTCTTCGTCGTGAGCGAGGCGCGGAGTGCGTGGACCCTCGTGCCGTCCCGGCCGCACGCCCGCGTCCTCAGCGCCATCGGGATCGCTCTCGTTGCCGCAGCGTTCGCGTATCGGTCCGATTTGCAAATGGCGAATGCACAGGAGCCGGGTCACGCGCACGTGGTCCTCGCAGCGCACGCCCCAAAGGAGATGGCGTTGGAGCGCGATCTGCTCCGAACCGAGGTCCGGGGCCCGTCTCCGCTTGCGGTTTCGGCACGGAGCAGGTCCCTTCCGCTGGTCCGCGCACGTGCGATCGGACAGCCGCGATGCCCCGATCTCCTCAGGAACCCGGGGTTCTGATCGTGGCGATCCCGGTAGGCGGATTCTCGCTTGATGCACGACGAATTCAACGGGCAGCCACCGTGACTCCCGATATCCATTCGGGGCCGGCGAGCGTCACGAAGAGCTGACGATCGTTCGAGTCGCCGCTCGGCGCCACGACGACCACCCGGCCCTCTCAGGATCACGATGCCCATGGAAGCGCGCCGGATGGGCGGCGGCGCCGGCGTGGCCCATGCAAGCTGCGGGCGCTCGCAGCGTTGACGTGACTCGAACGGTCCGATTCGGAGGGGTCGGGCAATACGGCGCGGGCGTCTTCCGCGACGTGGGGTCCTCCCCTCGCACCTCGGGCTGAGTTCAGCCGCAGGGAGCTCGTCGGTGGCGCGGAGTTCGCAATGCTCCCGTTCAACTCCGCCATGCTTCAAACAAATCATACTGCTGCAGATCTTCCGGGCCTGCCGAAACCAGGCGAAACGCTCTCGGGCAAGTACCGCATCGACGGCGTCCTAGGCGTCGGCGGAATGGGAGTCGTCTTCGCTGCGACGCATTTGCGCCTCGGTCACCGCGTCGCGATCAAGATGCTTCTGCCCGAATGGGTGAACGACCCGTCGGTGGCGCAGCGCTTCGCGCGCGAAGGGCGAGCGAGCGTCGCCATTCGAAGCGAGCACATCGTCCGCGTCCTCGACGTGGATGAGTCGGAGGGGCGCCCTTATCTCGTGCTCGAGTATCTCGAAGGTGAAGACTTCGAATCCCTCGTCTCCCGGCAGGGCGCGTTCCCCATCGCGACCGCGGTCGACCTCATTCTTCAGGCGTGTGAAGCGCTGGGAGAAGCGCACGGCAAAGGGACCATTCACCGCGATCTCAAGCCGGCGAATCTGTTCCTCACGCGCCTGCCGGACGCGTCGCTCTGCGTGAAGGTGCTCGACTTCGGCATCTCCAAAGTCGCGAGCACTCGCACGTCCCCCTTCCAGGCGCAGGGAACGCTCCCGCTGACGGTGATGGGTTCTCCTCACTACATGTCCCCGGAGCAGATGCAGTCGTCCAAAGACGTCGACGCGCGGACGGACATCTGGTCCCTCGGCGCAATTCTTCACGAGCTGCTGGCAGGGAGTCCGCCGTTCCAGGGGGAGACGATCACGGCCCTCTGCGCACACGTGATGACCGACCCGGCGCCCCCGCTCGCTCTTCTGCGCCCTGATGTGCATCTCGGTCTCGAGGGGGTCGTCCTCCGCTGTCTCGAGAAAGATCGGGCGAAGCGCTATGCAACCGTCGCCGAGTTCGCGCGTGCGCTCGCAGGGTTTGGGTCGGAGGCCGCGCATGCATCGGCCGCGCGAATCGAGCGAACGGTCGAAGGGGGGATCGACCGTCACCCCACGAGCGCGAACATGACGACGCCGGTAGCGGCGAGGAGCGCCGTTTCCAGCCGCAGCTATCCAAGTGCGATCAAGCGCCCGATCGCGGGCTATGCGCTCGCCGCGGCCGCGGTGCTCCTGTTCGTCGGGGGGGTCGGCTGGAAACTCGAGACGCAGGCGAGCGCGATTCGCGCGGCCGAGCACGAAGTCCCTCTCGCGGTGCTCGCGCCACGGGCGGGACTGCCGATTCCGCCCATTCCTTCCGCGCTTGCCCCGCCTGGCGCAACGACGGCGTCTGCGACGCCGCCGACATCCCCGATCGTGACCACGACCGGCGCGCAAGTGGCAGCACCGGTCGCTACGGCCGCGCCCATCGCTACGGCCGCCGCACCGGTCGCCATGGCCTCAGCGACCTCCTCGAGCTCGCCGGCCCCGGCGGCCACGCCTCCGGTAGCGGTGGCGGCAACGATCCCTCCCCCGGCGGTGCACCGCCACCACGTTCGGCACCCGCCGGTGTCTCGCACGGAGCCTAGCGGCACGAGCACGGACGAGAACCCCTATGCGGCCGAAGCTATCGCGGTGCCGGCCCGGATGCCGGTTGCGGCGCCGAGCCCGGTCCCCGTTCCGAGCGCGAGCGCACCCGCGACGGATCCCAACGAGCTCTTCGATCAACGGAAGTAATCAATGCGCCTTACCACCACCCTCGCAGCCGCTTCTCTCCTCGTTCTCGCGAGCGCCCGGGCGCATGCGGCAGATCCCGCAGCCGCCCAGGTGCTCTTCGATGAGGGCAAGAGTCTCATGTCGTTCCGCGACTACGCTCACGCCTGTCCGAAGTTCGATGAGAGTCAGAAGCTCGATCCGGGGCTCGGCACTCTCTTCCACTTTGCCGACTGCGAAGAGCATCTGGGAAAGACGGCGACCGCATGGGCCGCATTCTTGGAAGTAGCGTCGGAGGCGAAGGCGCAGGGGGAAATCGCGCGAGAGACCGCGGCTCGCGAGCGTGGGACAGCGCTCGAGCCGCACCTCGCGCGTCTAAGTCTCGACCCCGGATCGTCGAGCCGCGTGCCGTCGCTCCAGCTATCCCGTGACGGGGTGCCAATCGGGGCGCCGGAGTGGTCGTCGCCGGTCCCGGTGGATCCAGGGATGCACGTGATCGAGGCACGCGCGCCGTTCAAAGGGACATGGACGACGACCGTGAACCTCGATCCCGGCGCGAAACTGGTCGTGACCGTACCGCTTCTGGCGGATGTGCCTGCCGAGGTCGCGAGCGCCGTATCCACGACCTCCACGACGGCAGCGGAGGCCGACACGACCTCACGCGGTACGGGGCAGCGGGTCACGGGGATCGTTCTCGGAGCCGTGGGGCTCGCCGGGCTCGGAGTCGGGGGGGCGTTCGGCATCGACTCGCTCGTCCGCCACAACGACGCGAATTCGCACTGCGGCGCGAACGGTTGCGACCTTGCCGGGACGTCCTATCGCAACGAGGCGCGAACGGCAGGGAATGAAGCGACGGTCGGATTCGCGGCGGGCGGGGCGTTCCTCCTCGCGGGAATTCTCACGTACGTGACGGCCCCGCATTCGACGACGTTCGCCTCGACGAACAGTCAGGCGCGCGTCGTGTTTTCGGTAGGGCCGGTCGGCGGCGTTGTCCGCGGGACGTGGTGAGGAGAAGAAGATGCGTCGCACGATGAGAAGTGATCTGAGCGCTGTACTCGGTACGCTCGTGAGCTTTGGGTTCTTCGCCGGGTGCAACGCCGTCCTCAACAATCCGCCCGGAGAAACAGCGTCCGAAGACGCCGGCTCCCCGCAGGATTCGTCGATCGTGATCGTCACCGAAGACGCGGGAAGCTTCGACGACGCGTTCGACGCGGGGGCTAGCACGTTCGACGCGACCGTCATCGATGCCGCCGCTACGGGGAGCGAAGCCGGGGTCATTCCCACCTGCAGCCTCGGGGACAAGCTGTGCAACGCAGCGTGCGTCGGCGCCGATGATCCGTTCTTTGGCTGCGGCCCCCTCGTCTGTTCCGCCTGCGCGCTCGACCACGCCACGTCCGTCTGCAGCGCGTCGGGGTGTGCAATCGGAGCGTGCGAATCGGGATACGCCGACTGCGACCAGAAGCCGGCGAATGGCTGCGAGACGGATCTCTCTCAAGCCGCGCATTGCGGGGCCTGCAATGCAGCATGCGGATCGACCGCCCCCGATTGTGTTCCCACCACGACGGGCTTCGCGTGCGCGACGGGATGCGGGAGTGCCGCGCCGACACTATGCGTGAACCAATGCGTCGACCTGAGCACGTCCCTCGACCATTGCGGTCAGTGCTCCGCGAGCTGTGCGTCGGTGACCAACGGCACGGCCGCGTGCAGCAGCGGCCATTGCGGCTTCACGTGTGACACGAGCTTCCATTCCTGCGCTAGCGCGTGCGACAGCAACCTGAGCGCGAGCACGTGCGGCGCGAGCTGCAGCCCGTGTCCTGCGGGACCGAACGCGGTCGCGACGTGCAACGGGGTACAGTGCGGCATCGCGTGCGAGGCGGGGTTCGCCGACTGCGATGGCGCTCCCGGCAATGGGTGCGAGGTGGATTTGCTGACGAGCGCGTCCAGTTGCGGACAATGCGGTCATTCCTGCGACGGCGGTACGTGCGCGAACGCCGTGTGCTCGGCGCCCCCCACGCCCGACGCTGGAGCGTCCCAGCCCGATTCCTCCGCCCCCCTCGGCGATGCGGCGAGCGCGCCCGGTATCGACGCAGGGAACGACGCCTCTTCTGTGGACTCGTCGGCCCCCACGATGGACGCGGCGGTCTCGGACTAGCGAATGCGCGCGCGGGCCGCGGCTGCGCGCGCAGCGCGCACGCGTCGAGCGAGCGCGTCGTTCGGGTGTGTGCGGATTCAACGGTCGATTGGCTCGTCGGGAGTCCCTTGCGCCTCGCTCGCAAGAACGGGCTCCCCTCTTGCTACGTAAGAGCTCATGCCATCCGACGACGACTTTCCTCACGAGGAACGAAGTGGCTTCATCACCCTCCGGGACCCCCCGCTCTCGGTCTTTCTCGTCGACGACGACCAGGACTTCCGCGAGATCGCGGAACGGATTCTTCGTGAGGACGGCTACGAGGTGACCGCGCTCGCGGACGGTGTGGAGGCCCTCGAAGGGCTTGCGGCGATGGCGGATGCGTTTTTGCCCCTCCCCGACGTCCTCATCCTCGACTTCGTCCTCCCGAGACTCAGTGGCCTAGGCGTCCTGCGCGCTCTCTGGCACCTCGGACGGTTTCCCCCCACGCTCATCGTGACCGGCTTCGCCGATCCCTCGGTGGAAGCCTTCGCCAAGAACCTTGGCGCGGTTCGCGTGCTCCGAAAGCCGATCGACCGCAACGTTCTCTGCGCGGCCGTCCGCGAAGCTGCTTCTTCGGTCCAGACGGAAGTGAGGCGACTTCGAGGCGTCTAGCGCGATGGCGGCGTCAGGATGGCGGAGCTCGCCCGCGGGCGCTCCTCACCCCCCGGCGCCTCGCTCGCGCCGCCCACTGGGGCGTGCGCGCGTCGGGTGGCGCTGGCGGAGTGAGGAGACGCAGATGCTCACGACTCCCGACACGCCGCGAACGCCTCTCCTGAGGCGGACTTGCCAGCGCACGGGAGCGCAGAGGCTCAACCCGTCTTGGCTACCGCCGCCTTCAGGTCCGTCCATTCCTCGTCGAGGCGGCTTCTCGCCGCGTCCCACGTGATGGCGGTCACATTGGAGAGAGACTGGTAGTCGGCCACGAAGGCGTCGCGCTGCGCTCGAAGCGCTACGAGCGTCGCGCGGAGATCCGGCTTCGCCGTCCTCGCCCTGACGTCGAGATCGGCGAGCTGCTTGTCCAGCGCGTCGAGATTCGACTGCACGGTGTGCCGGTAGTCTTCGCGCGTGGTCGCGAAGTCGGCCTGGACGGCTGTGATGGTTTTGTCCGCGACCGCCTGCGCTGTGCCGGCGGTCGTCGTGACCTGGCTGTTTGCTTTCGCGATTTCGGCGTTGGCCTTGTCCTGCGCTTGGTCGACCTCGGCCTGCGCGTCGGCGCCGGTCTTGTCGCAGGCCACCGCGAATGGCGCGGCGGCGAGAGCGACGGCGATGAAGAAGCAATTACGGATCGAACGAGACATGGTGACGTTCCTTCTGCGAGGTACGGATTGCACGCCGAGTTGTTAGGCACCCCTCGCGTACGCAATGCGCATGCCGCTCGACGAGAGGGCAGGCTGAGGCACGGCGGACTCCCCATTGATGGGAGGAACGGATCTTTACGGCGGACGGCTCAGCGCGGGCTACCGCGTCGTGTAGATGCAGTAGCTCACGACCTGCCCACCCTGATTCGCCACGATGACGGGCCCGGAGATCCCACTCGGGGCGTTAGGGATCGTAACGTAGAGCGTCGTTTGCAGGGGGTCGACGGGCAGCCCCGTGACCGAGTTCGTGACGCCGTCGGAGCTGCCAGTGACAGCCACGGACGTCACCTTCGCCATGTAGCCGGCCACCAGCACCGTATTGTTCGTCGGCGTGGTCGTGTCGAACCCATAGCCGACGATTTGAACGCTAGGGCTCCCAGGCGCTTGCGTCGCGACGCACGCAGCGCCCGCTGCGGGACTCGGCGCGCCGCTCCACGAACCGTACGGCGGAGTGGTCTGCGATTCGTTCGTGAAGAGCATCAGCGTCTTGCTGATCTGCGTGAGCGAGCCCTCCTGCGAGTTCGCGACCCAGACGACTCCCTGCTGCCGGTCGAAGAGAAGCCCCGTTGGTCCGGGATCGTGTGTCGTACCGACGACGTAGTCGTTGATTTGGCCCTGGCCATCGGCGACGCGCGAAACCCTGTCGGTCGTGTTGTGCGAAAAAAAGATCGTGGGTTGTGCAATGCTGCCGGTCGTCCCACACGGATTGAAACCGGCGCTGAACAGATCGTCGACGGCGACCCCCCACGGCGACGGCGACGCGATGTTGTTCGCGGAGTCTTCGTTCATCTGGTTGTTTCCCCCCGAGGAGCTGATCTGTTGTGCAGCGCAGCCGATGCCGGTCTGGTCGTTCGACCCGTCGAACTCGATGTTGAGGACGACACCGCTGGTCGTCGACGCGGCGTAGGAGGTCCCGCCGCTATCGTAAGCGAGACCGTAGGGATTCTCATCGCCGGCGGTACTGAACGTGTTGTTCGTGTTCGTGCATGGATTGACGAGCTGGTTGTCGCTCGCGCCGACGTTGTAGACGGAGAGATTGACCTGCGAGGTGCTCGAGCGGTTGACGTAGATCTCATGGTTGCACCGGTAGTCGAAGTCGAGAACCTTCGCCGAGCCGGGTGTGGACGCGCGCGCATAGACCAGAGTGACCGGCTGCGCATCACTGTAGTCGTTGAGCACCATCGCGGGAATCCCGCTCGCCTCGGTGTTCGTCTGATCCACCTTGATGATCTTCCCCGGGTTACCAGACTCGCCTTGGCAGGCAATGAATGCGCCTCCGCCGTTGGGTGTCGGATTGGGATCGATGTCGACACCTCGCGGGTCCTGACAGTTGTCGGCACCTGCCGTGTACGTCAGGCGCGTCGTCCCATCGCAGCCCGCAGCAGCGCACTGATATGATGACCCCACTCCGTTCGAATTATAGAGTTGGTAGATTCCGTTCTGCTGCCCGGCGTTGGTGGCCCAGACGTAACCCGCTCCCGTGGAGTCGGCATCGATGGCGATCCCCTCGGGGTTCGTGATGGCCGGGTTCTTGAATTCGAATGGAGCGTACGGCGGCGAAGCCCCCTTCACGAGCTTCGTCAAGGTGCCCGACGGATTCTGGCACGTCTGGGGCAGCGTCACGTTGGATGGGACGTTGTTCACCGTCCAAACGTTCCCATACGGATCCTCCGCCAGGTTGAGCGGGCATCTCCCGTCGCCGCTGCTGCTCAGCGGAAAGCTCCGGATCAGGTTCAGGTTCGGCGAGGTGATGTTGTTGCCAACCGGATTGAGGACGTAGATCTTGTTGGGCAGGATCGCCGACCCTTCCACGCGGCTGAGGGAATCGTAGGCCAGCGCCGCGATCGAGAAGGCCCCGACCGGCAGGGCGACGGTGTTCGCGCCGACGCACCCACTCGTCAGCCAGGTGCACCCGGTCTCGGCAACGCACGTCGAAGAAGACGAGTTGGTGCTGCAGTTGGCCGGTGGCGTATACGTGCAGATCGTGGACGAGGAACCGCCGCACGAGCCGCTGATGATCGGTAGCGTGAACGGGTAGGTCTGGTTGCAGTTCTGCGCGCCGGCGTTGCAATCGCTCTCGTAGTAGCTCGAGAGCCCCGACTGCGAGCCGCCAGAGTATGGCGTCGAGAGCGTGAGCGAGGTGTTGCTGCTGACCGAGGAGATCTCGTACCAGTTCGAATCGTCGACGCTGAAGCTCAGGCCCGTCGCGGCGGTCGCCGTTGCCGCGGTGGTCGGCCCTCCGCCGGAGAAGGAGACCGTCGGAGCGCTCGTGTATCGCACGCCTCCCGAAGTCATCGTCACCGACGTGACCTGCCCCCCGACGATGGTGGCCGTCGCCGCGGCTGCCGTCGTAAATCCGCCACCCGAGAAATTGACTGTCGGCGCCGACGTGTAGCCGGCACCACCCGAGGTCACCGCAACGCTGCTGATGGCCGTGGAGAACGAGGTCGTGAACGTCGTGCCGCTACCCGTCACGGTGGCGGACCCGCTGGTGACCGATGCGGTGCCCGTCGTGAGCTTGGTCGTGGGGGCAGAAATCGTGCCGGTTATCTGCGTGATCGTGGCGTTTTTCGGGTAATTGACCGTCAGGCTGACCGTGTCGGTCGGGGGCGTGCACGTCCCCCCGACGGTCTGGCAAAGCGTGTCGGACGCAGGTTGCGCCGAGAGAGGGCAATCGGCGTTCGAACAGCACGTGTTGGCCGCGTAGCACTGCGTGCCGCACAGCTTCGGGGTCGCCCCGGAGCAGGTGAGTGCGCACGTGTTGCTCACGCAGGACCAGCCAGAGCCGCCGCAGTCCGAGGCCTGGCAGCACGAGTTGCTGCCGGTGACGCAGATGGTGGTGGCTCCACCGCACCCACCATTCGGAGAGGTGCACGTGCGGCCCCCCGAGCCACACGTGAAGCCGGCTCCCGCGTAGGCGATCTGCGCGATGCCGCCGGTATTCGCGCTCGCGGTCTCGTAGCCGAAATTGATGCCGCTCTGGGCATAATCGCTGATCGGCGTCGAGTCGATCTCCGAGCCGTAGGTGGCGGTGATACCCGTGAGCTGGGGCGCCTGGGGGTTCGCCTGCGTCATGCAGCCGAATCGCTCGATGCTTCCGGCGCCATCTCCGATGAAGACGCTGCCGCCGTACGGGAGCGGGCTCCCATGGGGATAGGACGGGTCGGAGCCCTGCCCCACCAGCGGAGCCGAGGTGACCGTCCCCGGCATCGGGTAGCTGGCCTTGTAGAGGCTGTTGTTGAAGCCGACGTAGATCTCGTGATTCGTACGATCGAGGATGGGAGACGAGAACACGGCCCGCGTCGCGCTGGCGACCAGGGTTGCCGTGTTCTGCGGCGCCCACGTCGCGGGGTTGAGCGCGAATTCGTAGACTGAACCGGCGACTGCGGAATACAGGACGCCTGCGCTCACGTCGATCGACGCGGCATTGACGATCGACCACGGATCATTGGGCTGCTGATAGTTGCAACCGGCCGAATCGTGAACGTTCGCCGCGCCGCAGAGCCAGGTCGCCTTGATGCTCGCAGCGCCTGGGGGTGTAATGCCACCGGGGTCGGTGATGTTGAAGAACGCACCGCCGCTGTTCCCGAGATAAATGTGTCCGTTGTACTCGATGGGGCTCGACTGAATCCCGAAGGTTTCGCACCCTCCGGGGCAGCTCGAGGGGAGGAAACTGTTTAGGTTGACGGACCACATCAAGGAACCGTTGCTCACGGCGACCTTGTAGAGAATCCCGGCCCCATCACCGAAGTAGACGGCGCTCTCGTCGTAGGACCACCAGGGTGACGCGTATTGCGTGGGGTTGGCGCCGAAGGCTGGCGTATACGACTGGTGGACCCAGCCCGTGCAGAGTGCCGGCCCGTGGCTTCCGTTGCCGGCGTGATTGAAGCACCAAAGAACGCCCGAGGTGTCTTGGACGTACACCTGGTTGTTGAGATCGAACTCGACCCACGATCCGTTCATGGCGCCGCTGCCAAGCGACGTTTGCCACAGGGGAGGTGACGAAGGCGACGTAGGGCAGGTCCCGTCGGTTCCATAGAGGCAATTGACCGCAAAGAAGTTGTTGTAACCCCCCGTCCTCGTCGAACCGAAGAAGAGCGTGTCCGAGTCGCTCGAGGCCGGGTAGCTCTTCAGGTAGATTCCGGGCGTTGAAGTCACGGTCGCCGCCGTGGGGGTTGGATCGCTCCAGCCCGTCACGAGCTCCGGCTTGTACTGCGTGTCGATGCCCGACCGCGAATCGTCCTTGAACACGCCGGCGACGCTTCGCGCTCTTGCTTGTGCGAACGCCTGAGCCTTCGCGCCTGGGTCGTCGCAGACGAGGTCCGCGAGATCGGCAATCTGCAGCCGACTCTGTGAAAAACTGCGTGTCCCCAGCGCGCACGGGCCGGCGGCCGTTGCGCCCGTTTGGGAGGACGAACATGCGGCGATGAGGAGAGCTCCAAGTCCCGACAGCGCGAGCGCCCAACGAATTGTGTGTTGCACGGTGTACGTCTCCGGCTCGCCGCTGCCCCACCTGCGGCATACCGTGCGTAACTAAACGAGCATAACCGCTCTGCACGGCCGCGGTGGGGACCGACGGACGATTATCCAAATCCGCGCACAGCGTCGGTTGTGTAAGACACTAACGTCAGCTCACAAAGGTGCCGCACAACAGGTGCGCGCGCGGTGGAGATCGCTAGAACGTCACCCAGTAATTCGCAACGGACTCGACACCAACAGCCGTTCGCGCGTCGCCCGACCAACCATGCGGCGGTGCGCGACGGGCGGCGCTCGAGCTTGTCGCTCGCGACGGTAGCTCGTAGTGTCCTGCGATGGGCAAACGAGAATGGGTGCGAGCCCTCGCCGCGGGAGGCCTCGTGACGGTACTCTGGGCCGGACGCGCAAGCGCTTCGAGCTCCGACGCGAACATCGCCGAAGCCCTCCCGCTCACTCCGTGCGAGTGCGACGCTAGCGAGCTGGGCGATGGTGCGAGCGATGGCAGCGTGAGCGATGACGCTGCGGACGGCGGCGTGGCCGAAGACGCCGAGATCGACGCTGGCTCCGAGGACGCTGCTGCGCCGGACGCGGGCCTCACTTCCGACGCGGCGCCCCCGCCGAGCGACGCCGCCAGTGCCGACGCCGGTCCGACGAGTGCCTCGGCGGCTTCGAGTAGCGGGAGCTGCGGATGCGACGTCGTCGGAGCCGACTCCGGTGGAGCCGGGCTGCTCCTAATGAGCGCCGCGATCGTGCTCTTCCGTGCTCGGCGTTCGCGTGCGTCGCGTCTCAAGTCTGAAGAGTTCGTCCCGTTCCACGAGAACGTGGGCTAGTTCACGCCGCCTGAGATTGGACCGGGGCTGCGGTGGTTCCATGTCGTTTGTCGCCAACTGTGTCCGCCCA
>Ga0302319_10006290_pt1 | contig 23617 bp, 22 predicted proteins | sample Bog_T0_2_FD_203319 | JGI IMG/M metagenome (GOLD analysis project Ga0302319, IMG submission 203319) | Peat permafrost microbial communities from Stordalen Mire near Abisko, Sweden - Bog_T0_2 | ecosystem: Environmental > Terrestrial > Soil > Wetlands > Peat | place: Sweden: Abisko, Stordalen Mire...
ACGTCGGACGATGATCCGCTGACGGTCTTGCTCAACCCGGCACTGCTCCAACCCGCGCCGAATCTGGCGCCGGGCGCGGGCACGGTATTGCCGTCGGCTCGGCTTGGAGCAGCGCAATGTATTTTTCATAGCGGGACGAAATGCGCTTTTAGAAATCTTTATAATTACCAAAATTTCATGCTATTATTTCTGGAATACTCCGCGCATCAATTGTCTCCAAGCTATTTTCCACAGAATATATTCGTAGCCAGTCATCACTTCTTCTCCCTCATCATACCCACACCTGAACTTGACTCGGTAACTCTTTGCTTTATTTCCTTTCTCACCAAAGAAAGAATCGTTGTCATCGAAATGCTTACTCACGTGATGGTATAATGGCAAAACCGTTACTCGCCCTTCTTCCTGATTTCTCAGTGGGTTTTTATCACCTGGATTATTAGTCGCTCGAATTGCAAAAATTCGCAAATTAGTTCCCGCTGCTGAATCGATTAGTGCATTACTGGATATTTCTTTTATTTGAGTAATGGTTTCTCCGCTTTTACTGAATTCACAAACGGCAATTCTTTTTCCAGCGCCTATACCAAATACTATTGCCCGAAGTCGCTGAAGGAATGTATCACACGAATCTTTTTCATCGAAAGAAGTTGTTGAGAAACTGGCCCCAAGAACACCCCCCACCTTTCCAAGTGTGCCTGCAAGAGCGAGCGTCATCAATATGCCGCCACGCGGAATGAGCACATATAGCTCAGGATCATATGAAGAGCCTACGTCAACCAACTCACTGATTGCTTCGAGCGCCTCTTCAATGAGATCGTTTGAAGGTTCGCCCCTAACCTCTTGTTCAGATGACAGCCCAAGCGGCTCAATTTGCTTCTCCTGATAGGGAACATCTGGAAATTTACCGTCATGCCATCCCTTCACTACCATAGGGAGCATGCATGGAGCCATGATGAAGTCTGGTGCATTCGGGTCACCGGAAGGCGAAGGAGTTCCTATTGCCGTATCGACATCCATGATATTCCCTCTTCCTCGGCATCTTCTAGCTCAATCTCCAGAAATATCGGACTGATTCCAGCGCTTGCAGAGCTAGCAGCAGATACAGCAGACAGGCCAGTTGGGGGCTCAACGAGCAAAAGCGCCAAGGCAAACGGTAGTCAATTCGCCACCAACGACTTGCGTCATATCCTATGTTACAATAGTTGCTTATGATTTATTCTCTGGGTAAAATTGGGGTGGTAGAGGTCGCAAGTTCGAATCTTGTCGGTCCGACCAATGTAAGCCCCTGTCAGTACTCGTGCTGGCAGGGGCTTGCTGTTTGGCGCGATGGCCATCGAGGACATTTGCGCCCACGCATGCGCCACCGAAATTGACCAGCGGCACCCCCCTCGCCTCCCGCTGGAGATAATGAAAAAGCCCCCCCTGGGCCTCGGCGGGACCCCGCCCAGGCCCAGGAGCACTCGACGGGTATCGGGCCCCCCGCCATCGAATAGTAGTTGCGGGCAAAGGCCAGGAAACTGCAGAAGGTTTTCAGCACACCTTTGATAACCACAAAGTTTTGTCGCCACTCAGCGGCAGCCTACATTGCCCAACCAAGGATCACGGCAAAATAGACGCGATGGACATTGCCCAGGACCGGTCCGCCCATCCCGCGGATCGCACGCGGCCTCGTCTGCAGATTATTGGAAAGCAGAATCGCAGTGCAATCAATGCCCGCTGAACGACCATGTGAAATCCCCTCCATTGGGGGCAACACCGTAGGCCGATGGAGTTCCCCCATCCAGTTGCTGCCCACCACGTTCTGAGACCGTGTTGGCAGCGACGACCCTAAGCATGAGGGTATAGGCGGTTCCGCCTCCGTACCCATAGGTTGATTGCGCATTCCAGTGGAAGTTGATCCTGTTCAATCCGACCCAAGTTTGATTGCTGATCGTCACGTTCCCGCTAACGTTGGTGTTGCCAGGCGTGGTTGGATTTGCCACCTGAAGCACATCGCTCGCTTTATGGAAAATGGTCTCGAGATTTGAATCGAAGATGACCCAGCCATCTCCGGAAATTCCATTGGTGGTTGATCCTTGCGCCGGGAAAATATTCAGCGTTCCCATACCGCCGATAGGATGGTCTACTGACGGGCACAACGTCGTGTTGTCTTGAGTGCTCTCTGACAAGACCAGCCCCTGGGTGAATCCGCCCTCAAGGTAGGCGTCGCCTATGCGGCGTGCGCTGCCCGGACTGCCCGCCGGAAGGGTGCCATTCATCAACTGGAACAGGCGCGCCTCGTCTTGAGAAGTCTGCGACGTCTTGACCAGCTTATCGAAACCAATTGCAGCTCTGCCTCCTATAGAGTCCAAGAGATCCGCTCCAGTCCCCGCCTTGCTTTCGGCTCCGGTATTGCATGAAGATACGACGACGATGGAATTATACTGATTGAAAGATGGGGCCCAGTTCTTCGCTACCCATGTCGATCGTGCACCGACATACCAGAATTTGCGCCCCTTCGTCGGGTCGAATTCCACAAACATGTCGGAATTCCCAAGTCCTTGGTCGCGCCAGGCTTCGCACAATGCCTTGGTCTTTAGCGAAATCGCATCGATTTCATGTGGTTCCCCGTGCGTATTAATCAATGCCACTCCACGATACCCAGCAAACCCATCAAATGAGGCGCGATCCATTCCGGCAGCTGACGCCATACCCTGGCGACCGATATAAGTTAACAGCAGCGTGTACCCTTGGGACATATTCGTCTCGCTATCGACATCAATATTATTGTCGATGGCATAGAAATCCGCATTTCCGAAGATATTATTGAATGGCTCCCAGCTGACGATGATCGTCGAAGTTGGACAAACTGCGGGATTCTCATTCGCCCACCCGCTGCCAGCGAGCAGCAAGGAGAGCACCTGAGCGAAGAGCAATTGATGAGTCGTGGCATTAACGGTCATCACGTTCTCACGAAGGGTCGGTAGGGGGAATTAGCGTTTGATAAAGTAGATGGCCATGATTATCAAGAGGATTGTGGCTGCGGCAATCGACCAAATCTCCCACGTGGCAACCCCTACCGGCGCTTCCTTGCTTGAGGCGGTGGGGATTTGCTGGTTAGGTGTAGGATCCTGACCGGAACGCGATGCCGGCGAAGTCGGGTATGCTGGGGGCGGCGGCGGTTCAACATTTTCGCGAGGAGTCCGCGAAGATTGCGTGCCATGCGAAAATCTGGCAATCCTTCCCTTTAATTCATCGTCGACAAAAAGAGTCAGGAAATATTGGATGAGATCCACTTCGTTGGGTGGTGCGAGCTTATGATTGACGAGATCCCGACTCTTCTCGGTTGGAGTCGCAGACGAGCCGAGGATTTCGAGGAAGGTCATAGAACTTGCATGATTAATCCGCCACCGCATGCCAGGAATTCGGAAACCAAGTATCGTACCTGCGCGCAAGGCCGACTCCAATGACGTCCGGTCCTTTACAGCACCGGCAAGCGCTTCGGCAGGATCCTGAATGCCGTCCGGTCCAGTATCACCCACAATACGAATCGACGAGCGTTCACCAGAAGTATCGACGACCTCGATGGACCCGAGACGATCCGGAATCTCCGTCACGCTCACAAAAAGACCTGATTTCCGGAATGCCGCGATGATGAGCGCCTTCGCTGTGGCGCTGTCGTTATGCGCATTCACATAACTGATTTTGCGTCCCCAGTAATCACTGTCGCCCACCCTGCTCGCATCGAACGGGGAAACCCCCGGAGGCGGATCTCCTGGATCGGTGGCAACGACCTCGTTATTGTGTAGCGGCCAGTCGATCCCTTCGATCACCTTATGCCCGTTGATCCACGTTGAAAGGCCACGACGTTCCACGACATATGGCAGATGGACATAAAGCGTGTCAATGAATACGAACCCGCTGGTGATCGGTTGGCCAGCCTCGATCCCAAATTCCTTGACGGCCTCCTGGTTTTCGGATGTTTTATCATGTGCCGCTTCGCCAGCCGAAGCACGTGAGTCGAGCAGTGTCAGAAGCAGAACCATATAAAAAGAGGCCAATAGCCGAAGACGACCCTGTTTGATCCTGGCAAGGATAGGCATGGTAAAATCAGCGATCGGAATTGGCAGTAGGTGGGCTGCGTGCCTATTCTGTCCCACGGCAGTAAAATCAAGGAGAAATGACATCCATCGTCTGGCCTGGTCAAATCCACACGTGCTGTCCGAAGCATCGGCACTCGACCGGCGCCATCCTAAGCGCGGTTGCCGTGCAAAGCGAGGATTGCTTCAGCCGAAGCTGGGCATGATCTTACCCATGCAGTAACCATGCCGTGTGGGGCCGAGCTCGACCGCAGCCCCCTTCCCCAGAAAGCTCAGGGCAAGGCACCCGAGCGTACGCTCGCCACCTGGAGTCCATCGCCCTGCCTCTCACAGATCGTCATTCTTCGCACCAGCCACCGGCACCATGGTATGCGCCTCGACATGCGGAAGCGCCTTCAGCATGGCCGGTGTCTGCAGCTTGTACCATTCGATGATTCCAGTGATCGTAGGAGTTTGCGGCAAAGAGGGGTTGGCCTTGTCGAGATTACCAAAACGCATCTGGGCCTGGTCGTGGGCCCCACATGCCAGGTCCCAGAGCGCGTGGTAATACTCAAGCTGCATCTTTTCGTGCGCATTGGCAAGCCGCCAAGCAGCGCCTGGCCAATCGGTATTGCCCAAAAGCACATCAACAGCTGCCCGCTCGACCGGCGTTCTGACCTCACGGTATACCTCAGCCGCATTCTGCTTAGCGCGTCCGTACATGGCGCAGAAAATGAGGTGCTCGACAACCAGCCGCGAACTTATGCCCGGGGGCAAGGACGCCCAGGATCCACTAGCGAGAAACCGGTTCCTGGATGTGGCTGCTTCCTTGAACTGGCCCAGCGACAGCATGAGCGCAGTCGAGACGAAATCGTAGTGTGGCAGAGTGGCACCCCTTCCACGCAGCGCATCCAGAACCTGCTGCGCTATGCCAAGGCGCTCCATGCGATCGACCAGATCTGGCAGAACCCTGAGGTCGGTAGGTATCCCTGCCTGAACGTGGACCCTGGACAAGTAGCCGGTGACGTCAGGGGGATTTTCGAAAAGCAGGCACATCGCCAACTCATCAACAGAATCCGAATCAGTTGCCGCATTGATGCCCACGACCGATTGCAGGAAGGGCATGGATTCGGCATAGGAATGGGCATCAAATAGCGCGCGACCAAGCGACCTTTGTATATCGACCCGATAAGGCATCTCCCGAAGCTCGGCATAGCGACCTGGAGACGGACAGAGCGCATTGGCCAACCCAACCGGACCTAGCGCAAAATATTCAGTGTCGAGCCCTGGTTCCTCATGCACACCGTGGAGCAGGGCAGACTCGGGAATCGCATGGAGCCGCTCCTCACCGGGTGCCATCCACAAGAGCCGACAGCCGGCTGGACCGGTTGCGTGGTAATATTCATATATGAGTGGCTGAAGACCAGCCTGGAACTCAACAGTCATCGACCTAGTTTGCACGGGATGCATTCCGCTATTGTCGATGCAGTGCTCACCGACGACCAATTTGCTCCCATCCCCTGATTCCGTCGCGAGTACATATCGGCCAGGATGCGAGATGCGCAGGTAACCATGCCATCGCAGCGCGCAATTCTCCCGGCTGGCATTGCCGACAACGGGAACATCTGCATCGTCTATGGATGGCGCTATCCAAGTCCGATTCGGCAGGAATCCGCGCAGCTGGAGCATGGTGACGCTCGGAGACCATCGCTCAGCCACTGCACCGAGATCCGCATTCCATGGATCAAGAGCGCAGGCAACATGCAGATCATTGCGGACCAGTCTTGTTTCCCCGATAAGCTCCGCAGCGGTGAGCAGCGACATGAGATGCGGGCGGTGGATATGGGCAATCTCGGAGATGGCCGGTGACTGCCGTTGACGAGACAGCAATTGGATGAACAGGTCCCGTGCTCGATCGGGTAATTTTGTCGCGACCAGTGCGATGGCATCGAAGTAGAGCGGGTCCGAAAGGTGGCGTTGGGCATGGATTTCAGAGCCCACCGTCCTACTGAGACGTTCGAAGCACGCGTCTGGCGCGCGATCTTCTTCCGCGTCAATCGCCCCCTGACAACCGACGCTGACGAGCGACATTGTCATAGATTCGGGATATCGGTCTATAAGCGGAGCCGTGAACATTTGATAGCGTTTTTGGTAAGATCGTTGGCGCTTGCACAGGTCGCGATATGCAACCGTCACTGATTCCTGCAAACGATCCGCGTACCAATCGGCAATATCGCAGATTTCGGCACCGAAAAACACACTTCCAGATCCAACGCTAGAATGCGGCCTATCGCGCAGACCTTCGATTATTTTCATGAGAGCGATGATTATGTCAGGTGAACTGACATCAATAGAACCCATCGCGTTGAAGACCATCTCCACCATTTCTGACCTAGTGCTCGTTTCAGCGATTTCCAACTTCATCGCTGCGATGAGCAATCGCAGCGAGTCGCATGCACGTACAGCATCGAGCCGAGGATCGGAGAGAAGTGCAACGATATCGGAAATAAGATCCCGCACGATGCCTCCCATGTCGTCAGTGATGCCAACGCGACAGCGCATGCGAATCACCGCCGAAGGAGACAATGTCGGATCATCGATGCGTGCGCGTGCCGGATACTGCGCCACACCGCTGGCGGAGCTTGCGACTAGGAGCGCATAGCGCTCATGGGGGGTGAGGTGGGCTTCATTGGCAAGTTCCCTCCAATCTCGGGTCGCCAGCGCATGCAAAGCACGTCTCATGGGTGACTTGGCTTGAGCTGGCCAGAGCGCCAAAGCGCGCTCGACCCCCTGCGCATCTCCATCCAGAAGCTGAATCCACAGTTCAGGCGCCAGCTCGTCCAGACTGGATGGTGTACGGCCATCGCGCCCGAGTTGACGTATGACCGCTAAACGCCTTGCATAATTAAGCCACGGACCAAATGCGCCATCGAGCTCCGCGTCGCCCATGAGGGCCAAATTGGCATAAGCCATGATGGCAACACCAAGGAGGTGCTGATCCGTGGAATGATCAGCGAGCGGTTGTCCTAAGCTGCGCAAGCACTCGATGGATTGGGCTGAACGCAACGAAGCCCACGGGCTTGGCACGTCCGCTCCATCGACCGCACGCCACGACAGGACAAGGATCATGAGGAGAGGGAGAGCCTGCACGATCAGACCGTTGCGACGTGCTCCATGTCGCAACCAGGCGCACATTCGCTGAATCCTGGCTATGCGCCATCGACGCACCGGAATCGAGGCTGCATCGGCCATAAAGCGCAGCGCCATGAACATGGTAGTTCGGATTGTTAATTGCCCAATCGGTGGATGTCAGTTTACCAGATTGGTTTGGAAGCAACAGTGCAGTCGCATTGACCCTAGGTATCACCGCCTTCCGCAGCATGATGGGCATGAGCCAAGCGGAGTTCGCAGCATCCCTTGGCATCAACCCTGGGACCTTGCGCAATTGGGAACAAGGCCATCGGAAACCGGATGGTCCCGCCAGTGCCCTCCTGCGACTGGCGGCGCGCCATCCACGGCTCCTGATGGAGAGCCTGGCAATGGTGAACTGATTATGGCGGTCCTCGGACAGGAGCGCAGACCCTGCAGCAGATGAAGCAGTTATGTCCCGGTTTGTCCGTAAATGGCATGGTTTGTCCAATGACCCAACCCCCTATCGCCATTGGCCATAATCCATAGCTCTTGTCCACACGGCTATTTACACCCCGGCCCCAGCTCACCTTGGGGTGGTAGAGGTCGCAAGTTCGAATCTTGTCGGTCCGACCAATGCAAGCCCCTGTCAGTACTCGTGCTGGCAGGGGCTTGGCCTTCCCAGAGACCGGTATCGGGACTCCCGGTCCCCCGGTTGTCCCCCGGCAGCGGCTACGCAACTGCGGTGGTCGAGGGATAGCGGCATCCCGTTGGTCTCGGTCAGAAGGAGGGAACCAGACGGGATGGGTCGTATGTTGTCTTGAGGCCCGAGTAGCACTCATGGTCGTCTGGGATCGGTTGCCATGGCGGAAAGGCCAAGTCTCCACGAATATGGACCCTACAATCCTCGACTGCCGGACTGCGATGCCAATTGGTGAGATGGTCGACGTCCGGCCCGAGCACGTGGAGCGCATGCTGGATGAATTCCGCATAGTCGCACGGATCGCCGTTGCTCCAGGAAGCCGCTGCGATCTCGATAACCAGGTCAATCGCGTAAAATGATCGCTCCGGATTATAGCCGTCCAATACGCGCTGTCTGGGCCGTCTGAGGAAGCGTTCGAGCATGCGGTCGAGTCGACCCGCTTCGCGGAGCCACGCCTTGTATCCGTGGGCATGGAACGCCGGGTCCAGGCTCTCGGCGAGGAGCTGCCCGCTACCGCCGAGGCGGGCGGCCAGCAGTTCCAGGCATTCATCGCACGGGCCGTTGTGGCTCAGGAGGTGATCGATCACCGCGACGTGCCGGTGCTCGCGCTCCAGTATCCAGTCCTCCAAGAGGGCGGCGAGGAGCGGCAGGTGGCGACGGTCGCGTAGGGAGAGGGCATAGATGGCATATGCACCCGGATTGATGAAGTCGTCCTGCATCCTCTCACGCGTGGACCGCACCTTTCCCCTATCCACCCTGCAGACATCCTCATTGACCTGATGGATGAACTGAACCATGCGTTCGTCAAATGCCTCGAATCGGGCGCAGTCCCGGAAGAATTCACGCTCATCGATCAAGGTCCCGCCGATGTGGAAGCGGGTGCGGAAACGATAGCCGGTGTCCCCCGGCACGACGGACCCTGAACAGTCCGGACCGAGCGCGGTCTTCGGCAGGTAGGTCAGCATCCGCTGCATGTCACGAGTGATCAGCAATATTCGGTCCAGGCCGGTGGCGAGGCCGGTTGGCGAACGGTCAGGAATCTCGATGTCGATGACGATATCACCCACAGTGAGATCGATCCATTTCGAGATTCCGGGGAAATCCGCAAAGCCCGCCTGCTGCGAGCGCATGCGGTCTACCTGCGCATGCCGTATGCGCTCCTCTTCCGCGTTCTCATCTCGGTACTCCTGCATGGTCCGCTTGGATGTCCAGGTGTCGAATGGAAGACCAGGGATTTCCCTGCCGGTGCGCAGATTGAGGAACCGCCACTTGTAGTTGGGGATCTTCCAGCCGCCGCCTACGAATTCCGCAAGTTCGATGAAGCGATCGTGGATTGTCCGCCACTCGTCGCGATTCTCATCGAAGCATGACACGAACCAGGCCGACTCCCTCTCCATATGCTCCGCTTTCTTCATGCGGCCCATCATGTACGAGTAGCGCTCCTCATATGAGGAGAGCGAGGCCAGATCGGGATATTCCCATCGGATGTCCGAGTAGGAGATGGCGGTCCAGGTCATATCGAACGCGATGGCTCCGTATGTGCACCGTGGGGGATGGAATCTGCAATTGCCAATTTGCCGGCTGACATCCAATGAATCATGGCTCCAAGACCCTCACCCACTCCTCCACCGGCGTGCCTGCGAGGCCCCGGATGAGCGTGTGATCGCCCGTGATCATGGGGTCCTGGAGATGCTCCGCCAACGCGACGTAGAGGGCGTCATACGGTCTGCGGCGATACATGAGGCAGAGATCGAGTGCACGAGGGAGGAACGGGCCATGAGGATGGAGCGCGATCGGAATGTCAGCCAGGTCCTCGAAAGCCGATCGAACACCGCGCTCGTCGAGGCGTCCTTGGCGCTGCGCCCCGATCAATGCATTCGCGATCTCCAGTCCGATGATATCCGGCGCATGCAGCTCGCTCGCCGAGCCCAGCAATCGTGCGACAGCATCGGCGTTCGGCTCATTGAGCATTAAAGCGACGATGATGCTGGTATCGACAACCGGCATTAGCGGCGTTCCGGATCGCGCCCTTCGCGCACCAGTTCGACCGCTGTCGGCATGCCGGGCTGCCAGGGTGGCAACTGCTTCCGCACGCGATTGACGCGCTTCAGCCAGGTGGCCATGTTCCGTTGACGGGCCTCTCGTTCCAGCAAGGCGCGAATCTCGCCTTCCAGGCTGCGCTGGTGCGCCTTGGCCTGGCCACGAAACCACTCCACCACCTCCTCATCGACGTCTCTGACCGTGAGATTCGCCATGGCAGTTCCCCTTGACAGCATAATGCTAGCATTCTTTTGGCCGCCGGCAACGACCCTTGAAGCCATCCAAGCAACCACCTTAGCCCAGGTGCACACCTTGCAGCAGATGCAGCAGATATGTCCCGGTTTGTCCATAGATGGCAAGGTTTGTCCAATGACCCAACCCACTATCGCCACTGGACATTATCCACATCTCAAGGTCCTGCAGGCATTTACCCCCTGGCCTCAGCCCACCTTGGGGTGGTAGAGGTCGCAAGTTCGAATCTTGTCGGTCCGACCAATGTAAGCCCCTGTCAGTACTCGTGCTGGCAGGGGTTTGCTGTTTGAAGAGATGGGGTCTGAAAGGTGCTTGGACCCAATTCGGGACCCAGTTGGCTAGCATAAGTAAGATAGCCATCATCAGCAATGAATTGGGCGGCGCTGAGTTGGAAGCCAGCTATCGCCAATGAGGGATTGAGAGCGGCGCCGGTTCGAACCCATCCCCGAGCCCGTGCTGGTGATGCTGCTCCCCGGGATGGCCGACGACCCCGACGGCGTGCAGGCCATCATGCAGCTTCCGTGCACGGGAAACCACGCGGTCAATCTGACCCTCTGGCATGACGACCATGGCGATCCGGTGCCCATGACCGCCCTGCTCGACGATGCCGTGCATGCGGCCCAGCCTCCGCCGCCCAAGACCTGGCTCCTGGAGGAGCGCCCGGGAGCCATGCCGATCAATCGCGCCGCCAGCCCGATACTCTCGGCCATCTATCTCTCGTCGATGATGCATCCGCGCGAGGACCGTTTCGCGATCCTCCTCGCGGCGGCCGCCTCTCCCGTCGGCACCTGGCCGTGGAACATCGCCCACCAATTAGCGATGGCCGGGACTCAACGACCGTACTAGCATCCTTCGGATCTCTACGAAGGCGATGTCCTCATCCGCGGCTCGGCGCACATCGCGCGCCTGCTCGCGTACACCGCCTTATCCGACACCAGGCCGCTGCCGCCCAGTGCCCGCGTGCGCGATCCCAGGTTTGTCCAAGACGACCTCCGGGACGGGATTCCCATCCGGGTCTGCGACGAGGTCGCCTCCGCGCTCTGCCAACACCGCATCGACGATGAGCAGGCCTGGAGCCCCAAAGGCTTCGCATTCGCGTTCGGCCCGATCCCAGAGCGCGACCGCAGCCTGGCGCTGTTGCGCACCCATCTCCTGCCGCGGGTCGCGGCATCATGCGCCGTCACCGGCCTGCAGGTGGATCTCGGTCCCGCACCGCCACCCCCCTTCCCGGCATGGTGGCAGCACGAGATCGAGCAGTCACGCTCCGCCGGCCTCGCCGCCGGCCTGCTGATCACCGACACGCGGACATGCGCGCCGTGCGCGCGGCTCGAGCGCGAGGTACTGTCGCAGCCGACGTGGCGGGCATGGGCCGCGAAGCATATGCGGCTCGTGGTCCTGGACGGCGCCGGCAAGGACAAGGATGCTGCATTCGAGCAGCGCTGGCGCGATGCGGTAACGATCCATGAGGGCCTGGGCGGAACTCCTACCATGGTCATCACCACCGCCTCGGGCCGGCAACTCGGCTCCGTCGTAGAGTATGAGGGCACGGGACCAGCTGCATTCATCCAGGCCTGCGAAGCTCGCCTGAGCTCAGCATCTCGGTAACGACGATTCAGCGAGAATTCCGACGTCGCTCCTCAGGCGGTTGCGCGGCGTAGCCAATCCGGTTGCCACGCGACAGTGGCCCGCACGAGCCCTTGACCGTACACCAATACGTGTACAGTCAAGTCTGTGAAAAGGCGGGATCTTCTCAAGCGACTTGCCGACCTCGGCTGGAGCTACGAGCGCCAAGGGAAGGAACACGAGATCTGGAGCAATCCCTCCCGAACAGCATCCGAGGCCATACCACGCCATCGCGAAATCAATGAGCGCCTTGTCGACCACATACTGAGAAACGCGAAAAGGAATCCATGAGACTGCACGGTACCCTGATGAAGAGCGGACGAGTCTGGCTTGCGGAAGTCCCTGACTTGGATGCCATGACACAAGGGAAGAATCGGGACGATGCCCTGCGAATGATCAAAGCCTGGGTGCGTGATATTCTTGGCAGGCAAGACCTTCCCATTCTCGTCGAGCCAGAATCGAAGGGGGATGGCTTCACCCTCACTTGCCCGGAAGCTGGGCCCATGGTAGCCCTACTTCTGCGCCGTAAACGTGAAGCGGCTGGCCTTTCACTCGCTGAAGTTGCCGTTCGGCTCGGCGCCAAGAGTCGCAATGCCTATGCTCGCTATGAGCAGGGTCAGGCCGTGCCAACACTCGAGAAGCTCGATCAACTGCTCACCGCTATCGAGCCGGACCACGGTGGCTTTCTCCTAACGTGTGGCTGATGTGGGACTGAAAGGGTTAAACTGTTGGTGGAATTTGTGATGGAGACGGCTGCGGTACTTGCCCCCGTATTGGCCATTGATCCGCCTCCCCCCTATGCCGCCATAACCAACCTCATTACCTGAGGTTCCATCGACAAAATGCCAGCGATGAAAAGTTCGATTGGTGTTCTGTCAGTCCGACCAATGTAAGCCCCTGTCAGTACTCGTGCTGGCAGGCGCTTGTCTTTTGAGGAGATGACCGATTTGAGGCATAGACATCCACGGCCTGCTTGTCTGACGATTGCTCAGTGATCAGCGACAAGCGCCTGCAGAACAGATTGATCAAACCCTCAAGCCGCTCGGAATCGACCCTACAGGATCTGCATTCGCCCCGGATCTTCGCCTATGCGATCTGGCATTGGTATCGATCAGAGGATCAAGTACTGCGGACGAGAAGGAACACGCAGACGAATTGCGCCGCTTCCTCACCAGCACTGTCCCTGAGCGTGACAGGGTCATAGCCAAGCGGAAAGTAATCAGCGAGGTGCAGGCGAAAACGATCGCTGCAGCACTCGGCGGTGGTGCCGACACATTCAAACAGTGGGGACTCAGCGCACCAGCTTCGGACTTCTAAAGATTGTCATTAACCGCTCGAGCTAATGAAGGGCCGGTTGGCCCTCCACCGGCGCCCCCAGACCGGCCCGACTGGGCCGATCTGGACGCGGTTGATTTCACCATGGAATTGCAATATAAGCGTCCGATTTCACGCCATCCTCCCCATTCCGGTCGCTCCCGTACATGCGCCATTGACGCACTATGTCAATGGTGTACCATATAGGGTCGCCATGACCCACCAGGAACAGACCGATGCCGGCCAGCGAGCGAGCAGTTTCGGTTTTGTAAATCCATATTTGGGTGGCGTCGGCATCCCGATCCTGGGCCGCGACGTAAGCCATGATACTCCCTAACGGGATGGCCGGTTCATCGAAGACGGCGGTCGATGCCATGAGCCTGTGCGCCTGGTCGATCACGGCGCGATCCTTCTCCGTGATCGCCCATGGGATCGGCGCCTCTCGTAAAAGTTTGTACGCCGATTGGAGCTGGTCGGGGATGGCCACGGATGCCACCGCTTTTATGCCGTCCTCCCAAGCTGTCAGGTGCGCAGGATTGAGGCGAGGGAGCTTCTGCCGGAATTCAGCCAAGGTGGCGGGGCGTCCAGACACGCGCACCCGCTGCGCCCCGTCGCGGAGCGCCCGCTTCCCCTCCTCATCCTGGGCGATGTCCGCGAACCAGCGGACGGCCAGACCGGGGAGCAGCCACGGAAGCACCGGGCCGCCAAGCTCGATACGCAAGGTCCCGTCGTGGTCGGTGCCCAGGACGTGGTGGTCCCCTGCTTGATCCAGGGCAGCTGCCATGTCCGTCCATGCGGTCACCACCTCGGGTTCCCGACCCATGACATCGAGTGAAGGCCATGCACTTACCGGCGTGGGCTCTTCCCGCCGAAGGTAAGGGCTGATAAAGCTGCTGGTAACCGCTCCCGTAGCATAACCGATGAGGACTGCACTGGCCGGCGACCGTGAATACAGTCGGGCGCTCCGGTCGAACCAGCGGGCAATGGCCTCCGGGGTGGTACCGATGATCCAATTCGCAGGCGATCTCGCCCAGAGCAGGCCGTCGACGAGACCCACCGGTCGCTCGTCCACCGGGTACTGCTGATGCAAGGACACACCGAGACCGGCGAGCCGCTCGTCGGGAAAGTCGGGGGAGGTGATCTCAGCCATGTTCACCTTGTCGAAAACGCCGAGCTGGATCGCGCCCTGGTCGCGCAACTTCTTGATGTCGCTGTTGCGAAGAGCGGTGAGCAGAGAGCGCGACAAACCCAGGGCTCATCGCGAGCGGATCAACGGCATCGCCGTCGGTGCCCTGATCGACTCCGGTGCCGTGTGCCGTTGCACTATTAGCGAGGAATTGGCAAGCCAGCTCCATCTGCAGCGGTTGAATGGCGTCGAATTCACCACCCAAGGCGTCTCAGGTGATTTGCTGCATGGCTGGATTGCCAGCGGCTCGATCAATCTCGTGATCAAGAATATCACCATGACTGTCGACAGGCCCAACGTCGTCGCCAACAAAAACCTCAACGCCTTTCCGCCAGTGACCATCGGCTACGCAGGCATGAAGTCGATGCACCTGGCCTTTGACTATGACCACAAGACCTTGGTCATCTCCAAATAACGCTCGGGTCGCAATAGCCCTGATTGTCACCTCACCCCATGGATTTGCAGTCCATCCACGCGCTCGAAGTCCTTGATATTCGCCGTCACCATCGCGCAATGATGCTCAAGAGCACAAGCCGCTATCTGCATATCCGCCTCACCGATAACAATCCCTCGTGACGTTAGATCAGCCCGTACGGCAGCATAATGCACGGTGGTCGCCAGATCATAGGGGACGACGGTTAGCCGACTCAGGACTTCGTCGATTCGAGCATCGAGGGACTGCCGACGCAGGTGATCACGACGGGCTCCAAATCGCAACTCCCCGACAACCGTTGTGCACGTGAATTGCTCGCGGCGCGGCAGAGCGCGCAGCCATTCAGCATAGTCGACATGCCGGGCGATGCGCTGCTTGCTCATGGCAATCGACAACGCGCTGGTATCGAATAGGAACGGCACGCTCACCTCAATGGTGCGACTGGACGAGGCGCACGCCGGTGCGCGACAATCTCATCGTAGACACCAGCGATGCTGTCATCATCCCATGCGCCCATGATCCCGGCGAGTCCTGCTTGGGGACTATCCCCTCCGAAACGATTGATCTTTGCCAGATCTTCAGCGCGCACGATGGCGGCCACGGGCTTGCCGTGCCGCGTGATCACCACCGGCTCACCAGCTTCGGCGCTGGCAATGCAGTCGGCGAAATGCGATTTGGCGTCTGCAACTGATCGCGTGGTGCTCATGACTATTTTTATAGTCATAATTTCAGGAAAGGCAAGATGACAGCCCGCCATCGGTTATGGCCTATGCTGACATAACGTGTTTCGCTACAAATGCTTCCATAGCAATGATACCCGCCATAAAAAGTTCGATTGGCGTTCTGTCAGTCCGATCAATGTAAGCCCCTGTCAGCTCTCGTGCTGGCAGGGGTTTGCTGTTTGGGGAAATGGGGTCTGGAAGGGGCTTGCGCGCAGTCCCGCACGCAGTCCAGAGCGCTTTGACGGGGACCACCCCCTATACTGCTAACGGTAACCTGTCCTTCATCCCACATCGCTGCCTCAGAGAGCTGTCGTGATGGTAGGGCCAACCTTGGACCAGACCTCCAAGGCATCCTTCGCAAACGATATGGCTCCCTGGAATGCCTTCAGAATCGATTTGACCACCACTAGGGGCTGTCGACTTGCTGCAGGTATCGCCGGCCAGCTGGAAAAACTGGCGCTGGATAACGACGGCTGGGTAGGTGGCGGTGTAGGCATGGGAATGTCTGCTGCATAGACGTGAACCATGATGTCGGCAGAGATCGGATTTTCCTTTGCGCCGGCATCCAAGACGTACAGACTCAAAGTCGCATGTCGATAACGAAAATCGATCGTGACATCATTGGCGGTCTCATTCGCCTTCATATCCTCCATCATGCTGCGGAAGAAACGATCTTCGGATTGGGCATCATCGAGGAATTGGCCCATCACGGATATAAACTGAGCCCCGGCACCCTCTACCCCATTCTCCATCGCTTCGAAAAGGAAGGATACCTGCGTGCGGCAACGGTACGCACCGGATCCCAGGAACGGCGCCTCTATCGCGCCACTCCGCGTGGACGGAAAGCTCTCAACAAGCTCAAACGGCAAGTGCGTGAATTGTATAGCGAACTCTTCGAGCATGGCTGAATCATTAGATGATTCCCGCTACCCCTTCATTTCGTGAGTTGCATATCCCATGACCACTGAAAACGATGATCGGACTCATCACATCGCCGGAAGCTTAAAGCCGCGAATTGGATTATTCCCTGCCGCGTTAGCCGCGGCGCTTGCCCTTCTCCCTCGCATGGTATGCGCAGGACCCCCGTTCATCACCGATGATCCCGAACCTGTTGAACTTCATAACTGGGAAGTCTACCTTGGCACCATTGATCAGCGCACGTCGGCAGGCTACACGGGCACTGCCCCGCATATCGAGGTCAATTACGGCGCACTAACCGACCTACAGCTGCATACCATCGTCCCGCTGGCCTATGATAGGCCGGCGGAAGGACCGGGACATGCAGGACTTGGCGATATCGAATTGGGGGCAAAATGGCGTTTTGTGCAGGAAAGCGATACCACGCCCCAGATCGGCATCTTCCCCCTCCTAGAAGTGCCCACGGGAGATGAGCATCGCGGTCTTGGTTCAGGCTACGACCAAGTCTTCCTGCCGGTCTGGATACAGAAAAGTGCGGGAGATTGGACCGCCTACGGTGGCGGCGGCTATTGGATCAATCCCGGGTCAGGAAACAGGAATTACTGGTTCACGGGCATCGTGGTGCAGTACCAGCTTTGCAAGAAACTCGCCTTGGGCGGTGAATTGTTCCATACGACGCCGAGCACGGCTTCGACCTCGACCAGCAATGGCTTCAATGTCGGTGCCATCTTCGACTGCACGGAACATGTGCATCTCATGGCGTCGGCAGGCCGGGATTTCTCAGGACCCGCAGATATGCTGGCCTATGCCGCCATACAGCTCACCTTCTGACCGACAATGTGATCTTCGCCGGCTCCCGATAAGCGCATGTCCACGGCATTGAACACGAAAGCGATTGATGACCGTCACCTTCCGCGAATTCATAACCGAAATTCATGGCATGGGGTTCGGCGCCCTGTTCCTCAGCGCCTTCTCTGGTGCGTTGATGGTGATATATCGCCTGTGCACTCCTGGAAAATCATCCCCCCTGAGTAAGAGCGAGCAGACGTTGTTCGGCGCCTACCTTATCAGCATGGTCGTACTCGCCTGGGGCGCCGTCCTATCTGGAGCGTATTTCGTGTACCCGTGGTACCGTGCACATCCACCGGCCGGAGTGACGGATCTTACGGAATATCCGCAACGGAGCCTTATGGCAAATCCCTCGACTGCTGGATGGCATGATGTCGGCATGGAATGGAAGGAGCACGTGGCATGGTTTGCTCCGATCGCGATGACGATGGTCGCTTATGTGGTCATAAAATACAGCTCACAACTGGGTAGGCACCGGCAGGTCAGGAATGCCGTCGTCACCTTTTTCGCCGCAGCCTTGTTCGCAGCAGGTATTGCCGGATTCTTCGGGGCAATGATCAATAAGCACGCCCCAGTCATAGGCGGCGCGACAATGAAGCTGATGGGAGGTGCCAAATGAGCCCGCATGGAAACCACGCCGATCCGGAGCATTCCGCACCAACTATTCCCAATGGATCCGCAGCGGCTGCGATCCTCGCCGCTGGAGTGGGCTGCGCTTCCGTGAGTATATGCGCGTGGCTGGGAGATGCTATTCCATCAATAGCACATTTCTTCAATTGGTATCATCCGACCGGCCCGTTGTCGGGGGTTAGTACCACCGCAATCACCACATGGCTTATGGTCTGGGCATTCTGTCATCGACGATGGAAAGGACAAGCAATGCCAATGGGGATCATAGGCGCGTTCTCCCTCATTTGCCTGGGGGTTGGATTCCTCCTGAGCTTCCCTCCCATCGGGGATGCCCTACAGGGCAGGTAAAATGGCCAACGTGGTCCGCATTAGTCCGAAGTTACCCTTCTTGAAGCCGTAAGAAGGTTGCGACTCCGATCGGTCGGTCGTGCATGTTCCCGGGCACTAACAGACCATCTACAAGCATATCCTGTATCGCCCCCCGTGTGAAGCCTCCGGCGATTCCATCGATTCCCCATGGCAGATTCGCTTCGTGGATAATTGCGCCACGGGCCACCACATGGATGGCCGCGATGAGATTTCGATGCCTGTCTGCGCAGGAGGTGTCATGCCAGCTTGCGCACAGGATGGATGGGTTGAATGAGGGGCTCCTGCCTGGACCGCAAAGGGGCTCCTCGTTTCTGACGGTGAAGAATCCATCGGGGGGGGGATCGCCTGCTTCTCGCAGGTCCCCCAAGTCGGCGACCAAATCTCGATATTCCTCAAAGTCCTCGTATCATCGGCGCGGGCATGTAGCCATTTCGCCAGGGAATAGCCAGCGCAGGAGAGCGTCCCGAAATGCTCGGCTATGAGCTGCATTGGGATACGGACAATTGTCCGTATCCCATATGTCTGCTGTATGCAGGCTCGACATTCGTCCGGCACCACCGTCGAGTCACCACGCCTACAGGAAGTCGGGGCGGAAGACTCCCGCAGCACCCGCCGGAGCGGCGAGGAAAATCTGCTGGTGGATTGGCCACGGATCCTCGCCGAGCTGGCGCAGCCGCATGCAGGCCATGACATGGCTATGCTTCTGGATCGCCAGCGTCCTGACCGCATAGCGGTAGAAAGGAAGCGCTTCCGAGGTGCGGTGCTCAGCATCCAGAGCGCGCGCGATGAGATAGGCGAGATTGACATCGTGGAAGGCGGAAGTGTCGCAGTGGTCGAGCATGTGCTGCATGCGCATGGCATCCAGCTGGCGCACCGGCGTCTCCTTCAGCGCGGCGGCGAAGACCTCGGCGAGCTCGACCTGCTCGCTCGACAGCTGGCCATCATAGCGGAAGCCGCGCCCGTCGCGCAAGATGCGGGTGAGCGCGGTACGTGCCACCGGCACATCGCCTGCCTCCCAGCTCATGAGCGCCAGCATCAGACCGGCATAGGGGTTGGCCACGGCGGCAAAGCTCTTCGCGAGCAGAGACCGGCACTGGTCATGCTCGCCCATCTCCTCATAGATCAGGGCGGCATCGAGCAGGGATGCCGCATCGCTATGGCGCTCGAGGTCGCTGACACGGTGGCGTGCCATCTCCTCCGCCTGGGCCGGGTTGCCCCGTCCAGTGCGCAAGTGGAACTGGTACCAGCGTAGGATTGCCGATGAATAGCGCTCGGCATTCTGCCGGCACCAGTCCTCGGCGGCGTCAAGGTCACCCAGACCCTCGGCGCATGCCTGGGCGCACTCCATACCCCATCCCGCGCCGGTGCTCGCCGCAGCCAGCGCGAATGGCTTAGCCCGGGGATAGTCTACCCGCTTCATGTAATACCAGGCCAGCTCCTCGTCGACTCTGGCATGGTCGAGGCCGGAAACCTCCTCGGTGGCGAGATAACGCCTGAGGGTCGCGACATATCTGGCGTCATCTCCCTGCGATAGGCAGGCGTGCGCCAGGGTCTGGTAGTCGTCCTCGTTGGGCGAGATGGCGATGGCCGCCTCGAGATCGACCTCAGCCGACTTCCATTGCTTGGCGGCGATAAGCCGATGGGCAAGCGCCATGCGGACTGCCGGATGCGGACCGAAGTCGCGGCGGAAGGCGGCGAGCGCAGGCGCATCAATGGCCGTTCGCACATCGTCGATGCAGAGGGCCGCGGCCAGCGGCGATTGGCGTGCTACGGCCTGGATGCGATGTCCACGATCTCTTCCGGGCTTGGCATCCAGACCGATCTCCATGATGAGATCCCTGAGCACGGGATCGCTACGCGTGAGACAGGCATCCCAGATGGAGCATGCGGCCGGTCGATCGACACTATTCAGGCGCTGGATGGCGGCCCACCAGGTGATGCGATAGTCGGTGAAGTGTACATTCGCCAGCATGGCCTTGATGCGCGCCTGCTGAGTGCCGATGTCGAGGCCATAGGCGAGTACGATATTGCGATAGGGATGGTTAATGATCGCGGCCGAGTACTGGGCGATGCCCTCCTCGGGCGACACCCCCCAGACATCGACCATGAAGGTGACCCGCCGGAAGGCCTGCAGCAGGGTCTCATCGGCGACCACCTGCCCGAGTGCCTCCCAGGATGGCTCTCCGCACGGCACCGCAGCCGCGTGGCGCAGGGCGGTGACGATGGGCGAGCGCAGGGCGATGTCCGGCTCTTCGCCGATGACCACGCTGATATCACCCGGCAGGTCGTTCATCTGGCTGATCTCCTTGACCAGCACCTCCTGCATCGCGGTTGGCGCATAATCGGTCATGCGGTGGAGGTTCGAGACGCCACCGCAGACACACAGCAGATCAATGGCTCGCAGGCAGGTCTGCGCGGTCTGGAGCGTGCGGTAGCCGGTGGAGTATTCCAGGTCCCCATCCCTGGACTGATGCACGCAGAGCAGATCGAGGAGTAAGGCGAATTGCGCGGTTCGCTCATTTCCGCAATCCTGTGCCAGCGCCAAGTGGTCAAAGGCCGCATAATGGCGCAAGATGGCCAGCCATGGCGTGGGCTCAGGCTCAGCGCCAGCTGCAGCATGGTCGGCCTGATCGAGATCGGCACTGCCCTGGTCGATGAAACCGGCGAGGATGCGCGCATAGGCGCGCTGACGCAGCGCCCAGGGCGAACCGTGTGCCAGGTACACGGTCCGCTCGGCGTAGAGCAGAGAGCGCGCAGTGAAGGCGACGGAGGTATCGCTCCACAGGTGCTCGGTGAGGATTGCGGCATTCGCATAGGCGCGTGTGAGCGCCGCGCTGATGAGCTCCTGCTGGCCATGCTCGCGCGCCAGAGCGTGCAGTGCGCGCAGCGCGGACATCTGCTTGAATGCGCTCATCACCTGGAGGTCTGCGACGATCGCCGGTGGCAGGATCGTCACCATCGAAGCGGCGGTCTGGGGCGCACCGATGTGGTCGGCATGCAAGGCTTCCGTCAGCGGGCCGCGGCCAAAGGCATCCAAGGCGCTGATGAGGGCGAGGTAGTCATTGATGCGCTCGCCGATGGCATGTCCACTCGTGGGATAGGCCAGCGCACCCGCGAGGAGGGGCGTGGATGCGGCGGCGGCGCTCGCCAGCTCCATGCTGAGCTCGCCATCACCGTGCACGGCGAGGGTGAGGCTGCGGCAGGCTCCCGGCAGCGGCTGCTCGCCCAGCGCTGCATCCCGAGTGTCGGCCCCGCAACCGTCACGCGCGGCATTGAGCACCACCTGCCTGACCAGTTCCCGGCCCAGGAGGCCCAGCACCCCATTCTTGCCGAACTCATGCTCTTCGAGATACACCGCCGTTGCGGGGGTGTTATGGGTGGATGCCGGTGGATCTTGGGCGAGCACGAAGGCGCCTGGCGTCAGTCGGCTTAGCGGCATGAGCAGCTGCTGATCGCTCGTCGATTGCGCATCGTCGCCACCGGTAGCGTCGGACCAGTACCAGGATGCCTCCACCCAGGCACAGGCTGCCCCCAGGACGACGAGCACTCCTACGATGAGATTCCGTCGCTTCATCACCTCTCCTCATCGACGATGGCCGGGCAAACAGTAACCCTATGCGGATGGTGACGCAATCGGCCAGACTGATGGATCACCTCACCATGTGATGGGGAAAGGCCTGCTCATGTGCCGGATGATGGATGGCCTCATGTCGCTCTCCCGCGTCCTGCTTCAGCGCTTCAAGCCATGGAGGTCGTCCCACTGCTCGATGATGGCGTGGTGTCGGCTGTCATGGCCGGGTACCCCTGCGACCCATGCATGGGTGATGCCAGTGACCGGACGGGATACCAGTGGCCTCGACACCGTGAGGGCTGCGATATGTGCCTGGGACTGAGAGCCAGATGACCATGAGACCAGTCGCAGGCCGCCAGCAGAAATTCCATGTGCAGTGGATGAATTGCTCCCTTTGACGATGCTTTGCGGACCGTACGCCAGCGTGCATCCCTATCGTTTAGGCAATGCCCGAGCTTGCTAGGCTCGAGCCCAGGAAGAGAGCGCTATGAACCGCATCCATCACCCTCAGGCGATCAGCGTACCACGGGCAGCCCGGCACCTCCTGACGTTCCTGCTGGGCTTGCTCGTTCCGATCACCGCCAGTGCCAGCACCGTGGCAGAGGCCACGGCCACCATCTTCGGACCCCAGGTCTATGTCTTCGACCCCGGCATGCCGATGGCGGATATCCAAGGCGTCGCCGACCGCACCTTCGCGAAGATGGAGTCCAACCAGTTCGGCCCGGAGCGCTGCGCGCTGCTCTTCAAGCCGGGCGACTATACCGTCACGTTCAATGTCGGCTTCTACACCCAGGTCGCCGGCCTGGGACGCAACCCAGATGATGTGAACCTGCGCGGCGGCGTGAACGTCAACGCCAAATGGATGCCCCACGCCAATGCCACCTGCAATTTCTGGCGCACGCTCGAGAACTTCGCCGTCACCCCGTCGTCCACCAAGGGCATCACCCGCATCGCCGTCTCCCAGGCGGCGCCCTTGCGGCGCCTGCACATCAAAGGTGCGCTTCACCTGTTCGATTTCGACGAGAATAACAATGCCGGCTGGGCCAGCGGCGGCTTCCTCGCCGACTCGGTGGTGGACGGTGAGGTGCTGCCGGCTTCGCAGCAGCAATGGCTGGCACGCAACTGCTCGTGGTCCAAATGGGCGAACGGCGTCTGGAACATGGTCTTCGTCGGCGTGGTCAATCCTCCGCAGGGCGAGTTCCCCGCACCTCCCTATACGGTGGTGGCGCGGACGCCCATCATCCGCGAGAAGCCCTATCTCCAGGTCACCGATGCGGGTGAGTTTGTGGTCTTCGTCCCCGAGCTGCAGAGGGATACCCAGGGAGTCAGCTGGGCGAAGGGCCCGACACCAGGGAGCGCCATCCCCATCGATCGGTTCTACATCGCCCAGCCGGCGACAGCGAACGCAGCCGCCATCAATGCGGCGCTGGCCACGGGCAAGAACCTCCTCTTCACCCCGGGCATCTACCGCCTCGATGACACGCTGAAGATTGTGAAGAGCGAAACCGTCGTCATCGGCCTGGGCATCCCCTCGCTGGTCCAGACCACTGGCAAGCCGGTGTTCTCGGTGGCGGATGTCGACGGGGTGAACATCGCAGGCCTTATACTGGAGGCCGGCACGGTCAATTCCTCCAGCATCCTCGAGGTGGGGCCGGCAGGCAGCAGGGCCGACCATGCCGCCAATCCTACCTTCCTCGTAACTGCTCAGGCGGCTATGCGGTGACGACTTGAAGGCTTGGCCCTCGGCACCTTGGGCAGCCACGGTTTCCCAGCCAACACGAGGGCGATGGCATCGCACGGATCGATGCCGTTCTTGGCCGTGG
>Ga0302319_10006291_pt1 | contig 23617 bp, 12 predicted proteins | sample Bog_T0_2_FD_203319 | JGI IMG/M metagenome (GOLD analysis project Ga0302319, IMG submission 203319) | Peat permafrost microbial communities from Stordalen Mire near Abisko, Sweden - Bog_T0_2 | ecosystem: Environmental > Terrestrial > Soil > Wetlands > Peat | place: Sweden: Abisko, Stordalen Mire...
CGCGAGGCGCACATTCGGAGTCCACTCAACAATCTTCTTCGCCCAATACATGCGCAGGTAGTTGTGCATCCATCCGTAGCGCACCATCTGTATCTGCGCGGCGTTCCAAAGCTCGTCGTGCGTCTTGCCCTCTTCCAGCGCCGGTAGTTTGTAGAGCACCTCGCGCTGATCGTGGTCATGTTCGGCGAGGGTCTCCTTGGCCCAGTTGTCGGCGCATCCGGGGCTGTCATACTCGGGCTGATAGCGCACGAAGTTTACTGCCAGCTCGCGCCACACAATCAGCTCGTTGAAGTAGCTGTCGCGCTGCACCTTCAGGTGCGGATTTGCCTTCGCCGCTGCATCCACCGCCAGCGCAATCGTCTGCGGTCCAAGATGCCCAAAGTGCAGATACGGGCTCATCTTGCTGGTGCCATCCGTCTGCGGCTGATTGCGATCGCGATCGTAGTTCGCCAGCATCTCCGCGCAAAACAAGTGCAGCCGCTTCATCGCCGCATGATGTCCGCCGGGCCAGGCGTCCACCGGCTTCACGCTGCGATCGAAATCCTTCCACCCGCGCGTCATGTCCTCGCGCACATCGTCGACGTGCAGCGTACGCGGCCGACTCCACTTCACTTCCGCGTTGAAGTTCGTATACGGCACAAGAAACTCGTTCAGCGCGCTATACAATCGAGGCCGCGCCACCGCTGCACTAAACTGCGCCTTCTCCAACAGCTTCGACGGCACAATCACGTCCGCATCCACGGTCCAGAAAGGGATCGGTAGCTCGCGCGCGATGTGAACGCGCCAACTCTCGGGCTCGCGCATCGGGTTTTCGTCGCCAATCACCATCACCGCGTCCACATCGTCGAAGAACTTCAGGTGATCTTCATGCGGCGCTCTCCGCATCACGAAGCCCACGCCCCGCTCCGCGCAATCTTCCTCCACATCCGGAAGGCCCTGGTTCAGGAAAGCGTAATGCCGCAGATTCGCATGAGGAAAATTGCTAATGCCCGCGAAATACGTCACCACCGGAAGATCGAGCGCGTTGCCCACCGCAACCGCCAGGTTCAGCGCATGGTTGTCGCGCCCCCGCTGCGCCCGCTGCATCCAGTACACAACGCACTTGCCCTCGCCCGGAGGTCCGCCGCGCCGCACCGTGACCCGCGGATCCTGCGCCAGTTCGCGCAGCGCCCTCGGCACGCTCGGGTTCTCGATCAGCATCGACGCGATCTTCGCGTACGCTGCATCCTTCTCCAACGCCGTCATGGTCTCCGAGATCTCCATCGCACTTCCACGCTACCGGAGTGTCGGCATCAGCTACCATCGTCGATGGGAGAAAACGTATGCCCATCGACGCCATCAAATCCTCAGCCTCAAACCCCGCATCCGGTACTCTCGAGACCGTCACGCTGCGCCGCGCCACAGCAGCGGACGCGCCTGCCCTCGCCCTCACCGGTGCCGCTACGTTCCTCGAAGCCTTCACCTGGATGCTCCCCGGCGCCGACATCGTCGCCCACGCCCTCAAGAATCACACCGCCGAAGCCTACGCCCACTATCTCGACGATCCCAACACCCGCATCACGCTCGCGGTGAGCGGCTCCCCCGTCGTCTTTCCCAACGAGCCCGGGTCCGTCGTCGGGTACGCGATGGTCTGCACCCCTGACCTTCCCACCATCGACGTCCTTCCCACCGACCTCGAACTCAAGCGGATCTACCTGTTTTCGCGCTTTCGCGGCGCTCCGGTACTCCGCGCCGACGGCCGCCCTATCTCCGACCTCCGCCCCGCGCAGGCCCTGATGGACTGCGCCTTCGCCGACGCGCGCGACCTCGGCGCTACCCGGCTGCTGCTCGGAACCCACGCCGAAAACGCCCGCGCCATCGCGTTCTACCACCGCAACGGCTTTATCGAAGTCGGCACCCGCACCTTCCAGGTCGGCAAGCAGCAATGTTGCGACCTGATTCTCGCAAGGCAGCTTTAGTCCGCAACCAACAGCGTTTCGGGCCTGCAAATCGCCCTCCTAACCTCCCCGTTGAGCGATAGCGCTATTTTTTTTCAATCACATCCGACAAATATGCCCCATCTGGCTCATGCTTCCCCAATTCCCGCCGATAGAGAGATCATCTCGCGGCAGGTTTGCTGGAGGCAAGGCACCTTGGCCTACTCCCCGTTTCCTCGGAGTTCCGCGCCTCAAGCACGCTTGAAAGGTACTCCGATGGCACCGCTCCGCTCGTTTTTTACCAACAACAGCCCCATGTTCGCCGTTTGTGCGGCAATCCTCGGCCTGTACGCCATGGCCCTCTGCATCGGCTGCGGCCTCAGCCTCCCCGTCTAGACCCCGCTTCCGACCCTGTTTTCCGCGGAATCCACAGCCTGCATCCACCAGTGCAGGCTTTGGTGCGTTTGGAATCTTTTCGACCCTGAGAGCGTCTAAATGAGTGGTAGACTAAGATTCGCTGGAGACGTGCGCCTCCGAGTTGCCGAAGCACTACCAAGTGTCTTCCGCCCGCGCCCGCGGCCTTGACCGCACCCCCCGTCCCATCGGCCCCGTCACAACCCAGGGAGATCTCCGCGAAGCCTGTTTATTTTCGACGCGGATAACGGTTCCCGCCAAAATTTTACGAGACTCCGCCCTGCGTGAGTCTCCCTTAGGAGCGCCCAAGTGGCAGAAGAACTCGATAAATACGAAGAAGACGTAGACCATATCATCGACACCGGCAAGGAGAAGGGTTACCTCACCTTCGGTGAAGTCAACGACCTGCTCCCCGGCGACATTACCTCGCCCGACGAGCTCGATGACCTGATGACCACCATCAACACCCAGGGCATCGATGTCCTGTCGGAAGGCCGTCGCGGCTCCAAGCTGGATGTCGACGACCGCGACTCCGATAACGAGTCTGGCGAAGATTCCGATGACGTAGAGCTTGACCTCTCGCCCGGAACGCTCGAGAAGACCAACGACCCCGTCCGCATGTACCTCCGCGAGATGGGAACGGTTCCCCTGCTCACCCGCGAGGGCGAAGTCGAAATCGCGAAGCGCATCGAACGCGGCCAGCTCCGCGTGATGAAGGCCATCTCGCGTTCGAGCATCGTGATCCGTGAGATCGTGGGGCTCGGCGAGGACCTCAAGCGCGGCGTCCGCAACATCAAGGAAGTCGTTACCTTCGACGAAGAAGAGCTCACCGAAGAGATCCTGGCAGCCCGTGTGAAGGCAACCGTCGCGCGTACCGACGAGCTCGTCAAGCACCAGAAAAAGGCTGCTGACTTCCTTGCCAAGTCGCTTGACCCGCAGGGCAAGGACGCGAAGGCGAAAGCGAAGTTCGCGCGCAAGAATCTCTGGCTCATGGGCCGCGAGAATGTATTTGTCTCGCGCATCGTTCGCGAGTTCAAATACACCAATAACGAGAAGAAGCGCCTGCTCGACAAGGTCAACAAGACGGTCGATTCCATGCGCACGCTCGAGCGCCAGATTCGCTCGCTCGAAACCAAGTTCGAGGCTTCGCGTTCGGAAGAGCTGAAGAAGGAATATCGCCGCCAGCAAAAGAATTGCCGCATCGATCTCGAGCGCGTAGAAGCCGACGCCGGCATCTCGCACGAGGCGCTGAAGAAGACGCAGCGCGAAATCATTCAAGGCGATATGGACGCCGAGAAGGCCAAGCGTGAGCTCATCGAAGCCAACCTTCGCCTCGTCGTGTCCATCGCGAAGAAGTACACCAACCGCGGCCTCCAATTCCTCGACCTCATTCAAGAGGGCAACATCGGCTTGATGAAGGCCGTCGACAAATTCGAGTACCGCCGCGGCTACAAGTTCTCGACCTACGCCACCTGGTGGATTCGTCAGGCCATCACGCGAGCGATCGCGGATCAGGCTCGCACGATTCGTATCCCGGTGCACATGATCGAGACCATCAACAAGCTCATCCGCACCTCGCGTCAGCTGGTGCAGGAGCTGGGTCGCGAAGCGTCCTCGGAAGAGATCGCCAAGCGCATGGATATTCCCGTCGCGAAGGTCCGCAAGGTCCTGAAGATTGCGCAGGAGCCCATCTCGCTCGAAACCCCGATTGGTGAAGAGGAAGATTCGCATCTTGGAGACTTCATCGAAGATCGCATGGCCGTCAGCCCATCCGACGCCGTCATCGCCGTCAACTTGAAGGAGTACACGTCGCAGGTTCTGCGCACACTGACACCGCGCGAAGAGCGAGTGATCAAGATGCGCTTCGGCCTCGAAGACGGTTCCGAACACACGCTCGAAGAGGTTGGCCAGAGCTTCCAGGTCACCCGCGAGCGCATCCGCCAGATCGAAGCCAAGGCTCTCCGCAAGCTGCGTCACCCCAGCCGCTCGCGCAAACTGAAGGCCTTCGTCGACGGCGTCAAAGAGATGTAGAAGTAAGTAGCAGAGAGTAAGTAGTAAGTGCGAAGGGCCCGCCACACGGCGCGCCCTTCGTGTTTAACTCTTCCCACTTACTACTACCTACTTCCCCAGATGCGTATCGAAGAACTTCGCCATCAGCGCATCCGCCTCTTTCGACTCCGGCAGCTCCGGATTATTCCAGAACGCATGCGGCAGCGCCTCGAACACCACCAGCTGAGCGTCCACGCCGGCGTGCAGATAGGCCCGATGCAGAATCGTCGTGCCGCTCAAGAGCAGGTCGCGACCACTGGTAATAAAGAGTGTCGGAGGAAATCCCGCGACGTCGCCATACAACGGAGAGAGCACAGGATCTTTCAGATCCGTCGACCCACTATAGTCATGGGTTCCCCTCCCAGGGCTCGGCGGAGCAAGATATCCCGACAACCCATTCAGCGTATACATCGCGACCGAATCGCCGATCCGGCTGAAGTCTCCCAGGCCGGAGAACACGCCCGTCGCCCCCGGCATCGGCAGCCGCAGTTGCTTGATCTTCGCCGTCACCTCTGCCGTAAGAATCGCGCCCGCCGACGTCCCATAGATCGCGATATTTTTCGGCTTATGCGTCTTCAGCATCTCCTTGTACACGGCAATCGCGTCGTCGAGTCCCGCAGGAAACGGATGCTCCGGCGCCAGCCGATACAACACCGCAATCACCTTCGTCCCCGTCAGATTCGCAATCGGAATCGTCTCCGTGAGCGACCCCGAGTCCGAGTCGAACCCTCCGCCATGCAGGTTGATCAGCACGCGATCGCGCTTCTCGGGAGCGATGCTTAGCGGCGTCACCACGCGCACCGGCACGCCCGCAATCTTCGCCTCCGTCACGTTCGCGGGATACAACCGCTTCGACACTTCGCCCGCGCCCGCCTGCCACCTGTCCGTTCCTATGCGCCGCTGCTGCAGCGGAGTCGGCAAATTCGCATCCGACACCACGCGCGCCAGCATGGCCTGCGCCTCCGGGCTCACCGTCTTCGGAACCGGCACCACGCGCGTCACAACCGCCGTGCCGTCCGGCAGAATCTTGCTGCTGTCCGTCTGCTGCGCCGCGCCGCACATCGGCACGAGCGCCATCGCTACCAAACCCACAACCATCCTTCGCATACACTCTCCTTCGAGACTCGCTACTTTACCGCATCCGGATACAAACCTTCCAACGGCTTCTCCGCACCATGGTGGAACGGCAGGCTAGGCCGCGGCAACCTCTTCGCCACGCTCGCCAGCGTCATCACCGCCGCACGCCAGAAAATCGCATCCCCAAAGCATACTGCGGGCAGCGTTCCTTCTTAGATACCTTTCTTCTCTGAAAATTTCTCATCCTGCAACATTGCCTGCGTACCGTCGAGACATGCGCTTAAGCTTCGTCGTTCCCGCATACAACGAGGAGGCCTACCTCCCCGCCTGCCTCGAATCCATCCTCAGCCAGATCGACCTCGCCTCTAACTCCTGCGAGATCATCGTCGTGAATAACGCGAGCACCGACCGCACCCGCGAAGTAGCTCTTCGTTATCCTGGCGTCACGGTCGTCGACGAGCCGCGCAAAGGCCTCACCTTCGCCCGCCAGGCCGGCTTCGCCGCGAGCACCGGCAACCTCATCGCCAACGTAGATGCGGACTCGCGCCTGACTCCCGGCTGGGTCGCGAAAGTCCTCGCCACCTTCGCCGAAGCCGACGCCACGCGCGCCCTCCATCCCGACACGCAGCGCCCGCTCGCCGCCTTCTCCGGCCCGCTCGTCTACTACGACCTCACGCCTCGCCAGCGTCGACTCGTCCACATCTTCTACATGACGGCCTGGGCGACCTACGTGATCAACCGCTACCTCCTGCGCGTCGGCTCGATGGTGCAGGGAGGAAACTTCGTCGTCAACCGCTCCGCACTCGACGCCATTGGCGGCTTCAATACCGCCATCAGCTTTTACGGCGAAGACACCGACATCGCGCGCCGCCTGAACGCAGTCGGCGAAGTCCGCTTCACCTTCGACCTGAAGATGTCGTCCTCGGCCCGCCGCTTGAAGAGCGAAGGCATGATCACCATGGCCGCGCGCTACTCCATCAACTATCTCTGGACCACCTTCTTCAAGCGCCCCTTCACCGACACCTACGTCGACATACGTGAAGGCCAAGTCCTGCCCAACACCCTCGTGCCCGAGCCTCAGCCGGAAGCCTAGCGTCAGCGCGCCGAGTATCATCGCACTCCCAAGCGCGCTATACTGGCGGCCATCCCCTTAACACAGGCCGTCATGAACCCGAAGCTGAGTTCCACGCTGAGATCTGCCCTCACCCGCGCCGTAGCGCTCGTCATTCTAGCCGCAGCCACCTGCCTCTCCGCGCAGACCACGATTAACGTCGGTCCCGGTCTGACCTACACCACGATCCAGTCCGCCATCAACGCCGCCAACACCGGCGACACCGTTCTCGTCGCCCCCGGCACCTACTACGAGAACATCGACTTCCTCGGCAAGGCCATCACCGTCACCAGTTTGGCCTGTTCTGTCACCAGCCCGAGCCCCACGTGTAATGCGACGACGATCCTGGATGGTGGCGGGATCGCGCCAACCGTAACGTTCCAGTCAGGGGAACTCCGCACGAGCGTCCTCTCTCACCTTACGATTCGTAACGGCGGGACCACCGGAATCTACAATGGATATATCAGCGGTGGCGTCTGCGTGATCAATGCTGCTCCGACCATCCTTGATAACATCATCACGGCCAACATCAGCCACGCAATTGATATGCAATCCGGCTCGGCGCTGGTCCAGGGCAACGAACTCAGCGGCACTCTCGGTACCGGAAGCTCATTCTTCGACGGCACTGGCTTGCTGCTTGATGGATACAGCCAGCTTGCGAGTCCCCCTAATCCCATAGTGATAGGAAACACGATCGAAAACAACCTGAACGCGCATAGCTACGATGGTGGAGGAATTGCTATGTGGGGCGCTGAAGGAGCCGTCATTGACGGCAACATCATTCGCAATAATGCCACGACCGGGGTCGGTGGCGGCATCATCTCGTACAACACCGACACAATGACCATTGTCGGCAACCTTATCTATGGAAACCAGGCCCAATCGGTAGGGGGAATGGCGCTTGAGCCACCCGGCGCGACCGTCGGTCCTTTCATCGGCATCGTGGCCTCCAATACGATCTACGGCAATACCCAAACCACCAATCTCGGTGCCCTTGCCGATTCTCCCGCCGCGCAGCTCTACATGGATGGCAACCTCGGCCAGTATGTGATCGTCAACAACATCATCGTAGGCTCGGGTGCAAACGCCGTCGCAGTCGCCTGCGGCTCAACCTATAACTACCTCAGCATCACCCCGCTGGTGTTCGACCACAACGACCTTTACAACCCTGATGGTGCAGCCTACGGCGGCGTCTGCCCCGATCAGACCGGAACCTACGGCAATATCTCCGCCGACCCAAAGTTCGCCAATCCTTCCGCAAACAACTACCAGTTACTCCCCGCTTCGCCGGCTATCGATAGCGGAAACAACAGTGCACCGCTCATGACCTCAACGGACATCGCCGGTGCGCCCCGCATTCAGGACAGCACCCACCTCGGCTATCCCGTGATTGACATGGGTGCCTATGAATTTTCGGGCACCCAGGATAAGTCGCCCACCCTTCTCGAACTCACCCCCTCCGCGTACAACATCCAACCGGCTCCGCCTCCTCTCACCTTCACCATTACCCTTACTTCAGCTGCGGGAACGCCCTCCGGCCCGGTCACCCTCTACGAGGACAACAACCGCCTTGCGACCGTCGCTGTAGGCTCGACCGGAACTTATCTCTACACGCCGCCAACCTTCACGGCTGGCGTTCATGCCTTCACCGCAACCTATCCCGGTTCCGGCATCTTTCCCCCTGCCGTGTCCATGAAGTTCTATCTGCTCATTCCCAAAACTCTCACCACCCTCCAACTGACTTCTTCGCCCAACCCATCTTTCCTGGGTCAGCCAGTCACCTTCACGGTCAATGCCTCCGCGGCGGACGGCTCCGTCCCTACGCCTATCACCCTCACCGACACGACCTCAAACACGCCACTCGCTACGCTGACACCCAATGCCTCCGGCGTCGCCACCTTCACCACGAGCACGCTCTCTCTGGGTAATCACGCCATACAAGCCGCCTACGCTGGCACCGCAAGTTACGCCGCCTCCAGCACAACCATCACGCAAAACGTCATCGACCCGAATGCCACCACCACGACCCTTACCTCGTCTCTCAACCCCTCCACCTACGGCCAGCCCGTCACCTTCACGGCCACCGTCACTTCCGCTAGCGGCACCCCCACCGGCTCGATCTCCTTCAGTGCGGACGGCATCTCGCTCGGTACGGCTCCCCTCAGCGCCAGCGGCATCGCCCAGTTCACCACGTCGGCGCTCACCGCCAACGACCTTGGCACCACACCGAATCATGCGATCCTCGCCACCTACCTTCCCACCAGCAGCTTCGCCGCCTCCACCGGATCGCTCTACCAAGTCGTCAACGGCCTGCCCACCACCACCACCGTCTCCCTCACGCCGAATCCTTCTACCTACGGCCAGCCCCAGATCTTCTCCGCGCATGTAGTGCCCATCACCCCCAACACAAAAGTCCCCACCGGGCACGTGCTTTTCACCTTCTGCCGCGGCGCCACCATCAACGCAACTCTCGACGGCTCCGGAAACGCCACCTTCATCTCCCCCGTTTCTGGAGCCATCTCTAACCCCGTCGGCTCCTGTACCTTCACCGCCCAGTATTTCGGCGACACCATCTTCGCCTCCAGCACCTCCCCGACCTACACCGACGTCGTTACTCCCGCACCCTCCACCACGACCATCGCCTCCGCCTCCCCCAACCCCTCGCACTTCTCCCAGCCCGTCACCTTTACGGTTCAGGTTGCAGGCATCCCCAGTCCCACGGCGGATCCGACTACCGGCCAACCAATTCCGCCGGGCGCACAACAGGCCACTGGCACCGTGAACCTGTACGACGGCGGAGTGCTGATAGGCTCTGCCCCCGTCGCTGCGGTCCCTGTCGGATATCAAGCCGTCTTCACCACCAGCACGCTCTCGATCGGTACCCACTCCATCACCGCCTCCTACAGCGGTGACGCAAACCTCGGCGGCTCCATCTCCTCAGCCGTCGTCGAGGTCATCACCGCCGCCCCACCCGTCGACTTCTCCCTCACCGGCACGAACATCACCTTCAAAGTCCTTCACTCCGGCACCGGCGACCTTGAGCTCACCTCGCTCAACAACTTCGCCGGAAGCATCGCCGTCACCTGTAACCCGCCGTATCCCGTCAACTACACCTGCACGCTCCAGTCCCCGACCACCACGCTCCCCGCGGGCGGCTCTTCCCTTGTCGGCTTCACCCTCCACTACACCGAGACCGCCAGCGTCTCCACCCACACTCGAGCCATCCTCGCCGCGCTCTTCCCCCTCACCTTCTTCTCGCTGATAGGCCTCGGACTTAAGCGCCGCACCGCTCTTCGCGCAATTCTGTCCCTCGCCCTGCTCGCCCTCCTGACGACCGCAACCACTGCCTGCGGAACCGACCACTTCATCCCCATCACCACCGGGACCTTCCCCATCACGTTCACCGCGACCGGCACCAGCGAGGGCACCACCATCACCCACTCCGTCACGATCCAAGCCACCATCGCGCCCTAGAACCGAACGCGCGCCGCGAGCTGCAACAGCCGTGGCGAAGACGAGCTCTGCACCTGCCCAAAGTTCGTACTCGAAATATTTCCGCTCACCGCTGCCGGCCCAAAGAACTGTCCGTGGTTGAACACGTTGAACGCCTCCGCGCGCAGCTCCACCGACATCCCCTTGCTCAGCGCGGTCGTTTTCTGCAGCGCAAGATCCGTGTTGTCCGCACCCGGCCCGTAGAAGAATCTTCTCCGCGCATTGCCCAAAGTCCCAAGCGTCGGAAGCGAAAATAAGCTCGTGTCGAACGCGTATCCGCCCGCCCCCGGCCGATGATTTACGCGCAGATTTCCCAGCGCAACCTCCGGCTCATCCACGCCATTGTTGTTGATCCCGTTCGGCTGCGTCCCCAGCAACGAGGTGTCATTGTTGTTCAGCAGCGTCACCGGAAACCCCGTGCTGAATCGCGTCAGCCCCGACACATCCCAGCCCTCCGTCCACCGCGCATGCCCCTTCCACAGCGCCCCCAGCGGCAGCGTGTACCGATACGTCGCCACAAAGTTGTGCGTCAAATCAAACGCCGAAAGTGCGCGACTCATGCCCGCAGTACTCATCCCCGGCACCTCCGGATCCACCGCCTCCGCCAGGCTCGACGACTGGTCAATCGACTTGCTCCACGTATACCCCACCTGCAAAAACAGCGTGCGCGTCGAGTGCTTCACGCTCACCTCCAGCGCGTTGTCGCGCGAGTTCGCGATCGTGCGCTGCAGATTCACGCTGCCAAACGCACCGCTGAAATTCGTGCGCGTCCCCTGCACCACCGCGCCCGCCGCCGTCGTGTACGCACTGCTCTCGCCGAACGGCCCGCACGTCGCCGAACCCGCCGCTACACTCGCCGTCGTACTCAACGCCAAACACGCAGCAGGGTCGCCCGGATTCACTTCCTGAATCACCAGCAGATGATGCGCCTCGGTCCCCACATATCCCGCGCTCACCACCGTATGCGCACCCACCTCGCGCTCGATCGACACGCTGAAGTTTTCCGCATACGGCGTCACATTATTCATCGCAAACGCAGGGATGCCGGTCAGCGGCTCGAAGTTCGCCCAGTTCACACTCGTGTTCGGATGAGCCTGCGAGGCTCCAAACGCCACCGCCTGCAACGGGAACCGCTGCCCCACACTCACGCCCGTCGCGGCCGTCACAAACGGCTCGTCGAACAGCGTTGGCCCAGCGCTCGTGTCGGTAAAACCATACGGAGGATTGCCGCTCATGATCCCCGCCGACAGCCCTTCGAACGCGCTATAGTACACGCCATAGCCAGCCTTCACCAGCGTAGCTCCCGGCGCTCCCAGCAGCGTTTCCAGCACGCCCGGCCGCGCCTTTGGAGCCCACGACAGCGCAGCCCGCGGCGCCACATTCCCATACCGCGTCGGCGAAAGCGTGTTCGGCACACCCGGATCCCCCGGGAACAGAATCCCCTTCGGAGCATTCGGAAACACCTCTGACTGCTCGTTCGGATTCAGCGTCAGCAGCTGGTTATATTTCTCCGACCACGGCGGCAACACATCCCAGCGCAGCCCATAGTTCACGGTCAACTGCGGACTCACCTGCCAGCTATCCTGCGCGTACAGTCCCACATAATGATTGCGGTTATAAAAGTTCTGGCCGCCGCCCTGCGTGTAACTCGAGTCAATTCCCAACAGAAAATCCGCGAAGTCCGAACCCGTCTCGCTGCCTGTAAACGAAAAACTTCCATTGTCATACACGGTCGGATGCGTGTTGATCTGGTCCGCATGAAAGTCCACGCCGACAGACAGCACATGGCTCCGCACCGTGCGACTGACATCGTCCGCAACCTCAAACGTGTTCTCCGCCTGCGACAAACTCGTCACGTCCACGCCCATCGTGAAGCCGTTGAAGATCACATTCTCCACGCCCTCGATGCCCGGCAGTTGCGGCACAATCCCCAGCGTTCCCGCGCCCGTAACGAATCCTTGCGAGGCCAGCGACACGCCCACACCGCCGCGCGGCTGACCGGCCGCCGCAGCATTCCGCATATAACTCAAGTGCGCTAAATTCGTCCCCGTCGCGCCCAACACCGTCTGAAGATTCACGGCCGCCAGCTGCGCGCGCCCATCATTCTGCGCGTTGAATCCCGGCACCGTCGCGCCCCCCTGCCCCGTCGGATACGGATTCAGCAGCGAGTAATCATCCAGAAAGTAGTACCCCATCACCTCACCCCACCGCGTCTGCCGATCTACCCGCACCGACCCCTTATCGTCCCGCACGGTCTGCGCATAACTCGACGTCGAAAACGTTCCGCTACCTGCGTTGGGTTGCGGAATAAACTGCAACAAATTCTTCGCCGGCGCCGACACCACGCTCTGCGGAATCACCCCGCCCGGAAACACGCACTGCGCATTCGCCGCCGTGCAGGTCGCCGTATAGTACGGTTCTCCCTGCGCCACCGCGTAGCCCAGCTTGCTGCTCAGCAATTGCGCGAAGTACGGACCACTCACCGACCCCGTCAACGCAGCACTCTGGTCCGCAAGATTCCCCGCACGATCCGCCAACGTCGGCACCGCAATCAATCCCGTGTCCACGCCCTGCGTTTGCCGAGTCCCCTGGTAGTCGCCAAAATAAAACAGCTTCTTCGCCCATGGAGCCGGCCCGCCAATCGTTCCACCAAACATCTGCTGATGAAACGGCGCGCGCGCAAGCGAGAAATAATTGCGAGCATCCAGCGCTGTATTCCGCGCATAGTCGTACACGCTTCCATGCAGATGATCTCCTCCACTGCGCGTTGTCACCGAAATCTGGCCGCCGCTCTGGTTGCCCAGCTTCGCGTCGAAGCTGCTCGTCAACACCTCGAGATCCGCAATCGAATCCAGCGTGGGCACCACGGCCACGCCCATGTTCTCGTCTTCCTGCACGTTGCTCGCATTCACGCGAAACGCATTCTGCGTCTCCCGCTGCCCACTCACACTCAGCGACCCAATATCCAAATCTCCCGACGGCGGCGTGCTCGCCACCCCACTCATCACCACCGCGTTCGGTTGCGCCGAGCTCTCCGGGATCACCCCCGGCGTCAGCGCCAGCAGGTCCGTAAAGCTTCGCCCGTTCAGGGGCACACTCTCCACCTGCTGCCGGTTCAACACCGACCCCAGTTGCGTCTCGTTCGGCTCCACCTCCGCCCCCGCCGCATCGCCTTCGACGTTCACCATCTCCGCAGCCCTAGCCACGCCCAACCGAATCGTCAAAACCCGACCCACCTCCCCGCACGTCACTGGAGTCGTGCTGTCCTCAAATCCAGCAGCACTCACCACCAGCGAACACGTCCCCTCGACGTCAGCGGCCGCCGTCGCGGGAACCTCGAACCGACCCGCCGCACTCGCCTTTGCCTCCGCAACCTCCACTCCGTCGCGCGTCAACACCAACTCGGCCTGCCCAATCCCCGCGCCCGACGCGTCCACCACCACGCCCGACACCCACACCCGATCCGCCGCCGGCGTCTGCCCCTTCATACCTACAACCAACCACATCCCCAACAATCCAATCCACTTACCGATCCTGCACATGCTACTGATACCTTCCCACCCATCCGTCAGCGCCAGTCCATCCAGAGTCTGCGTCGGTGTCGCAAGCGCCTACAGCCGCGCCGCGATATAAGACTAATCTTGTCTCATATATATCAGACTGTATGTGTCCGAGATCACAGCGCCCCACCACAGCCCCTCCAAACGCAGCAAGGGCGCAGCCGAAGCCACGCCCTCCCTACCTTTCTCTATCCCCTACCCTCTATCCCCTATCCCCTGCTTTACACCCACTCCATCCCAACGCTCAACTCCGGCTCCACCCGATTGACTCCCGGGAACGCCAGGCTGAGCGGGGCCGACAGCCCGCGCACGCCGCCCAGCCGCACCACTTGGATGGCTCCCATGAGCAATCGCGGCGCGTGGCCATTCGCCCAAAGTTCGGCGAACGACCGCATCACGCCATCCTTGTCGGGATGAAACGCCCGCTCGTCCCACCGCTGCCATCCCGGCATAAAGTCCGGAAAGTCGGTCACGGCATTCAGCGTCGAACGGAAGATTCTCTGCTCCCACCGCTCCTGATACTGCGGCATAAAGTGCACGTGGCTCATGCGATCCACGCGAATCTCTTCCACGAACTCCGTAAAGCTCGCAGCCGACGTGAGGTTCATATTCGCGTTCGGCTCCAGCCCATGCCGGTCGCCGCCCGAGATCACCAGGTGGCCCGTCTCCTTCGCCAGCTGCGCCGCATCGCGATTCTCCCGCACGTGCCGCAGCCCGTTCAACTCAAGCGCATGAATCGTCCGCCCGGCCTCGCGCAGAAACCGCAGCACCTCAGCCTTGTGCGCATCTCCAGCCTTGTGCAGATCCCACAGCGGGTGATTGAACACGATCAGCACCTGCGGACTCTCATGCAGTTCGCGCAGCATACTCAGCAGCCGCGTATCCATCTCCTTCGTTCCCGGATTCGCATCGGCAGCGGCGGTGTATTCCTCAAACCGCCGCATCCACTCCATGCCATCGCGGCTCGGAATGTTATGGATTCCCAGGTGAAAGATCGTCTTCCCAAACGGGGCCGACCACTCCACGCTCACCGGAATATGCCGCGACGACGGAACCGTGCGCAGCAGCATCGGCGCCTCAATCGTGTCATGATCCGTAATCGAAACCAGCGAGTTCAGCCCCAGCCGCTGAATCTGTCTCGACTCCAAGTCGTACGCCATCTTCGGCTGCAGCGGCGGCCGCCAGTTGGCGCGATCGTAATCCAGCGTCACGCCGTACCGCGCGCTGCGCTCCCCGTAGAAATCGAATACCCGCTTCAGCCCGGGCATCACCATGAACATCGCATGAATGAATCCCAGCGTCTCTTCCGACACGCTCGTATGGCTATGCAGCGAGACCCCGGTCGTAAACTCGTGGGTCGCGAGCGGTTGCTTCCATTGACTCGTTACCTTCGAATGTATTGGCATCATTCCCCCGCAGTCGTTCTAACCTGCCTAAAGGATGCCCATCGAAAGCGAATGCACCATAACCGCTACAACAATAGAAGCTGAATTTTTTGCACCGGGTTCCTCAGAAGATACGCCCCGCTTTGGGCGTTAACTTGCTTAGAGGGCGATCGGAGCCGCGTGATACGGCGAAAGATATCGCGATTCAAACAGGTTCCCCGGCAGCGGCTTACTCAGGAAGAAACCCTGCATCTCGTTACAACCGAGCATCTTAAGCAGCCGAGCCTGCTCCGCCGTCTCCACGCCTTCCGCTACTACCTTGAGGTTGAGCGAGTGCGCCAGGTTGATGATCGTCGACACCTGCGCCAGCCCTTCCGGAGCCTCGGTCAGGTCCGAAACAAACGTCCGATCGATCTTCAGCGTATCCAGCGGCAGCTTCGAAAGATAACTGAGCGAGCTGAATCCCGTGCCAAAATCATCAATCGCAATGCTCACGCCCATCTCGCGAATCGCTCGCAGCGTGGCAATGCTGTAGTCGACGTCCTCCATGATCAGGCCTTCGGTAATCTCGAGTTCGAGACTCTCCGCCGCGTCGCGATCGCTGCCAATCGCCCGTTGAATATCCTCGATAAAGTGCCGATTGCGCAGTTGCAGCGGCGACACGTTCACCGCAATCCTCACCGCCGGCAAACCCGACCGGCGCCACCGCAGGTAATCCTCAATCGCCTGCCCCAGCGCCCATCGACCCACTTCGTAAATCAGACCTGTCTCTTCCAGCATCGGCGTAAACCGCGCCGGAGGCACCAGCCCGGTTCGAGGATCGTTCCACCGAATCAGCGCTTCGGCGCCCGTCAGCTTGCCGCTCGCCATGTTCATCTTCGGCTGGTAGTGCAGCATAAACTCGTGCTTATCCAGAGCTTGCCGCAACTGGTTCTCCAGCACAAACTTGCCCGCCATCATCTCCGTCATCTTCGGCGTGTGGAACAGGTACCGATTGCGGCTGGCCTTGGCCTGCTTCAGCGCCACCTCCGCATGTTTGAACAGCGTATCCGCGTTCGAACCGTCCTCCGGGTACATTGAAATCCCAACCTTCGCGCTGATACGGAACGTCGCTGTCTTCACGCCAAACGGATGATCGCGCAGCGCCTTCATCCATCCTTCCACCAGCAGCGCGACATCATCTTCCTGCCCAATCTCAGGAATCACTGCCGCAAAATGGTCCGCGTCCAGACGAGCCAGCAGGTTCGCATCGCCTACTTCGCGCGTCAGCCACTTGGCTACCTGCCTGAGTAATTTGTCGCCTGCAAGCTGCCCCAGGCTGTCGTTAATATTCTTGAAGCGATCCAGATCGATCAAGAAGACCGCCAGCTTCTTTCGCCCACTCACCGCGCTGCGCAGGTAATGCGTCACGCGATTAAGAAATAGCGTTCGGTTCGCTAGCCCTGTCAGCACATCGTAATAGGCCAGGTAGTTAAGCTTGCGCTCCTTCTCGATGTGGTCGATCGCAAACGAAAGATTCGTCGCCAACTCCACCAACTGCCGCTCTTCCTCTTCGTCGAACGCGCCAATCTCCCCTGCATACAGCACCAGAACGCCGATCGGCACACCCGCGCGATGCAGCGGCAGCATGGCCATCGAGCACCATCCAAACTCTTTGCTGCGTTCCTGCCACGGGAAGGCGACGTCGGTGTAGTCCGAGTTCTGAATCCACATCGGCCGGTTCTCGTTGATGGCCGTCCCGGCCGGCCCTGCCAGCAGCGGAGTCTGCGCCTCGATGTCTTTTAGATACTCTTCCGCCCGCTCGCCATGACTCGACACCACCTGGATTCTCTGGCCCTCGGTATCGTGCAGCCCGACCCACGCCATCGTAAACGCGCCCGCCTCCACTGCAATCCGGCACGCCTCACGGAATAACTCATCGCGATCGTGCACCCGCACAATCAGCGCATGCATCCGGCTCTGCATCGCCAGGATGCGGTTCAGATGCCGAATCCGAATCTCCGTCGCACGGCGTTCCTTGATCTCGCGCACCGACGCCAGCGTGTACACCGTCCCCGCCTGGTCATAGGGATTCAAACTTACTTCGACTGGAAATTCTGACCCATCTGCATGGAGCCCCGTCAGCTCCATCCCAATCCCCATCTCGCGTACATGCGGCGCCTGGAAGTACACTTCCAGAGACTTCCCATGCGACGCTCGAAAGCGTTCCGGAATCAGATCCGCTACGGCCTTCCCTGCCAGGCCGCCTTCTTCATATCCAAATAGGCTACACACGCGCTCGTTCGCAAGCACCATGATGCCTTGCGTATTTACCAGAACCATCGGGTTCGGTACGACAGAAAAAAAGTTTGCTAGTCCATCCATGTTGAGTTTGCCTTACGAATCCGTATCACTCAATCAAGTCGGATGGGAGTCCATACCCGTCGAGGCATTTTTGGTCGGCCCTTGCAGACGGGTGCATCCTCTCTTGTGACGCCTGTCCCGTTCTGCTCGAACTAGATCCCCGCTGTTCGAGAGGATCTGCCTAAATCAAATGTCTTCGTGTTCGGTTATACCAGAGCGCCTCCGCTATGTAGTCCTCCACTCTTCCCTGCGTGAATCCGAACTTTCGAGGGGTCATCGGTTCATTAACATGTACGTCCTTGAACTCATAAACGGATGCGTTCTCGAACTCGAAATGGCTCCGCTACATCCTCAGCAAACCATGCACCCATAGGCTGCACGCCAAAGCATTGACACCGTGGCGTTTAGACTCCCCGCCGTATAGGTACAGCCTACGCTAACCTGCCTCCGGCTTCTTGAAGTCCAGCACCTGCGGCTTCTCGACCACATACGCGGCGCGATTTCTTCCCGCACGCTTCGCCCGGTACATCGCTTCATCGGAAAGACGACGGAGCGTCGTCGCATCCGTCGCGTCATCCGGGTACACGGAAACTCCAACACTCACCGTTACGCCGAGAGCCCCAAACGGCAGTTCCACCGGAGCCTCAAACACCCGCATCAAGCTCGCCGCCACCTTCTCCGCATCCGACGCCTTGTTCAACCCGCTCACCACCGCCGTAAACTCCTCGCCGCCGGTGCGCGCAATCGTATCGACCTTGCGGATCTTGCTCTTCAATCGAGCCGCCACCTCTTTCAGACATTCATCCCCCACCAAATGCCCGTACGTATCGTTGATCAGCTTGAAGTGATCCACGTCGATCGTCAGCACCGCAGCCCGGCGATCTTCCACGCGGCACGACTGCAGGCAATGTTCCAAACGCTCTTCCAGCAGTTGCCGATTTGGCAGGCCCGTCAGCACATCATGATGCGCACGGAACGAGAGTTCGCGATCCAGCTTCAGCCGCTCCGTGATATTGCGGCAAATTACCAGCCGCGCCTGCTGCCCAAGGTACACAATCTCCCGCTCCACCAGATTCACCCACACCACGCGTCCATCCCTATGCCGATGACGAACGCGCACGCCCTCAGCAGGCTCGCCCAGCACGCTGTCCACCTCTTCAGCGTCAGGATCCGACGGCAGTTCCAGCTCCGACATCCGCATGGTCTGAAACTCCGCCACGGTGTATCCATACTCCTTGGCGGCCGCTTCATTTGCCGTCAGAAACTTCCCTCGCGGCTCATCGCAAATCCACATCGGATGAGGATGCGTGTCATACAGCAGCCGAAAATCCTCGTAAAGATCGCGGAACGTTTCGGCCATCCGAGCCTTATCATCCGCCGTCTCTTCGAACACCTTCAGGATCATCGAGAAGCCAACGAAATACTTCGGAAAGTTCCAGAAGTCGTGGAGCCCCGTGATCAGCCACGCTGGATTCGACGGGATCATCCGCAGCAGGTAGAACAGCGCCCACGCCGCAAATCCCACCGTGCCTGCCCAGCCCGACACGCCCCGCCGTCCCGCCGACCCTGCATACAATATCGCCGAGCACAGCAGCACCTGCACCAGCGCGCAGCTATCCAGATTCGTCGCCGCCGTCAGCAGCGCATACCCGATCAACGCCGTCCCATACACCGCGCAGATCGTCAGAACAAGGTTGCGCCTGCGCGGCCACCGCTTCGGAATCAGCAGGAACGCCACGGCAAATGCGACACACTCTGCCAGCAGCACGCCCAGTCCCAGCGCCAGACGCGGGATCGCCATAAACTCCTGCGTGTCCACAATCACGATGGCGGCCGCGGCTATGGCCAACCCGCACAGAGCCACCCGTTTCGTCCCATGCTCCTTCGCCACCAGCGACATCAGGAACGTCACCACGCCCAGCAGCAGAAAGTCGAAGCACACGGCATTCTGCACCGCCACCACGCTCGTCAGGCTGCCCTGAATCGCCCACACCAAATAGCTCAGGAAGATGAAGATCCAGCCCACAAACCAGAACCGGAAGTAGATCTGCGGACGCCGCCGCTGCTGCAATCCAAAGAACAGGATCAGCAACATCAACAGTACGAGATCGACAACCGGACCCTGCATGCTGTTTCTACCTCAAGACTTCAACCTCAAAGCGCCCTACAAGTTCTGCAAGAGAAAAGAATTTCCACTTCTCCGCACCCCTCGGCCCGGATGCCGTGCCTTCCAACATCGGGCATACCTCTCGCTAACACCTCATCGACTCATCAAGTTGATCCGATGCGGCTCGGCTCACTCGCCCAGCGAAAGACCTTTACCTCAGCCAGCGACTCAAACACGTCCGGGCTCTATCTATAGACATGCAATTCCAAGCCCACTCCCTCTCCCCAAGGCCCTGCTCCTCCAGAAACGCGCGTTGCACCTGGTTTTCAGATGCACGACCCGCTCAGCCCCGCCGAGGCCGACATCGTTCGTAAAGCGTCAAGTAAGTGCGATAAACGAATCTTACCTCAACGTTTGCCCCACTTGCGGAGCTTTCCACAATCCCGCCACTCCGCTAAGCCTTAGCCGCCTTCACTCGATCGCTGATCATCTGCACCGCCCTCAGCGAACTCAAGGCCGCGCCCTCCTGCCATCCCACGATGTGGCTCACATGGTCGCCGACAAAATATACCGGCCCATCCGGCTCGATCAGCACCTCATACCCAGGCCTCAAGCCCTTCGACCCCTTTGACCCGCGACCCGCAGACTGGTCCGGCCCATACGAATCAATCCACGCACCCTCGTTCCATGGAATCATCGCCCAGCCAACATATAGTGGCTTCTCCAACTCCTTGCCATGCCCCGGATGCAGCTTCTCGACCGTAGCGCGTGAAGCCTCGAACTTGCCCGTCAAATCCAGCGAAGCAAACTCCGGCCGCACCTTCCACTCGTACCCGCTCACCAGCACGCCGCGCTCCGAAAACATTCCCGCCGAAGGCAGCCAGACTGGACTACATCCCGTCTTCACAAATTCCAGCCCGCCATAAATGTTGTAGTCCTGCTCCCAGAACCGCCGGCTCTCCCACGCAATTTTGTACGACGGCCCATAGGTGCACTCCGCGATCACCTCTTGAAACGGCGCGCTCAAATCATTCGGCATCTTCTTCATCATGCTCAGCGGCAGCGCACACACGCAGTAATCCGCCTCAATACTCTTCTGCTCGCCCGCATGCGTATAGCCCACGCGGACGCCCTTCGCCGTCTTGCGTAGCTCCGTCACCGGAGCGTTATAGATCACCGTCTCGCCCAATGCCTTCTTGAACGCATAGGGAATCCGATCCATCCCCCCGACCGGCTGAAACATCGTCGCCTGCATGTCGAACGCTTCCTCAAACAGAATCCCATCCCAGAAGTCGGCGTCCAGCAGCGTGTGCATATCCACGGGCTGGCTCAACACGCCCGCATCATCGCCCGCCCCCGGAGTCACCGAATATCCCGCAGGATCCGACCCCGCATATTTCCCAGCCACATCCAGCGACCCGTACTTGGTAAGAAACGTCAGCATCCGATCACGATCGTTCTTGCTCATCTCCTGATCCAACGCCCCCTGGCTCACGCACTTCGCCAGCAACTCGCTCACATGCCCGCGCGTATCGGCCTCCACCTGCCGCTGCACCATCGGCTTGCCGCCATTCACCACATCATTCTGCAACAGGCTCGAGCGGCTGGTGTTCACCTCCACCTGCATCTCGATCCCGAACTTCCGGCAGTACCCCAACATCGTCTTATGAATCGACGGCAGCCGAGCCGGCCCCACATTCTGATAGTTCCCCACGTCCCACGTACATCGCTGCTTCGTGCCGTCGGTGAACACCACTTCATCGCCGTTGCGCACCGTCCAGTTCCGACCGCCGGGGCGCTCGCGCGCCTCCAGCACCGTACACTCGTACCCCAGCGCCTTCATCTCGTAAGCCGCCACCAAACCCGCAATCCCACCGCCGAGCACCACCACCTTCACACCCTTGCCAATCCCCGGAGCCACACTCAACGGCACCGCCGCCTCCGCCACCATCGGCATCAGCCCCATCCCCTGCATCGCCACAAACGCAGCGCCATATCCACCCGCCTGCCCCACCCGCATCAGAAAATCACGCCGCGAATATCCCATCCAAAACCTCACGATCGAAACGCCAAGCCGTTTGCAATCAAAAAGTAGAGCTCCCCAAGATCGAATAGACCTTCACCGACGCACGGAAAGCAAAAGAAAAGAGTGGAAGATTTGAGTGTATCCGCGACGCTGCCCACGCGCCACCGGAATTCCGCACCCACGCCGATACAGCTACTTACAATAGACAAATGACAGCAAGACCAGTACCGCCATCCCCTGGCGAACCTCTCCTCAACAAGACAGCCCTAGTCACGGGAGCCTCCCGCGGCATAGGCGCCAGCGTCGCCCGCCAACTCGCAGCCCTCGGCGCCGACGTCGCCATCAACTACCGCAGCAAAGGCCCTCGTGCCCAGGAAGTCGCCACGGCCATCGAAGCCCTCGGCCGCCGCTCGCTCCTCCTCCAGGCCGACATCACCAGCCCCTCTGACATCGCCTCCACCTTCTCTCGCCTCCGCGCCGCCTGGTCACACCTCGACATCCTCATCCTCAACGCCAGCGGAGGCCTCGAGAAAGGCAAGCCCGCCGACTACGCCATGAACCTCAACCTCCACGCGCAGATAAACCTCGTCCACGCCGCTCTCCCGCTCATGCCCGCAGGTGGCCGCATCGTCTTCGTCACCAGCCACCTCGCCCATTTCTCGAAGACCAAGCCTGTCTACGAAGTCTACGAGCCCGTCGCCGAAAGCAAGCGTGCCGGCGAAGACGCCATCCGCGCCCTGATCCCCGAGCTCACCCAACGCGGCATCACGGTCGTCGTTGTCAGCGGAGACCTCATCGAAGGCACCATCACGCCCCGCCTCCTGCAGCGACATAACCCTGGCCTCATCGAAGACCGTCGCAAGGAAGCCGGAGCTCTCCCCGACGTAGAACAATTCGCCGCGGCCATCGCCGATGCCGCCGCCGTCGCAGAATGCGCGAGCGGCGCCACCCTCTACGTCGGCAGCACGGAATGGGCCGACCCCACCCAACACTAGGTAGTGTCTGACGAATCGGAGTTTCTGCTTCTGGGTACCCCAAGGCTTTAGCCTTGGATCTCATACACTCGCAAACAAGCGGGCTTTAGCCCTGAGGTATGCTCTCTTATCCCCGGCACTTCTTTTTACAAGGGCAAAACGATTCATCAACCACTACCTAGTCCTGCGAAATCACAGCCGCACTAGCCCCAGCCGACCGCAACGCCGCCAGCGCCGAGTTCGGTTCCACCGCAAAGTGATTCCGGTGATCCGCCAGATACCGGTGTACATCCGAAATGACCACCGACCCCTCACCCACCGCCGACGCCACGCGCTTCACCGACTGCGACCGCACATCCCCCACCGCATACATTCCCGGAACGCTCGTCGCATACGGAGTACTCTCAAACCCGTCCGCCCCGCCCGTAACAATGAAGCCCTTCTTATCCAGCTTCAGCGTCCCAAACAGCCACCCGGAATTCGGCTCCGCACCAATCATCACGAACAGGCTGCCAATCGGCTTCTCCGTCCGCTCGCCCGTCGCGCGATTCACCCACGCCACGCGCTCCAGCTTCGTCTCGCCCTCCAGCGTCTCAATCTCCGAGTTCGGATACAGGGTAATGTGCGACGAGCTTTCAATCCGCGAAATCAAATACTGCGACATGCTGCTAGCCAGCGACGGCCCGCGCACAATGTGGTGCACGTGTTTCGCAATCCCCGACAGAAACACCGCCGCCTGTCCCGCCGAATTCCCTCCGCCCACCACGATCACTTCGCTGTCCCGGCACAGCAGCGACTCCATCGCCGTCGCCGCATAGTAGATTCCGCGATTCTCATACTGCGCATAATTCGCCACCGACAGCTTCCGATACATCGCGCCCGACGCCACCACCACGGCCCGCGCACAGACCGGAATTCCACCCGCCAGCGTCAGCCGGTGAATCCCGTCCACCTGCTCCGCCGTCACCGTCTCCCGCGAAATCGCAAACCGCACGCCAAACTTCAGCGCCTGCAACTGCGCACGGCTCGACAGCCGCTGCCCTGAAATTCCCGTCGGAAACCCCAGGTAGTTTTCAATCTTCGAGCTCGTCCCCGCCTGCCCTCCCGGAGCCGTTCCCTCAATGCAAATCGTGCACAGGCCTTCCGACGCCGCATACACCGCC
>Ga0302319_10006292_pt1 | contig 23613 bp, 21 predicted proteins | sample Bog_T0_2_FD_203319 | JGI IMG/M metagenome (GOLD analysis project Ga0302319, IMG submission 203319) | Peat permafrost microbial communities from Stordalen Mire near Abisko, Sweden - Bog_T0_2 | ecosystem: Environmental > Terrestrial > Soil > Wetlands > Peat | place: Sweden: Abisko, Stordalen Mire...
CGGGGAGGTGGCCCCTGGACGAGCTGATGGCGGCATGCCGCCACTACGGCGATCGCACGGGCCGGCGCATATTCTACGAGTGGACCCTCATCGAGGGACGGAACGACTCCCCCGAAGACGCGCGCGCCGTCGGCCGGCTCCTTGCCGGGACGCGGGCCCAGGTGAACCTCATCCCCCTCAATCCGACGGCGGGCTACGGCGGGGAGCCGTCCGGACGCGAGAAGGCCACGCGCTTCCAGCAGATCCTGGCGGAGGAATTCCGCCTGCCGAGCACCGTGCGCCAGCGCCGCGGGATCGACATTGCGGCCGGGTGCGGCCAGCTGGCCGGCGCCCGGGCCTGATTCAGGCTCCCCGGCGCTCCTTCACGGCCTCGGCGAGGACCGAAAACAGGGGCAGCGTCCTCTCCCACGACAGGCAGCCGTCGGTGATGCTTCGGCCGTAGACGAGCGGACGGGCCCGGTAATCCTGCGAGCCCCCGACCAGGTTCCCCTCGATCATCAGGCCGACAACAGCCCGGGATCCATCGGCGATCTGCTCCGAGACGTCAAAGGCCACGGCGCCCTGCCGCTCGGGATCCTTTCCGCTGTTGGCATGGCTGCAATCGATCATCAGGAAGGGCGGAAGGCCGTTCTCGACAAGCAGGGCGGCGGCGGCGCGCACGTTCTCCGCGGCAAAATTCGGCCCGCCCGAGCCCCCGCGCAGCACAAGATGCGTCTGGTCGTTGCCGCTGGTGCCCAGCACCGCCGGCTCGCCCCTGCGCGTGAGGGAGGGGAACCAGTGGGGAAGCCGCGCGGAACGTATGGCGTTCACCGCCACGCGCAGGTCCCCGTCGGTCCGGTTCTTGAATCCCACCGGCATGGAAAGTCCGGAGGCCAGCTCCCTGTGCACCTGGCTCTCGACAGTGCGCGCCCCGATGGCGCCCCAGCTCACGAGATCGGCGTAGTATTGCCCCAGCGTGGTGTCCAGGAACTCCGTCGCCACGGGCACGCCGAGCCGCGTGAGGTCGACCATGAGCTTGCGGGCGAGCCTGAGGCCCCGGTTCACCTCGTAGGTGTCGTCGAGGTCGGGATCGTTGATCAGTCCCCTCCAGCCGCTGATCGTCCGCGGCTTCTCGTAATAGGCGCGCATCACGAGGAGGAGCTCCCCCGCGTGGCGGGTGGCGGCCTCCCTGAGCAGCCCGGCATATTCGAGTGCCGCCGCAGGATCGTGGATCGAACAGGGGCCGACCACCACCAGCAGGCGGTCGTCGGCGCCGGAGATGATGTCCCCGATCTCGCCGCGCATCCGCGCGATGAAGTTCGCGCCTTCGTCGTCGAGCGGCAGTTCGGCTTCGAGAATCGCCGGCGTGACAAGCGGCTTGACCGCGCGGATTCTCAAATCTGAGGTCGGAACGGGCATGGTGAGGAGGTCGGAGGTCGAGACCGACAGGAAGGTAGTGCGTTGCCGGAACATAATAAAGCTCGATGCCGCGGCCGGGATCACCCGGCGCCGGCCAGCAGGGACCTGGCCCGGGCGACGACCGGGTGGTCGGCGAATCCAGGCTCCTCCAGGGCGGGCGCCAGGTCGATCGCCCGGGCTCGGGCGCGAAGCGTCAGCCACGCCAGCGAGGCCGCGGGCGACTCCGCCGTGAGGCGCCCCAGCCCGGCAAAGGCGGGCGCAAGCGGCGCCAGGAGTTCCCGCGGAAAGATCTCCTTCTCCGCCAGGAACAGGCCGAGCGACGACGCAAGGCCGCAAAGCCATGCGCCGGGCGAGGAGGGCGTCGCGGCGGGGAGCCCCGCGCCAGAGGTGTCGGGCCTCCACTCCATGTACCTGCAGATTTCCCTGTGCAGCGCGGCCAGCGCGGCATCCGGCGCCGCGGGATCCCATCTTGCCGAGAACTGCTTCCTCTCCCGAAGCTTCTTCACCTCCCAGAGGCGCAGCAGGAGCCTGTGCTCGCCCGAATCCCGGCCCAGCACTCCGGTGACGATGTAGTCAAGGCCGCCGGCGGTCGTGTCCGCCAGCTGCCGGAGATTGTCGACCGTCCATTCGTCGTCAAAGAGCAGGGGAAGCGAGGGGCCGTTCGGCTCCTTCACCACCGCTATGGCGGCGACCGGGGAATAATCCCGGGAAAAAAAGAACGTCTCCGCAAGCCAGAGGGGGAGCGCCCGGGCAAACGCCCCGTACTGGTCCTCGGGCGCCTTGCTTGCCTCCACCACGTCCCCATAGATGCCCGAGAGCGAGATCTGGGCGAAGGCCACCCTCCGGCGCCTTCCGTCCCCGGGAGGCAGGATCTCGTCCGAAAGCGGCTCAAGCCCGTAGAACCAGATCGGCTTGCTGATGCTCACGAGATTGGCCCTGGCAACCGATGTCGGGGGGGCCAGAGACGCCCCGGCCGGCCGGCCCCCGGGGTCGTCCGGGCCGGCGCGGCGGGCCGCCGCCTCGCGGGCGATCGCAACACCGAATCCCGCCAGCCGGTCCTCCAGCTCGGGGCGCTTCAGGGCGGCAAGGAGATCGAGCATGTGCTGGGCGGCATCCGCGGAGCCGGCGGCGAGGTACGCCTGGAGCAGGTTCAATCCGGCGGCGGGCCCGTGGAGCTCGGGGTCGTAGAGCGGGGCCAGGAGCTGGATGAGTTCGGCGATGTGGCCCGTCGCCCCGAGGTCGCCGGACACCGTCGCAAGGACGTCGGCGTCGTCGCCGTGCGACTGCAGCGCCGCATCATAGACGGCCATGGCGCCGGCCAGGTCCCCGGCCTCGAGCTTCTCCCTTGCTGCAATGAGTTGGCTGCGGATTTCCATTCGTCTAGGCGGCGCACCGGACAGGATTGAGGCGGTGCACGGCAGCCTGCCGATTTAGTGCACCCTGGGAAAGGCACAAGGGGCAAATTGCGGCAATCCGGGGGCGAGCTGGTTCCCGGGAGGGGCGATGTTTCTCATCGCCGGGATAACCCGGCCCGCCATCATTCGCCGGAGCCCTCCGGACCCTGCCTGTTTTTCCCGGGTGCGAATAGTTTGTGCACAAATAGCCTTTGCCAAATCCAGGGTGCCCGCCGACCTTCCCGGCCATGGCGGATCCATGCAAGACCCCTTCACCGAAGCCAACACGTTCATCCGGGGCCGCGCCCTCCCGCCGGCGTCCGAGCGAGTCGCTCTTCACGACGATCACCGCCGAAGACTGGAAGCGCTCACTCGCCTCGGCGAGGCAGCAGCGCAATGCGGTCTCCGACCAGATTCGGACTGCGATCTCGTCCTCCTCGCGGAAGACGAAGTAAGCCTGCTCGAGGGAACGGAGGGGCCCTGGAGCGCCCTCGGGAGCGCCATCCGGGGCCTCCGCGGGCACCTGCCCCGCCTCCGCCTGGAGGATTTCGGCTTCCCGGCCGACGCCGAAAGCCCCCTCGAGGAGGCAAATCCGCGCCTTGTCAGGATAGGCGGCGGAGTCGAGGCCTGGGCCTTCCTGGCTCCGGACGACGGCTCGGTCTACAAGTTTTACCTGCCCCGTGAACAAAAGAGCATCGGCAGCGAATTTGCCTTCGGCCCGGGCGACGAAACCGCCTGGAGCGCCGATGCCGAGCTCGGCGACTATCGCGCGCTCTTTGAGAAGCTGCTCCTGATCAACGCCCTTGGCATGCCCACGGAAGTGACCGCCATCACCGTGGAGGGAATCGTCGTGGCGAAGCAGGTTTTTGGTGACCCGCTGCCGCAGGAGCAGAACATGTCGGGTTCGCTGCCCCCGGACCTCATCGAGATTCCCTCGAGGTTCCTGCGGGCCAACCGCGACCACCCCCGGCTCTATTTCTCGGACGGCGCGCCCTACCTCGTCGCGGACCTCCACGCCCGGAATTTTGTGGCCACGGCCGGCGGCGAATACCGCCTGATCGACCTTGTCGCGGCCCATTGGCCGGCCCCGGACGAGTCGAACGAGCCCGTCATCGCGGACTGGCTGTCGCGGGTCGCCGCGGATCCGTGCGCCTCACTGCTGCCGCCCGTCCCCGACAGCGAGCTTTGAGCGGTCAACCCGGCGCAAACATCCTCCTGAGCGCGGCGCCCCCGGCGTCGGTCACCAGCGCGTAGGTGGCGCGTCCGTCCGTCCATGCCGCCGCGGCGAAAGCGTGGCGGTCGAGGAAGGTGGGCGTGCCGACGGGGGCCGAGGGTGCGAAGTCGCCGATCCGGGCCACATAGAGATGGTACCAGATGTTGTCGTGCTTGAAGCAGATCTCGAAGATGTCGCGGCCCGCGATGCTTATCTCCCGGCAGTGATCGTCGCGCAGCCGGTCCCTGTCCATCGCCAGGTTGCGGTAAATCGGCAGCGTGTGGCTGGACAGTTCCGCCTCCACGGCCGCCAGCGCGGGGACGTTCGGGTCGTGTTCCGCGCCTTCGACCGCGAGATCGTTGAGGGCGGAGCTGGCCAGGTCCGACTCCGTCGCCGGCAGGCGGTGCGAACGCACGCCCACGGCGAGCCCAAGCACCAGGGCGATCGAGGCGGCCGCGAGGAGGAGCGGGTAAGGCCAGCGCGAACGCCTGGGCTGGCTTGCGCGGGCCCCCGTGACGATCGATTCGCGGAGGCCCGGCGGCGGCGCGATCCCGGCAAGCTTGCCGGCCAGCCCCGCATCAAAGGCCTGCTCGCGCGCAAACCATGCCGCGAGCTCCGGATCGGAACGGGCCTGGTCGAGCGCCGCCGAAAAGAAAGGATCGGCCGCGTCGCGTCCGTCGGGGCGGTAGGCGCTGAGTAGGAATTTTGCCTCCTGGTTGGTCATGGGAGTTGCTCTTTCGACTTTGGAAATTCGATCACCTTGCCGCCCTTCGTCCTGCGGGAGAGTGCGGAGCGGAGCTCGGCCTTTCCCCGGGACAGCCGGGACATCACCGTGCCGATGGGGATCTCAAGGGCGCTGGCTATCTCCCGGTAGGAAAGCTCCTGGAGATAGAACAGCGTCAGGGGAGCCCGGAAGATCACCTCCACCTCCTGGAGTGCCGCCATCACGCTCTGCGCGTCAAACGGGGCGATCGAATCGACGGCCTCCGACGGGAAGTCCTGGTCTCCGCGCGGGAGGTCCTCGATGGCGGTGATCCGGGCGCCCTGCCGCTTGTTGCGAAGGAATTCCCTGTAGAGCGTCGTGAAGAGCCAGGTCTTGGCCTTGTTCAGGTCGCGCAACGTGTGCCCCTTCTTGGCCCAGACAAAGAATGTCTGCTGGGTGAGGTCGCTCGCGTCGGAGGCGCTCTTTGCCAGGCTGAGCGCATAACGGTACAGCCCGGTGTAGTGGGAGTCGACCAACTGGGCAAAAACCTCGTCCTGCATTTTGGGTGGGAGGCCTCAGGAGGCCAATTATTCCAGGATAACGCCCGGGCGGCCCTTCAATCACCCCCGGTCAGGGCCGCCATTAGACGCCCAAATCGAGCTCAGGCAAGGGTTCTTCCGGGGGGGCCAGGCATTCAGGCCCCTCATTGCGGGTATTGCTCACGAACCGGCTCACCCGGGTCACCGTCATGAGCTCCGGAGCAAGCGGGCGGGTAAGGCGCAGGCGCTCCTCGTCCGGAAGGGGCTCCTCGCCCAGCCAGCATGGCATCGCTTCCGCGGTCAGGATGACGGGCATCCTGTTGTGGATGGGCGCCACGAGTCCGTTCGGCTCGGTGGTGAGGATGGAGTAGGTCTCGGGCAGGTCGCCCCCCGCCGGTTCCCAGATTCCCGCGAAGGCAAAGGGGGCCTCGCCGCGCAGCATAAAGAGATGGGGCTGCTTCACCCCGCCCTCCGAATGCCATTCATAGAACCCGTTGGCGGGCACAAGGCAGCGCCGGCGCTCCACACCTCCACGGAAGGCGCGGAGCCCGGCGACGGTCTCGGCGCGGGCGTTGGCGAGCAGGCGCGGGTGAGGCTTCCCCCGTTCGCCTGGAGCGACCAGGCCCCACATCATTTTCCGCACCCCGGGCCGTCCCGACTTCCAGGCGACGACGGGCATCGCGCTGGCGATGGTCACATTGTACCTCGGGGCCATGCCGTCGACCGGACCCAATTCCGCCCCCAGAGCCACGGCAATTGCCGATAGGGCTGCATCGACTTTGTGGAGGGTGTAGCGGACGCACACGGTTTTCCGGTGGGCACAGCCAACCAATCTTTTTGTTCGACGCCAATTTGAATTCTGGATGGCATCACCCTTCCCCCGACCAAGGCGTCGCCACCCCCCCTGCTCCAATGACCAAGCGAATCCTTTTCCTCCTCCTCCTTACGTCGGCCTGCACGGCTGGTTTGCGCGCGCAGGCGATCTACCTGATCAGCGCTCCGGACGGCAAGGTGCTTCCGGTGGCCGCGGTCGCCGGATTCACACCGCAGGTCAAGGAGGAGGGAAAGCTTGTGGAAACGCAGCCTTCCGCCCGGCGGGTATTCAAGAAGGCCGCCGCCTACGCCGACGGCTATGTGAAATTCAACGAGTTCCGCGTGGACGCCCTCTACGACCAGAACGGCAACCCGCTGGATGGCACCTTCAGCATAGCCGGTTCCGCCGTCTCCGACCGCTCCCTGAAGAACTGCTACCTTCTCTTTGTCTTCGAGCCCGACCAGACCAGTCCCTCAGTAAGCCTCGAGGCCGAATTGCCCGACCTGGTTGCGGGGGTTCCGACGTCCTTCAAGCTCACGGTGCCCAAGGACCCGACGCTCAAGCCGCTGGAGCGGAACTACCACCCCTATTTCTTCTCGGGATCCCGCGAGCATGTGACCTCGCTCATGACCGACACGGAGCAGAAGGTGGCCACGGCGAACACCGATGCGGAAATCCTCGCGCGCACGGAGAACCGCAAGCCTTCCGCCCTCCTGATGATGCGGCCCCGGAAGCTTCCCGGATCGACCGAGGAGCCCATCGGCACAGCGATCGTCCGCTGCCGCATAGCTTACGACGGAAGTGTGTCCGATGCCGCTGTCGTCAACGCCTCGACCCCTGCGTTCGGCGAGAGCGCCGTCATTGCAGTCAGGCAGTGGATCTTCACGCCTGCGATCAAGGGGCACAGGTATGTCGAGACCACGGTCGACGTGCCGGTGACCATAGAGGTTCCGAAGCCGGGCGCCGCTGCGGCACCCTGACGGCTCCGGGCGTTTCGCCCCCGCCCGGACCTCCGTCAGCGGGATTCGAGCACCTGGGTCGCCGGCGTCAGGCCTGGGGAACTGGCCGTGAGTGTCACTGTGCCCGGGCCGCCGGTCGACTGGACGATGACCGCCGCAAGCCCGTTGAACGCGCTTCTCTTCCAGCCCGCCGGCGGTGTCACAACCTGCAGGGTGCCCGGGCTCGTGTAATCATAGCTCCTGGGAGGCCTTGCAAGCGCCTGCGCCACGACGGCGACCGTGTTTCGGCCCTTCAGGAGAAGTCCCGGATCGAGGGGAATCCCCGCGAACGCCGTCCTGCGGGTGAACTCTCCGCCCAGGCGTCGCCCGTTCAGGGTGACGGTCTCGCGTTCGCCCAGCGGAGGAAGAAACAGGCACACGGTCTCCCCGGGTTTCAGCTCTCCCACCTCAAGGTATCCGCGGTAAACCGCGGCGACCTTGGGATAGTCCTGGTCCAGGCCGCTGAAAACCGAGCGCCACCCCGCATCGTCGGCCTGCACCCCCAGGAGTCCGGAGACCGTCTCCACGGGTCCCTCATGCAGGCGCCAGCCCTGGATGGCGATAGAGCGCACGGACGGGATGAAGTTGTCGGGTTCGTGGGAGGCGGGATCGCCGTTCGCAACCCCGATGATGCGCGCCGGTCCCTCGATCGCAAAGGAAACGGGGGATTCCGCCGTCGGGACATTCCGCCCGGCCGCGTCGTTGATGCTCACCGCCACGACCGTGGCATCGACGGGGGCGTCCGTGCCCGGATAGGGCCGGTTCAGCACGGCGCAGTCCGCCTTCAGCCCGATGGCCGCGGGCGCTCCGGTGGTCTCCACCTTGTCGGCGGCCACCTCGCGTCCACCGCTGTAGCCGCGGGCAAGGAGCGTGCCCGGCTGGTAGGCGACCTTCCAGACGATGCTCCCGTTGCGGGGCATCGGCTTGCGGCCGAGGCTCGCCCCGTTGAGGAACAGCTCGACCTCGTCCGAGTTGCCGTAGGCCTTGACGGGGATCTCGGTCCCCTCCCTGCCCCGCCAGTTCCAGTGCGGGAAAATGTGCAGCACGGGCTGGTCGGTCCACCAGGACTTCAGATAGTAGAAGCTGTCCTTCGGGAATCCGCACAGGTCGAGGATGCCGGAATGGGAGCTGACCTGGGGCCACCCGCTGGGCTCGGGCTCCCCGCCGTAGTCGAACCCGGTCCAGAAGAAGAGGCCCGCGAGAAACGGCCTCGCCGCATAGAACTGCCAGCCGGCCTCGCAGCCCCAGACGCCATCACGGTAGGTCTGGCCGAGATGGCCGCCGGCCTTGTCGTCGACATACACGCCGCGGGTCTGGCGCGTGGTCGTCTCCTCCGTTCCCATTCCGGATTGCAGCGGGAAGAGGGCGTGGTGCCCGTCGATGTTCCCCTGGGGAATGTAGTTGTACCCCATGACATCGGTGACCATGCCGATGCCGGTATCCCAACCCCCGCTGACGGCCGCCGTGAAGCTGCGCGAAGGATCGAGCCTGTGCCCGAAGGCAAGCATGGTCGACGCCACCCTCGCTCCCGTGATCTTGCCCTCCATGGACCACTCCTCGTTCCCCATGGACCATGCGATGACGCTCGGGTGATTCCGGTCGCGCAGGATCATCCTCCTGAATTCGTCCAGGATCTCCCGGGTCGTCCCCATGCGCCTGTTCTCGTCGAGGACCAGCATCCCGAGCCGGTCGCAGGCATCGAGGAATCCCGGCGAGGGGATGTTGTGCGCGCACCTGATGGCGTTGGACCCCATCGTCTTCAACCGCGCCACCCGGTAATATTGGAGTGAATCGGGAACGGCGACGCCCACGCCGCCGAAGTCCTGGTGCTCGTTGGTCCCCTTGAGTTCGACGCGCACTCCGTTCAGGAAAAACCCTCGGTCGGGGTCAAAGCGGACCGTTCGGATGCCGAAGTCCGTCCGCGTCCCGTCCACCGCCGAGCCATGGGAACGAACGACCGTGGTGAGGGAGTGCAGGTACGGATCCTCGAGCGACCAGAGTCTCGGGTCGGCAACCGGCAGCACGATCGAAAAATCGCCGCTCGCGCCCCCGCCGAGCGACAGGTTCGCGACCACTCCCCTGGCGAGCTCCCTTCCGTCCGCCGCCACGACGCGCTCCTCGAGATCGAATGTCTCCGGGCCGGCGCCGTCGTTCTCGACGGTCACCCGGGCCGTCACAAGCGCGGAACCCGGGGCCAGTTCGGACGTCACCGCCACGCCGTCGGGCGCGACATGGAGCGGCGCGGTCTTGTTGAGCCACACGTGACGGTAAATGCCGGCTCCCTCGTAAAACCAGCCCTCCTCCATGCTTGCGTTGACGCGCACGGCCAGCTCGTTGTCGCCGCCGTAGTGCAGGTAGTCGGTCAGGTCGTAGCGGAATCCGCTGTACCCGCTCGTCTCCCTCCCGAGGTAATACCCGTTGATCCAAACCTCGGAATCGCGGAAGACGCCGTCGAACTGCACGCCGATCCGCCGGCCCAGGTCCGACGCGGGAATCGAGAGCTTCCTCCGGTACCAGCCGACGCTCGTGCCGGGAAACAGCCTGCCGACCGTACGGTACCCGTGGCTGTAGCCGGCCTTCGGGTCGAAGGGCAGCTCGTCCGCCCAGTCGTGGGGCAGCGAGAGGACCCTCCAGGCCTGGTCGTCGAATCTCTCCGACGCGGGACCGTCGCCGTAGCCCGCCTTTGCGAAATACGAGAAATACCCGGTCGCATGGCCGAAATCCCCGGAGGTGTCGTACGGATGGCCGAACGCAAAACGCCAGCCATCGTCGATGAGGATGTGATCCCTTGGGGGGCCGGGGTCGCCCGCGGCGGAGGCGTTTTGGGCCTGCCCGCACAGCGCGGCACCCAGCAAAACGAGAAACGCGAGGGGGACGCGGGGGGAATTCCTCATGGCTTTTCCATGCCAGAAGAAATTCGCGTGTCGAGCCCCGGACGGTCAACCTGTTCTCCCCACCCCATGCAGAATCTCAAGTTTCTCACGGCGCTCGCCGCGGCAGCGCTTGTCTCGCAACTTGCACCGGTCCTTCGTGCCGACGCACCGTCCCTCCCGGGCCGGGGCTCCGCCCAGCATCCCTTTCTCTATGCGGGCGAGTGGGACACGCGGAAGGTCCTGCAGTCGATGTTCATCGTCAGGGACGGCAGGATTGTCTGGTCGCACTCCATCCCCCTGCACACGCCCTCGGGCGGCAACGAGGAGTTCGACGACGCCACGCTCCTGCCCGACGGCAATGTCATCTTCTCGCAGATGTCCGGCGCCGGGGAGATTTCACCGGACAAGAAGATGGTCTGGTTCTACCCGGCGCCCCCCGGCACCGAGATCCATTCGATCCAGGCAATCGGCAGGAACCGAGTGCTCATCATGCGCAACGGCAATCCGGCGCAGGCGATGATCTTCAACACCCTGGACGGGAGCGTCGAACGGGTGATCCCGGTGCCGACTCCCATCAAGGGAACCCACGGGCAGTTCCGGCACATCCGAATGACAGCGGCGGGCACGATACTCGTGCCCCACCTCGGCGAGGGCCGCGTGGATGAGATCGATCTTTCCGGCCGGGTCCTCTGGTCGGTCGGGGCCAAATCCCCCTGGTCCGCGGTCCGCCTGAAAAACGGCGACACCCTGATCGCCGGCGACTGGAGCAGCTACGTCCGCGAGGTTAACCCGAAGGGGGAGACGGTTTGGGAGATCACCCAGAAGGACATTCCGGAGTTCAAGCTCTTCAACCTCCAGACCGCTGATCGCCTGGACAACGGGAACACCGTCATCTGCAACTGGTGCGCCGGAAACAAGCACATGGAGGAGTGGCCTTCGACCGTCCAGGTGTTTGAGGTGACGCCCGAAAAGCGCGTCGTCTGGGCCCTTTCGAGCTGGAAGGACCCCGACCTGGGTCCGTCGACGTCGATCCAGCTGCTGGACGAACCCGGCGACGTGGAGCACTTTGGCCAGCAGAGATGATTTTCCCATGAGATTAAACACAAAGTACTTCGCCGCCGCGCTCGCCTGGGCGGCCATCGCCGCCCAGGGCTCCGCCCAAGTCCCGGCGCAGCCGGCCGTCTTCAACGTCAGAACCTACGGCGCCGCAGGCGACGGAAGGACGCTCGACACGGCGGCCATCAATGGGGCGATAGCCGCTGCGGCTGCCGCAGGCGGCGGCACGGTGGTCTTTCCGCCGGGCTCATACCTGTCGGCCTCGATCCACCTGCAGAGCAATATCACCCTCTACATCGAGGCCGCGGCCACGATCCTGGCCGTCGACGACACGGTCGCCAGGTACGACGACCCGGAGCCCAATCCATGGACCGCGTTTCAGGACTACGGGCACAGCCACTGGCACAACAGCCTGATCTGGGGCGAGAGCCTGCACGACGTCTCCATCCTCGGCCCTGGCCTGATCCACGGGCGCGGCCTGAACAACGGCCACAACTACGGCGTGTACAAGGACGGCGGGCGCGGCACCGGGAACAAGTCCATCGCCCTGAAGAACTGCCGCAATGTGATCCTGCGCGACTTCTCGATCCTCCACGGCGGCCACTTCGGGATCCTCGCGACGGGAGTCGACAACCTGACGATCGACGACGTGAAGATCGACACCAACCGCGACGGCATGGACATCGACTGCTGCGAGAACGTCCGGGTCTCCAACTGCAGCGTTAATTCTCCCTGGGACGACGGCATATGCCTCAAGGCCTCCTACGCCCTCGGGCGCGCAAAACCGTGCCAGAACATCACGATCACGAACTGCTTCGTGTCCGGAAACTTCGACGAGGGCTCCCTGCTCGACGCGACCTTCAGGCGCAGCCTGCCGTCGTACAAGTCGTTCCGCACCGGGCGCATCAAGCTGGGCACCGAGTCGAACGGCGACTTCAAGAATATCGCTATCTCCAACTGCGTCTTCGACGACTGCCGCGGCATCGCGATCGAGAGCGTCGACGGCTCGGTGATCGAGGACGTCGCCATCTCCAACATCACGATGCGGCATGTGGCGAATTCCCCGATCTTCATCAGGCTCGGCAACCGCGCGCGCGGGCCGGGACACCCGCCCGTGGGCGCGATCCGCCGCGTGAGCATCGACAATATCGTCGCCTCGGATGCGAGCGGGGACCTGGGCTGCATCATCAGCGGCATCCCCGGGCACCCGGTCGAGGATATCCGCATCAGCAACGTCCGCATCGTCCAGCAGGGCGGAGGATCGGCCGGCCTCGCCGGCATCGTCCCGCCCGAGGAGGAGAAGAGCTATCCCGAGCCCGGCATGTTCGGCACCATGCCGTCCTACGGATTCTTCATCCGGCACGCGCGCGCCGTGGAGCTGAGCCACGTCAAGCTCGACTTCGCCTCGCCCGAGGCCCGTCCCGCTTTCGTCCTCGACGATGTCCAGGACGTCACCCTCGACCATATCAACGCCCGGAAAGGCGACGGCGGCGCCCCGCTCTTTGAATTCCGCAAGGTCGCCGATTTTTCGGTGACGGACAGCCGCAACTGCCCCGATACCCGCACCCCCTCCCTCGTGGACTCCGGAAAACTTTGACGGATTTCCCAGCGCCCTCCCAAACCCCCGATGAATTCCCCCCAACCCACCCTCCGCGGCGCGCCAGGACTGGCCGCGGTCGCCCTCGCGTTTTCCGCCCTTGCAACGGCCCTCCCGGTCCGCGGCCAGACCGCGGGGCTTCCGCCCGGGATGGCGGCTCTCGCCGCCCTGACCGCCCCCGACGTGCCCGCCACGGGTCCGAACGAACAGCCCGTCGCCCCCCCGAACTGGACCTCGTTGCCGGCCCTTGAGCAGATGAAGCGGCCCGGAAACGGGGCGGCGCAGCATCCCATGCTCTACCTCGGCGAGGGATGCAACACGCTGTTCGTCGTCAACGGCGGCAGGGTCGTCTGGAGCTATTCCACGGGCAAGGGCTGGGAATACGACGACGCCTGGCTGCTAGGCAATGGCGACGTCATCTTCTCCCGGATGTCCTACGCCGAGGAGGTGACCGCGCAGAAGAAGGTGGTCTGGCACCTGGACGCGCCCAAGGGGACCGAGATTCACACGCTGCAGCCGATCGGGTCCGACAGGGTGCTCCTGGTGGAGAACGGGCTGCCGCCCCACCTTCTCGTCATCAACAAGCGCACGGGGGCCGTCGAGGTCGATCACGTCCTGCCGGCCCCGAGCCTCACCGACCGAGGCACCGTCCATGCCCAGTTCCGCAGGGTCCGCATGACGGCCAGGGGCACGTACCTCGTGCCGTTCCTCGAGATGGGAAGGGTCGTCGAGTACGACGCGGACTTCAGGGAAGTCTGGTCCTACAACATACCCTCGCCGTGGGCCGCCGTCCGCCTCCACAACGGCAACACCCTCATCACCGACGAGCGGGACCAGATCACCAGGGAAGTGAGCCCCAAGGGGGAAACCGTCTGGGAAATCAAGCTCACCGATCTGCCCGCCGACATCGTGTTCCGCGACTCCCAATCCTGCGAGCGCCTCGCCAACGGCGACACGATCCTCTGCTCGCGCGGCAACGGTGGAAAGGGCGACCAGTTGATCGAGGTCACCCCCGACAAGCGCGTCGTGTGGGCCCTGTACGACTGGAAGGACTTCGGGCCCGCCACGGCCGTTCAGGTGCTGGACGAACCTGGAGTCCCGGAGAACCCCGGCGACCTGGAGCGCTGAGGGGGGCGGCCGGAGTGGCAGTCATCTTTCATTTGGGGACTGACGTTTCGCCCGCCAGCGCCGGCACAAGTCCCCGGCGGCCTTCCTCCATGTGGGATACTCGAAGGTGAAGCCACCCTGGGTGAGCACGCCGGGAACCACCCTTCGGCTCTTCAGGATGAGTTCCGTCTCGGTTCGGATCACCCGGGCGCCGACTTCCAGCAGCCAAACCGGCGCAGGCAGACCAAACCGGATCCCCCACTCCTCCCTGAGCGTGCGCATGAACTCGTCGTTCGTGACCGGGTTGGGCGCCGCCAGGTTCACAGGGCCTTGGATCGAGTCGCGTGCGAGGATCCAGTAAACGGCCCTGACGAGGTCGGCGTCGTGGATCCACGAGACGTACTGCCTCCCGTCGCCGGCCCGTCCGCCAAGGCCAAAGCGCACCAGCCGGAGCAGCTCCTCAAAGGCGCTGCCGCGATCGGGGTTGAGGACGATCGATATTCTCAGGACCACCTTCCTTGTGCCTGGAAGCGTTGCCTCCGCCATCGCCCTTTCCCATGAGACGGCGACATCCGTGCTGAACCGCCACGTTTCCGGGACCCGCGTTTCCGGCCCGTCCATGAGCCCAGCGGCCTCGTCGTTGGGTGCATCGTAGCGGTGGGCGTAGATCGTGGCGCTGCCCGCCTGGAGCCAGATGTGCGGAGGCCTGCTGCAGCGCCGGATAGCCTCGCCGACGGCCCGGGTGGAATCGACGCGGGACTCCTTGATGAGCCTGCGGTTCTCAGGGGTGTACCGGCAATTGACGCTCCGTCCCGCCAGGTTGATCACCGCATCAGCGCCCTCCAGTTCCGCCGTCCATCCTCCGAGGGATGCGGGATCCCAGGCGACGGTCCTCCAACTCGGATTGGGTTGTGGACGCCTGCCAAGCACCGTCACCTCATGGCCATCGCGAACAAAGGCGCCTGCAAGCAGTGTCCCGATCTGTCCCGTTCCGCCTGGCAGCACGATCTTCATTTATCCTGGAGGGATGCTGTCACCGGGCGGGATCGGTCGTTGTTCTTGAAACAGGGAGGGAAGTGGGTCAGCACATCAGCTGTGCCGGCAACACCATGAGAACCCTTCGGCTGCTCGCTGCAATCCTCTGTACAGCCGTGGGCCTGCGCGGCGCCGAGGGGACGCGGCCGATGGTTTTCACGATCACGGGCGGACAGTCGGTGCAATGCCTTGTGACCGACTCGGGGCCCCTCCCTGCGGAGCACGGCCCGTACAGGGTCGAGGTCGCGGGGATCGGGCTCAGCCAGGACGCCCACGGAGGGACGCTATCCCTCATCTTCACGTTCGGGCTGAGGGTGGCCGGCCCCAACGCGCCAGGGCATATTGTCGTGGAGGATGTGTCGGGGGACAGGGCCGTCACCCTCGTCGACGACAGGAACCCTGACGTCGAAAAGGGCTATTGGAGGAGGAACGCCGCGCCTCTACCGCTGTCGAGGCAGTCGGCGCCGTGGATGTTTGACGGCAAGCCGACCTTCAAGGTGTACAGGATCACAATTTCAGGGAAGGACTCCCTTCCCGTCGTCCTCTTCCAACCGGCCTGGTACCCGCGCCAATGGAAGGCCGTGGTTGTCCGGTCCATCAAGTAACCCGGCCCCTTGTATTCCGGGTCCATCCGGCTAGGTTGGCCCCATGGAACTCCGGCAACTTGGAAAGTCATCGATCAAGGTCGCGCCCCTGGCGCTGGGCGGAAACGTGTTCGGCTGGACGGCCGACGAGGCGACCTCGGGTCGCCTTCTCGACGCCTTCGTCGCTGCGGGCTTCAACCTGATCGACACGGCGGACATCTATTCGAGCTGGGTCCCCGGCAATTCCGGAGGGGAATCGGAGACGATCATCGGCAGGTGGCTCACCCGGAGCGGAAAGAGGGACAAGGTCGTGCTGGCCACGAAGGTGGGAATGGCCATGGCGCCGGACAGGCAGGGCCTTTCCAAGGCATATATTCTCCGGGCCGTGGAGGATTCGCTGAAGCGCCTCCAGACCGACCACATCGACCTCTACCAGTCCCACAAGGACGACCCGGCCACCCCGCTCGACGAGACCCTGGCCGCCTACGGCGAGCTGATCCGGGCCGGAAAAGTGCGGATCATCGGTGCGTCCAACTACCCTCCGGAGAGACTCCAAGAGGCCCGAAAGCTCCACACGGAGCGGGGACTGCCGGCCTATGAGGTCCTCCAGCCCGACTACAACCTGTGCGACCGCTCCGACTACGAGTCCAAGCTGGAGCCGGTCGTCCGGGAGCAGCACCTCGGGGTCATTTCCTATTTTTCGCTGGCGAGCGGCTTTCTCACGGGAAAATACAGGTCCGAGAAAGATCTCGCGAACCGCGCGCGGGCGGAGCGCGTCCGCCGCTATTTGAACCCCCGGGGATGGAAGATCCTCGCCGAACTGGATAGGATCGCCGGCGCGCTCAGGGCTACGCCGGCCCAGGTTGCGCTCGCCTGGCTGATTGCCCGGCCGGCCCTCACGGCGCCGATCGCCAGCGCCACCAGTCTCGAGCAGCTCAACGAGATCCTGGGAGCCGTCCGGCTCAAGTTGGCTCCCGCTGACATCGAAGCGTTGAACACCGCCAGCGCCTACTGACGGCTTCCTTTTTCAGCCGGGTCTCGAGCAAGAGCCGTATTGTCCATGGAAATCGAGATGGTTGATCGTGTTTTACAATGTGTATAATTATAAATTACAGTGAGTTACGGTATATTTCATAATTAATCATTGCAATTGCAACACTTAGTTTGTGAAGTGTTGCCATGAACTTCGGGAAACACCTCCTCTTCAGCGGCTCCATGCTTTTCGCCGCGATCGCATCAAGCGCTTGCGCGGCTCTCGACGACCAGACCTACAGCACCGTCATTTCCAGCAATCCCGCCATCGGCGACATCGTTTTCACCCGGACCGGCGGCCCTCTCTTCACCGGCGTGGCCGCCGTCACCAAGACTTGGACCTCTCACGTAGGAATCATCGTCGACTATCAGCGCGGCGACTGGATCGTGGCGGAGAGCGGCATCCCCTTTGTACGGAAGACGGCCCTTAGAAAATTCCTGGGCCGCTCGGAGGACAGAAAGTTCGCAATCATGCGCCTCAAGGTCGAGCCTACGGCGGAGCAGAAGGCGGAGATGCTCAAGTATGCGGACTCCCGGAAGGGCACTCCCTATTGCCTCGGGTTCGACCTCGATTCGAAATGGACCTTCTGTTCAAAGTTTGTCCACGAAGACGTGTACGAGAGCACGCACCAGTCGCTCGGGGAAATCGAGACCTTCGACCACCTGCTGCACAGCAACCCAAACGCCCAGCTCTGGCTCTGGCGCGCGTGGTTCCTGGGCGACATTCCCTGGCAGCGACGGACCATCACCCCCGCCAGCGAACTGCGGAGCGCCCTCCTGAGAGTCGTCATCCAAAATAACCTATGAAGACCCTCATCTACGAAATCATCGCGGCCGCCGGCACCATCGATTCGGCAGGCAACAGGATCCTCAAGCCATTCGGGCTGACCCCCATGACCTTCAACATACTCAACGTGCTCAGCGACGGTCCCCTCTCACAGCGCGAGATCAGCGACAGGATCATCGTCGCCGCCTCGAGCATCACCTTCCAGGTGCGGCAGCTCCAGAAGAAGGGGCTGATCCAACGGAGGCGCTCCGATGCGCGGACATGGCGGGTCTCACTGACAACCCTGGGCGAGGAGAAGCGGCTGCTGGCGGAAAAACGCATGAATCAGGTCATTGAGCAGATCCGGATTGAGCCCGCCCTGATCGCCAGCGCCGAGTCGGCGTTGAAAGCCGTCCGGAAGCATCTTCCCGACCTCAGCAAAGACCGCTGACGCAAATGAGCATGCTTACCTCAAAACGATTCCTCCCGCTGTTCATCACGCAGTTCATCGGCGCATTCTGCGACAATGTGTTCAAGAACGCGTTCGTGCTGCTGACCACCTTCGGACTCGCCGTCGCCCATGGATGGAATCCGGCCTACGCGGTGTATTTGATCGGCGGCCTTTTCATCCTCCCATTTGTGCTGGTTTCGGGATGGGCGGGATATGTGTCGGACATCTGGCCAAGGCACACGCTCGTGCGTGCACTCAAGACGTTCGAGGTTTTCGTCATGCTTGGCGCAGCGATCGCCCTGTATACGGACAGTTTTTACGCGATGTGGGTCATCATCGTCGCCTTCGGCTTCATATCAGCCCTCTTCGGGCCCCTGAAGTACGGCCTGCTTCCCGTGTACCTTAAAACGGAGGAGTTGGTGAGCGGCAATGCCTGGTTTGAGGCAGGGTCCTTCATCGCGATAGTCACCGGCACGCTCGTGGGAGCCCGGGCCGCTCTCGGAAGTGCCGGCCGCAACGAAGTCGGTCTGCTTCTCGTTGCCCTGGGAATCATCGGGTGCGTCTCGACCTATTTCATGCCCAAGGCCCCCGCCTCGGCGGTACGGACGATTTCGCCATGGAGCCTGCGGGCGCCCCGGCTCTGTTCGATGGACGCGCTCGCCACGATCCGGCGGGTGCCTGTGCTGTGGCGGAGCGTGCTCGGCATATCGTGGTTCTGGTGCCTCGGGGCTGTGCTGCTCTCGTTCCTGCCGACCTACGTCAAGGACGTCCTCCATGAAGACGCCCTCGGCGTAACCCATTTCCTCCTGTTTTTCGCGATCGGCGTCGGCGCCGGCTCCTTCCTCGGCATCGTTTTGAATGGCGGGCTCATCCGCGCGACCTATGTGCCGCTTGCCGGCATCGCGATCAGCGCCTTCCTGTTTCTCTGGGTCTTCGCCGACCGTTTCGCCGGCTCTCATCTCGGTCTGTTCCTGACGATCATCACGGCCGGCATTGGAATTGCCGGTGGGATCTACTCGGTCCCGCTGTACGCCCTGATGCAGCATCGGAGCCCCGTCGACCAGCGCGGCCGGGTCATATCGGCAAACAACATCATGAACGCCCTCTTCATGGTGGCGGGCGCCCTGGGAGCGATCGCGGTTTCCGCGATCGACCCGCGCCCGATTGCACTTTTGTGCGTCCTGGGCGCCGCGAACTTCTTCGTCTCGCTTTATATGGTCTGGCTGGTCCCAGAATCCGTGCTCCAAACCGTGGTCAGGTTTGTGCTCCGCGTGTTCTTCCGGGTCAGGGTCCGCGGCCTTGAGAACCTTCCCGGCTCGGGACCGAGGCTCGTCATCGCAAACCACACCTCCTGGCTCGACGCGGCTCTTCTCTCGGCTTTCCTGCCAGAGCCGCCGGTCTTTGCCGTCGATACCAGGATTTCCAAGCTCTGGTGGGTGAGTCCCTTCCTCAAATGGACGACCGCCTACCCCATCGACCCTGCCCACCCCATGAGCCTCAAGAGCCTCTGCTCTGCGGTCGCCGAGGGTCGGTTGGCCGCCATATTTCCCGAAGGGAGGCTCAGCACAACAGGTGGCCTGATGAAGGTGTACGACGGGGCGGGCTTCATCGCCGCCAAGACCGGGGCGAAGATCGTCACCGTCCACATCGATGGGGCCCACCTCTCCGTCTTCACCCGCCTCGGTGCCAAGTACAGGCGCCGCTGGTTCCCCAGGATCACGCTGACCGTGGGCGCACCCCAAGTCATGCCTGAGGCCGCCGACCGGCGCGAACGGACCCCCTTCATTTACAAGCTGCTCAGCGAGAGTGCCTATTCCGCGTCTGTGCCGGAACATTCCCTCTATCGGGAACTGGTCGCCGCCTCACGGCGTCACGGTCGTGGCAGAACCATGTGGATCGGGCACGACGGCCACAAGCTGAGCTACGCCCGGATTCTGGGCAGTTCGGCTTACCTCGGCACCCGTTTCGCCGGCCTGACCAGGCCCGGGGAAGTCGTCGGGATCATGATGCCGACGAGCGTCGGCGGGGCGCTCTCCTTCTGGGGACTGCAGTTCGCGCACAGGATACCGGCGTGGCTCAACTTCTCGATGGGAAGCGCGGCCTTCTCGTCAACGATCGGCACGACAAAGATCCGCTCAGTGGTAACCTCAAGGGCCTTCGTGGCGCAGGCGAGGTTGGAGGAGAAACTAAGCGCGCTTTCGGCCGCCGGCGTCGGCGTCATTTACCTTGAGGATCTCAAACCGTCATGGGGCTGGCTGCTTCGCGCGGCGTGGCTCCGCTTCCGGGCCGCTGCCGTCCACAAGGCACACGAGGCTCTCTGGGAAGCGCACGGCCGGGACCAGCGCTGTGCCATTTTCTTCACGTCCGGGACCTCCGGCCTACCCAAGGCGGTCGTCCTCTCCCACCAGAACCTCCTCTCCAATGTGGCCCAGCTCCGCGCCCGGATAGACTTCTCGCACAACGACTGCGTTTTCAATGCACTCCCCCTCTTCCACGCCTTTGGCTTCACCGGAGGCCTTCTGACGCCCCTCTTTTCCGGCGTCCGGACGTTCCTGTACCCGACACCGCTTCACTACGGGATCATTCCCGAGTTCATCTACAGCGCCAACGCCACGATCTTCTTCGCGACGAACTCCTTCCTGAACGGCTACGCCCGAAAGGCGAATGGCTACGATTTCTATTCGTTGCGTTACGTTTTCGCGGGTGCCGAAAAACTCCAGCCGGCCACCCAGAAGCTCTGGAGCGAGCGCTTCGGCATCCGTATTTTTGAGGGGTACGGCACAACCGAGGCTTCGCCGGCGGTCGCAATCAACACGCCTCTCGCGTTCAAGCCTGGAACAGTCGGGTGCTTCCTGCCCGGCATCGAGCACCGTTTGGAGCCCTTGCCGGGTACCCAAGGGGGGCGGTTGTTCTTTCGCGGGCCGAACCGGATGATGGGCTACTATCTTCCGGAGAACCCGGCCGCACTAGTCGACACAGGGGACTGGTATGACACAGGCGATGTCGTCTCTGTCGATGAGCAGGGGTTTGTCACCATCCTCGGCCGTGCAAAGCGGTTCGCAAAGATCGCCGGCGAGATGATCTCCCTATCCGCCGTTGAGGAGGCAATTTCGACCTCAGTGACTGGCATGGCCGCCGTGATAAGCCGCTCGCACGCCACCAAGGGCGAGGAGCTGGTGGTTATGACCTCGGACGCCAAGTTCACCGCAGAAATCGCCCGGAACGCGGTCCGATCCAAGGGCCTGTCCGACCTCAGCATTCCCAGGCACATCAAATTTTGCTCGCCCTTCCCGCTCCTCGGGTCCGGAAAGCCGGACCTCGCGGCGCTTCAACAACTCGCGGTGGATGTCGATTCGGCATCCGCCTGACGCAATCCAATCAACCCTCCGATCCCCATGTTCTACGCCCTCCTCGCAGTCACCTTCGCCGTGGCCATCACGGTATCTCTGCTCACGGCCTCGATCTTTTCAAAGCCCGCGGACGCAATCCTCAAGCGCGTCATCCAGGACGACATCTACCGCTCCTGGGTCACCTACCTAAAGTTTGCCCTCCTCGTCGTAGGCATCTCGGCAGGAGTCCGGGTCAACGAACTCGAGCGCTTCATCACCGCCCCCCAGTTCAGGCACGACCTCTCGGCCCCGCTTGACCTCACCACGCCCCGCTGGGTCCTCGAGATCTATCGGACTATCATCGGTTCCCTCCAGGGCCTTGCCTGGGTTCTGTTGATATTCTTTGTCATTGCCCTCATCGCGTTTGTCCTGGTCCGGCTCTCGGAGAGTTGGAAGAAGACCCGCGTCGCCTGACCGGCCCCCATCAAAGAATCAGATCCTCCTATGAAAACCTCCCTCTGCATAGCTATAGCTGTCGGGCTGACGGTCGCCGTGACGGGCTGCCTCAACCTCCCAAGGAAAGCCGAGAAATCGAGCAGCGTCGTGGCGTTCCTCTATCCGAACCAGGCCAACTATCTGCCCCCAACATCGATTCCGGTGCTTCATGTCCCGCTTCATGTCGGGGTCGCGTTTGTGCCAAGCGAAGCGCTCCAGGGCCGCGGCTACTACGGAACCGGGGGCGAGCTATCGGAGATGAAGAAGGCCGAGTTGCTTGAGCGGGTCGCCGCGCAGTTCCGCACCCGGAACTTCATCGCGGACATTCAGACCGTCCCCTCCGCGTACCTGCGCCCGGGCGGTGGTTTCGAGAATCTGGACCAAGTGAGGGGCCTCCTCGGCGTCGATGTGATTGTCCTTGTGGCCTACGACCAGATTCAGTTCACGGACCAAAACTATCTCTCCCTGAGCTACTGGACGATCGTCGGTGCGTACGTCTTCCGGGGCGAACGGAACGACACCCAGACCCTCATGGAGGCCGCGGTCTACGACATCCCGAGCCGTCACCTGCTCTTCCGGGCGCCTGGAACCAGCGAGGTGCGGGGCGGATCCACCCCAATCGACCTTAGCAAGATGCTTCGCGACAATAGCGCCGATGGGTTCGCCAAGGCCACCGACGATCTCGTCGGCAACTTGAAGACACAACTCGACCAGTTCAAGGTGCGCCTCAAGGAGAATCCCGGAGAGGTCCAGATCCAACGGGCCCCTGGCTACACCGGGGCCGGAGAGATCGGCGCCCCCTTTGCATTCGGCCTGGCGCTCCTCGCGGCGGGTGCGAGTCTCATCCGGAAGCGCGCCCGGTCTTGACTGCGGACCTCCACGTGGAACCGCGGCCGGCAAGGCCGTGGGTGACGTTCGCCGTCGCTCTCGCTGCCTTGGCGATCCGCGTCGCCCCAAACACTTCACATTTCCTGATCCTGAAGCCGCAGCAGGTCTTCTCAGGCCAGCTGTGGCGGCTTTGGACGGGGCACCTGGTGCATTTCGGGTCCAGCCACCTTTTCTGGAATCTCGCAGTCTTCGTCGTCACGGGAGCCTGGGCCGAAACCCTGGCTCCCCGGCGGACCCGGTTCTTCCTTCTCCTTGCGCCTCCCTTCATCAGTATCGTCCTGCTGGTCTTTGCGCCCGGTCTCCTGATGTACGGTGGCCTGTCGGGCATCGCCGTCGGCACCTTCGTTCTCCTCGCCTGGTTGCGACTGGGCTCGGAGAAATCCAGCCGCTGGTTTTGGCGGGCCGCCCTCGCGCTTCTGGCGGCGAAGATCGTGATCGAAAGCTTTCTTTCCGGGCCCATCTTCGCGCGGATTTCCGGTCAGGGAATCCATGATGTTCCCCTGGCCCACATCGCCGGGGCTGTGGCTGCAACTGTGGCTTTCGGACGACGACTGCGGATTTAGCCGACCTCGATCCTGCCGGGAAGCCTGCTCAAAAAATGTCGCCTTTTCTTTCGCAAAAAGCGGGACGACCGGTTGTCGGAGCGATCCGAGGAGCGCAGGAGGCCGGACCCCGGCATTTCGAGGCTCCCCTTCGAACTCCACACGGGCCTGTAGCTCAACCGGTTAGAGCAGGGGACTCATAATCCCTTGGTTTTCGGTTCAAGTCCGAACAGGCCCACCAATTTTCTGGGCACGAAGGTTTCCCAGAACTTCGTGGTAAAGTGCGACCGTTCTGGCAGCCCTTGATACCCACAAGATGGCGCAAATGGTGGGATTTCAGCCTAGCAGGGTGTTGAAAAACTACGATGAGCCGTCGTTGCGATCAGAATGCGCTCTCCGCAAGGCGGGTTGGGAGGGGGTATCCTCTTACTCTCGCTCGACCGCGTCGGACAACACGCTCTTGATGAAAGACTGATAGGGCATCCCCTTCCGATGGGCCCGGACCTTGAGTCGGGCAAGAATGCTGTTGGGCACCCGCAGCGATATGGCTGTGCTGGTGGGCTTAAGGTTGGGAAAGGCGGCGAACTTGGCCTTATGCCAAGAGACAGTTCCCTCAATCTCGGTTTCTTTCACGTAAAGCTTTTTCATAGTCGGCAGTCTCCTTCTTGCTGGCAGGGCGTGCTGAGATCACGCGCAGTTTTCGGCCGCGTGTGGTGAAAACAATGCGCAAGAGCCGCCCGCTCTCACTTTGCCCCAAGGCTGCCCAGCGAGGCTCAGGGTCCCCTGGACGGGTGGCATC
>Ga0302319_10006293_pt1 | contig 23613 bp, 14 predicted proteins | sample Bog_T0_2_FD_203319 | JGI IMG/M metagenome (GOLD analysis project Ga0302319, IMG submission 203319) | Peat permafrost microbial communities from Stordalen Mire near Abisko, Sweden - Bog_T0_2 | ecosystem: Environmental > Terrestrial > Soil > Wetlands > Peat | place: Sweden: Abisko, Stordalen Mire...
GCCTGATTTTGATACCAACGTCCGTACTGCACGAACTGTTCCAGAGGTACTGGAGTTGGTACGGGAGTTCCTGTTGCTGCCTGAAAGGCTTCAAGTGTCAGGGAACTGCTTGGGTCGGCTATCTGCGTTGCGGACCAATTTGAGCGCAAGAGCATGCCAACCGGCATATTTCGCTCCCAAAACGACATGGGCTCGCCAAAAACACGGACGTCCATGCCCCTCACCGCAGCTAAGTGAGCGGCCGCAGACAGCCCGTACGGTCCCGCACCGATAATAGCTACCTCACATTTCACCACGACTATTACCCTCGGATTCCCATTTTCTGAATCGTTTATAGTGCCATCTGTTTGATTGTGTCGCTGTTAGTGTTCAACAAGTTATTTGTTACACCAGAAGCTGGAATTAACTCGTACTCTAGCCTGCCCTCAACGATCGTAGCGTACGCGATCCGAGCTCTTTGATTCCCTTCCCCTTCTATATGCAGGAACCCGCCATCATCGACGAGCTGCAAATCTCTCCTCAGCCGCCACCACTCAGCCACCTCCCTTGGGAGTGCTATCCAGGTCTCTCCCCGCGTGCGCATACTCGTAAGGAAGCCGAGCAATTCGGCGTATACATCTCGTGCCTTTTTGTCGATGATGTAATCCGGATGAATGATCACTTGCATCAATCCGTTCCGTTCCCGGATTAACGAGATCTGCTTCTTCCATAGATCAATCGAATAGTCCGTCAGCATATGGAAGAGCGTGTAATCCTGGATCATCGTAACTGGAAGTTCCACCAACTTTCCGTTAAAGAAGGGGAAGACGGTGCAGCAACCGCCGCGCTGAGGATCGAGATGTGCCACGTTTGGAACGGACATATCATATGAGAAATCCAGCGCATCGTACCAATCAAGATTCCTATGCAGCATAGCCGATCGGAAACCCTGTGCTTCGAACTTCGTTCCGTAGCGGTTGATGCGCTTAGCTCGACGAAGGAACTCATCTTTGCGCTCCATGAGATGTCCATCATGATTCAGATCATGGACGTTTAACTCAAAGCCTCGCTTTCGAATAGAATCCAGCAGCGATTGCGGAACAGCGTATCGTTTTTCAGGGACCACTTGAAACGCGGACTTGATTCCGAATGAGTCATTCAGATCCATCAAATCAGGACAGAAATCCCTACCTGCAGATGTTTCGACGTCGTGAGTCACAACGGCGCAGCTTGGGGCTCCCTCCGGCCAAAACCAGATGAAGGGAATTCTCTCAACATAACGAGATTTCATCGAGAGAATTAGGAGCTGCTCGAAGATATTTTCAACCGCGAAGTCTACAGGCCATTTAGGAAAAGGTATCTTGTCCCAATCGCGAAAGTATAACCGCTGTAGATGCTTCCGAACCGCTACGGGCATCAATGGTCGAGCAAAATAGTAGAGACTTCGGATCAAGCTGTTTGCGTTGATCTCTCTTCTAAGTGGCTCTCGGTTTTTGCGATACCGCTCGTGGCGAAGATTATCGACGACTTGAACAGGATCGAAAGGAAGTTGCAAGGACGATCCGCTCATTCTGACGTGCTCACTCGCATTGTGAAGTGGACCCGTTACGATCCGTTCTGGCGCTCCAGAAGAGCATTGTCCGTAACAAACGGTGGTTGGCCCAAACCGGAAATACCCAGAATCGTCAGATAACGTACCGGTGACGGCGATGTCGACAAAGTTATCCAGACACTTGAAGTGTTCAAACAGAAGTCGGCCAGCACTAATAGGCGAACTCGATGAAGACTCGTGCTCTAGCACCGCGATCCTCTCTGCTCACGACGTACGCCACGATCTATGCAATCGCACATAGAGGCAGTCCGTGGTGGCGGCGGTCTAGAATCGGTATCTCTCTGGAGGGAAGTCGTACGGGCTTAGGCAAATACGATTCGCGGAGAAGTCCACCGATCGACGCTATACTTTATAACGGCTCTGATTGGCCATCCTGAATAGGCTTACTTCCCGCTCCAACTGTTTTGACCTGCCATCTGCGCCGAATCCCGTCTCAAAACCCCCAAGCCCATTTGCCACCGAGAATGCCGAGGAGTTAGAAGCAGTTATCTTGTAATGTTCAATTTTGTACAGCACCGTCCGATAGCTAACCTTGAGCATCCGCGCAGCAGCCTTTCGATTCCAACCTGTCTTCTCGAGTGCAAAAGCTATTGCGTTTCTTTCGGCTTCTGCCTTAACGCTCTGGACTAAGGACCGGAGCGATCTTGAGCCGGAAGCGCCCGTGCGGGACTGGTTGGTCGATGGAGCGGTCTGGTTCATACTCCGCGCAACAGAACGATCCCCCCTGATCTCGACCTCTGAAGCATTTCCGCTCTTTCCGAGCGCGAGTTCCTCGTCACCGACCATCAGGTATCGCTTCACGCACCGCTCCAGTTCCCGCAAGTTACCAGGCCAGTGATACGTTTGCCAGGCTTCGATGATAGCGGGCGAAAAGTCTCGTGGTGAGAGCCCATAGTGCTTGGCAAGCCGGTGCATGAAATGGTGCGACAGAAAGGACAGTTCGTCCTTTCTGTCGCGCAGAGATGGGACGTGGATCGTGTAGGCGTTCAAGTGATGATATAGATCTTCGCTAAATCTGCGCTCCGAGACTGCACGCTCCACATTTGTGGAACTCGCGGCTACCACTCGCACGTCCGCCTCAACAAATTCTGAGGTGCCCGGTCTGATGAATCGCTTGTTCTTGAGCACCTCTAACAGATTCGACTGGAGACTTGCTGGCATCTCCGTGATCTCATCCAGAAAAATCGTCCCTTTCGCGCAGAGTTCCAGTTTGCTGGTTTTGGCTCGCGCAGTTGCCGTCGAGCTGTTTCTTTCACAACCGAAGAGCTCCCTTTCCAAGAGGTCCCGAGGCAGTACCGCACAGTTGACCTTTGCGAATTCGAATCCCGATCGAACGGACAGACTGTGGACCAATCGGGCGGTGGTTTTCTTTCCGCTCCCGTCCTCGCCAAGAATCAATACCGGCACGTCCGCTTCGGCCAACAGAGCCACTTGGGCGCGAAGCCTTCGCATGATTGCGCTCACCCCGATGAAGAAGCTTTCGTTGCTGATCACTTCTATATCGTCACTCGTAATTTCGGTCTCGGTCGGTTCGCTAGCCTTGGAAATATTCCGCTGGATCACCAACTCGAGCTGCGGGTCTTCGATCGGCCTGGTGAGGTAGTCGCGAGCGCCCATGCGAATTGCCTCTTGCTTCCTGCCATTGTCGTCTGGGTGACCGAATAAGATAATAGGAAGCGCCGGGCGCAGCCGGCGTAGCCAACGCAAGCTGTGCAAGCCGTCGGCATTTCCATGTGGCAAATCGAGCAAGAGCAAGTCAAGCGTCGCCCCGGACTGAGCTCTGTCAATCGCCTCCCACGGGTCGGCAGCGATTTCAAGCTGCCAGCCGTTCGACTCCCCCATCGACCAAAGTTGACGAAGAATCGCTGAGTCACGGCTCACGACGAGTAGTCTCAAATCTTCGACTGCGTTTTTCATCTTTGATTACCCCCTGTGAACATGCACGAGAGCGAAAACAGGATCGGCGCTTCCACAAGGCCGCACATCAGAATCCGCATAGCTCGGACCACAGATTGCCGTCGACTGATTTGGGTACGAAGCATTCTGGTCAAAAGGTGATTTGTGCAGGCCCTCTAAGATCGAATTGAGTGGAGGTTATCGAGATATGGACAGAGAGTTGTCGACTTGATGCTTTTCGATGCTTTCGGTCTTTCGCGCGTGTATGTACTGCAACCAGTTTCTGTAAATACGCGTAGCAGAGCTTTGCCATGTGTTTTCAATCTGCGTCTTCTCGACTGCAGCCGCAACTCTGCCTAACAATTCTGCGCTCCGGCACGACATAGCCTTTTCGCGCAGAATCGCCAGGGCATTATCGGTGGTTCGATCGAAATACCCATATGGTGGCAATGGGTAGTTGTTGGTCTCGCCGCTAAGATACCGTCCAACATCTCGACGATATTCGCGCATCAGCGTGTCGGTTTCATATTCTGGATGGCCCTGAAAGAAGACAAACAGGCTTTCTTCCTCCTTTATGAATGTGTCCACACCATCGTCTGCAATGCAAGAGAGGATGCTGTAACCGTGTTCGGTCAGATCGTGTTGCGCGACACCGTTCCAGCGAGAGTGGGGAACATGACGCCCAGGAGATAGGCATTGGGTCAATGGATGATCGGAAACTGGTGCACATTCGAAAACGCCGAAGCTCTTTTGGTCGCTCTTGCGACGGACTATACCGTCCATGTACAGAACCGCAGCGTGCGCTGCGAGGCAGGACCAGACGGCTGAGTAGGTGTTCTGACGCGCCCATTCCAAAAGCTGCGTGAAACTCTCCCAGTAAGGTTCGTCGCGCAGATTGGGAATCTTCGGCTCTCTACCTGTCACAATGAGGCCGTCGAGGTGCGTGTCCAAGAGTGATTCAATGCTCGCGTAGTGGCTGGAAAAATGCTCGCCGCCTGATTCACTGAGCGACAACCCAGGCAATGTATAGAACGAAATCTGGATAGGAACACTTTCGGACGCTGCATTGAGGAGAGAGACAAACTGGCGCTCGGTAGCTTTGAAGGCCGCGCCCGCCATGTTATTGACCAGGCCAATCGTTATGCATCGACTCGCCCGTTCCATATGCTCGCACTGCACATTGCGGCGAACCGATCCCGAACTGCCGAACTGCCGATCGACGCTGAAGCGAGTTGAGTCAGTATTAACGACCATTTGCTCCACCATTTTGTAGCGAAGACCCCGCCGACGGGCGACGTTTCTCGAGTCAGCACGACTCCGCGGAGGGAAAAAGCTCGCCTGGCATTTGCGGTAAAGACGAGGCGATGCTATGCCCTCTTTGACAGGCCCTCGTGATCAGAGGTCCTCATCATGAGTCTCTCCGATACCGCTCCTCCATCGTTTTTCCTCTACTATTCGATCGGGGTGAGACTTGGGTTCTTGCTTGGCTACAATGTTTATCCTGATTGCGCCCAGCAACAAAGACCATTGCAAGAACCCGAAGAGTAAGAATTGTGCTTCGATATTGAGTTGCGGATGAAATGATTCCTGTCTGTCATTCCAGACAGTTCCGACCGACGCCGGCGTCTCACGCCTGACGCTCAGCCTATAGCTTCGCCCTCTGAGCTACAATTCGTAGCGACCTTTCGCTCGCGAGCCTTACCTGCAAGCACATGCTGCTCAACAGGGGAACGGACTGCTGGCCCGGGCAGTAGTGTCAGCCAGCGTTACGCCACCGCTTAGGAAGGCAATCTGAATGACTGCACAAGCCGGCTCCAAAAACTGGACCCAGTTTGCAGTTTGACAGTGAGCCACTAAAGGGCGTTGCCTCCGCTAGGTTGTGCATACTTTAGATACAACTTGGCTGCCATATGTATAGCATTTTTATTCAATAACTTACGCTCGCTAAGCTTGTGCATGCTGCAAACAATTGCACAATTCATCCGTGGAATGTTTCTATTGTGTTTCCAATTCAGATGGGCACGGGGAATGAAGAAGAACCAGCTAGGCAGACAGCGGATCAGTTTCAACGGTTGTCAAACAAGTACGCGGAGTAAAACACTAAACAGCTGCCGAAGCTATCTATGGAAGGATCGTTGCAGGGCTGATCGCGGCAGGGAGCATCGCGGACGTCCAGGACGACGGAACGGGAAAGCTTGAGGTAATACTGTACCGACCAAAAACATTCGGACTTGGCGCCTTTAAGAAGCCACCAAGTCCGGATGAGTCGAAGAAAGGCGAAAGGTCGGATTAAACCGCTAAGCGTCTTCCAGTTTGATTTCGAGCGCTGAACTTCATTGCTCCGAAGCAAGAGGCTCCGGCTAGCAGGAGGTAGAGCAATGCTGAACCGCCCTCAGGAACATGATAAGAAGGGCCGCCGGGTGCCCAAAATTCCTGGGCGCTACTGGATGCATAGGGTGAAGGTGTCAGGATCCAAAGGTTGAGCTTGTTCAGGAACGATTGGGCAGCGCTGCTACTGCCATAGAGACCCTGAACCCACGAAACAATGGCGACTGCATTCGCGCTTATTCCCTTAATGCCTCCCGGGGTGGTAATGGCCCAGATAGCTTCGGAAAGGTCTGTTCCCGTAACATTCGTTCCGTTACCAAAACTCTTTGCTGTGCCGTTGTTCAAAGTGAATATCTCGGCCACCAATGTAGCGACTTCTGCGTATCCCACCAGACCGATGGTTGCGCCAAATGCCGTCTGCCCAATGTTACCGCTATTCAGTGATGAAGTATTGAGGGCGGTGGCATTCCAAGTTTGACCAATGTTGACATTGTGATTAAAGTCGTCGCAGATGGTCGGGGTATTGGCAGTGCCATCGACCGTCGAATAATAGATTCCCGTGTAAACCTGTTCGCCAGGCCCACCTGTGTTATTGCTCAAGTCTCCAGCCGAGTACTGACCATTCACGCTGGTGAGAGTGATCGAGTTTTGTCCAAGTGCAGGCAGCGCCAAGCAGAGAGCCGCGCTCCCAATAATTGCTGCCAATTCTCTTGCCCTGATCTTCACTGATTCCTCCTCAATTCACCCTCGATGTCCATGGAACTGCTTGGAAAATTCCCCGCCAGGTTCATCCCATCCTACCGCGATAAGAAGTCCTGTCAAGACTGATAATTTCTGCAACATGTTGCAAACACTTGACCTATTACCTCGGGGTATTACTTCCACACTTCGTTCCCCTGGTTGCTTTTCTTCTTCCGCGATTGTTGATTCTCAGTCAGAATTCAAACGCTGTCAAGAATGAGAGTTTTTGCGACTTGGTGCAAAACTTTGCAGCAAGCTACACAGACTCCGCACTTGGAGATTCCACGATAGCTTTTCGTGGACAAACGTACATGGAGACGATGAACGCGCAGGAACATTCGTTTTATTCAGAATTCCGAGTCGGTTGCCCACCATCCCGTCTGTGGCATTTCAAATTGTTTGCCTACTATGATATATAGCAATGGGCGGTGTGCACGCAGCCGCTTGGTTTGATGTTGCGCCCGGAGGATGCCAGGTGATTTCCTTCCACAACCGAAAGGTGATCGTGTCCTTGAGCTTGATCGCTTTTCTTCTTTCGGCATGCTCACTTGATCCCAACGTACGCAAGCAAAAATACTTTGAGAGCGGAAAGCGGTACTTGGATAAAGGGCAGTATCAGGAGGCGGCAATCGAGTTCACCAATGCTGTCAACATCGATCCCAGCTACGCCGAGGCCCACTTCCAACTTGCCGAATGTTACCTGCACCAGCAGCAGCGTGACCGCGCCTATCAGGAACTCACGCGCACCATCGAACTGCGCCCCGACGATTACCACGTCCGAATCGAGTTGACGAACCTGCTGATCCAGGTTCGCAACTTTCAAGAGGCTCAGGAACAAACGGATGGGCTGCTGAAAAAGCGTCCCGACGATCCCGGCGTCCACGCTTTGGCTTCCAGTCTTCTTGCTGCACAAGACAGAATCCCCGACGCCATCGCGGAAATGCAGCGAACAATTGCCCTGGCTCCAGAGCGCTGGGAACCCTATCTGAGCGTTGCTCTGCTAGAGATCAAGAGCGGCGACTTCTCTGCTGCAGAGGCAAGTTTAAAAAAGGTCATCGAATTGAATCCGAAGGCTGCGCAGCCGCGGCTTGCTCTCGGGAATTACTATCAATCGCAAAAGCGTTTCAATGAAGCGGAGAAGCAGTTTCGCGATGGGCTGGCACTTGATCCAAACACGATTGATGCGCGTAAAGATCTGGCCGGCCTATACCTGGCCGAAGGAAGGAATGCCGACGCGGAGGAGGTTCTGCAACGAGCCAAGCACGATCTTCCCCACAACCCGGATAGCTTTCTTGCACTCAGCGACTTCTATTTCAGAGTCGGCGACTTGGACAAATCAATTGCCGAATATCACGCACTTTACCTGGAACGCCCCAAGGACCTCCAAGTAAAAGAGAAATATATTCAACTTCTCATTCAGACCAAGCGATACGATGAAGCACGCAGCCTCAACGATGACGTAATAAGGGCCAACCCCAAAGATGAGGACGCCCTGGTCTACCGGAGCCAGATGCAAATCAGCGACGGAAACGTAAACGACGCCGTGCAGACGTTGCAGGCGGTGGTAAGAGATTCCCCCAATAACATCCAGGCCCACTACGCTTTGGGTATCGGTTTGCAAAGGCAAGGAAACTTGGAACGCGCCGAGAAAGAATGGCGAGAGGCGTTGCGCCTGAATCCTGATTTTCTTGATGCACAACGCTCTATTGCAGATGCGGCGATGCTTCAGGGCGACATGAATATGCTCGAAGACGCGGCGAACCAAATGATCAGGCTGCAACCCGGATCTCCCGATGGTTACTCTCTGCGCGCTCTTGCCAATATAAACCGCAAACACTATGTTGAAGCGGAGCAAGATGTTCACAGGGCGATCGCTGCTTCTCCGCAAAGCGCCTTCGGCTACGTGCAAATGGGAAACCTGAGGTTCGCTCAGAAGCAGTACAGCGACGCCGCCAAGGCTTTCCAGGACGCACTGGATAGGAATGCTAGTTCGACTGACGCTCTGCGTGGCCTCGTCAATGCATCCATCGCGCAGAAACAAATCGATAAGGCATTCGCCATCGTTAATGTGCAAATCAGCAGAGTGCCAACGAATAGCAGTTTCTACAATTTGCTCGGAGCCATGCTATTTCATAGCAAGGGGGACCTTAACGGAGCCGAGGCTGCACTGAGGAAATCCTCTGAGCTTAACCATCAGAATTACGATGCGTTGATCCAACTTTGCCAAGTGCAAGCAGCAAGGGGAGAGATCGAACAGGCCACAGCCACGGGTGAGCAATCGCTTATGGACAATCCTCATCAGCCGAACCTATTGGTCCTGTTGGGGGCATTGTATGAGTTAAAGTCAGATTGGAAGAAAGCGGAAGACTCCTATCAGAAAGCGTTGGCCCTCAACTCACGAAATCCTGTTGCCTCCAATGATCTTGCGCGCGTGATGTTGCAAAGAGGCGAAAACTTCGACGTGGCGTTATCACTTGCGCAGGCGGCGCGCAGAGAGCAGCCAGACTCTCCCGTTTTTGTTGACACGGTCGGATGGATCTACTACCAGAAAGGTGTGTATCCATTGGCCATCAGCAACCTTCAGGAAGCGCTCAAGCTGCAGGGGAAAAATGCGCTGGCAGACAATCCCGATATTCACTATCACTTGGGATTGGCGTTCGAGAAGACGTCGCAACCTGCATTAGCCCGGCAACAATTCGAACAAGTCCTCAAGCTCAACCCCAACTACCGGAATGCAGAGGAAATCAAGAAGGAGCTGACACGCTTGAAATCGTAGGAATTAGCGTCAACACAGTCGTTCTTGCGGCAAATGCAATCGCCAACTAGCACCTTACAATATTGGACGCATCAATCCCCTTCGTCGCATTGCGTGTGTCAACTACTAACTTGGCCTTTTTCACGATCCCGGGGAAGTCATACAGTGAGTGGTCGGTCACAATGACCACGCAGTCGAATTCTGGGATTGCATCCAGGGACGTGCTGGTCATATTGAGCGCGTACTTGCGTCCGCGACCGACGGAGGGAAAGAAAGGGTCGTTGTATTCGACATGTGCACCGCGCTTCTGTAGCAGTTCGATGATGGTGAGTGATGGTGATTCGCGTAAGTCGTCGATGTCGCGTTTGTAAGCCATCCCAAGCACCAGGACCCGTGCTCCATTCAGGGCTTTACCCTGCTGGCTCAATGCTTCAATAGTGTTCTCAACTACAAAATAGGGCATCCCGAGGTTAACTTGTCCGGCGAGCTCGATGAATCGTGTGTGGAAGTCAAATTCCTTGGCCTTCCAGGAGAGATAAAAAGGATCGATTGGAATGCAGTGTCCACCGAGCCCAGGCCCCGGATAGAAAGCCTGAAAGCCGAAGGGCTTCGTCTTCGCGGCGTCGATCACTTCAAATATGTCAATGTCCATGCGCATGCAGAGTTGCTTCAATTCGTTCACCAGGGCAATGTTGACGCAACGGTAGATGTTTTCTAGCAATTTCGTCATCTCCGCAACTGCGGGCGATGAAACGGGGACTATGCGATTAAAGATGGATGCGTACACAGCAGACGCCAATTCCATCGCTGCCGGCCCGCATCCGCCCACCACCTTGGGAATATCCCGCCTTGCTACCGAATCGTTTCCTGGGTCTTCCCGTTCGGGAGAGAACGCAACATAGAAGCCTTGGCTCACAGCGTCTCTGGCCACTTGTAGGCCGGCAGGATTTCCTTTCTCCAGGAGTGGAACAACGATTTCCTCCGTCGTGCCCGGATATGTTGTGCTTTCCAAGACGATAAGCTGCCCTTCCCGCAGGTGAGGCGCAATACTGCTGACGGTCCCAGTGACATAACTCAGGTCAGGCTCGTGATACTCATTCAACGGAGTCGGTACGCAGATAATGACTATGTCCATTTCGGCAATACGCGCGTAGTCCGCCGTCGCTGAGAACCGGCTCTTCCGAGCTGCTTCGATCTCTTCAGCGGGAATGCGCACGATGTACGATCCGCCCCGGTTGAGCGTATCGACCTTACGGTGATCGACGTCGAAACCGGTAATTACAAAGCGCTGTTCGCTAAAGAGAAGAGCGAGCGGCAGGCCCACATAACCCATCCCGACAATTCCGATGCGGGCCTCGCGACTCTCGATCCGATGCTTGATCTCAGATGTTTTATCCAGATAGGTCACTGTCACAGGTCACTCCTTGAGGAAGTCTTAGTGAATTGGTTAACTATATGTTGGCGCCCAGCCGTGCCCAGGTTGCGCTTGTGGATTCTCACGCGCGACACATTTCCGAAGATACCGATCGCGATTAAAACATCTTGCCGAAGATTCGGCACTCGTGCTCCATAAAGCTCGGGAGCCCCATCAAAGCGGGAATTCTGCTTCCCAAGGACTCGGAACGCTGGATCGCATCCAGGCCAAGAGCTCAGATTCCACATGTCAATTATCCCTCATCGAGGCTTGCAGCTTCTCTAATTCGCTTCTCTGCAATGTCCTTAGAAGCGCTTTTGCTTTTTGCACTGAGCGGTAAGCCACTCCAAATCACCTTTTCATAGGCTTCCAGGAGGACCTTGCTAGAGATCCCCCAATGAAGGGATATCCGAACACGTTCCGCTGCCACCTGGCCCAGTCTCTCTCGCAGCCGTTCAAAGGGACGACCCAGCTCTCTTCGGCGATGCAATACTTGAAATCATCGAATCCGTTCTTAATCCAAATCCAAAGTAAAAGCGCGAAGCTCCACAGCATGGCCCAACTATACTCAAGCAGGCAGCCAAGTACGCCGCGACCCTGCCAGGATTGCAGATACCGGAAGACTTTAACGCCGTCGATACGTTCAAAGTACTTTGTGTCCTGCGTTTTGCCCATGGGGCAAATGACTGAACAGTCACAGCCGAGCCGAGCTAAAACTTCAACCTCCTGTCGCACTCGCCGATCTTTTCGGGAACGAAAGATTCTCGATAATGAATACAATTCGCGATCGGCTGCTCATAATTCTTCGACGCTAGTTGGCATCTGCTGCATTTGTTTCGTTTGTCACGAGCACTCTATTGTTGCGCTGTAGAGACCGGAGGCTGTCTGCTACCGCTGCTCAGGCGCCATGGCCACTTCCTTCCATCGCCCCGACTCATCGCAGCACCTTCGCGCCGACAGACAGTCCGCAATACGATCTCGGTTGTTCTCGACGTTTATCCACACCAAATACGAGCTATGAGATTCTCCTTGTAAAACTCACCATGACCGGCGAAATGCACCACACCAACCGTGGGCCTTACGATTGAACTCGTACATCCTTCTTACAGTTGAGTCGCATTCGCAATCCCACCTGCAGTGAGGCACTGTGTCGTTTTCGCACCTTCGAAGAATCGCTTCAATCTGAGAAACGGTTTCTCCAGAACGTTCCATGACAGGACTGCCAAAACATAGGTCGCGACGCCAGCAATCGAAAACGACAGGAACGCGTGCTTCTCTAAGTGCAACACTTTTACAACATCAAGAGGAATTTTCTCGAGTATATATATTCCATAGCTTATTGTTCCGGTGTAAGCCAGAAATCGACTCGTCAAGAGGACACGAAGCCATTCTTGTTTCGAAAAGAGTGCCAGGTAGACGAATGATACAGAGGCCAGCACGACAAAAGAGAAAACGATCCACCTTGCGTGAATGGTATCAAACAAAAGACTCAGCGATGCCGCGACGAACAATGTCATCCACGCTCCCTTGACGAAACGTGAAGGCGCGAAATTGCTCGATCGGACGATCATCGCGAGGAATGCTCCAGCCATCAAGCCATCGAGGCGGCAGAATGTGTTCGAATAGATATTAACCCCATGCAGTGATAAATAAAAACGTAGCGCCGGTGAAACGAGGATCACTCCAAGAGCTATCTTGCGTAGCTGAGCCTCGCTGCAGAGTCGGACCACGAGCGGCCATACAAAATAGAATTGTTCCTCAACGGCGAGCGACCAAGTTACACCCAATAGTCCGGTTGCAGATGTTGGGATCGGAACCAGAAAGTTCTGCAGGGATAACAGGTAGGCCCACCAAGGTGAGGATCGCGACCCGAACACGATCGGGAACTCAGATGGGCGCAGCAACGGAACAATTACAAGCATGAACAAAAGCGCTGAATAATACAGGGGCCAGATCCGAAGACAGCGCCGGGAATAGAAACTCTTGAAGTAACTTTCCGATTGCTTTGTGTCGACCAGAATTCCAGTGATGAGAAACCCTGACAGAACGAAGAAAATATCCACACCCATCCATCCGTTGTCAGCGATGACTCCCAGGTGGAGGGATGGGTAAATGTCGGTATTGTGTACAAAGACGAGCAGCACGGCCAAGCCGCGAACCGAGTCTAGTTGGCGGACTCTTGTCATACGCGTGGAAGTCTCCTCGTTCCAGCAGACTTACCTCTGACGATTTGAGAACAGGGTGCAGATTGCTGGAGATTTGGTTGTCCGATTAAACGGTTTAGTGGGCTTTAGCCGTGGAAAGCGGGCGCTTATGCGCAGGAATCAGCGAAATCAGGTCTTGATCAAAAACAGATTTCTTGCGATCGGCGAGCTCGATGAAGCTTTGATAGGCAAAGTCAAGGTCCGAGCTTTCAAGAACTACGCCAAGTTCCTGCAATCGGTGAAGCAGAGCGCGCCTGCCGGAATGCTTGCCCAGCACAATCTGATTACGGGGTACACCGAAAGTTGCGGGCGTCATAATCTCGTAAGTGCGTGGGTTCGTCAAGACGCCGTGCTGATGAATGCCCGCTTCATGCGCAAACGCGTTGCTCCCCACAACTGCTTTATTGGGCTGCGGCCTGAAACCAATGATCTCGGAAAGCAATTGACTGGTTGGATAAAGGCGCTCGAGCACGATGGAATGGGTGCAGTGGAACTTATCGTCTCGAACATGCATAACGGCGACGATCTCCTCCAGGGCTGCATTGCCTGCCCTCTCGCCGATCCCGTTGATAGTGCACTCCACCTGCTGAGCACCGGCAGAGACGGCGGCAAGCGTGTTAGCTACCGCCAGGCCGAGATCATTGTGGCAGTGACATGACAGAATAACGCCGGCCAATTGCGGAACACGTGAACGCAGCATTTCAAACATGGCGCCGTACTCTATCGGGACGGAATAACCGACAGTGTCTGGGAGATTAATTATCGTCGCTCCGGCATCAACGGCTGCTGCAACAATCTGGCAGAGGAAGTCAGGGTCGGCTCGTGTCGCATCTTCCGGACAGAACTCCACTTCGTCGACATACTGGCAAGCTAATCGTACAGAAGAAGCGGCACGTTGAATTGCTTCAACTCGTGAGATCCTAAGTTTGCAGTCGAGATGGAGGTCAGAGCTCGCCAGAACAATGTGGATTCGGGAGCGGCGAGCGCCTTCCAGAGCACGAGCTGCTTCCTCTACATCCTCCCTGCAAGCGCGCGCCATCGAGGCTATTGTGGGACCGCGAACCTCCCGGCTGATGGCCTTGATAGCGCTAGAATCACCTTCGGATGCCATTGCGAAGCCAGCTTCAAGTACGCCTACCCCCAGCGCCTCGAGAGCGTGCGCCATCTGGATCTTTTCCTGGACGTTCATAGTACAACCTGGCGATTGTTCGCCGTCCCGCAAGGTTGTGTCAAAAAAGATGATGGGATGCAAAGTCATAGTTGGACCATTTTTCATGTAATTTTTTTCGGAGCCGAGGACTTTATTGTGAAAGATACTTAGGTCCTTTGCGACTTTCAAGCCTCTCAAGCCCAGGACTCTTCTCCTCGACAAACTGACGACTCACATTGCCACTCAGACTCAGCGAGCGTGGGCAGCCGATCGACAAAGATTTCATCGTCGGCCACCATGGCTTGGAGTAGGTTATGGAAGTGGGCCAGCAAACGCACAATCGTAGCTTTTCCAAAAAGCGATGCCGCGTATTCCAATCCCCCAACGATTGTCTCGTCTTTCTCCCACAAGCTCAGCGTCAGATCGAATTTGGCCACTCGGTGTCGCATAGGCAGAAAATGCGCCTCCAGCCCAGGAAACTCAAGGGATGGCTCTGCTTCGTTCTGCCAGGTAAACAAGGTCTGGAAGAGTTGGGTTTGAGCGAGACTGCCCTTCGGCTGAACAATTTCGAGAACTTGTTCAAAAGGGATATCCTGCCGTTGCTCTGCGGCATGGACCTGCGCCATAACCCGCTTGAGTAATTGGCCTACGGTGGGTGAGGCGCTCAAGTCCACCCGAACCGCGAGCAAGTTTTCGAACAACCCTACCAGGTTCTTGATCTCGGATCGTCCTCGGCTGGCAGCCGGCATGCCGATGACCACATCCTGTTGGGAAGATAGCCGGCCCAGGAACGCTGCCCAAGCTGCAAGCATGGTCACCGGAATGTGCACGTTGTGACGTGCACTCAGTGCCTTCAACTTGGATGATAAGGGTTCATCAAGCTCCAGTTGTACAAAGTCGCCCCGGTGATCTCGTGGATATGAACGATGATGCTCGGTCGGCAGCTGGGTCAGTGCAAGAGCTCCAGCAAGCGCGACCTTCCAGTAGGCGGCCTGCCCTTGCATAATCTCGCATTCCATCCAATATCGCTGCACGACAGAGTATTCGGCGTACTGCAAATCCGGTTCCGGAGGCAGGTCGTCCTCAGAGCGCTGAAACGCCCCGTAAAGCATTCCTAATTCCTTGGCCAGCACACCCTTGGACCATCCGTCGGAGATGAGGTTGTGCATGGTGATCAGGAGTAGGTGATCGCATTCAGAAAGCCGAATAAGGCGGCCTCGGATCAGCGGACCAGATTCTGAATCAACGGGAGCATTGGCTTCAAACTCGACAAGACGATCAAGCTCTTTGTCAGTGTTGACTTGCAGACGCAAATCGTTATCGATCAAGTGGAATGTGCAATCTTCAAGAGGATCGACCTGCTGAACCGGTTCTCCATCGAAGGAAGGGAACGTGGTCCGCAGAATCTCATGCCTGGCTACAATCCGGTCCAACGCCTGGAAGAGTGCCGTTCGGTTCAGATCGCCTTTAAGACGCAGACCGAACGGAATATGAAAGGCTTCGCCCGTTCCTTCAATCTGCATCAAATGCCACAACCGGTGCTGCGCAAATGATAGAGGAAACCGATCGCGATGAATTGCGTCGGGGTGTGTGAACTCCCCGTCCAACACGTATCCATCCGGGATGGACATTTTACTCAATTACCTTTCCGGTTTGAAGATCGTACCAAGTGCCACCGTTGTCCTTTGATGCGATTCTATGACCGTGGGGCCCAGTCGCCGTGATGACCTTTGGTGCAATCGGCAGTCGCTGTTCGGCGCGTGCGGCAGGCAGCGCAGCCCGCGTCCTGCTCTCGAGTGTACTAGCCAGATCTGCCAAACCAGGATGCCCAAACAACGTGCGAATTCCCACTTCCAGGCGCAACTCCTGCCGTGCTCGAGCAACCATTTTAACGGCCAGCAAAGAGTGCCCGCCAAGATGGAAGAAGTTGTCATTGCGTCCAACGCGGTCGAGGTTCAACACTTCGGCCCAGACGGCTGCCAGCTTCTTTTCGACCTCTCCCCTCGGAGCCTCGTAGTTGGGTGCGACATACGCATCTAGCTCGGGCTTGGGGAGCGCCTTGCGGTCGAGCTTGGCGTTCGGTGTTTGCGGAAGCGATTCGAGCTTCACAAATGCTGCCGGAATCATGTATTCCGGCAGCCTTGCGAATAGATGAGAGCGCAACTCGTGAGGGTCGATCGGCCCCACTTCATTTGCAGCGCAGTAGTACGCGACAAGGCTCTTCTTGCCAGGCTTGTCCTCGCGGGCTATGACAACAGCATCTCGTACTCCCGGATATTCTCTTAGTTTCACTTCTATCTCTTCCAGTTCGATACGGAAGCCTCGAAGCTTTACCTGGTTATCGATTCGGCCGAGGAATTCGATCGAGCCATCCGAGATGCGCCGCACGAGATCGCCCGTCTTGTACAACCTCGCACCGATTCGTGAACTGAACGGGTCGCTTATAAAGCGCTCGTTGGTCAAATCGGTACGGCCTCGATAGCCCAAAGACACTCCATCTCCTCCAATATAGAGTTCCCCAGCAACTCCAACCGGGAGCGGCTGTCCGTAGCCATCCAGAATGTAAAAAGTCGTGTTGGCGATAGGTTTGCCGATCAGAACCTCTTTATTCCCTCCTACGCGTGTTGCAGAAGACCAGATCGTTGTTTCAGTTGGGCCGTACATATTCCAAAGCGATAGGCACCGTGGCAACAACTCGCCGGCAAGCTCAGAATCCCAAGATTCTCCCCCACAGAGTATCTTCAACCCTGGACGCCCCTGCCATCCGGAATCGAGCAGCATCCGCCATGTGGCTGGAGTTGCCTGCATAATTGTTGCCCTGCTGTCCTTTATCAATGCCGAAAGCCGCCTCCCATCTCTGGCGGCTTCGCTCGACGCAATTACAACGCGTGCTCCAGAGGTCAACGGTAGGAAGATTTCCAAGCCTGCTATGTCGAACGACAACGTAGTGATCGCCAACAGTGTGTCCCCGGCAGTGATCCCGGGCTCTATTCTCATATAGGTCAAAAAGTTCAAGAGCGCGCGATGCTGGATTTGCACCCCTTTGGGAGTACCTGTCGAACCGGACGTGTAGATGACGTATGCAAGATCCTCGGCTTGCCGGTCGACAAGCTGTTTCGGACACATTTCGAGCGTCGCCGGCAATTTGTCCAAGCAAATAATTTGAACCTGGTGTCCTGGAAGAAGGGACTGAAATCTTTCCTGGGTTAACACCAAGAGCGGGCCGGCATCCTTCAACATGAATGCCAGTCGATCAGGAGGGAATGTCGGGTCTAAAGGAAGATAAGCCCCTCCCGCCTTAAGAATTCCTAACAAACCCACGACCATCTCCAGCGAACGCTCCACGCAAATAGCCACCAAGGTGTTTCTTCCCACACCCATTTTCGTGAGATACCCGGCTAATTCGCCCGCGCGATCTCCGAGCTGGCGGTAGGTCAGGGATATGCCTTCAAAAACCAGCGCCGTTGAATCCGGAGCGCGTTCAATTTGCTCTTGTACGAGTCCGTCAAGGCATTTGCTTTTCGAATAACTCAATTCTGTCTGGTTACTTTGGACGACGGTCTGCTGGTATTCCTCGGCCGTCAGCAGCGGGACTTCAGCGATACGTACGCCGGGATCGCCGGTCACGCCTTCCAAGAGGGTTTGAAAGTGGATGAGCATCCGCGCGATACGACCTTCATCGTAGATATCTGAGTTGTATTCAAGTTCTAACCAGACTTCGTCGCCGATGTCGGTCGCAAAAAGAAGCATATCGAACTTGGATGTGGCGGCCGACGACATGACCGAATCGATTGCAAGCCCTTCAAGCCCGATGAAGGGCAGCATCTGATCGCGATCGCGCCAGTTGAGCATAACCTGAAACAACGGCGAGTAGCTCAAATTGCGCTCTACTTTAAGCTTCTGAACGATCTTGTCAAAAGGGGCGGCACGATGGGCATAAAGATCCAGAACCCCTCTTTGAACGCGGCTGAGCAATTCGCGGAAAGTGATGTCGGCCGCGAGCTTGGTCCGCAACACATGCGTGTGCAACAGGAACCCCACCACCGCTTGTAATTCCGGAGTGTCGCGGTCCGCGAGCGGGATGCCGAGAGAAATATCGTCGGTCCCTGAATAACGATAGAGTAACGTTATCAATCCAGCGGCAAAGATTGTGAAGAGGCTTGTCTTTTCTTCGCGACCGGTTCTACGCAGCGCTTCGGTCAACCCTATACCGAGCTTCCAACGAAGCCGCCCCCCTTGATGAGACATGACTGCCGGACGGGGCCGGTCAGAAGGCAACTCGAGTAATGCAGGCGCACCGCGCAGTGTCTCTTCCCAATAAGCAAGATCTTCGTCATAAGGATGCGTTGCTTGGGTCCGTTCTCGCCATGCCGCGTAATCCAGGTGGGTAACTTTCAAGGCGGGAAGCGCCAGAGGTTCCCCATTGAGAAACGAGCGGTATAGAGCCGATAGCTCTCGCCAGATGATTCCCTCTGAAGCCCAATCGCAAATGATGTGGTGAGTCATCAGGATGAACACATGCTCGCGGAAGCTTAGACGAATCAGCGCCACGCGAATCCCAGGTTCGGATTCGAGGTCGTACGGGATCCGCGGCTCGTCGATTAACAGACGCTCCACTTCAGCTTCCCGGTTTGCGGGAGGCAGAGAGCTGACGTCGATTTTCTTGAACTTCAGTGGCCAACTGTCGTGAATGATGGCGTGCGGCACCCCATCGCTCACACGAATTGTTGAGCGCAGCACTTCTCGCCGGTCAACAATCACGTTCATCGCACGCTCCAACGCGTCGACGTTGATTTCACCAGTCATCCGGACTGCTTCGGCTTCATTGTAGACAGGTATTCCCGGGTTCAATTTCTCCAAGAACCACAGCCGCTGCTGGGCCGGACTGATCGGGTGCGGAACGGTCGAGTCCTGCCGAGGTATTTCATCTTCAGAGGTGGGTGGCACATACTGCAGCAAAAGAGATTCTTTCCAGTCCGTCGGTTCGTCGGATGGGTGATTTAGCCCTGCACCGTTTACCGGACGCAGCCTCTTTCTAACCAATTCGGCCTGGTCGACCACGGTGTTGAATTCGAAGAAATCTGAGAGAGAAAGAACGACGGGCAGCTTGTCCCGGAGCTTCGAAAGGCACTGAATTGCCAGCAACGAGTGACCGCCCAAAGCAAAGAAATTTGCATCCCGATCGACCGCGGGCACCGCGAGCACTTCCGCCCATGCGTTCGCGATGATCTGCTCTATCGATAGTCCCGAGTTTCTGAGATTGTTGTGACTCCCGTTGTCGTTGATTTTGTCGGAAGGGCTCTCCGGCTGAGTCGTTGTCGCGACGGCGGCGAGAATAGCTGGATCGAGAAGGTGGAGGCGCTGCACCTTCCCGGAAGGACCCTTTGGGAGTTGCTGTAGAAAATGAATGCGCGAGGGAGTCTTGAAATGGCCCAGCCGGGTCTCACAGAATGCAAGCAGTTCCCCCTCATTGGCCGCGACTTCGGGCCGTAAGACCACGAAAGCCACTGCGTCTTCGCCGAAATAGCGGTCGGGCACCCCTACTGCTGCCGCTTCCAGCACCGACGGGTGAGACTCGAGGACCTCATCTATCTGGCGCGGCGCAATATTGACACCGCCCTTGATGATCAATTCCTTGGAGCGACCAACGATGAAGAAATACCCGTCTTCGTCCTGGCGGGCGAGGTCCCCCGTATGCAACCATCCGTCACTGTCCACCACAGCCGCAGTGCCTTCTGCATCCTTGTAATAACCCCGCATGAGGGCCCGACCGCGAATGAGCACTTCGCCGGCTTCTCCGAAGGCAACATCTACCCCGTGCCGGTCGACGATCCGAGTTTCAAAACCCCAGGGCAAACCGGGCGATCCAATTTTGTTCTTGCTGGGAGGTACGGGATTGGAGAAGACATTCCCCCCTTCGGTTGAACCCATAGCTTGAAGAAGCGGGAGGTCGAATTTGTCTAAAAATCGACGATGCAGCGATGGTGACAGCGGCGCCGACGACGAGCGAAGGAATCGAATTCGCTGGAATGCGGCCTGACGGCTATCCTTTCGGGAATCATCCCAATCCACCAATTCCGAAATGATTGTCGGAACCAAAGCCGACCAGGTGACATGGAGATCATCGATCCAATCCCAGAACCTGCTAACCGCAAAGCGATGGGCAACAACCACCGAACCTCCGCTCAATAGTGTAGGAATCAGTGTGACGCATTCGGCGTTAATGTGGTAAAGGGGCAGGACCAGGAGGGAGCGGTCCGCCGACGAAAGCTGATGGGACTCAATCGAGTTTCGCCCATGAGCGAGAACTGAGCCGTGGGTATGGATTGCCGCCTTCGGCTTACCTGTACTTCCGGAGCTATACATCAGCAGAGCAACGTCATCGGCATCAAGCTGCAGCGGCATCTCGTTGTCCACGGCACTTTCAAAAGCCGGCAACGGGCCGTCCACGTTCGCGGGGATGATGCGAATTTTCCGGCGGACGCTCTCCAGCGCCTCGTTTAGCAGCGAGATATATTGCTCTTCAACGAAAACGACTTTTGCGTCGCAGTGGTCGAGCATATACGACAACTGCACGACTCCGGCGCGCACATTGAGCGACACCGCAACGAAACCACCGTAAATAGTCCCAAGAAACAATTGCGCCGTCAACAACCCGTTATCCATCAGGAACGCAACCTTGTCTCCTATCACCACTCCCGCTTGGCGGAGCATGCTGCAAAGAAGGATTGATTGTTGCTTTAGATCCTGGAATGTTACGGTCGTACCGGTTTCCGCGCCGATCAGAAACACCGTTCCCGGTTGTATCTGAGCTATCGAATCAATCGCTTCGCGGAGGCTCCTTACTTCTCTCCTGGAATCCATAGAAACTCCCGTAGAACCTTTTAGACTGCTGCGCCGAATCAGACGCCCTTGTCCCGTATTTCTCCCTGGCCAGACGGGAATTCATTCACTGAACATGCCGCAGCGAATCGCGATTTGCTGCAGCCGATACTCCCGGCTACCCGCCTGGTGGGTCTATATAGAGGCGCTCATGCGATTGCGCCATTCCTGATATTCAACAGGCTACTCAATTACGACGGCCTACGGTACGCACACTCCCAATTTTCAGGTAACGAAGCACTTCGAATCGGATCAATGCCATGCTTGGAGAGTCTTAGCTTCTTCAAACCGGTCCTAACCTCTCGGAAAACTCCTCCATAGGAGTGTCTGGCCACAAGGGCAAACCGCACTTGGCGACTGAAACCGCGGGGTTGCCCCGGACCATCGTCATCGCAGGTACAGATTTCGTTACAACACTTCCGGCGGTGACTACCGCACCATCACCAATCTCTACGTCCGGGAGAATGATAGCGCCAGGGCCAATGAACGCACCCTTCCCAATCCGCACGCCTCGGCGCCCTCCGAAGTGCGCAATTATAGTCGCACCAATCCCGACGAAGACGCCGTCGTCTATCGTGATGAGATGAGGAAATCCGGTTTCGAGGATAACGTTGTAGCTAATCCAGACATTCTTTCCGATGCTTACCCCTCGCACACGGTGCAGAAACACTCGCACAACCTTGGCGCCTGGCGAAAACCTAGCCACCACCTGAAGGGCTCTAATCATCAATCCTCTGAGTGGATTCTCCTTCATATTTCACCTTGACTTCATTTCCCAAAGGACCGGCACTGCTTCGCACCGTCAGGCGCATCCCGCTAGTCTGTCATCTCCGCCACAACAGCAGTCCCATATCCGCCAAGCGCAGATCCAGACGGTTCTTAGCCCTGATTCAGTTTCCCGACAATCGCCGGTGAAGAGCTCGTGAGGCAGCTAACAGATGTTTGTTCTTGCTGAGGTAGTTGTCTCTGAATTCGGAGAGCCTTCTTCGCAAGAAGGCCCGAACATTCCACAGAAAGCCAAGACTCTTGACGGGCACGGGAACATTTCGGTATACCACGGACAATGTCTTCGAACAGCCTGGAGCAATTTCCAAATGAAGTTGCAGCCTAGAACTATCTATTTCGATGTTGGGATACGGCACTCCATCCATAAGCACTTGTTGAACGGAAGCGCCTTTAACGGCTTCGCGCCACTCGATCGAATAGCGTCTCATAGAAGTTGAGTCGTTTGTAACTCGGACAACACTCGAATATGCACGGACACGATAAGTGCCTTCACTCGCTTTTCTGATGAGTATTGACTCGCTGACCAAAGACTCAAGATTCGCCCAACGCACTCCCGGAGCCACAGAGTTGACCCTCGCAGCGACGTTGATCAATGCCTGAGGGTCCTTGAAGGTGTCATGGTGCTCGCCAATCAGAATGGGACGACCAAAGAATAAATTGAAGGCAATGTCATAGTCTTGAACTTCCTCAATAGGATTGCGAATAAACAGTGGAAAGCTTCCATATCGCAGCACTGCTGGCTGCGCCAGTTCGCCAATAGTAAGCTGAGTTCTCTGACCCAAAGGGTGAGGCACCCGGTTGACTGCCGCATAAAAATTATGCGATTTGAGGACCTCCATTGCTTCGATTGAGAAATTTCCCTGTGGAAACGCCATTACCCTGTCACAACGAAGACCGGTTCGTGCTTGGTGAAGCTCCATCCGATTCTCTGCGCTCGAAAGCAAGGAGCCGAGGAACTCTCGATTGGTTGACCCAAGCTCCGCATGTGTGTGGTCGTTTCCGTGAAAACAGATCGACAAGTGAGCCGGGTCCTCAATAAACATGTGTGTAACCCGAGATGAACTCCTCCGGAAATTATGCGGTATAAAAGCTATCGAAGCATGGAAGTTGTACTGATCGGCGAGCCTGCGAAGAGATTCAAACTTTAGATACCCGAACCTCTCGCGGAGAAGCGGATCGTCGATGATGACCGACGCATACGCTTTGCATGGCCGCCAACATTCTTCGCCAGCCGCGTACTGCAGTGCCATTGCGTGGGGCACGAATCGGGAGAAGCATTCGGCAAGGGTCGCGTCACTGACTTCAGAATCTATCTCCACAATCCCTTCACTGGCGACAAACAGGACTTCTGCTTCTTCTATTCCCACCAAGGCCATGAAAGGAAAGTCGTCAACCGTAATCAATTGCTGTACACCTTCGTCGCTGCCGTTGAGGCGCAACACATGATCGTTTTCTGTATTTACGGGGCCAAACGAGAGACCTGCAAACGCCCCGCATACAGTCTCTGAACTCTTGGCGATTTGAAAAACTGACCGCTCTCTATTAATGCTCTCGACCGATTTCAGCCGGTCTCGAGATAGAGTGCGTACCAATTTGGAGCTGAATGAATCTACGCGGAGACTATGGACAAACAAATGCGAAAACCGCGACAGAAGGAAAGAGGTTACATTTGCCTGAATTCCTTCAGGCCCGAGCCATTCCTCAATCACTTGGGGATTTACCGCAAGGCACGAATGGTGATCCGGCAGATTCTTCTCCAAAACCTTGACTGGATCGGTCCCCTTCTCCATAGCAAGAATTTCATAGGGTATCCCGAGGAATTCAGCTAGATGTACCAACCGGCGATCTAGATCGTTCAATGCGCCC
>Ga0302319_10006298_pt1 | contig 23604 bp, 20 predicted proteins | sample Bog_T0_2_FD_203319 | JGI IMG/M metagenome (GOLD analysis project Ga0302319, IMG submission 203319) | Peat permafrost microbial communities from Stordalen Mire near Abisko, Sweden - Bog_T0_2 | ecosystem: Environmental > Terrestrial > Soil > Wetlands > Peat | place: Sweden: Abisko, Stordalen Mire...
CCCAAGACGAAAACGACTCCGCCTGCTCAAGTCTGCGCAAGAGCAGGCGGAGTCATGAACGCCGCGACTTTCCTATAGAGTAATAAGCCCTTTCGGGCGGAAGCCTATACCGTTACGAGGTCTTCAGCTTCCTTCTTTTCATTGCAGGTGCAACGGCCTGGGATGCAATCCTGAAAGTGCATTTCCAGTTCTACTTCTTCCTCAAGTTCTTCGATTACTTCGTGAACCCACTTGTCTTCTGCCATTTCTATTTCATGCTCTTCGATGGCGGTCATATATAAGTCCTTCCGCTAAGAAAATAAAGAATGAAGATGGTCGAACGACAATGGTTTATCGCACTGACTGTGATATGTCAACGTAATATGAATGAAAGTTCATTAAATCTGTCTGACATGCTGATCGGTGTTTCACTTTGCTAACTGCAGTTTCTTTAGCCTCTGGCCGGTGAGGAACACGTAGTGAATTGCCGAAGCCAGGGTGAAGGCGAACACTCCATAGAGAAGAACCTGGCGGGTCATCCAGACCCATTCCTGCAGGTAGACCCTGGCAAGCAGGGCGAAAAAGACTGCCGCTATCTGACAGGCTGTGTTGATCTTGCCGAAGATTCCGGGGCGGAAGTCGCGCAGACCTACGGTGTAGAGCAGCGCTGAAATAATCAGGATTCCCAAGTCGCGCGAAAACACCATCACGGTGTAAGGCCATGCAATCATCTGGCTTGAAGACATGACCAGGAACAAGGAGCTGAGCAGCAGTTTGTCAGCGATCGGGTCGAGATACTCGCCAAGTCTGGTCTTCTGGTGGAGCAGACGGGCGGCCATTCCGTCCAGCCCATCACTGAGCCCGGCGATGACCACCAGCACGAGCGCCGTGTGGTAGCGATGCTCCACAATGGCGATGTTAATGAATGGGATAAAGAAGAGACGCATCAGCGTCAACTGGTTTGGAGTGGTCCAGAACTGGTTCTTCACGGCTGCCCCTTGCAGGCGGCGAACTCACTGAAGACCTGATGCACGGTGCGGCCCGCGTTGGACGCAAAGCTTTCGGCCAGCGAGGGCAGATCGCCTGACGCCTCGTCCAACTCCATGCGTTCAACGCGATGCATGGGGAAGAACAAGGTTGAGGCTCCGGCATGCTGACCGGCGCGAATCTGCCGAGCCAAGTCCTCCAGAGACTCCAAGGGTACGCCACGCAGTTCCACGCCCGCCGAGGCGAACTGCACGAGCACGCCGAAAAATTTCTGCCGTGGCGAGTGCAGCGTCAACAGCACCGTGGAGCCTTGCTCGAATCCGTGCGCTTGCATAGCTATTGATTCTGCCGCTTGCGCTCGCTACTTACAAGTGCGCGGTGAGATTCATGCTTGAAGCGCGGGGGTAACGCTTCGCTGCCAGTCGCTGACGCATGGGTAACGCTTCGCTGCCAGTCGCTGACGCGGGGGCGACCTGCTAAAGTTGGAGTGTTCCCATGTCTCCCAACACTCCCATACGATTGCACGTCGTCACCGCGTTCGCGTTGGTTTACGTCCTGTGGGGTTCCACATACCTTGCCATCCGTCTGGCGGTTGATCATCTGACGCCGCTGCTGATGGGCGGGCTTCGCTTCACAACGGCCGGAGTTCTGATGCTCGGCTATCGCGCCGCTCGGGGACATCGCATTACGGTTCCGCGCCGCGACCTCATCCGACTGGCGATCATTGGGACTCTTCTTCTGGTCACCGCCAACGTTGTTCTCGGCTGGGCAGAGACCTACATCCCGACAGGACTGGCAGCTCTGTTCATCGCTGTCACCCCGCTCTGGTTTCTCATTCTTGAGCGCATGAGCCATAGCACCGACCGGCTGTCGCGGCGTGGACTTGCTGGAATTGCGCTCGGGGTTCTGGGAGTCGCGATCCTGCTATGGCCTGACATCTCCGGTCACGCCAACTTCGGCAAGCGTCAACTCTTCGGCTCCCTGCTTGTACTGTTTTCAAGCGTCAGTTGGGCGTCCGGATCGATTCTTACGAAGCGCTGGCATATGGCGGTTGATCCGTACACGGCGAGTGGGTGGCAGATGCTGATTGCCGGGCTTCTCAGCGGCACGCTTGCGCTGCTCATCGGCGACACACATCGGGCCACCTGGGAAGCCAGCTCACTCTGGGCCGTTGTCTACCTTGTATTTGCGGGGTCGCTGATCGGATTCACTGCGTACGTCTGGCTGCTGAGGAACGTGGTCATATCGAAGGTGGCCACCTATGCCTACGTCAATCCGATTATTGCGCTCCTGATCGGCTGCACGCTGCATGGCGAGAAGATGGATGGTTATATGCTTGCCGGGTCGGTTGTGGTGATCGTCTCGGTCATTCTTGTGACGGGAGCCAAGGTGCGGCATGCGTCCGTGGAAAAAGAAGCTCTCGATCTGGAGCCAGTGGAGCCGAGCGGGGACTGAGGGCGCCCGCATACCGGCAGCTCTGCTGTTCGCTATAATTCTGAGCCATGCTAGGCAATCGCACGAGCGAGCAATGGATCGCGCAATATTCCAGCAGCCATCAGCATCCGGTCAACCGCCTTTGCCATACGCTTGGCATTCCGCTGATACTGCTCTCGCTGGTGACTCTGCTGGCGACTCCCTTTTATCACCGTGCATGGCAGGCGGCGGCGATTCTTTTCGTAACTGGATGGGTGCTCCAGTTTGTTGGACACGCGTTTGAAGGCAAGCCGCCGGAGTTCTTCCAGGACTGGCGCTTTCTCTTCGTCGGAGTGCGCTGGTGGTGGGCGAAGATCAACGGTCGTGCGTAAAGTTGTTTGACATTCCTGTTGAATACAGGCGAATACAATACTATCATTTGTATTCGAGGCGATGTCTATGGCCGAATCTAAAGTTCTCACCCTGAGGCTGGAGCCGAAGCTGACCGAGCAGCTCGACAAACTTGCCGATGCCACAAAACGGAGCCGTTCCTTTCTTATTGCGGAGGCCGTGCGTGACTATATTGCGTTGAACGAATGGCAGATTGCGGAGACCCGGAAGGCCGTCGCCGAGGCAGACCGAGGAGAATTTGCCTCCGACGAAGAAGTGAAGAAGACGTTCCAGAGAAGATCCCGCCGTGCGGGTTAGGTGGCTGCGAACCGCCCTGTCAAATGTCGAAGCCGAGGTTGACCATATTGCGCGAGACAATCCCGAAGCCGCCGATCATGTGTTGAGCAGGATCGAAGAGGCGGTGGCGCATTTGGCGGAGCATCCTGCAATGGGCCGCGCCGGGAGGGTTCCCGGAACTCGCGAGCTCATTGTGCCTGGAACACCCTACGTCATTCCCTATCGTGTCCGCGAGAAGACAGTTGAAATATTGAGGGTGTTCCATTCCGCGCGGCAGTGGCCAACGGAATTCTGAGTCACGCCAATCGGGATCCGTGCTCAACGAAGTACAGGCCTCCGCGGGTGACATCTACTTTCGTTTCCAGCGCACTCCGTCCTTGGTGTTCTCCAGCACGATGCCCTGAGCCAGCAGTTCATCGCGAACCGCGTCGCTGGTTTTGAAGTCCTTGGCTTTGCGGGCTTCGGAGTGCTTCACCACCATCTCTTCCACCTGCGCATCGCTGAGCGCGGCGCTCCTGGCCATCTCCAGGGCTGCCGGGGTGATCTTCTCTTCCAATCCTTCGGACTTCGCCCAATCCACGATTGCCTTGACATGGGCGGCGTCCACGTCCACGAGCACGGCAAAAATCTCGTCGAACTTGTGCAGAGCTTCAAGGATTGCGGCGATATCGTCCTTCTTCACCTTGCCATGATCGGCAGCGGCGTTGACGTCGCGGACCAGATCGAAGATTGAGGCTAAAGCTTGCGCGGTGTTCAGGTCGTCGTCGAGACCGGCTCGCATTTCTACGACCGCTTTTTTCGCAAGCTCCGTAATTTCCGGGTTTGTGCCTGGCTCCCAGTGAGAGCTTTCCAGCCTCAGTTTGAAGTTGCGCAGACGCTCCACGGAGTTTGCCGCCTGCGTCAATCCGTCAAAGGTAAAGTTCAGTTGCTTGCGGTAGGGAACGGATGCAAGCAGCAAACGGATGGACGACGGCTTGTGTCCCATCAGAACGAGATCGCGCAGGGTGTAGAAGTTGCCCAGGGACTTCGACATCTTCTGGCCTTCCACGAGCAGAAAGCGTACATGCATCCAGTGGCGCGCAAAGGTCTTGCCGGTGAGCGACTCGCTTTGCGCAATCTCATTTTCATGGTGGGGAAACAAGAGATCTTCGCCGCCAGCATGCAGGTCAAAGGTCTCGCCGAGATACTCCATGGCCATTGTGGAGCACTCGATATGCCATCCCGGTCGGCCTGGGCCGATCTCGGTTTGCCAGCTAGCCTCGCCCTCTTTCGGAGCCTTCCAGAGCGCGAAGTCGCGGGCGTCATCTTTCTCGTACTCGTCGGCATCCATGCGCCCGCCGCCGCCGTCGGTCATGCCGGCAAAGTCCTTCTTGCTCAGCTTGCCGTAGCCCTTGAACTTGTCAATGCGGAAGTACCACGAGCCGTCTTCTGCTTTGTAGGCAACTTTTTTCTTTGCCAGCTTGCGAATGAACTCCGCCATCTCTGGAATGTGTTCAGTGGCGCGCGCGATGCGCTCCGGCTGCTCAATGCCGAGTGAATCCATGTCTTCCAGGAACGCCTTCTCGAATTTCTTTGTGTACTCGCCAATGGGCACGCCGCGCTGGTTGGCGTTGCGAATGATCTTGTCATCCACGTCCGTGATGTTCATGACGTGCATCAGCTTGAATCCACTCTGGCGCAGGCAGCGGCGCAGCACATCCACGGCGACGAAGGTGCGGAAGTTGCCAATGTGGCCGTAGTCATAAACCGTGGGGCCGCAGGCGTAGAAGCGAACGGTATTGTCCGCTGCCGGTGCAAATTCTTCAATCCGGCCGCTAAGTGAGTTGTATAGGTTGAGCGCCATTATCTTCCTTTATTGCAGAAATCAAACCAGAACAGTGTATATGGATGTTTGCTCTCTGATTCTAAGGTGCTGGCACGGGGGCTGCAACGTGAGTGCGCGGTGGCTAAGGAAAAGTCAGGAAACGAGGTGATAGTAACCACCCTGACGCGTCACCTGCACGGGGCATCCGAAAAGCCTGCCCAGCCACTCGGCACTCAGCAACTCGGACTTTGCGCCGTCGCCGAAGATGCGTCCTTCGCGCATGAAGATGACACGCTCAATCTCCGGAACCACGTCCGGCAGATGGTGCGTGATCAGCAGCAGGGCGATTCCGGATTGGGCAAGCTTGCTCATGGTGTGACGAAGCTCGACCTGCGCAAAGACGTCGAGACTGTTGCTTGGTTCGTCAAACAGCAGAGCCCGCGGCGCGTGGACCAGGGCACGGGCAATCATGACGCGCCGAACCTCGCCGGAAGACATTTCGCCGATTACGCGCCCGGCCAAGTGCGCGATCTCAAGCCACGTCATTACCTCGGAGGTCTTTTCGTACATGGACGGCGTGACCTCGTGATAGCGGCCCAGGCCGACGCTGCTGAAGAATCCGGAGAGCACGGCATCTTCGCCGGTGATGGGACGTCCGTAGAAGGGGTCAATGTCATTGGTCACAATTCCGAGCATGGTGCGCAGTTCTCGTACATTCCACGTTTCCTGCCCGAAGAGGCGCATCGACGAACTGGGGTCGAAGAGCGGGTAAAGCTCGCGAGTGATGGTTTTGATGAGCGTGGATTTGCCGGAGCCGTTCGGGCCCATGATGGCGACATGCTCGCCGGCTTCAATGCGCAGGTTCAAGCCATGCAGCACCGAGCGGCCGCTGCGCACTACGGAGACGTTGCGCAGTTCAATTAAAGGAGGAGTAAGGTCTGTGGTCATGTGGTTAGAGTGGATCGCTTCCGATTGCCGATGAGAGATGAATTTCGATTGGCTGTTTCCATTGTAATCAGGCAGGCCGTTGGGCAAAAGCGGTGGATCAAACCTTTGACCGGTGAGGTGCATCCCACGCCCGAGTCACAGCTTTTCCCTGAGTACGTTTCCTCCGGCATTTGGTTCCATGGTGGATTTCACGGCCCACCGCGATTACCTAACACGCACGAACGCCACGTATAAGTGACCCTCTGACCCGCGAGCGAGCTTTTGCGAGTTGCTCGCGGGCAGAAAGCGCTCTTCGCCCTTGCCGCACCATAATCCCTGCAAGATGGACTAGAATTGGTCTATAATCACGCCACCTTGTGGGAGAGGAGTGCTTTATGCCGTGCTCTGGACTGATTTCGCGCCCCCATCGCACACCGGACGTGGTGCTTATGTTTGCTGCGCGCGCCATCTGGTCGCGTTTTGCTTCTCCGCGCGCTGAATTGATCGGCTCTCCTTCACTCTCTCGCCCCAACCTCTTCGCCGGCGACTAGTTCCTCCGTATCTCCCGCGTTTCCTTTCAGGTCTGCATTCCACGTTGCGCGTATTCGCCCGCTGGAAAGCAGGCCCGCGCTGCATTTCCCATTTGCATCGAACGATCAGATTCAGGAGGAACCCATGCCACCTTCGACCCTTGCTCCCGCCGACAGCCCTCGCATCCGCACCAAACTTCCCGGCCCCATCGCGCGGAGTGTTATCGCCGATGACGCCCGCCTTATCTCGCCCTCCTACACACGCTCGTATCCGCTGGTTGCGAAGCGCGGCCACGGAATCATGATTGAAGATGTGGACGGCAACGAGTTCTTTGATTTTTCCGCCGGAATCGCGGTGACCTCTACGGGACACTGTCATCCAGAGGTTGTTGCTGCGGTGCAGCGCCAGGCCGGCGAACTGATTCACATGTCAGGCACTGACTTCTACTATCCGCAGCTTACCGAACTGGCTGCCCGACTTTCGCAGATTGCGCCCATGCCGGGCCCGCACCGCATTCATTACGGAAACTCCGGCGCTGAAGCCATTGAGGCTGCGCTGAAACTCGCCCGCTACCACACCAAGCGGCAGTACATTATCGCTTTTCACGGAGCCTTCCACGGACGCACCATGGGCGCGCTATCGCTTACCTGTTCCAAGGTTCAGCAGCGCCGCCGCTTCTCCCCGCTCGTTCCGGGCGTGGTGCATGTGCCATACCCGAATCTCTACCGCCGTCCGGCTGGAACCGAGCCCGAGCAATACGCCCGCGATACCGCACGCTACATTGAAGACTGGGTCTTTCGCACCGAGGTTCCGCCCGAGGAGTGTGCGGCTATCGTGGTGGAAGCCTTCCAGGGTGAGGGCGGATATCTGCCCGCGCCGACCGCGTTCCTGCAGGAGCTTCGCCGCATTTGCGACAAGTTCGGCATACTGCTGATCGTCGACGAAGTGCAGTCTGGCATGGGTCGCACCGGGAAGTGGTGGGCCATCGAGCACTCCGGCGTTGCGCCGGACATGATTACCGTCGCCAAGGGCATTGCCAGCGGCCTGCCGCTTTCAGCGCTCATCACGCGCGCGGAAATCATGGACTGGGTTCCCGGTTCGCATGCCTCCACGTTCGGCGGAAATCCCGTGGCCATTGCCGCTGCGTTGGCAACCATTGACATCATTGAGCGCGAAGCCATGCAGAACGCCCGCGAGGTGGGCGACTACATTCTTGACCGCACCAGCGACTGGGCGGAGCGCCTGCCACTGGTGGGCGACGTGCGCGGGCGCGGCCTGATGATCGGCATTGAGCTGGTGGTTGACAAACACACCAAGGCACCGGCAGGAGAGCAGCGCGACCACGTGGTGGAGATGGCCTTCGAGAGAGGAATTCTCTTCCTCGGCTGCGGCTCCAACACCCTGCGCCTGAGCCCGCCGCTAATCGTGAGCAAGCAGCAGGCCGATGTCGCACTCGACGTTCTGGAAGAGTGCATTCTGAACGTGGGCTCCGGCAAGTATCAGCGTTCAAGCTGGGGAGACGAAGTGGGAGCGTAAAGGCAGCTCACTGAACGTAACTTTGGTGCCCCATCTTCAACTCGCATGCTGGTGCGAGTCGGGGGTGGGGATTCTTGCGATAGAATGAGCAACCATGTTCGAACAGATCACTCCCGCCATGCAGGCCCGTATGCGCGAACTCGAGGCTATTGACCTCCGCGACCGCACGGACGGCACTCCGCTCAGCAAGCGTTTGCGCCAGGTTCCGCCTGATGCTGGACGATTTATAGCGATCCTCGCGGCGTCGGCTCCCGCAGGGCCGTGCCTTGAGATTGGCACCAGCGCGGGGTACTCCACCTTGTGGCTTGCCCTCGCCGCACGGGCTGCCGGCCGCCGGGTGACGACCTTTGAGATTGACGCTGCCAAGGTGGAGCTCGCTCGCGCAACATTCGCCGCCGCCGGGGTCTCTGACGTCATCGATCTCATTCACGGCGACGCGCTCACGCTGCTGCCAAAGTACGGCGGTATTGGCTTCTGCTTCCTTGACGCGGAGAAAGATATTTACGATCCGTGTTTTGACCTGGTTGTACCGCGCATGGTCTCAGGCGGGCTGCTCGTCGCCGACAACGCCATCAGCCACCAGGCGGCGTTGCGGCCGATGTTGGATCGCGCATTGCGCGATGAGCGCGTAGATTCGGTGCTCGTGCCTATCGGCACCGGCGACCTGGTTTGCCGGAAGAAATAGAAACACCTGCTATCCTCAATACAATGCCTCCGATTCTCAACGCCCAAAATCTGTCGAAAGCCTTCGGCGCTGAGCCGCTCTTCCGTAACGTCTCATTTACGGTGAATGAGCGTGATCGCATCGCTCTCATCGGTCCGAACGGTTCCGGCAAATCGACTTTGCTGCGCATTCTTGCCGGACTGATTTCGCCCGATGAGGGAGAGGTGGCGTTGCGCAAACGCGCCACCCTTGCCTACGTTCCGCAGGAATCCGTTTTCGCCCCCGGACTTACTATCACGCAGGTGATCGAGGCTGCGCTCGCCGATTCGCTGGTGCCTGCTCTTGAGCGCGATGCGCGACTGCATGAGACGCTGGGGCGCGCCGGATTTGAGGATTTCAACGCCGAAGCGCAATCGCTTTCCGGCGGCTGGCGCAAACGTCTCGCCATTGCCGAGGCCCTGGTCACTGCACCCGAGATTCTGTTGCTTGATGAGCCTACCAACCATCTGGACCTGGCGGGAATCGAGTGGCTTGAACAGCTATTGCAGCAGGCCAACTTCGCCTGCGTGGTGGTTTCGCACGACCGCTATTTTCTGGAGAACGTTGCCTCTGAAACCGCGGAACTCGCCCGCGTGTATCCGGACGGAATCTTCCGCATCGCGGGAACATACTCGCAGTTCCTGGAGGCGAAAGAGCGGTGGATGCACGCCCAGGCGCGTCATCAGGAGGCGTTGGAGAACCGCGTCCACACGGAAATTGAATGGCTGCGCCGCGGTCCACGCGCGCGTCGCGGTAAATCCAAGGCTCGCATTGACCGTGCTCACGAACTCATCGGCGAACTTGGCGAACTTCGCTCGCGCACCAGAACGGCCAGCACCGATCTTGACTTCTCCGGCACGGGACGCCAAAGCAAGCGGCTGGTAGAAATCGAAGGCCTCGCTTATCAATTCAGTGAGGACCGCCCGCTGATCAATGATCTCAACTTTGTGATCACCAACGGAATGCGCGTCGGCCTGGTCGGCCCGAATGGCAGCGGCAAAACCACGCTGCTCCGCCTGCTGCAGGGAGAGCTCAAGCCCGATGCGGGAACGGTCAAGACCGCCGACCATCTGAAGATCGTTTACTTCGAGCAGCAGCGCGAACTCGATCCGTCGCTCACTCTTCGCCGCGCCCTCGCACCGGATTCCGATGCTGTTGTTTTTCAGGATCGCGTCATTCACGTTGCAGCATGGGCCGACCGATTTCTCTTTACATCCGAGCAGCTTAATCAGCCTGTCAGCCGACTCAGTGGAGGAGAGCGCGCCCGGGTCTTGATTGCGCGCCTCATGTTGCAACCCGCTGACATTCTGCTGCTGGATGAGCCTACCAACGACCTCGACATCCCCACGCTGGAGGTGCTGGAAGAAACGCTGCTCGAATTCCGCGGCGCACTCGTCCTTGTTACACACGACCGCTATCTGCTCGACCGCGTTTCCACGACTGTTCTTGGACTTGACGGACGCGGCAACGCCTCGACCTTTGCCGATTACATGCAATGGGAAGAATGGCGCGACCAGCAAGGGCGCATGAAACGCAGCGGATCAAACGGATCGAGTCCTGCGCCGTCTGCCGGTGCGATGGCAGCACCGAAGAAGAAACTCTCCTATAAAGAAGCTCGCGAGTACGCCGCGATCGAGTTGCAAATCGCAATGGTCGAGGCGCGGTTGGCGACGGCACAGGCCGTGCTCAACGACTCTGCAATTCAAACTGATGCGACCGCACTTATTGCCGCTCAGTCCGAACTGGAAGAGGCCAGCGCCGCTCTGGATCAGCTCCTAAATCGCTGGACCGAACTCGAAGAGAAGCAGGGGTAGACGCGATTGACGTTCAACCTTTGATACCGGCGTTTGCCCTCACGCAGCCTTGCACTCTTTTGCCGTCTTATCCGCCCGCAGCCCGAGAAAGACTGGTGCCCGCATCTTCACGCCGCCCTTCTGTCCCTCATGCGTCCACTCCGTGAACTTGATCTGCGCGACCAGTTCCGGCCTTACAAAGTGGACACCACGTGAGGACTGCACTTTGTCCGCAAACGGATTCTGCTTTGTCTCGCGTGCTTTCAGCAGCTTGAAAAGTTCTGCTTCGGTCTCGCGAGTGAAACCCGTACCGGCTTGTCCCACTGAGATCAGCTTTCCCTTTTTGTCGTAGAGTCCCAGCACCAGCGAGCCAAAATATTCGCGACTACCTTTCGGCTCCGTCCATCCGGCGACGACGCATTCTTCCGTTTGCGTGATCTTGATCTTGCGCCACTGGCCGGAGCGTTTCTGCTCGTAGTGCGAATCCCGCCGCTTGGCCACAATGCCTTCCAGTCCCTGCTCACGGGCGGCGGCCAGCAGCTTTTCGCCATCGTCGAAGTGCTCGGAGTAGCGCACTCTTGCGTCACTTGCCAGCGCCTCGCGCAGCAGACGCTTTCGCTCCTCTAACTCCACAGTCATCAGCGACCAATCATCGACGTGCAGCAGGTCGAAGGCGTAAAACGAAATCGGAATCCCGGTGTGTGCGCGCTGCAATGTTCGACCGTTCTTGCCGATTCCCGTGCGCTGCTGCATCAGGCTGAAGCTTGAGCGGCCCTGCTCGTCCAGCGCCACAATCTCTCCGTCCAGAACGGCGCGACGCGCCCGCACGCGTCCTGGCAGTTCCGCCGCAACCTCGGCAAACGCCTCCGTCAGATCATTCTGATTGCGCGACACCAGCCGCGCCTTGCCACCTTCAATAAACGCCAGCGCCCGGTAGCCGTCCCATTTGATTTCGTACAACCAGTCATCCCCGTCCTGCGGAGGCTCCTCTGCGAGCGTCGCCAGCATGGGATGCACCACGTCCGGCATCTCTCCTTTTACTGCTCCCTTGACCTCGCCCGCCAGCTTCTTCCAATCCATCGATACATGTCGATGTTGCTTTGCGACCTCCGCTTTGCTTAGGTTTTTCTTCGTCCCCCACTCGTCGGATTTCTTGTCTGCCGCAATCTCGTCCATCGAGCGTCCGGTCAGCACTGAGCCGTCATGCGCATCAATGTCATAGCCTGCCTCGACCCACTCATCACGATGCTTGATCAGCAGCCACTCCGTTCCTTTGCTGCCCGGCCTACGTGAGCGCATCTTCGCCAGCACAAAGCTGCCTTTGAGCTTCGCTCCATGCAATTCGAACTTGAGATCGCCTTTTTCCAGGATCGCGCGTGCGTGAGCAGCACGTTGTTCATCACTCTTTCCCTCGACGCCGACCGGGTCCCATGTGCCCTGATCCCACACCATCACGGTTCCAGCGCCGTAGTTGCCTTCCGGTATACGGCCCTCGAATGCGATGTACTCAACCGGATGATCTTCCACCTCCATCGCCAGACGCTTGTCCGCGGGGTCGAGCGATGGCCCTTTCGGCACCGCCCACGATTTCAGCACTCCATCCAACTCGAGCCGGAAGTCGTAATGTAATTGCGTAGCCCTGTGCTTCTGCACCACAAAGCGCCAACCCGCGCCAGCAGCCTCCACCGGCTTTGGCTCCGGGGTGTTTTCGAACTTCCGCTTGCGTTCGTATTCCGTCAATGACATCGTCTTCTCCCGGCCAGAAAAGCAATATCCGCTTCGGCCGAACCGCATCAGGTTAGATGCGGCGGCGTTTTTCTGAATACCTGCGGCCCGCTTGTTTTATCCTGCTAAGGCAGCCGTGTTGCCTCAGGAGATTGCAACGTGACCAGACGCGCTCGAGTTTTCGTCCTGCTCCTGCTTCTCGCTTTCGTTCTCACGCCTATTGCCCTTCAGCCGCTTTCCGCCCGGAGCGGAAAGAAGATGCCAGCGGTTGCTGCCGAGCAGGCGGTCTTTGACGAGCGCGCGGCCGCCGTGGTTCTCGGTCACATTCGCGACGGCCTGGAAGCCCACTCGCAGCGCGTGCTGCTCTCAACGTTTGACGCTGGCAAGATGGATGGATACCTCAGCTTCTCAGATCAGGTGGACGCCTACTTTACCCGCTATGAGAGCTTCCGCGTCACCTACCACATCCTCCAGATCTCGCAGGATAACGGACGTGGCGTCATGCTCGCCGACTTCCAGGTTGAAAACACTCCGCGCGGCGGAGGCCGCACGTCGCTGCGAACTAGAGAACGGTGCCAAGGGTTGGAAGATCGTGGACATGGATCCGCGAGGATTCTTCTACTAACCAGTCAATCGCGACGAGAACTGCATCGAATAGCCTGTGATGATACCGCAGGGCTGGGCGTTGCTATGTGCGGAAGTCTGCGAGCCCTGCTCAAGAGTGCAATGAAACTATGAAGATTGAAGACTACGCGCTGATTGGAGACTGCGAAACCGCGGCATTGGTCGGACGCAACGGATCGATTGACTGGCTCTGCTGGCCGAATTTCGGTTCTGCCGCCTGCTTCGCGAAGTTGCTGGGATCCAGTCAAAATGGTTTCTGGCGCGTCGCGCCGCAACAGAAGGTGGTGCGATCTGTCCGCAGGTATGAGGAACACACGCTGATCCTTGAGACCACGCATGAAACGAAAGAAGGCGTTGTCAAGGTCATCGATTTCATGCCGGTGAGGGAAAAGCATTCTCACGTGATCCGGATTGTGAAGGGAGTACGCGGAGCGGTTTCCATGAGAAGCGAACTTGCGCTTCGATTCTGCTATGGAGAGGCGATACCCTGGGTCACTCGCACGAAAACGGGCATACGGGCCGTGGCAGGGCCAGACTCCGTCAGCCTGGAGACTGCGGCTCCACTTGTAGGAGAAGGTCTGAAAACGGTAAGCGAGTTTGTGGTTCGCGCCGGACAGACCATTTCGTTTGTGCTTACGTACGGCACCTACGGTGATTATCGTGAACGCAGCGCACACGAGCCCGTGGATGTGAACCGGTTATGCCGGCAAACGCGCAAATTCTGGAAGGACTGGGCCTCTATATGCACGTACCGAGGCGAGTATCGCGAGGTTGTGGAGCGCTCGCTCATTACGCTCAAGGCGCTCACCTATCGCCCCACCGGCGGGATCACGGCAGCGCCTACCACTTCGCTTCCAGAAGACATTGGCGGCATACGTAACTGGGACTATCGCTACTGCTGGCTACGGGACACGACATTCACGCTTCTGGCTTTTATGAACGGCGGCTACTACGACGAGGCGCGCGAGTGGATGCATTGGCTGCGCCGAACGGTTGCCGGGAGTCCGGACCGCGTACAGATCATGTACGGAATTCACGGGGAGCGGATGCTTGCCGAGCATGAGATCAAGTGTCTTTGCGGATACGAACATTCGTCTCCGGTTCGCGTGGGCAATGCTGCTTCAGAACAGCTTCAGCTTGATATTTACGGGGAGGTGCTGGACGCATCCTTCTGGAGTTACTGCAAACTTGGGCGCATCACGGATGATGATTTCGACCTGTTGCGATTGCTCGTCGAACACCTGGAGACCATCTGGGAACTTCCCGATGAAGGCATATGGGAGGTTCGCGGCGGTCCAAAGCACTTCACATATTCAAAGGTGATGGCCTGGGTCGCTTTTGACCGGGCAATCAAGATTGCCGAGATGGGCAAACTGAAAGCGGCACCCCTCAAACGCTGGAAGAAGATTCGAGACACCATCCACGCACAGGTCTGCAAGAAAGCGTTCAACAAGCGGCTCAACAGCTTCGTGCAATATTACGGTTCCAGGCAACTGGATGCTTCTGTGCTGTTGCTACCCCTCGTGGGCTTCCTGCCACCGGAAGACCCTCGCGTTCACGGCACGGTCGAAGCAATCGAACGCCACCTCACCCAGGATGGTTTAGTGATGCGCTACGAGACTTCCAAAACGCAAGACGGCCTTACTGGAGGGGAAGGCAAGTTTCTGGCTTGCAGTTTCTGGCTGGTTGGGAATCTAAAGCTGATTGGCCGGGTGCGCGACGCCCTGAAGTTATTCCGCCGATTGCTCTCTCTTGCTAATGACGTGGGCCTGTTGTCAGAGGAATACGACACCGGACGCGAACGGCTTGTGGGCAACTTTCCGCAAGCTTTGTCTCATATCTCACTTGTAGGCGTGGCGTATCTACTCACCCGGCACGGGAAGCTGCAACGGAATAAGGCGAGCAGCGCGGTGCGTGCGGACCTGCCCTGAATGAAAAAACCAATGTCGAGGCCATGCGTCACAATAGCTGGTGAGGTGCGCCACTGAACATTGTGCGCCGGCACTCAATAATGCTCACGGGGCTGGCTCCGTAATTCGTCTTCTGGTTGGTGCCAACTCCACGGAATGGAGAAACTTCAATGAGCATGAACCGGCGACAGTGGCTGAAGATCACTGCTGGAGTGGGCGCGGGATTGGCTCTTACGGATCTCGGGGTTAACGTACAGCAAGTCCATGCCGCGACGCGAGGAATGAAGCTCAGCGGCACCGCCGAGTTCACCTCCGCTTGCAACTTCTGCTCCTGTGGCTGTGGCATGATCTGCCACGTCAAGGATGGCAAGCTGATCAATCTGGAAGGCGACCCGGATCACGTCATCAATCAGGGTTCGCTATGCAGCAAGGGTGCTGCAATGTCGGCCGTTCCAAACTCGTCGCAGCGCCTGAAGAAGCCGATGTATCGTGCGCCGGGCGGCACCGAGTGGCAGGAAATCACCTGGGACGAAGCTTATGACCGCATTGCCCACAAGTTAAAAGATACCCGCGACAAGCATTGGAAGGCCACGGAGATGGATGGCGACAAGGAACTGGTCGCTAATCGCACTGATGCCATCGCCTTCATGGGTGCGGCACAGAACACGAACGAAGAGTGCTATCTCATCACCAAGGCCACCCGCCTGCTTGGCACTGTAAACGTGGAACACCAGGCCAGACTTTGACATAGCCCTACTGTCCCCAGTTTGGGGGCATCATTCGGCCGCGGAGCCATGAACAACCATTGGATCGATCTGAAGAATTCCAAGGTATTCCTGATCGAGGGCAGCAATGCTGCCGAAAACCACGTGATGAGCATGAAGTGGATTCGCAAGGCGCAGGAAAACGGCGCCATCATCATCCACGTGGACCCGCGTTACACACGCACTTCGGCGGCAGCGGATATCTTCGCCCGCATCCGTCCCGGCGCCGATATCGCCTTCCTCGGCACCATTATTCACTACATTCTCGAAAACAAGCTCTATGACGAGCCCTACGTCAAACTGCATACCAACGCGCTGATGCTCGCCCACCAGGAGTTCGGTTTTGAGGATGGTTTGTTCAGCGGCTACGACGCGGCCACGCGCCACTATGAAACGGCAAGCTGGGGTTACCAGCTTGACGGCAATCGCAAGCCGAAGATGGCCAAGAACCTCGACGATCCTCGTTGCGTCTTAGCCCAGTTGAAAAAACACTACAGCCGCTACACGTTGGAGATGGGTTCGGAGATCTCGGGCATTCCGCCGGAGATGATCAAGAAGATCGCCGACACCCTGGTGAACAATAAACCCGGAACCATCATGTACGCCCTTGGCATGACGCAGCACACCGTCGGCGTGCAGAACATTCGCTGCTATGGCGTTCTGCAATTACTGCTCGGAAACATTGGCGTACCGGGCGGCGGCGTGAACGCCCTGCGTGGCGAGCCCAATGTCCAGGGCGCTAGCGACATGGCGGTCTTGAGCGGATACTTGCCCGGCTACCTGAGCTATCCAGCACACAACGAGCCGACGCTGCGGGCTTGGACGGAGAACTACGGTACATTCCGCGCCAAGTTCCTCGTCAATAACATGAAGGCATGGTTTGGTGACAACGCCACGGCTGAGAACGACTTCGGCTACGGCTGGTTGCCCAAGCGCAGTCTTAAGATCAATCACACCATCTACGGCTTCTTTGAAAGCGCCTACAAAGGCGACCTGAAGATGCTGTACGTCATCGGCCAGAACCCGATGGTGACCAACGCCAACCTCTCGATGACCTTTGAAGGTCTGAGCAAGCTGGAAACCCTCGTCGTTCACGAGCTATGGGAGACCGAGACCGCCTCGTTCTGGCATCGTCCCGGAGTAGATCCCAAGACGATCCAGACGGAGGTCTTCCTGCTGCCCGCCGCCTACTTCATGGAAAAAGAAGGCACAATCAGTGGTTCCGGACGCATGGTGCAGTGGCGCTATAAGGCAATTGATCCTCCCGGTGAGGCCAAGAGCGATCTTGAGATTCTCGACACGCTCTTCCGCAAAGTTCGCGATCTATACAAGGACTCCACCGATCCCAAGGATCAGCCGCTCAAGGCAGCCGCCTGGAACTATCCCAAGGAGGGCATGTCAGAGGCTGTACTGAAAGAGATTGGCGGCTTCGACCTGAAGACCGGGTTGCCGGTGAATGGCATTGCCGACCTGCAGGCCGACGGCAGCACCTCCAGCGGCGCGTGGATATATGCCGGCTGCTTCAAGGGCGGCAAGAACCTGAGCAAGCGCCGCGACAACAAAACCGATCCCAGCGGTCTGGGCATTTATCCCGGTTTTGCGTGGACCTGGCCGGGGAACATGCACATCCTATACAACCGCGCTTCGTGCGATGAAAAAGGACAGCCGTTCGATCCCAAGCACAAGCTGGTCTGGTGGGACGCGGAAGCCAAGAAGTGGGCCGGCTATGACACGCCCGACGTGCCGGTGCCGACCGACGGTCCCGATACTCCGAACGGACAGCGTGCATTCCGCATGAACGGCGAGGGCGTGGGACGGCTGTTGGCCGCCAGCTACAAGGATTTCGATCCCAAAGCCGCGGACAAGACACTGCCTCGCGATTCGTCGTACGTGCCCAAGGACGGACCTATGCCGGAGTTCTACGAGCCGGTGGAAAGTCCGACCCACAACGCGCTTCACCCGGAGGTGCATAACAATCCGTGCCTGAAGTATCCACGCGTGAAAGGCATGCAGCCTATCGGCACAAAGGAGAGCTTCCCCTACGTCTTGATGACCTCCAGCCTCCCCGAGCACTGGTGCGCAGGCTCCACCACGCGCAATGTGCCGTGGCTGTCGGAACTCAACCCCGAACCGGTGTGTGAGCTTCCGGAAAAGCTGGCGAAACAGCTGGGTATCCAAACCGGAGACATGGTGAAGGTGAGTTCGGCGCGCGGAGACATCACGGTGAAAGCCGAGGTCACCCGCCGCATGCAAGCTCTGCAGATCAACGGCAAGGAAGTGACCACTGTCTGGATGCCGTACAACTGGGGATTCAAGGGCCTGAACACCGGCCCAAGCACCAACTACATCACCATCGATGCAACGGACCCAGGAGCGGGTACGCAGGAAACCAAGGCGTGTTTAGTCAACGTGACCCGCGTAGAAGGAGGGAACCGTGGCTAAGGCAACGTTGATTGATACTACGAAGTGCATCGGCTGTCGTTCCTGCCAAGTCAGTTGCAAGGCGTGGAACGATCTACCGGGTGTGACGACAAAAGCGCCCGCGGCTGGGCTGGGATTCCAGGAGCCGCGACTGCTGTCGTCGAAAACCTATATGGTCATTACCGACAAGCTGGTGGACAGCCCGGAATCCTCGACCGGATTCCGCCAGATCTTTGCCAAGCGGCAGTGCATGCACTGCGAGGATCCGGCATGCGCCTCAGCCTGTCCGGTGACGGCGCTACACAAAACCAAAGACGGGCCGGTCGTCTATGACAAGTCACGCTGTATCGGATGCCGCTATTGCATGTGGGCGTGTCCATGGGGCGTACCCACCGCAGAGTGGGGTTCCCTCGACCCGTCGATTCGCAAATGCACGCACTGTGCAGACCGCCTGAGCGCCGAGGTTCCGGAATACCACAATAGTGTGGCGTTGACCGCCGGAGAGAAGGCGAGCTGGGCAGTGAAACACGCTGAACCAGCCTGCGTAAAGGCCTGCCCCTCCGGATGCCTGAAGTATGGCGAACGGGAGGAACTGCTGGCCGAGGCCAAGCAACGCATCAAGAATCATCCCGGCAAGTACGTGGACGACATCTACGGAGAGCACGAGGCTGGCGGCACGACGATGCTTTATCTGTCCAGCGTGCCCTTTGAGGAGATTGGATTCCCCAAGGTGCAGTCTGAGGCCTTCCCACGGTTGAGTGCGATTGCTTTGGGCGCGGTGCCTCCGGCGGTGGTGGGCGTTGGCGCTGCCCTGGGCGGAACCTATGCCATCAGCAAGCGTCGCGAAGAAGTGGCCAAGGCGGAAGCGGCCGAGCGCTCTGCCAAAAAAGAAGAGCATGCTCATCCGGAGTTTGCTCCCGTACCCGGCAACACGTTTACCGGCTTCAACAAGGTGCTGATGTTCCTAATGGCCTTTGGCGCACTCTCCTTCCTGCTGCGCTTCGCGCTCGGATTAGGGAGCTCAACCGGGCTTTCAGACACCTGGGCGTGGGGATTGTGGATCGTCTTCGACTTTGCGTGGATTGCCATTGCGGCTGGCGCCTTCGCCACCGCATGCATCATCTACGTACTGCGGAGGCAGGACCTCTACGCGGTTGGGCGAAGCGCTGTGCTCATGGGACTATTGAGTTACACGTTCGTCATGGTCACATTGCTGGCCGACCTTGGATTGCCGTGGCATTTCTACTCCCTGGCAATGTACACACCCAAACACTCGGCCATGTTTGAAGTTTCCTGGTGCATTGCGTTTTACATTTCCGTGCTACTGCTAGAGTTCCTTCCGGTGCCGCTCGACTGGTTTGGAATGAAGAAGTATCGCGAGATGTGGAACCAGTACTCCGATTGGTGGGTGGTCATCGCTGTTACGGCCTTCGTCTGGCTGCTGTCTCACAATTTGCTGTGGACGGGGCTGGCCGCAGTGGTATTTGCCGTGATGGCCGTCATGCTGAAGCCGAAAGAGGGAGAGAAGAAGGAGCCGATCATGCTTGCGATCGGCGCTGTCACCTTCTCCACTATGCATCAGAGCTCTCTGGGCTCTCTCTATCTGCTCATGCCAGACAAGTTGAGCCACCTGTGGTGGTCTCCAGTCCTGCCTGTCTGCTACTTCCTGTCGTCGATCGCGGCCGGTATTGCGCTCATGGTGCTGGTTGAGATGTCGATTGCGAAGGGCTATCGGCGCACACTGCGCATGAGCGAACTCGCATCCATGGGAAAACTCGACTTCTGGGCGCTGCTGATTTATCTTGCAGTGCGCATTACAGACGTGATCTACCGTGGCCAGCTCGGTCACATTCGCGGACCCCATGGTGTGGACTTCCTGGCCGAAGTTGGCCTGATGGGAGTGCTGCCGCTGATTCTGCTAAGTGTGGGCAAGCTGCGCGAGAATCCGAAGGTGCTTGGCTTGGCGAGCGCGCTGGTGGTTGTCGGCGTGATCTGGAACCGCTGGAATGCAGTGGTCTGGGGTATGGATCTGAAGGGAGCCATGCCGCAGCTAGGACCGCTGCACTACAGGCCTAGCATCATTGAATGGGGCATCTCAGCGGGAATGGTCGCGGCGACTATCTTCCTTTTCAAGATGGGCGTTGCGTACCTGCCCATTCTGCCCAAGGAGAAAGTGAATACCGCGGCTGCCGCCGATTAAGCGTCAGATCGTCGTTTGAGCCGGGGGAGGATTTTCTCCTCCGGCTTTTTCCTTGTCCGAACCTTTCAGGCATATCCGTTTGTCGCGAGCCCTGCGCCTGGGAGATGCTGGACTCGCATCCTTCCGCGAGTCTTGCGTGCATAGAGTAAAATCTGGCCATGTCATCAGTTCAGGAACGGTGGATCGAATCGCATCCCTATCTCCGCAATGTTGCGGATTTTCAACAGACTGTGAGTGAGGTATTTGCGAAGCTTACGCCCCGTCCGGTTTCCGCGCCTGAGTGGAAGGAAGTTTTCGAGTGCTACGACGAAGGCGTTCCGCTGCTGGAAAGTGCTCCCACCGAGCTTGAGTATTCGTCTGCCGCCGGTGAATTGCTTCTTGCCGCCAGCGCTGAACTGCTGAAGCACACGTTGCCACAGCCTATAACGGTCTCCGCCGGAACATTGCAGGAATACTTGCAGGCCTCGGGAGAAAATGCCGCGGCGGCAATTGAGTGGGTGCAAGGTGGCGATCCCAAGCGAATGCCGCCCGCCACAGGGTTGCTGCGTGTGCTGGCCTGGGCTGCCATTCGGCGCACACTTGCTCCCGTGCTGAAGAGTTACGCAGAGTTGCGAAAAGAGGATGGGTGGATGCGCGGGTATTGCCCAGTCTGCGGTGCTCTGCCTCCGCTGGCTCAGGTGATGTTCGAAAGTGGGCAACCCCGCATGCTCGCCTGCTGCTACTGCCGTTCAACCTGGCAGTTCCGCCGCATCGGCTGTGCATTCTGCGGGAACGACGATCAAAACCAGCTTTCCGTCTTTACCATCGAACAGGAACCGCTCTTCCGTCTGGACACCTGCCGTGAGTGTAACGGGTACCTGAAAACCTACCTCGGCAGCGGCGACCTGGAGTTGCATCTTTCCGACTGGTCAACCCTGCATCTGGACGTGCTGGCCAAGCAAAACAATCTGGAACGCAAGGGCGCTTCCCTGTTTGAGATCTAGGATTGTGCTGGGCCCGCGAATGCTCTGCGGCCTAGAAGTTGATGACCTTGTCAGCCTCTGCGGCCCACTCGCTCAATTCATCCAGCGAGCCGCGCTTTACCTGGGGAATGAGAGACTGCATCATGCCGCGAGCTTCCAGGCAGGTGCCGCAGGCGGCGATTTCCGCACCCGTTGCGGCAATCGCAACCAGCATCTCCTGCGGATTGTAATCGGCGTGCGCAGGTGTGAATCCGGCAAGCGCGGAGGTTACTCCATCCCCGAAGAAAAAGATCCGGATCGGGGTTTTGCGCTATAGAGAGACCGCCCAGCGCAGTCCGTTATAAGTGCGTTGGTTGCCGTACGGAGAATCGTTGAAGATAAACAGATACTTCATCGGATCAGGTGTCCTTTCGCGGTGCGCAGAACCGTGCGACTGACAGAATAGATCAAGCATCGCGGAACTGAAAGTCACGCGGACGTCTGTGTGGTATGTTTAACCCTGATTGGCAAAGCTGCACGCGCGGAAGCGAGTAGTGTCCGGTGATGCTCCCGGTCTTCAAAACCGGTGAGAGGCAGGTTCATCCTGTCTCTGGTGTGTTCGACTCACACGCGCTTCCGCCAATTCCCGTTCTCTCCCCTTTGAATCGCTTGTGTCCGCCGCCGCTTTGGGCATAACGTACTCGCATGAAATCTGTGATCGTCGGCACCGCGGGACACATTGACCACGGAAAGACGGCGCTGGTTCGGGCGCTGACCGGAATCGACACCGACCGGCTGGAAGAAGAGAAGCGGCGTGGCATCACCATCGATCTGGGCTTTGCGCACATGGTGCTGGGCGGCCCTCAGGGTGATGTGCGGCTGGGCTTTGTCGATGTGCCGGGACACGAGCGCTTTGTGCGCAACATGCTGGCTGGCGTTGGCGGCATGGACCTGGTGCTCTTCGTGATCTCTGCCGAAGACTCCATCAAGCCGCAGACCCGCGAACATTTCGATATCTGCCGGCTGCTGAAGATTCCTCACGGCATTACGGTGCTGACCAAGTGTGACCTTGTGGACGCCGAGACGCGTCAGTTGGTTCGCATGGAGGCGGAAGAGTTTGTTCGCGGATCATTCCTTGACACCAGCCGGGCAGCGATGGTCGAAGTCAGCGTGCGTACCGGAGAGGGATTGGAGGAGCTGAAGTGCGAGCTGGCAAAAGCAGCGGATAAAGCGGCACAGAAGGACGCGGAGGCCCCGTTCCGTCTGCCGGTGGATCGCGTCTTCACCATGAAAGGCTTTGGAACCGTGGTCACCGGAACGCTGATCTCAGGGCGTCTGCGGAAGGAAGATGAGATCGAGGTGCTGCCCGGGCGCAAGCGAGTGCGGGTGCGTGGGCTCCAGGTGCATGGCAGCGGAACCGAGGAGGCTCTCGCCGGGCAGCGCACCGCCGTAAATCTGGCTGGCGTGGCGCAGGAGGAGTTGGAACGCGGCATGGTGCTCGCCGAGCGCGGACTGCTGCTGCCTACGCGCAGCCTTGACGTCCAGCTCACGCTGCTGGAAGGCGCGCCTGCGCTGAAGAACCACTCGCGTGTTCGCCTGCACCTGTTCACATCAGAGACGATTGCTGAAGTTGCGTTGCTCGAATGCCTGGAGCTGCGGGCGGGCGAGAGCGGGTGGGCGCAGTTGCGCACAGCCTCGGCAGTAGCGTGCGCGCCCGGAGATCGCTTTATCGTGCGCCGGCACTCGCCGGTGACCACCATTGGAGGCGGTGTGGTGGTCGATGTGCGGCCAATGCGCAAGATGAAGGCACCGCAACGCGCGGCAATGCTGCAACAGCTCAGCTCAGCCGGCGACTCCGACCGCCTTGCACTCCTGGTGGCGCGGCGCGATCATCGCGGGCTCGGTTTGCAGGATGCCGTTCACGAAACCGGATGGGGCAAGCCAAAGCTGCACGCTTCGGTGGCGAAGGCAACGGAAAGCGGCGAGATCAGCGTTCTGGGTGAGCTGATGATCTCTGCGGCCACACTGCGGCGAATTGCCGCCGAAATGTGCGGCGCGGTGGAGCGCTTCCAGAAAGCAAATCCGCTGGTGGGCGGCATCAGCAAGCAGGAGTTGCTGGAAAAGAGCGGCGTGGAGCGAGAGATTTTCTCCGGAGCGCTCGAGTTGACGCTGGTGGAAAAAAAGTTGGCCGTCACCGGAGAACAGGTTCATGCGGCCGGACGCGGCCTGGTGATGCAGGATGAGGAAGCAGCGTCAAAGCGGCAGATCGAGTCGGTCTTTGCCGACGCAGGGCTGAAGGTTCCCGCATTGAAAGATGCGCTGGCAGTGGTGAAGATTGATCGCGCGCGTGCGCAAAAGCTCGTGACCCTGCTGCTGCGCGAAGCCGTGCTTATCAAGATCGGCGAGGAGATGGTGTTTCATCAGAAGGCGTTGGAAGAGTTGAAGCAGAAGGTTCGTGAATACAAGTCGAAGTCGCCGAGGATCGACGTGGCTCACTTCAAGGAGTTGACCGGAGTCTCGCGCAAGTACGCGATACCTCTGCTGGAGTATCTTGACCGCGAGCACGTAACGCGGCGCGCAGGAGAAGACCGGACTATTCTTTGAGGCGCGATCCTTTGAACAGCAACGCGCAGGCTGCGGTTAAATCGTGATGTGAATC
>Ga0302319_10006301_pt1 | contig 23595 bp, 10 predicted proteins | sample Bog_T0_2_FD_203319 | JGI IMG/M metagenome (GOLD analysis project Ga0302319, IMG submission 203319) | Peat permafrost microbial communities from Stordalen Mire near Abisko, Sweden - Bog_T0_2 | ecosystem: Environmental > Terrestrial > Soil > Wetlands > Peat | place: Sweden: Abisko, Stordalen Mire...
CATTGGCGATTTCCGCCTGGGTGACCGCTGTAACGGTGCCGACCGACGGCAAGGCGTAGGAACTCGAAAGTATGAGTCCCAGGCGATTCAGCACGGTACCGCCGGTATAGCTATTGGAACCACCCAGGGTAATCACGGTCTCATTATAATTGCCGCTCCCAGCGTTCGTCCCTGTAATATTGAGAGCGTCTGAGCCACTGCCATTATTTGTGATATTGCCATTGTAAGTAACGGAATCCGTAAAGGCTGTCGACGTGCCCTTCACAAGGATGGTTCCGGAGCCGGTACCGCTCGTAGGCCCGAGCGCCATCCCGCGATTGGAATTCACGGTGAAGGTGCCGCCAAGTTGAAGCGCGCCTCCATTGAGCACAATATCGCCCGGGGTCGCGCTGCCGGGGAGGGCACCCAACTGATTATCCGCCGTAACGATCAGAGTTGCGCCTGTCGTAATCGTGGTAGGGCCGGTATAGCCATTCGAGGCCGAGAGGAGCAATGATCCTGCCCCGGTCGCAGAGGAAAGCGTGAGGCCATCGGTGTTACTGCTGTCCAGTGAGCTGGCAAAGGCCGTGACATTCTGGCCGTTCACGTCGAGACTGACGGCGGAAGTACTGTTCTTGATTCTGCTGGAATAATCCGACGTGGCCGCCGAGGCGGCGGAATATTGCAAGGTGCCGCCTGTGAAAGTGATATTTCCACCATGGCCGAGCGCGCCGGCAGACGCCCCGTCGGCGGCCCCTGCGTTCAAAACACCCCCGTTAATGGTCGTCAAGCCGGTGTAGGTATTCGAGCCCGTGAGCGCGAGGGTGCCGCTGCCAATCTTGACCAGCGCAGCACCGGCTCCGCTCAGCGTACCGGAATATGTCGTGCCGTTGTTATTATTGCCGACATCGAGCGTGATCGCATTAGCCCCGTTATCAATCAGGGAAAGATTGCCCGCGCCGGCGAGGCCGCCGAAAGTAAAAGTGTGGGGAGAGACACTGGAATCGAAAGCAACCCCTCCACTCGTGATTCCTGCAAGGAGATTGACGGTGGCAGCCTGCAAGGCAGCCGTGTTTTTCAGCAATGTCACGCCGCCCGTTACTGCGGCGGTATAGGTGCCACTGAGGCTGTTTGAGTTTGAGAGTGTGAGCGTGCCGGCGCTTGCGGCGAGTTTGGTGATATTACCACTTCCGCTCAACCCGTTCGCAGTGGCGAAGATGACGTTATTCGCCTGGAGATCGAGCGTACCGGTCACTACGGGATTCACGACAATGCCGTTAGCCGAGATATCCTGGGTGTCGCCAGCCGCCCATTGCAGCGTCGAACTGCCGCCGATTGTAATTTTTCCGGTGCCAAGCGACCCATTGGCGAAGTCGAGCCCGCCGCCATTAACGACCGTGGCGCCAGTGAACGATGAGCCATTCGCCCCCGTGATCGCGACGGTTCCTGAACCGATTCCCTTGGTAATCGTGCCAGAACCGGTAATCTGACCCGAAAACGTCGCAAGGCCCCCTGCTGACGCGGAGTCCAACGTGAGGTTGTTGTTCAGGCCAATAGTCCCGGTGAATGTCGGGGTGGTAGTGGTAAGCGCAAGAAGGGATATGGTACCACTCGTTCCAGCAGCATTCACGATAATGCCGTTCGCGATGGTTTGTGTTCTATTGTATGTGACAGTGACATTATTCGGATCCGAAACAGTGTCGCCCAAAGATATGATCCCGGCGCCAAAGGCGTTCGCAACATTCCCGGAAACAGCCAAGGATCCACTTGTGACAAACAAGCCTCCGGTCCATGAGCCCCCGCCAGCCAAAGTCAGGGCAGAGGTGTTGCTGCTCTGCGTGACGGTTCCAATGCCGGAGCCGACCGCGGCAGTGATGGTCGCCGCACCGGCACCCGTGCCGGAATTGGTGATATTACCTGAGGTCATATTCGCTCCGCCGGTAAGGGTTATGGCCCCCGTTGCGCTGTTGTTTGTCAGAATCAAGTTGCCGGCGCCGGCCACAGCATTGGTCACCGTAAGTATCTTCGTATCGCCGGCGACCGCCGTGAGCGTGGTGCCAGCGGTGTTGACGTTGAGCGTGGTGATGGTAAAGGCGGAGGAAGTGCTGCTCTCCATGTAGCCGGTGACGTTGGTCCCGCCTGCCGTAATCAGGGCTGTGACTGTTCCCGTGCCGGAATTTGTCACGGTGCCAATGTTGTTTGCGGTTCCTGTGATCTCAAGAGTCCCTGCCGTCCCGTTATCATTCAGAACGAGATTGCCTGTCCCTACCACGTTGCTCGCGACGTTGAAATTTTTTCCAGTTGTGCTGGCATTCGTCAACGTTGTCCCTGCGCTGTTGACTGTCAGATTGTTTGTGGTGACGCTCAGACTGACCTGCGATCCGGAATTAGTGATCGCGGTGACATTGGAGCCGATGCCGCCGGTAAATAATGTGATCGGCGCTGATCCAGACCCCATGACTGTGATTACCCCGGAGTTGTTGATAAGGCCGCTGACGGTAATCGAAGCCGGGCTATTGTCATTAGTCGTAAGATTCCCAGTCCCGGTGATGCTGCCGGAAAGCGTCAAGGCACTGTTTTGGTTAGTGGCCGAATTAATAAGGGCCAACCCGCCGCTATCAGCAATAATGATCCCGGCGCTGATGGTATCGCCCTTGCTGCCGGCCACCTGATTGATCTGAGCACCCGCCCCGTTATTGTTCATTGTCAATGTGCCTGCAGTGCCTGCCGCAATCGTGAAGGTATTCGTATCGTCGGTATCGCCGATGTTCAGAATGCCCAAGGTTACTCCCCCATTCAGATTAATCGTGCCGCTGGCAGTGACATTGTTGGTTACGTCGGCGACGTCGCCGGCGTTATTGGGATAAGTGCCACTCGACGGATTCCAGTTCGTGCTGGAATTCCAGCTTTGCGGCGTCGCGGTGTTTTGATTGTAGGTATATACCGCCTGCGCCTGCGCATGCTGACCTTGCAGAGTCGCCACGAGCGCCAAGGCGCCCAAGAGATGTTTAACATGCTTATACGAGAGGTGGATGAAAGAGTGCCGACCGGGGATCGATTTCATAGAACGTATTACTTCTGTATAGGAGGTTTAAACGGCGGGGGGAATTGCAGTAATAAACATATTTAATACAATGCTGTCAATAAAAAATATAGATAAATTCATTTCCTGCAGGTGCTTTTTACGCGTTTACGTAACAACTGGCGCGGGTTGGAATATGATGATGCGGTTGCGAAACGGGCTCTCCCGCCCGCATCAATGAACCGGCCTGGAAGGGGTGGGACTTGTCGCGGACGCGGCGGGCGGCGGGATTACAATCTTAGTGATGGGCTTTTCCGCGTTGGTGAGTAGGAGGCTGGCAGTTTGGATGCCCGGATTTCCTGCGGCGTCCTTTGGCGGAGGAGGGAGTGCAAACTCAACTGCGATGCTCTCTCCCTGAGCCGGCCGCAAGGTGCATAAAATCTCGCTGGACACTGAATTATCACCGGGGGCGGGCTTGACTGTGGAATATGCCTTGCCCGTCTTATCGTCGGTAATTACGGAAGACGCCCACGAAAAGGGCTGGGGAGCGTAAATTCCGCGATCGATGTCTTCCTTGGTTGCATCCGGCGGAATTGGAACCGGAATGCCAATGAGCGTGCCCTCTTTCGGCGCCCGCGCGGTAGCCGTGATTCTAATTGCGACGATGACTTTTCCACCGGGAGTTCGTTCCACTGCAATAATCCGGTAATGAATACCAGGCCACTTCGTTTCCACCTCGCCAGGGCTTGCGGGCTTTTGGGCATGAAGGCAAGTGAAACAGAAAAAAATGAAAAATGACAGAATAAGAGGGAATTTCATGGCGTAATCAATTTCAGTTGTTCACAAATAAATTTCAGTGAAGCGCTGTGGTTCCGGATTGCAGAGGAGTCGCCGCAGGCGCCGGGGCTGGCGGCGGAATAACGACTCTGGTAAGCGGCTTATCAGCGTTAAAAAGGAGCAGGGTCGCGGTCTGGAGGGGGCGACGGCCCATCGCATCCGGGGGCGGAGGAGGAAGATCAAACTGGACTGCAAGCGACTCGGCTTGACCGGGACGCAGATGGCACAGGATTTCCGGTCCTATGTAATTCCCGATGGGTTTTACAGCCGGATATTGTTGATTGGTTTTCTCATCGATGATCATCGAAGGGGCCAGCGAGAACGGCTGAGGAGCGTACAAGCCTCGCTTTATATCTTCCTTGGTGGCACCAGGAGGAATCGGAACCTTGATTCCAATCAAAGTCCCCTGTTTCGGAGCATCCGCCGTAGCCACCACCCTGACAGCGACAGCTACCCTGTCGCCTCCAATACGCTGTATCGCGAAGATCTGGTAATGAATACCCGGCCACTTCGTTTCCACGTCGCCAGGAGAACCGGATGGCTGTTGCGCCGGCAGGCCGGTAAGGCAAACGATGAGAAAGAAAGAAAGAATACTGGAAAATTTCATCGGATTTGTTCCGCGGATATCACCCGGTAGAGATAGCGCGGTTCGAATGGATGATGCACAGGATCAACAGGATCATCCAGGGTGCCGACGACTCCATCCGTCCCCGACGCGGCGATATTTCCGTAAACGCCGTCGGCGCCGGGATCGAGGTATCGCTCGACAATAAAATGGTAGCGTACATCGCCAAGTACATTGTCACCCGTCTCAAACTGCCCATAGTTTGTGTTGCCCGGAATTTTTTGCACCGACTGGCCTGCCACCCATACGGAAAAAGTATTGCTCTGGGTAGTGAGGTTGCCCACGATCTGCCGGACGAGGTCGTTGCGGGTGGGATTGTTTATGGCCTTTGCATAGGGACCATTGTTACCATTGGCGGTGCCATCGGCAGCGGAGGGCGCCATCGCCGCAATCGCAGGGATGTTACAGATCTCAGCAGGCAGGCGCAACGGGCCGTTCGTTTGGAGATAGGTCGCAATGGCTCCGGCGATCGATCCTGAATTTGTAACCGTTGCGTTTGTTGCGTTCAGTGACGCTCCGCCCGACCATATGTAATTATTAGTCCCGGATGGGGAGACAGAACTCGTCGCGACGAGATTCTGATTCACGGGAATGCCCTGGAGCATGGCCTGCAACGGGATCGTACGCGTGATAAGTGTGGTGCCTGAGGCTGTCACGTACGTGGCGGGGTTATTCACGTCCGAGGTATATATTACAGCCCCGTTCGGATTGATGCGACCGCTTGTCGCCCCACCGTAAGTCCCATAGGAGAACATGTTATTCATTACCGCCGTATTTGAATAACTTACGCTAAGAGGCCACTGGTAGAAAGTATCAGAGCCAATGCCAGCAGGGGTCGGGGCAACCGGCGTATAAGTAGCGCCCGCGTATGAAGCGTAAGGGCTGCCGTAGCAAAGAAGCATCGAAGGGACATACATTAAATCGAGCATTGCCCAGTCGGGATAAGCACTACTTGCTGCATTGGCAGTTTTCTGGGTGGGATTCGGCGTTGACATGGAAGAATTGGCAGGATCGTAGGAAGGGGCAAAGTCCAATAATCGGTACGGTGTCCCGTGCTGGATGGCGCCATACGTTGCTGCCGTGATATTGGCATTCGTGGATGAATAGGTCACAGTCTCATCGTCCGGAATAATTCCCGTCCTGACATAATTGAGGTAGCCGATTGAAGGAAAGCGGGCGGAGCGAGGCATTGCGGGTAAATCACCCTGAAAAATAGCACCGTCCATCGTCGGCACCCAGTAGGAATCCGGATCATACCAACCTGTAAGCGGGTCAGGATTGCAGGGGGTAACAGAGGTAGTTTGCATGGCAAGAATGGCGGCGGCCGATCCTGTCATTTGCATATTCGTAGCCGTAGCTGGTGCGCTTGGGCTGGTGGTCGTGATCCAATCGCCAGGGAACTTGTTCACCAAAGGATCGGCCGCAACAGAGGCGTAAATATAAAGCGTGGAAGTTTGCGGGATGCTCCCCGTGCCACTGTCAGCGGGAACGGAAACAGACCCGTTCATCGTAACCACGGTGGCGACCAGCCGGTCACGCACAATCTTCATTCCGGAATTCTGGCCCGCCGTCTCGGCGGGCAGCAAAGAAGCACCGAGTTTGTCAAAAGATTGACCGGTATTTGCGCGGCTTGCCTCCATGGGAACGACGTCCATTTCCGTGTTATCCCTCCCTTGAAAATATGAAATGGACGCGAGTCCGCCAGCGATCGTCAGTGTGCCACTACCGGCAACGGCATTCATCATATTATATACGCCGTTGCGACCGGCTCCAGGGACTCGAATTTCGCCCGGCACCCAGACCAGGACATTGGTCCCGCTGCCAGTTACCCTTGTCCCACTTATCGTCGTAGTGAGAGCATTCATATAGAGTATGGGAGAAACATTTGGGTTGGCGGTATTCGTACCAGAGGAGCCACTTGCCATATAAGCCGGACTGGGAGCCGGCCATGACACGGTATTGGCCCCACATGGCAACGCTCCGGAACCACTCGAAAGGTAGGGATGATATGTCGCAGCGTCGGTCTGATCCGGGTCGGGATATTCGCCGGGATTACCCGTAAAGTCGATTCCCTGGTTGTTGGTCAAGAGATTGTTGCCCCAGTAGCTGGTATTGGAGAGTGTGGTACCGCTTACGACTTTTTCAATATAACCCGGATAAGCGAACGGTCCATTAGGACTCCAGACTCGCGTTGCCCACCCTGTCGAGGTGCCGCTAAAAAATTTTTCATCCCCATTAAGGCCCGTTCCAAAGGGGATGGCCTGATCGGCAACGTTCAAACAGCCTAAAAACTCACGATCATACTCTCCCACGTCGCCCCCAGCGGCATAAACCTTTCTTGCATTCAAAACCGTGTTCACATGGCTCCATAGACCGGTGCCTTGGTATCCAGCCGGCAGCCACCACTCCATCGAGGTGAGAATTTGCACTTCGGGTGGACTATCAGGGGGAGCATATTTGACCGCCGCAGTGCCTGTGACAACTGCAGACTTTGTAATCAATTCCAACATGAATTTCGTAACCTTCGGAGAACGGCCCATCCCCGAGACATATTGGGCGCTCAACCAGCCCGGGTAAACTGTGGGAGCCGAGTGTGCTTGTTCCATCCCCCCTGTGTTTGTGTCGGGATTGAGCTGCACATCGGAGGAAATCGTATTTCCCCCCAAATCGGTGATCTGCCACGCAATAGAATCTATCTGACGAGGAGTATACTTGTTGAGAAAGTTGGTGGTTGTGGAGGCCGTTCCCGGAAAGGAGGGCCATGTGAAGAAATTGGCGGTGCCAGCAGGGTTTTTCCCGGCCATAAGATAGGCGAGAAGCATGCCGGCGGTTGCGGAGTGGTTGCTATTTACGTTCTGAACAGCCGTGTTATCGCTCGCGTCACTTTGTAACTGGTTAAAGGCAGTGGGCCAAGCCATGTTATCACCAGGAACCCCTGCTATGTTCAACCCGGCGAATTTCAAGGCGGGCAACTGGGAAGCGGTTGGATAAATTTCCCGGACCGGCTGCATCGTAATCGCGTTTTGCACCAAATCCAGCGGACTGCTCTGATAAAGCTCCAATGCCGTAAGCATGGGAATCCGCGGTTGACCGAAAATATTCAGTTCCGGAGACCGGCTGCAACAGGTAATATTGAATACATTGCCGGTATAGAGATCGGGCGTGGTTCCCGCAGCGCGAAGAATTTCCCGGGGAGAATGAAAGCCGACCGTTCGCGCGATCTGAACGATGTTGCTGCCTGTCGTCGCTGTCATTGTGCCGCTCGTTCCCACAAGCATCTGCAGACTCACCTCGGTCGGCGAACCGGCGCCGAGCGAGAGCGCAGGATTTTGCGCGGGGTATGTGGATGTTTTATTGGTTCCATCGGCGGTATTGATGTTGATTTTTGCATTCTCATCGTCCACCCAGTAGGCGAAGCGCCCTATGACCCGATTGTTTGATCCGGCTGGCTGACCGGGATTTTGAACCACATTGACCCACTGAACGGAAACGGGAGGTGCAGACATTGTGCCGCTAACCATGGATCCGCTGATGATCGGATAGGTTCCGTCCGATTTCTGGCGGTTCAAATTGACCGTCGGCGCCAAGGTGCCGGAAACGGAATTCATGGCGGAAGGGCTGAGGGAAGTGCCGGAGAAAAGAGGATACTTGTCCACAGCCGGCAAACCGGCATAGGTGGGTCCGGCTGTGCCAGACATTCCGGTAAATTTCGCGCTGGAATACTCCCAACGCGTAAGCAGCCCCGGGGAAACCGACCAGAAGAATGCAGGCTGAATCGGGACAACCGTAGTGCCGGAGCCCATAAAATTTGCAAACGGATTGTCCCACGAGGTGGTGCCGCTGCCGAGCGCATCGCGTAACTGGCCGACGGCGCTGTGCATCGCCAGTTCGGCCATGGCATAAGCCTTCTGCTCGTTCAGCGCGGCCCGCGCCGCCTTTGTCTCGAACATGACGCTGCTGATATAGCCAACGGCAATGATCGTGACCAGCACCAGTGCGACCAGGGTAATGACCAGTGCGGAACCCTTGGCATGATGACTGTGGACTGGAGATTCGGATTTCATCGTGGACCGTCGGCAAGATTGATGATGGTGCTGTGAATTTCGGCCCCGTGGCGGATCAACGGAGGCAGCCCATTATAAAAGGCGTTTACGTTACTCCAAAGAGAAAACGACCCGCTTTGCAGCACGGGTCTTTCGGTTCCGGCAAGCAACAAAGCCGTACGGCTGTCCACAGTGACAATTGCCACCTCGATGGCTGCAGGGAGAGAGCCCTTATTAGCTGCCACCGGAGGTTCCCAGTAAGTCGGCGTGGTGCCACCCACGATAACAGTGCCGGGAGAAGAACTTCCGGAAAGGAATACGCTGGTGGAATAAGTCGTTGCAGTGGTCGGGGCATAGGTGCCTGATTGATAAAGAACGCTGGATATATAGCCCTTCGTAGAATCAAACTGACCGGAAGGAAAGGTCGCACTGCCCGATGTAATCGGGTTTGAGCCACTGTAAACGGGGTACTGGGTAATGGGTTGCCCTTGTTGATCCAAAGCCTGCACCCACAGTCCCAGCACATTTTCCGCGAGTTCCCCCTGGTAACCTGTCGCCTGGGTGGCGGGTGCCCCGTATGACCCGGAGAGCAACGCATCGGTGATCGTGCTGGTCCAAGTCGATGCCCCGCTGGTCGTGGTTCCCGAATAGACTGCGGATGCCGCGCCGCTGACTGGATATACACCGTAAGCGGGAGAGGAGGGATCGATGAATAACCGGCATAACTTCGGTGTGGTGGTGCCGTTGCTATTGGCAGTCCACTGGACAAAGTAACCGATCACCGCGAGGTCTCCGTTGCCTCCATTGGTTCCGCTGATAGCAGCGCCGCTCGAAAGCGCGACCATCCGCCCTGACGCTGCCTGCCAGAAAATGGCTTGGGGAAGCTGGTAAGTGCCGCTCAGCGACGAGAGGGGGCCGGAAGCGCTGGTGGAACTGATCACCATCTGGAGTGTCGGACCGGAGAAGTCCGTGGGTTGCGCACTGGCGCGCAGATCCTGCGCCATGCGTTCAAAAACCGCAAGAGCCGCGCTGCGCCGGTCGTCGTGAACGATCCCCTGCTTCCAGAGGGTGCTGGTGCCGTTCATGATTGACACCATGACTACGATCACCAGAAGCGTGATCGCCATCGCGACCAGCAATTCCACCAATGTGAATGCGCATTGCCCGGACCCGCGAGCGCCGGCCGGTACAAGCCCGGAACAAGAGCCGCTGAAATCTCCTCCTGTTTTTCCTGATTTCCAGAAATTCAGCTTCATTTAAGTCCTTCTGGATGAATGCCGGCCATTTATTGGTAATTGGCGATTGAAGTCACCGAGACATTGCTTCCGGTCAAGGCCGGATAAGGATAACGAATGACCACCTGGAGCAGAGCCGCGTTATTCGTGGAACTCAAGACTGGCGCCGGACTCGTCCCGGTGGCATAAATCACATCGCATCTGAAATAGGTCCCTGTTGTAGTCGGAACAGGATTTTTCGGATTCCCGAAACAATCCGTGTAAGGAGTTCCATACAAGTCATAATAGCTGGTCAGCGTTGATCCTAGTATGGTTCCCGATTGCACGTGTAATGATGTGCCCGTGATCGCCACAAACGAACCGGTTACAGCCACAAAAGAACGGCTTTGGAGATCGGAAACAACGCGACGATCAATCAATGCAATCCGGGTGGAGAGATCGGCGTCTCTTGTTCCTTGAACGGCGAGCCCCACCAAACCGAGAATCGCAGCCAGCGCAAATGCGACAATGGCCACTGCGATGACAACTTCAACCAGCGTAAATCCCCCAATGCATCGGGTATATGGCTGTCGGGTACCTTGATGGCACTCCGCTTCAGCCGGGGCGATTTCAGGTCCTGGGCGAACCAAAGAATCAGGCAGGTGTATTTGAACAGCCTGATTTGTCGATGATTGTACGCACATACGGTCCATGAGACGGGGGAATTCCATAGAACGGCTTCTACCCGTTCCATGTGTTGCTATGTAAATACATTGGGACTTTTTTTAGGTCAATACGTAAATTGCATTTAATAGATTATTTTTGTATTTTTTACTGGCGCCTACCCCTTCCATCAGATACGAATACGGCTCCCTCGCATCCGATGAACACCCTCCGCCCTTTCGTGCTCGCCGTCATTCTCACGGGCAGCTTTCTCACTCAACTAAAAGCGGGACAAATCGCTCCTGCCGACCAACAACTCTTCGACAAGCTCCTGCCAGCCCACACGGCGCCCCTGTGGGAAAAGGACTTTGTCCTTGTCGAGAAAATGAAGGTTTATGATTTTCCCGAGGAACAGCTTCGGTATCCTATCGAATTGCCGCCGGACGTAAAGCGCGATACTCTCAAGCTTCTGGTTTTTACCGACACGGATGTCCACGTAATCCCCTTCCAGTTGTCCAGCCGCGGGTGGGACCACCCCGCTATTTTCTTCCGTACTGATCTTCCAAAAGGAGCGCGCCGGATCTTCCGGCTCGTGGCGGGATTCGACACGAAGGGCATCCCGGAGTCCGCTCAGGAAGCCCCGGTCTTGCAAACGACCTCAAATCCACACGAAGCGATCCTGTCCAACGGTTTCCTGCTTTTAAAAGTGCCCGCAGGCCACGAGGACTTTCCCGAAGGAAAGCCATTTGCGCAAATCCCCCCGCCGATTCTTGCCGCAGCACGCAAAACCAAACCGGAAATCCCGATGCCGGCGTGGCTTGCGACCGGCTCGTTTGCAGCTCCGGATTCCCTCCGTGTGGAATCGCTGGACGCCAGACTCATTGAGAGCGGGCCGCTTTTTACCATATATGAAGTGACTTACAGGTTGAAGGAAGGCAAAGCCTATACCATGGATCTGGAACTTCGCGCCGGAGAATCCCATGTCGCGATTGCCGAGACAGCCACCGGTTTTACTCCCGATGATGGAGCCTTCCTCCGCCTTGACTATGGAAGCGGACTCCTCGATCCCGATCTGCGACTTGTCGCAACGAACGGTGGGTATGGAATTCCGGAACCCACACCCACCCGGTCTCTTGCCGGGGGCTATCCCTCCCATACGGGAGCCTATGACAAGAATGTTTCCGCAGACGGTAAGCTCGATTACTGCCTGGGTCTGTTTACCCCGAATGCACTGGGTGTGATGCATGCCACCGCGTTTTACAAGCAGGGCGGCGGCGATGCGATATTGCTGGCGCTTGAGCGGGAAGCCGGGTGGAAAACATTCAAGCGCGCCCTGTGGAGCAGCCCTGATGCATTTGAAAACATCCGTTTTTATAGCAAAGGGGGAACGAAATATCTCACCGCCGGCCTGGCGGGTTCAAAACGATTCTGGGCGCTCGCATTGATCCCAGGGGACGATGTCAAGCTGACCCGGCTGCCGGGCATCACAAATGCCCCGCCCGCAGGCCCCGAAGTGCGACTCTTCAATCAACTGAATGACTGGAGCCTGAACGCTTACAAGGATCGTGCGATCGATTGGCCGGAAAAACCGGATGCGGCTCCATTTGACTCCGCGGACTTCGACGCAAACGGCCCATTTGAGAAAATGAGTTACGACGAATATGCCGGCAAACTCATCGACAAATCCGGTTTCTTCCAATGGATCGTCAATGATTCCTGGGATTTCAGCGCGTTGATCGCGGCCGTTTCCTTCCGGGGTGTGCCCGGGTATTTCGGAACCTACGCGGTGAGCAGGGCATCGTGGACCGAGGAGCAGCGTGACCGCGTGCGGCAGGTTCTCTTGTTTCTCGCAGACTGTTGCGACAGCGATGCTAACCAGCCGCACCGAAGCATGTTGTCGGGGCACCCGAACTTTGTAATGGATGTCAAAGCCGGGTTGCCAGTGGCGGCTGCGGCCTTCCCGAATTATCCGAATGCCAAGGCATGGCGCGATTCCTTCATGGGATTTTACAACGAATGGCTCGACAAATACGACCGCAAGGATGTTCCCGAATTGAACACCAAAGGCGGGCGCTGGACAGAAAACATTGCCTGCTATGTCGGCCAGTGTTTTACCGCCCTGCAAGTCTCACAAAAAGCATTGATGGCCTACGATGGCACTTCACTCGGACAAAATCCACAACTCCTGGCTCTCATCCGCTGGATGCGCGACTCGTTCATGTCGCCCCATGACGGTGTGCGCATGATTCCGCCGGAAGGCGCGCATTCGGCATCGTTCACCCCCGGCGAGCATTTTTGGAAAGCGTTTTTCCAGCTATGCCAGGACATCGCCCGTGACGATCCTCAACTGGCCCTGGAAATGCACTGGATCGAGACGAACGGCAAGGAGGGAAAAAAGCCCGACATCCGGTCCGCCCTCTACACGGACTACGGCCCGGTGCTTCACCACGACTTCGGCGGCGAACATGAAAGCTATGCTCACATGCAAAATATTTTTGGACTGGATTACCGGTGGGGGCACGCGGGCATCGTCTATTACGGAGCGAAGAACAAGGCATGGAGCGTCAACACGATGGAAACAAACGGGGATAAGTTTAACGTGAACGAGGTCACCGCATTCAATGTAAATGGCGATGGCCTGGCCACGGGCCCCACCAACCAGCTTCTTTACGATTTTGATTTTGCGCAGTTTTACCGTCAGACCGGCAAGGAAACAGACGCCTACCGCGCCCGCGGCTTAATGCTGCTGCGCGACGATTATCTCGTGCTGTCCGACGAGGTTGCGGATGCCACCGTCTCCGGCACATTCAACTGGGTGAGCGTCTATGATCTGCCGCAAATATACCAATTAAAGCCCGGGACCGCCGCGCAGGATAGCATATCCCGCGATCCCCAGCCGCCGCGGCGCGGCGCACCTGACCGGATGGGGAAAGTGCGCTCGTATTCCGGCACGGGAGACTTTCTTACCGTGGTGGCGCCTGCGGAGGTGAAGGCCGAGGCGGCATCCTTCGGTGCTGTCGTGAACGGCGAATATGTCTTCGCCTCGCAAAAGCCTGTGGAGGTATCACAAACCGGGGCCAGTTTTTCCGGAACCTACGGATATGCGCGCCCGAGCCAGCTTGCCCTTTTTCAAGGGACCAGCATCGGGCTGGGTGGTTTTGAGTTGCGCCGTGAAGGGGGTGATTTTGGCGTGAGCGCCTCGGTGGAAAAGAACGGGATCGCCGGACGGATTGTGGGACGCAGCGGTGGAAAGATATTTGTTGTTCCGCCGAAGGGGCTCGAGGCCGCAAAGGCATCGGTAACGATCGACGGCCAGGCCGTTCCGCACACCCTGGACCAAGGCGCCATCATCTTCCCGGTTGAAATTCAGCAGAAGGATGGTCTCAAGAATTATGAGATCACATTTTAACAGGAGAGCTGATGCTTGGTAAGGGTTGGCAAAGGTTGATTAGCCCCAGCCAATGACGAAAGAAACTCATTTTATAAATATATGAAATCTAAAATTTCACTCGCAGCACTGCTGCTTTTTTCCACAACAATCCTGGCTGTGGATCCGGGGCACCCCATCCCTCCCGCACCTGGGAAGCCCGGCATTTTCGGCGTGGGCTTCACCAATAACACTGACACCTCGGCCAGGGTCGTCTTCACCACCAGCGAGCCGACGAGCGCAACCATCGTGGTCACCGCGAATGGCAAGGAACTCTCCCGGGTCGACCAGCCCGCCTTTGACGAAATCCATTCCGCCGACCTGGCAAATCTTCCCAAGGGCGAAGTTTGCAGCATCGCAATCTCCGGCGTCACCAAAGACGGAAAAACGGTCGCCGCGGAGAACCAGACGTTGAAACCGGCGCTGCGCGCCCCTTCCAGCCACCAGTGGCCCGGCTATACGATCTTTGCCAGCACGATCAACAGCAAAGGCGACGAAGGCCTGAATTTGATGGCCCAGACCGGTGCCCGGATGGCCCGTATGGAGATCTCGTGGTATGACCTTTTCCCAAAAGGGCCGGATATCGACCAGGTTTACCTGGACCATTTCCTAAGCAGGGTCGCGGAATTGAAAAAGCGCAACATCGAACCGCTGCTCGTGTTGTGTTACTGTGTTCCCTGGGCCAAGGCCTACACGGCCACCACCATGACCTGGCGGCATCCCTCCTTCGGGCCCCCGGACTCGCTTGAAGACTGGGAACACTATGTGCGCACAGCGGTGACCGCACTGCACGGCTCGGTGAAATATTACGAGATATGGAATGAACCCGATGCGGGTTATCTCGCCACCGGCAACTATATCGAACGCCCGAACCTGCCGCCGCCAATCGGGCGCCCGCCTTTCAAGGACAACTGGCAATACTGGCTGGGAGACCGGTTTGTGCCGATGATCGAAAGAGTCCGCAAGATCATGGACGAGTTGCAGCCCGACGCAATTGTGATGAACGGCGGCTGGAACCGCGATTACACAGGACAGCGGGGGGACCTCCTTTTCGAGCGGGGCGTCGCCCCCTATTTCGATGTGTACGCATTCCATACTTACTGCTCCAATCCCATGTCCTTCAGCCGCTGGTATGGAGCCATTGACGGGGGTTTTCGCAAGAACATCGATCGTATCTTCGACAAGCACAAAGTGCGCATGCCTCTGGCGGTCACTGAATGGGGGTGGCCCGTCTGGGATCAACCCAACCCGGAAAAGGGGTTTGTGACGTTCCCTGATGCGCAAAAGTTTTACATAAAAAGCTCCTTCTATTTTCTCTCCATGCAGCGCATGGAACTTCTGAGCCAATTCAGCCTTGGCATTGGTCCACACGCGCGTGACATAGACCCGGCGATGTTTGCCCTGGCGAGCGAAGACACCGATGGCAAAGCAGTCACCGAGCCTACTTTCATGACATTCCAATGGCTGGCAACCACCTTTGGCAGCCGGAAATACCGGGCGCTCCCGGTGCAGGCAATACCGGATACTCAGGTGAAAGCTTATGCGATTCAAATGCAGGACACGGGCGATACCTACCTTGCCGTCTGGCAGGATGGAGTCCCTGATGCGAAAGGGGCCATTCCGCCACAGCCGGCGCAGGACGTGGAAGTAACGGTGAGCGATGTTAAGGATGGGAATTATTCCCTGCAAAACCTGGATTTGGTTGGCAATCCGACGTCACAATCCCAAGCGGCTGCGAATCATTCCCTAAAACTGAAACTCACGCTGCCGGAAATATCCTCCACTGAGGAGTCCGGAATTTCGCTGGTGAAAATTTCCGGAATCAAAGCCCAATGAAAAGTGTCACGAAAATTTCGGCGTTGCTGTTCCTTTCCGGCGGCATGATCTCCCTCGCGGCGGCGGCGGACAAATCTGCCGCGCCGACAGCAGCAGACAAACCGCGGGAGAACTCGCTAGGCATGAAATTTGTGCCGGTCAAAGGCACCGAAGTGCAGTTCTGCATCTGGCAAACGCGTGTACAGGATTTCCAGGCATTTGTGAAGGCGACCGGTTACGATGCAACCACCGGCATGCTTTCGCTGGGGAACAAGGACGGGGAATGGAAGGCGAAAGGTGATTCGTGGGAGGCCCCGGCGGAGTTCAATCAAACCAGCACCAATCCGGTTGTCGGAGTGAGCTGGAACGACGCCAAGGCATTCTGCCAATGGCTGACCAAGAAAGAACAGAAGGAAGGCAAGCTGTCAGCAAATCAATCCTACCGGTTGCCGACTGATGCGGAGTGGAGCGTAGCCGTAGGGTTAGGAGAGGAAACCGGCGCCACACCGGACGAAAAAGACAAGAATCCCAAGAACAAGAACATCTTTCCATGGGGCAGGAAATTTCCACCCCCTCCCGGCACCGGGAATTACGGCGGCGAGGAATCAAACATCGGGTCGCTGGCATGGCGGAAGCAGGTCATCGAGGGGTATAACGATGGATTCCCCCGCACCTCGCCCGTGGGGAGTTTCCCGGCGAACCAGTCTGGCCTCTACGACATGGGTGGCAACGTCACGGAATGGTGTGAAGACCATTTCAACGCAATGGAACCCACCAGCAGGGTGTTACGCGGGGCGTCGTGGCTCAAAGTTCATGCCCCCCACTTTTTTTCGTCATCCCGCGGCCGCAATTCTCCAGACATCCGCCGGTACGACACGGGCTTCCGCTGTGTACTGGCCGGGGGTGAGGCCCCCCATTAGGCTGACGACAGCCTGCAACTTCTGTCCCGAGCCAATCTCCCTGCCTATCCTTCGCGATGAAAAAATCCCTTGCCACCTGAAACTCCAAAACCCATGAAATCCCGCACTTTTCTTACTTCCACCCTCGCAATTCTCGCGCTCAGTTTTATTGCCATATCGACGGGGCGAACACAGGAACCAGCCGTCAAGAATGGCGATAATATTGCCTTCCTGGGCGATTCCATCACAGCGCAAGGGGCCACGAATCCGGGTGGTTATGTCCAGTTGGTGATCAATGGGCTGGAGACCAGCGGCGTAAAGGCAGCCATGATCCCAGCCGGAGTAAGCGGCAACACTTCCAAGAATATGCTCGCGCGGGTGGACCGCGATGTATTGAGCAAAAAACCCGCATGGATGACGCTGAGTTGCGGCGTCAACGACGTCTGGCACGGGGCGGACGGAGTTCCCCTCGACCAGTATGAGCAGAATATAACCTCGATCGTCGACCAGGCACAGGCCGCTGGCATCAAAGTCATGATTCTGACTGCAACCATGATCCGCGAGGACCAAAAAAACGACTTCAACCAGAAGCTGACCGCATACAATGATTTCCTCAAGTCCCTTGCCACCAAGAAAAACTGCCTGCTGGCGGATCTTAACGCCGCGATGCAAAAAGAAGTCAGCGCCACACCCCACGCCGGAAATCTTCTCACCATCGACGGCGTCCACATGAACATCGACGGCAATATCATGATGGCTTCAGCCATCCTCAAGGCTTTCGGCCTAAACGATGCACAAATGCAGAAAGTGCGGGACGGCTGGCTCGACCTTCCGAACACCACCGACCTGGCCGCAAAAGCATCCATCACGCTCAGGGAATACAACCAGCTCAAGGCATTGGCCGCCGAACAAAAACAAACCGTCCAGGATCTTGTCGGGCAAAAACTCAGCGAGACCATCAAGTCCTCCTTGAAAACGGGAACGCAAAAGTAAACGTCGCTGTTTAACAATGTATCATGCCTCCCCATCCAGGGCCTGCCTCCGGCTGCTGCTTCCCGCGCTCTGGGCGATGCTGATCCCGGTGATGCATGCCCGCGCTGACGCGGAGCCAAGGGAGATCGACCAGGCGCGGCAACAACTCATGGCAGGAAACAACGACGACGCGCTTGCGACAGTCCAGGCGTATCTTAAAACAGCCACAGACAAGACTGACAGGGATGTCGCAACCATCCTTGAATCCCGGATCCTGATCCTCGCCAAAAAAGACGGCGTGGATGCCAATGAAGAATTGATAAGCGGGGCCAAACCGGACAACAACCCCGCTGTGCAGGCGGAATTATTGCGCCTGAAAGCCGCCCAATCGAGCCAGGCGCAACCGGACAACTCCACCATCGCAGATAAACGGGCGCTGAGATCCGCCGAGTCGCACCAGGATCATTTCAATGAACTGGTGGCTTACCAGGAACTCCTCAAGACTTACCCGGACCAGTTTTCCGGCTATGATCTTTACAACATGACCACGCTGGAGATCGCGGTCGTGAAGGTGAACCGCGTCCTTAATAAATTTGTGAAGGAGGTGATCGACACCGAGGCTTCGCGGCTTGGAGATTCGCCCCTGGTCGCGTGGTCCAGGGCACTCCTGAAAAAATCGGCCGGGAATGATCCGGTGGCAGGCCTTGCGTTGATGCGGCAGGCAGAAAAAGGATTGCAGGAACCGCTGCTCAGCCTTGCGCGGGAAAAGGAACTCTATTTCCTGCAGGGAAACGCCGATGACCACGACCGCGTCGGGCAGGCAAAGGCGATTGCCCATGAAATCATCCAGGCAAACCGGATCGATATCCAGGGGAGCTTTAAAAACATCATGCCCATGGTGCGCTCGCGGAAGGAACCGGACGGCATGGCGAAGTGGCTGGAGGCCGAGGCTAAAACCGCGCCGACACCGGAATCCGCAGCAGTCTTGTGGCTGGCGTCCCTGAATGAATACCTCGACATCGGCAGGGGCGACGAAGCACAAACGCTCGTTGCCGAGGCCCAGGCCGCCAACCTTGATCCCAAAACGTTGCGAAGCATGCAGGGGACCCTCAAAAAACTGCTCTGGCAGGTGGAAGGGCAGCTTCCAAAAAGCTGGCTCGCCCCGGACCGGAAATGGGCCATCGAAGCAGTCGAGTCCCAAATGCCGGGAGCCACCGGAAAACTCCTCGCCTCCACATCAACCACCGCCGATGCTTCAGGCCACTTCTCCCTGACCGTGTCGGGGCCTGAAATGATGGCTGTGGTGGCCTACACCCATCCTGCGAATGGCATGCCTGTCCTTCATATCCTGGCCGAGGAACTCAAGCCCGGCACACCGATCTCCATCGACGAATCGAAATATGTGCGACATGCACTCCCCGCCCCCGTCACCGCGCCAGGCACATTTATTCTCAACGAGCGGTTTGGCAAAGACTGGCAACCCCAACTGGTGCAATTGCATCTGCCCAAACAGACCGCCGTCAATCCGGAAACCTTGCGGGTCGTCGATTCCCATGGCGAGAGCGTCCCGTGCCAATATCTGGGAAATGACGACAATTCCACCATCGTGGGTGTATGGCGCGGCCTCAAAGCGCACGAGCAGGAAACCCTCAAAGTAAGTTTTAACGACGCTTCCATTCCGGTCGCAGCGCCACCGGGCACGGTAAAGGTATCCATCGAGGGCGCTGCCCAGGTCGTCGATACCGGAACCGCACAGTTCAAGATTCCGGCTGGTTCGACGAGCGGACTCACAAAGGACAATGCCGCCAGTTACGCTTTTCTGCTGGGCGCAAAAGGCCCCGATGGCGTCTGGCGCGGCAAGCCGGATTGGGTGGGCAACCCGGCCCCGACCAGTGTCCGGTTAAGCCGCGCACTCAACGGGCCGATCCGCACCAGTTTCGTGGTGGAATACCAGTTCGCCAATGGCGCAAAACGCGTGGTCACCCTCTCCTTCGATGCCGGCCAGCCGGTCATGCTCATCGATGAAAAAGGCGAGGGAGATTTTCCGGGCGAGTTCCAGCTCAATTTTGTTCCCGGCGACGGTTTTGACACCTACGCGGGGCAGTGGCGGCCGACGCACGGCGTGGAACCGCTGGTCAAACGGACCCCAACGCTGGCATTCCACTTGAGCGATTATCCCTACTTCAGCACCTATCTCAACGCCATGCTCGCCGGCGTCCTCTCCAGCAAACCGGAGATGAAAGATTTCTTCGCCGCGTTTGTGGTACATCCCGGCGACTGGTTCGACCCGAGCTACAAGGAAGCATTCACACCAACCGACGAGCATCCCGACGAGCAATGGCCAAATCCCTATCGCTATACCGGCTCCATGAACAGCGCCATTTCGGGAAAAGTCGTGAAAAACGGAGCGCTGACCTATGAAATCCCGCTCACGCCCGGCACCCGGCGCTGGGCTGTTACGATGCTGCCCCACGACACCATCAAGAAAGGACCGGGCACGTGGGAATCAGAGTACCTCGTCGACCGCTACAACCAGGGCGATCTCTCCGACTACGCGAAGATGATCCTGCAATGGGCGACGCCGCTTGACGAACACGGCCCCACCCGCGACATGATCCACGACCGGCTCCTGCAACTGCAGGCCACCAAGGGGGACGGGCTGTATAAGGCCGCGCGGAATGCCGTCGAAAACGAAGCGCGTGTCGATGACCAATGGATGATGGCCATGGGCATTCAAGACGACGAACCCGGCTTGATCTGGCTGGGATGGCATCAACTCTCCAGCCAGTTTGACTCCTATGTCCAAATGTCAACCGGCCTGCAATCCGCCCCGGGAGGTCTCGATCCAGTCGCGTGCCGGAATGTTCCCAATATGCAGACAGCATACCTGATTGCCGACGAACTGGGTATGTTGACGGATGAGCAGCGGGCTCATTACAGGGCTGATGCCGCATTGACAGCCTACCGCCTCTGGAGTCCCGATTTCATGAACTGGCACATGAACTGCGGCCAGCCGAATTTCGAGATCGACCGTCTCGACCAGGTGCTCAGTTTTGCCGACACTTTTCCCGACCATCCCGCTGCAAAGGAGATGCACGACCATGTCGTGCGCCAGCTAAAGGAAGCGTTGCGCCAATATACGATCCGCGATGGTGGAAAATGGGCGGAAAACATCGGCGGCTACTATCTTTACTCCTTCGAACTGGTGACGCGGATCGCGATGGGGCTCAAACTGAACGGCGGTTTGGAAGACCTGATTTCTTCGCCTTACTTTGAACCGTTCTGCCGTTTTCGCATGCAGATCGTCATGGGCAGGATGCCGCCCGACACCGCATGGCTGAAGGAAGACAATTTCACCCCCATCCCGATGGGCCAATGGGTGCGCTATACGCCGGGCATCGGTTCCCATGGCGGCGATGGCGGAAAACGCATCGACCAATACACGTTGCTGATGGGACAAACCATCCAGCAACAAAACCCGAAGCTTGCGAACGACCTCTACGCCCTTTGGAAATCGGGGGGCAATTACTTCGTCCCGGCGAGACCCCCGGAAATACTTCTATCCGGCCAGCCATCCGTGCCCGAAGCGCCGGTGTTCACCCCGCAGCCGCGCCGGTTGCCCGGCTTCGGACTGGTCATGCGCGACGGCGTCAATACCGACCGGGAATTTTGCATGACCATCCACGCTGGCACCACCGGTTACCGGGATGAAAATGCCAATGGTGGCATCACCCTCAATGCCCTGGGGCGTCCGCTTTCGCTCATCGGCGGCGAAGGAACCGACGCAAGCGGCCGCACCAATCTCGTCTTCGACAATAAGCGCGGGCAGGATTACTCCGGGGTGCCGCGCGGCACCATCACCCGCTGGTTGTTTTCCGACGCAGTTGAGTACGCGCGCGGAGATTTCGCGCCTCCTGCCGATATCCAGCCGGGAGCAACCGGCCGCAGTGCAAACAGCATGCCGGCAAGCACAGACGCCCCCGCAGGGAGTGAAAAACCACCGGCCGGAGCGGGCTCCGAAACGCAAATCACTTCCACTCCTCCCGCCAGCCCGGAAAGTGCTGGAAAAGCGGCCGGCAGAAAAATCAAACCCCCCATAAAAATCAGCCGCGACATTCTTTTTGCGCGGAACGACTACGTGGTTTTCCAGGACCAGCACAATGAGACCGAGCAGGGCTATTTCAACTTCGCCACCCCTGCCTCGTGGATCGAACAAACTCCCCAGGGCACACTTTGCCATGGGAAACTCGGTGTCGATGTCTGGCTGATTCCGCTGGTGAAAGGCAACCTCCCCGCCGCGCCCGACCCACCGGAAGACGTCTCGTACGCGGAGTTCCGAGCCACGGAAGCCAATATGTGGCACCAGCTCAGCGTCAAGATTCCCATCGAGCAGTTTTCGGACACGCTTCTCTATCCCGTTCCGGAAGGCGGCAAGCCCCCGAAAACGGAACTCCTCGGCCGGAATGCCTGGCATATCTCCGGCAGCAACTTCGATGACGTACTCTTCACCGGCAACGCCACGCAGCAGATTCCGGGCATCGGAGACGTCACCTTCGAGGGGCAGATGGCCCTGCTGCGGCGTTCCGGCAAGGGATGGAGTTTCAGCGTGGCCAACGGGACATCCGTGAATATCGGAGGGGTGGAATTCACGACCTGCGAGCCCGAAACGATTTACTACGACGGCTCCGGCTTCCGCGAAGTAACAGGCGACAACCAGCCTGCTAAACTGGTGCGGTTTCCCGCGCCTGCCTCGAAGTAACAGACGACGACCAACCTAAGAAATAGAGACAGGGCCACCCATTCTGAACATTTTGCGAATCCGCCAAACTTTATTGTATTAAAAATGCTTTTGCTTTACTAAATTTACATATCCATTCCCCGGGATTTATTTCCCTTATGAATACCGCAGCACGCCCCGCCGCAACCGCCATCCCTTCAAATCGTTTAACAATGTGTTACATCCCGTTTTTCAAAACCTGCCTCCGGCTGTCCCTTCCCGTGTTCGTAATTCTGATGCTCCCGGCTCTTCATGCCCGGGCTGCCGACACGGAGCCGAAGCAGATCGACCAGATCCGCCAGCAATTCCTGGTGGGCAACAACGAAGGAGCCCTTGAGTCAGTCCAGACCTACCTCAACACAGCCGTGGACAGGTCCGACAAGGATGTGGCGACCATCCTCGAGGCCCAAATCCTGATGCTCACCAAGGGAAAAGGAAATGCCGCCTCGGAAGAACTGATGAAAACTTACAAGCCTGACACCAGCAACCCCAGGGCAGGGGCGGAATTGCTGCGTTTAAAAGCGTTGCAGGCGCGCCAGACACCCAAGGACGAACTGGCGGCTTACCAGGAACTCCTGCAGACCTACCCCGACCAGTTTTCCGGCTATGACCTCTACGGCATGACGGCCACCGGAGCCAAGCTCTCGATCAACAAGTATCAACGCAACCATTTTATAAAGCAGGTGTTCGATCCCGCCGCAGCACATCTTGGGGACAGCCCATTGGTTTCAATGTCCAAAACGTTTATGATGCATTGGCAGGACAACGCAACCGAAGGCGTCGCCATGATGCGCAAGGCGGAAAAAGAGGTGCAGGAGCCCCTGTTGAGCCTGGTGCGGGAAAAGGAACTGACTTTTCTCCATGGCGACCGCGACAACCGCGACCGCTTTGAGCAGGCCAAGGCGGTTGCGCATGAAATCATCCAGGCAAACCAGGTAGATATCCATCACAGCTTTAACGCCATCATGGCCATGGTGCGCTCGCGGCAGGAGCCGGATGCGATGGCCAAATGGCTGGAGGGCGAAGCCAAAACCGCGCCCACACCGGAGGCATCGGCGGTCTTGTGGCAGGCATCCCTCACTGAATATCTCGACACCGGCCTGGGTGACGGGGCGCAGCAACTGGTAGCGGACGCCAAAGCGGCCAACCTGGATCCCAAGACGGTACAGGAAATGCAAGGCACCCTTTCAAAACTGGTCTGGCAGGTTGAAGGACAACTTCCAAAAAGCTGGCTCGCACCGGACCAAAAATGGACGATTGAAGCAATCGAATCGCAAATGCCGGGAGCCACGGGAAAACTCCTTGCCACCGCATCAACGAGC
>Ga0302319_10006303_pt1 | contig 23593 bp, 19 predicted proteins | sample Bog_T0_2_FD_203319 | JGI IMG/M metagenome (GOLD analysis project Ga0302319, IMG submission 203319) | Peat permafrost microbial communities from Stordalen Mire near Abisko, Sweden - Bog_T0_2 | ecosystem: Environmental > Terrestrial > Soil > Wetlands > Peat | place: Sweden: Abisko, Stordalen Mire...
CGTCGCCGCATGCCTGCACCCGGATGCTGGTCGTGGGTGAATGCGCGAGATCCCAGGCCATCATCGCCGCCGCGCCCCGGAAGTAGGCGAACGGCGAGGCAGCCATGCGCCCGTAGCGGATCGGCATCAGATCCGCTACCCGGGTTTTCGCCTGCTCCTCCAGAATCGAAACCGGGTCCGGGCGGTCCGCCGGTCCCGCCCACTGTGCATGGCTTGACCGGGACACCACCCGGCGCTGCTCGCGGCCCTCAGCCCGCCACTCGTCGGGGGTGAGCACCTCATGCGGCGGAGCAAGCACGCCCGGACTCATCCTGCTCATGGGCCCCATCCCCCATCCAACACCGCTGACAGCGCCTAACTGGCGCCGGCGAGACCGCCAGGACCGGCAATCCCCCGAAAGTCCCGGCACGACCAATATACGGAAGCTGTGATCACGTTCAGAACGGCCGTGTCCCGGACTCCGGCCACCGCGTTCCACTCGGCAGGGTCTGCGCCACCCGGAACAACCCGGGCCAGGTCGGCCAGTGCGACCAGACGACGGCTACGGGAGTCGGCGCAGGTAGACGTCGGCAGGCTCGGCGGCCTGGACGCGGACCAGGCCGTCGACGGCCTGAACGCCAGCAGGGCCGGCGACGACGGGGCTCAGATGAAGCTCGGCGACCTGCGGCAGATCGTCGGCCAGCCGTGAGATGCGCAGCAGCATGTCTCGCAGCGCGGCGATATCGACCGCCGGGGCGCCGGGGCGCCCGAGCAGCAGCGTGGCCACTACCGAGTGGATAAGGTCGTCGGCGTCGGAGTCGGTGAGGGGAGCCAGCCGCGCGGCGCGGTCAGCCAGCGCGTAAGCGGCCGCGCCACCGAGCCCGAACAGCACGATCGGGCCGACCATTTGCTCCTGCAGCACACTGATCATGACCTTTACACCGCCGGTGACCATCGGCTGGACGATAGCGCCGGCCAGCCGGCCGCCGAAGGTCTCCCGCAGCGAGCGGAATCCGCGCCGGACCTCATCCGCACCATGGAGATCAAGCAGGACGGCGCTGGCATCTCTCCTGCGCATCAGGCCGGGCATATCGGCCTTGAGGGCCACTGGGCCGCCAAATCGCGCCGCGGCCGTGATGGCCGCGTCCTCGGTGGTGACCGCGATGCGGTCGACCAGCGGCACGCCATAACAGCCGAGCAGCTCGGCGGCCGGGTCCGGGGACAGCCAGCCGCCCGCCGGGCTTTCGGCCAGCAGGCCGGCGAGCAGTTCCCTGGCCGAGTCCGGGCGCTGGCCTTCGAGGTCGGGTACGCGGCCCGGCGGGGTAGCCCGCCACACGCCGTAACGCGCGGCGTGGCCGAGGGCACGGGCGGCGGACTCGGGGTAGGAATAGGCGGGGACGGCAGGGCAGCCTCCATCCGGGCCTCGCAGCAGCCGGACCGCCTCAACCTGGTCCATGACCGCCGCGGCGATCGGCACCTGCGGCCGCGCCGCGCACACCTCGGGGACCAGGCTGCTGGTGGCGGTCGTGACGGTAAGAGTAAGGATCGCGTCAACGCCCGGGTCCGCGCCGACGAGCTCGAGGCACTGACGGAAGATTCCGGGCGCGATTGCCGCCGTGGTTTCGACCGGCCCGGCCGTGGTGGCGCCGGCGGGCAGTGCGTCCCGGAGCGCCCGCTGGGTATCCGCGGCAAGCCCGGCGAGCTGCAGGCGCGCGTCGCCGCACGCGTCGGCGGCGAGCATCGCGCCGCCGCGGGTATTGGACAACACGGCGACCCTCGGCCCCAGGGGTGCCGGCTGCGACGCCAGGAGCGCCACGGTGTCGATTAGCTCGCCGAGGTTAGCGGCAGCGATCACTCCGGCCTGCTCGAGCAGGGCCTGCCGGGTGAGCAGCGGGGCATCCGCCGCCGGGCGGCGAGCGGCGGCCAGCCGCTTGCCTGCCGCGGACCGGGCCACGTTCACGGTCAGGATCGGCTTGGTGCGGCCGACGCGGCGGGCCGTGCGGGCGAACTTGCGCGGGTTCCCGAATGATTCCAGGTACATCACGGCCAGCTTGGTCGCCGCGTCGGACTCCCACCACAGCAGCATGTCGTTGCCGGACACGTCGTCTTTGTCGCCCAGCGAGACGAAGGAGGAGGTCCCGACGCCCAGCCGGGACAGGTGCTCGAGCAGGACGACGCCGACGCCTCCGGACTGCAGCGCCAGGCCGGCGCTTCCCGCCGTGGGATGGCGGGCGGCCAGCGTCGCGTCCAGCGCGATGCTGGCGTTGGCCACGCCGAAGCAGTTTGGCCCGACCATCCGCATGCCGTGCCGGCGGCAGATGCCGAGCAGTTCCGCGCGGGCGGCGCCGTCGAGCCCCGAAGTGATCACCACCAGGGCCCGGACTCCCCGTCGTCCGCATTCTTCGGCGATACCGAGGACGGCGGCCACCGGCGCGGCGATGATCGCCAGGTCAACTTGTCCGGGCAGCGCCGCCGCTGACGGCACGCAGAGGACGCCGTCCGGCTCGGCCCCGCTCGGGTTGACCGCGTAGACCGGGCCGGGGAACCCGCCGCTGATGATGTTCTGCAGGATGGCCCGCCCAAGCGACCTGGGGTGTCCGTCCGCGCCAAAGACCGCGACCGAGTCCGGGGTCAGCACGTGCCGCAGGCTGGCCACATCGGCCGACCGCTCCCGTTCGGCGACCGCGTCCCGGTAGGTGCCGACGGCGGCGTCAGCCTCGCCGGCAGGCAGCGGGAACGTAAGGTCGTACACGCCGTCGGCCAGGACGCGGCGCACCGGCAGCCCAGCGTCGGCGAATACCTGCATCATGAGCGCGTTCTCGATCAGGGTCTGCGCCACAAAGGCGTAGACCCCCCGGCTGCGGGCCAGCGAAATCATGTGCTCCAGCAGCAGCGTGCCGACGCCGCGATTGTGCATGCCGTCAGCGACCGCCATGGCGACCTCGGCGGACCGGGAGCCATCGCCGAGAACCTCGTAGCCGCCGCAGCCGACAACCTCTCCGTCCAGCACGGCCAGCAGCGCGGCGTGGTCCGGTGCGGGCTCACGGCATACTCGCCGTGCCTCCCGCTCGGCCGCGGCCGGGTTCACCCCGAAGAAACGCAGATAGAGATTGCCCGGGGACATCTTGGCGTGCATGTCCCGCACTGCGTCGAAGTCGCCGGGCCGTGCGGGGCGAATCCCGATCGTGGTGCCGTCAGCCAGCAGAGCGTAGGCACCGTGCTCGGCCTGTGCGCTCACCTCACCCTCCTGACTCCAGGGCGTCATCCCCCCGGGTCCGCAGCCAGGAATGCCTGGATCACTGGTGCCAGCTCAGCTGCCTCTGCGACCAGGCCGAGATGGCCGCCCTGGAAGATGTGCAATCGCGAACCGCGGATCAGCCGGTGCATCATCTTGGCGTTGGCCAGCGGGATTATCGGGTCGTCATCACCGGACACGATGAGGGTTGGCTGCCGCAGCCGCGGCAGGAACGGCATGCTCGACCAGGCAAAAGATGCCGCCAGCTGATAGCGGTAGCCGCGTGAGGGCCCGAGGTTATTGTCGTCGTGCGTAGCCTGGCTTACCCGTTCGGGCTCGTCTCGCGCCGATCCGCCGTACAGGTTGGGGGCGACGCGGGCAAGGTGCCCGCTGTCCACGTAGCGCTGCCGTCCGGCCAGCTGCCGTAGCACACTGAGCCTGGGCGGCACCATGGTGGCACCGGTGGCCGTGCTGACCAGCACCAGACGGCGGCAGCTTGACCGCTGAGTCACCGCGAATTGCTGCGCGACCCCGCCGCCCCAGGAGATGCCGAGCACGTCGACCTGGCCATACCCGAGCGCGGACAGCATTTTAACGATCAGCCTGCACAGCCCGCTGAAGCGGTACGGGCGGCTGGGCAGCGGCGACCCGCCGACGCCGGGGACGTCGAACCTGATCACGTCTCCTGACCTGTCAGGGTCGAGCGCATCGACGAACGGCTGCAGGAGTTCCAGGCTGGCGCCGATTCCGTTGATGAGCAGCAGCGGGGTCGCCCCGGCCTGGCCGTGGCGGACGGCCACGCGCAGGTCCTGACCGTCAACGTTGATGATCTGCTCCGTCGGCGTGGTCATCGCGCGTCCCGCGGTGAGTGCACCTCGCGGCGCAAAATCTTGCCGGTCGGGCCCTTGGGCAGGTCTGGCACCAGCCAGACATGCCGCGGGTACTTGTAGGGCGCTATCCGGTCTCTGGTAAAAGCGATCAGTTCCTCGGCCGTGACGGTCTCGCCCGGCTTGATCTTGACGGCCGCGCCGATCTCCTCGCCGAGCTCATCGTGCGGGATCCCGACGACGGCCGCCTCCACCACAGCCGGGTGCTCGTACAGGACCTCTTCGACCTCGCGCGGGTAGACGTTGTAACCGCCGCGGATGATCATGTCCTTCTTCCTGTCGACGATGTAGAAGTAGCCGTCCTCGTCGATCCTGGCCAGGTCACCCGTCCGGAACCAGCCCCCACCCGCCTCCCCTTCCCCCTTCATCATCGCCTCGGCGGTGGCCTCAGGCTTGTGCCAGTACCCCTTCATGATGTTGTGACCAGCGATGACGATCTCGCCGACCTCCCCGACAGGCACGTCAGCGCCGTCGGCGTCGACCACGCGCATGTGCACGCCGGCGATCGGCGTGCCGATCGAGCCGGGCTTACGTACCCTGTCCGGGTGGTTGAAGGACGCTACCGGCGATGTCTCAGACAGCCCGTAGCCCTCGAGGATCACGCAGTGGAAAGCTTGCTCGAACCCGCGCAGGATCTCCACCGGCAGGGCCGCGCCGCCAGATACGCACAGCCGCAGGGACGAGACGTCCGCCTGCGCGCCGTCCAGATGGTGCAGCATCGCCGCGTACATGGTCGGCACACCCTCGAAGATCGTCACCTTGTCCCGGCCGATCATCTGCAGGGCCTGGTCCGGGTCAAACCGGGGCAGCAGCGTCAGGCTCGAGCCACCGAACAGCGCCGCATTCAGCCCGCAGGTCAGCCCGAAAACGTGGAAGAGCGGCAGACAGCCCATCACGACGTCATCGGGACCGTTCTGCAGCAGGGTAACCGCGGTCAGCTCGGCATTCCGGTACAGGTTCGCGTGGGTCAGCTGGGCGCCCTTGGGCCTGCCGGTGGTGCCGGAGGTGTAAAGGATCACGGCGTCGTCCCCGGCGGCCGGTTCTGCCCACTGCGCTGCCACCTGGCCGGCCAGCAGCGTGGCCAGGTCCGGCTCGGCCGCCTCGATGACCTGCGCGCCGCTCTCCGCGGCTCCCTTCGCAGCTTCGTCGGCCACAGCGGGCCAGGCAAAGAGGACCTTAGCGCCAGAATCGCCGAGATAGTAGGCGATCTCACGGCTCTTGAGCAGTGGGTTCATCGGCACCACGACCGCCCCCGCACCGAGCGCGCCGAAGAACACGATCGGGAAGGCCGGCACGTTGGGCAGCATCACAGCCACCCGGTCGCCCGGCGAGATCCCAAGGGATTTCAGCACGGATGTCAGGCGGCCCGCCGCGTCGTGCAGCTGCGCGTAGGACAGCACGAGGCCGTCCAGGCGGATGGCCGGACGCTCGCCGTGATCGGCGACCGTTCGGGCAAGCATGGAGTTCAGATCGGCCATCATGCCCTCCAAATTGAGCGCATCGACACTCCTATCCACACTCGCGGCACTTCCGATCCCGATGGATCGACAGTGCTGCACCGAATCCGGGCGTCGATGCAGGCCTAATGACACGTTCGGGCACGGAGACGGCGTTGATAACGGTAGAAGGCCCGCAATCGTCGTGACGAATGACCTGTGTTTGCTGTGCCCCATCTGGTTGGTCCCCTGCATGCCGGTCCCGCCCGAGGCGATCAGCAGCGCTCCGGCCTCGTCAGCCGCCAAGCGCGGTGACCATGTTCATGATCGTGACCATCTGCGGGGCAGTCTTAACGGCGAAGTCCGGCCCGTCGTAACCCCACCAGTCCCAGCATCCCTGCGGGTTGACCGGGATGACGCTGGCGATCGCCTGCGGGTACAGGACCACCAAATTGTTGGTATCGGCATAGGTGTCCAGGTAGGCCAGCTCAGGGAACTCATCACCCAGCAGGTACTGCCCGCTCAGGCAGCCGTGCAGGGCGACGACCAGCTTGCAGGCGGCACCGGCCACGCACGCCGGCGGCGTGTAGAGCAGGCCGCTGTTGTCCATGCTCAGCGCCGGAGCGCTGCCGCCCGGGGCGTAGCTATCCTGGCTGAACGACGACAGCGTTCCCTCCGGGCGGCCGGTATTCGGCGAATTCACGCCGCCGAGCCAGTGCCTCAGCATCCGGCCCTCGGGATCGTCGCCGCAGTTGATCAGAAACGGCGGGCTGGTCAGCGGGCACGCCAGCAGGCCAGCTGGAGTCGGCCAGCCGTGGCCGGCCGGGTCGGTGCCGTGATACTCGACCCTGGCGCCGAAGTGCTGATAGAAGTCAACCCCTGAGGCGGACACCACGTCGTTGACCACCGGGTCGAGGGCACCGTGGTAGACGTAAACCGGCTTGCCGGCCAGGGGCCCATGTCTCCCGCGCTCTATCAGGTCGTTCGGACGGGTTAGGGCTGGTCAGCACCGGCGCTTCAACCGCCCCCCGTGACGGGGCTCTTTCGCACCGTGCCCAGACCCCGATTCTGGGAGTACGGTGTGGAAGGACGCCTGGGCGCTGAGGAGTGCCAGGTTGGGGAGACGACGTGATGGACGACGGCAGACGCCGGGCCCGCATTATGGCTGCGGTGACCAAGCATGGCGCGCAGGCCGGTGGGGATGCAGGTGAGCTTATACAGCGGCTCTGCTGGTTCGCAGTGAACGAAATGGCCCTGTCCGGCTGCGCGCTCGTGCTGATGTCGGGGGCGGACTCATCGAGCATGCTGGCCGGCGCCGGGCGGCACGCTCAGACCGTCACCGGGCTCCAGATGGATCTGGGTGAGGGCCCGTGCCTGCAGGCCTATAACTCCGGGGTTCCGGTGTTGCTGCCCGACCTGAAGGCTGAGAACGCGAACCGCTGGCCGACGTTCGCGGCAGCGGCCCTCGCGGTTGGCGTGCAGGCCGAGTTCTCCCTGCCGCTGAGCGTGCGGCCGGGCGGTATCGGCACGTTGGACCTGTGCCGGGATACGCCGGGAATGCTGAGCGGAGAACAGCTGGCGGATGCGATGGTTGCGGCGGACATCGCCCGTGATGCTGTGCTGTACCAGCAGTATGCACCGGGGAATCCGGATCTGGCGGGGCTGCTGGCCGAGGTCGGCACAGACCGGATCGTGATCCACCAGGCCACCGGGATGATCGCCGCGCAGCTGGACGAAACCACGTCCAACGCGCTCGCCCGGTTGCGCGGCGCGGCGTTCGCGAGCGGGCGCTCGATGTACGACATTGCCCACGACGTCGTGGAACGGCGGTTCCGGTTCGATGAGTGAGATCGGGGGGCCGTCGGCGCGGCCAGACGACTCCGGGCCGGACAGCCGAAAAGACGTCGTGGCCCGCGATACCGTGCTGGCCCGGGCCTTCGTGCGCCTGGCGGACACGCTGGCCAGCGACTTTGACGTCGTCGACTTCTTGCAGAGCCTGTCCGCTGATTCGGTTGAGATCGTGGGAGCCGAGGCAGCCGGGGTCATGCTGGCCGACGCGCGCGGTGGACTGCGGCTGATCGCATCCTCCGACGAGCGGATGCGGCTGCTCGAACTCTTCGAGCTCCAGGGCGCACAGGGACCCTGCCTGGACGCGTTCTCCTCCGGCCAGGCCGTCCAGGCGAACGCGGCGGACAGCCGCAGCCGCTGGCCAGTCTTCGCGCCCCATGCGTCCGATGCCGGCTTCCAGATGATGTGCGCCGTCCCACTGCGGATACGCACTGACGTTATCGGCGCCCTGAACCTGTTCCGCGGCACCGACACGCCATTCACCGGCACCGAGATGGACCTTGCGCAAGCCATGGCCGAGGTGGCCGCGATCGGGCTGACCCAGGAACGGGCGCTCAGGGAGCGCAGCCTGCTGGCCGGGCAGCTCCAGGCGGCCCTGAACAGCCGGGTGGTCATCGAACAGGCCAAGGGGATGCTCGCCGAGTACCTGAACATGACGATGGACGAAGCATTTACCCTGCTGCGGAACTACGCGCGTGACCACAACCGCAAGCTCTCCGAACTCGCCGGCGACATTACCTGCCGGAAGATCTCCAGGGCGGCGCTGGTCCAGCGGCGCGGCCAGGAACCCTAGCGTCCGGGTCAACGCCGGCCAGGTTGTCACGACTGCGCAGGCGCATGGCCGGTACCCGCAATCACATCCATGCCAATGGCGCTCACCCGGGATGGGTGATGCCGGGTGGTCCGGGCGGGTTGAGACTCGCAGTTGGCAGGTCATCTCGCAGGCCAGAAGCAATTCACCCGATGAGGAGCTGACGAGGGACCGACATGAAAACCCGTGACAGGCCCAGACCGGACTGGACGGTGGTACTTCGGCGCCAGCCGGTCCGCATGGTGAACGGGCAGCCAGACGGCGGCTACACCAGCATGTTCGAGCTCGTCTGCTGCGACTGCGGTGACGATCCCGACCTCGCCTACGGCGAGGTCCGGGCCGAGCTTCAGCGGATCCGCGGGCCGTACCCGATCGCGCTGGGCGTGGAAGCATATGCGCAGCACGTCAGGCGCCACCCCAGCTGACAGGCCGGGTTACTCGCCTACTCGGGCCGCAGCGGGGCCGGTGACCCCAGCGCACCGGTCAGCAGCGGCGGGATCTCACATTTACCTGACCCATCCGTCGCTATGACGACGTAGACGGTGCGTGCGCTGCACGCCACCCCGCCACCGCTCCGCCGAGCCTCGAAGTCCACCGCAAAACTGGTGCGCCCGAGGCGCGCGGTGGACACGGCCACGAGAACGTCGTCCTGCCAGTGCAGGCCGGCCTTCCAGTCGATCTCCGAATGGACCAGTTGCGTGTCGAAGCCGGCATCGAGCAGCTTCTGGTAGCCCAGCCCGCGTGCGTCCAGAAAGGCCGCAAACGCGTCGTCGAAGTAGGTCAGGTACCAGGCGTTGAAGACGACGCCCTGCGCGTCAACTTCCATGTACCGGACCCTGAGCGGAAACTCGAATATGTCTGCCACCGTCACCAGCCCCGGGCGAGTTAGCGATGCTTCGGAATCTACTCGGCCTGCGCTCCCTCACCCGTGGCCTGGCGCAGCCGCCGGGCCGACGGGATCAGCAGGCCGGCCAGCGCGGCCAGCACCAGGCCGCCCGCCAGCACCGCGAGCCCGGGCGTGGACGGTGACGGCCCGCTCGCTCCATTGCGTGGCCGCCGCTCTACGAGCTACCATCCATACAGATGGTCGGGAGATGGTGAGAAGATGGTGGATGGATGGCTGCGGGTGAGAGCGAAAAGACCGAGAAGATCACCATCAACCTGGGTCTGGTGGACCTCGGGCAGATCGACCTCCTGGTCCAGGAGGGCTTCTACACCAACCGGACCGATTTCATCCGTACGGCTATCCGTACCCAGCTCGCCACCCGGGGTGAAGTGCTCGATAAGACAGTTTCCCGGCGCACTCTCACTTTGGGCAACTGCTACTACACTCGCCGCGATCTGGAGGAGATCCGCGAGACCGGGCAGATGATCCATATCCGGGTGCTGGGGCTCGCGACCATTGCTGTTGACGTCTCCCCTCAGCTGGCCCTGGACACGATTGCCTCGGTGGAGGTACTCGGCGCCTTCCGGGCCCCCACCGCCGTGAAGGCCGTCCTGGCGGATCGCACCGCCTGAGCCGCCGCGATCACAACAGCTGGCCAGGAACGCCGGTCCCGCCAGCACACGGGCCGCCCGCCCGGGAGGCCGGCGACGACACCCCAAGAAGGGATACCGTCATGGATGCACGCCAGATGGCGGCGATGGCTGAGGCCACCCGCCTGACGCGCCAGGGGCGCCTTGCTGAGGCAACCGCGCTGATCCAGCAGACCCTGACCAGTGCCGGAACGACAGGGCGTGCGCCGGATGCGCCACGCACTGAGGAAGAGACCGGCGGCGCGGGAGCCCGCTACCCGGGTCCTCCTCCGCCACGGCCCCGCGAAAGGACTCAGCCGGTGAAGATTCCCCGCGGCTGGACTCGCCGTCTCGGCGCGTTCCGTGGCCGGGGAACGTCGGATGCCGGCCTTGCCCCACCGCACGCGGCGCCGCCTGGAGTGGCGGCCGGCCGGTTTGACGCCTACTCCTATACCAACGCCGCTGGCACCCGCGGCTACCGGCTTTATGTCCCCGAGGGCTACACCGGTGACCCCCTGCCGCTGGTCGTCCTGCTGCACGGCGGCACTCAGGACGCCGTAACCTTCGCCGCCGCCACCGGCATGAACGACCTGGCCGAGCGGGATGCGTTCCTCGTCGCCTACCCCGAACAGCCCCGGTCAGCAAACCCGGGCCAGTACTGGAACTGGTTTGACCCCCGCCATCAGCGCCGCGACGCTGGCGAGCCGTCGCTGATCGCCGGAATCACCGGCCAGGTCGGGGACGACTACGCGGTAGATGCCAGCCGGGTGTACGTGGCCGGGTTCTCCGCCGGGGGCGCGATGGCGGCGGTGATGGCCGCGGCCTACCCCGACCTCTACGCTGCCGCCGGCGTGCACTCCGGGCTGGCCTACGCCGCGGCCGACAACCTGGGGTCAGCGTACGCAGCGATGAAACACGGCCCGAAGCCGCGTTCCAGGCCTCCAGCGCCAACGCTGCCGCTGATCGTCTTCCACGGTGACCGCGACGGGACCGTGGCACCCGACAACGCCGCAGATCTCATCGACGACGCCCTCGCGGGCAGCACGGACCTCCAGTCGGCCGGCCCGCCCGCCGGGGTGACCAGCCGCGGGCAGGTGCCCGGCGGCCATGCCTACACCCGCATCTGCTACCAGAACCCCGGCGGGGGGATCCTGGCCGAACGCTGGACCATCCATCAGAGCGGGCATAACTGGTCCGGTGGCGTCCCGCGTGAGTCTTACACCGATCCCCGCGGGCCGGACGCCAGCGAGGAGTTCATCCGCTTCTTCAACGAACACCCGGCCACCCGGCCGGCCCGCAGATCACCCATCAGCGCACGCGGGCACTCGCCACACTAAGGCCGCTCTACCGTCACCAGCGGTGTGAGCTGAAGGCCGGGCCGCCCCGCCGGACGGCCCGGGCCTTCCCGGCGATTCACAGGCCACGTTCGATGGGCAGGATGCCCCGGTCAGCAGCCTGCACCAGAGACGCATGGTCCGCCTCGGTCTGGTCGGCGTACAGCCGCGCGAAGCGCGCCATCGCGAGGTCAAGGTGCTCGGAGGAGCCCGCGTAACCGACGATCATGGATGCGCCGCTGGTGCGGGCATGACCTTTGGCCAGAAGGTGGCCGATGATCCCGGCGTAGTCGGCCAGCGCCGCGCCGTCGATCGAGTCCAGGGCTACGGTCCCCTTCATGTTCCTGAACTGGCGCACGTAGTACTGATGCTCGCCCACGGTGGCCCAGCCCAGCAGCGGATCGCTCACCGTCTGCAAGGCCTGCTGGTACTCCACGACCCGCTGCCCCTGGTGGGCGTGCCGGGCCGACTCACCGTGGACGTAGCGGGCCAGGACTGACCGCCGCGCCTGCTTCAGCTGCAAGAACACCACGTCGTCAGGGCTGCTGCCCTCGAGCAGCGCGACGTACGCGCGCAGTCCGACGCTGCCGACGCCCACCACTTTGTGGGCGACATCGATCAGGGTGTAGCCCCCCAGAGCCCTGCGCCAGTGCGGAGCAAGCGTGCCCAGATATTCATCCAGCCCCCGCGCGACCTGGTCTGCTTCGGCGTAGCTGACCCGGGTGATCAGCGGGGAGTCTTCCACGATGCGACGTTTCCCGTCCCTTTCACTGGTGAACTTGGGGAGCGCCCGGTCGCTGGTTCTCCGGCGCGCACGGCTCGCGGCCCGCTTGATCTCGGCCCGCAACGACTTGTCCTTCGTGCTCTGACGCAAATGGTCGACGTCGAGGCGCTGGTAGGACCGGGCCAGCAGCGCGGTCGAGGCGAGATCCCGCACCTCCTTGCGGTACCCGGCGACACAGCGCAAGACCGCCGATTCACACTCCCGTTCGCTGGCGCCGTTCTGGCGGCCTGCGACCCAGATGCTCGCCACCAGCCGGCGAAGATCCCACTCCCATCCGCCCGGGTGCGCCTCGTCAAAGTCGTTCAGGTCAATGACAAGGTCTTGTTCCGGGGAGGCGTAGAAGCCGAAGTTGCCCATATGCGAGTCACCGCAGATCACCGGGGTGATGCCGGTGGACGGCAACCGGGCCACGTCCTCGGCCATAACGATCGCGGCACCGCGCATGAATCCGTACGGTGAGGCGGCCATTCGCCCCACCCGCACCGGGATCAGCCAGTCGAGCCGGCCGACATGCGACTCCATGACCAGCCGTACCGGGTCGGGCCGGTCGGCCGGCGCGGACCAATCACCCAGCGAGCTGCGCGGAACCTGCCGCCGGAGCTCTTTGCCCATCCGGTACCGGTCGCGCCGCAACGTTGATCTCCGTCGCAGTGACGTAAAGGCTTCGCTGTCGGCCGAGGCAAGGACGACATGATCGTGCGCAGCCACGCCTGGGCTGGTGGCCTGCATCATCGCTTCTCCAACCGTTGCGCGTAGCCGTCCGGGGATGGCAGCGGTGCCTCGGCACCAGAGCAGGCCAAGGCTCTTCTTTCCATCATCATCCGCCGCGACCGGCCATCTCGGCGACGTCGTCGCCTGGGCACTGGAGTCCGCCAGCCGAGCGTCCAGCGCCGGCACAGCCAGCACGGGTCGCCCCGGGCGATGCTACTTTTCAGGCAGTAAACGGGCAGTAAAGCTGTGCAGTTGGACTGTGGATCGTCGAAGGGGCCGACGGATGACAACGAGCGGCGACCCGGCGACCAGCAGGCTGCGCATCGGCAATCACGAGCGCACCTTCACGCTGCACAAGCCGCGACGTGCCGGAGATGGCCAGCTCCCGCTGGTGATCGTGCTGCATGGCCACAGCCCTGACGCGTCCGGAGCGACGATGCGCGCCTGGACCAGCTTCGACGCAAACGCGGACGAGTGGGGCATCGCGGTCGCCTACCCGGACGGCTACCGTGGTGGCTGGGCCGACGGCCGCGGCGTCACCGCAGCCGAAGCGGATGGCGTCGACGACATCGCCTTCCTGTGCGCACTGATCGACTGGTCGGCCGAACGGCACGGCACCCGAGCCGATCACACGATCATCGCCGGAGTCTCGAACGGCGCGATCATGGCACATCGGCTGGCCTTGCAGGCGAGCGAGCGGATCGCAGCGTTCGCTGCGGTGGCGGGTGCGCTGCCCGCTGCGCTGCGCGAAGTGCAGCCGACCCACGCGGTATCCGCGCTGCTGATCAACGGCACCGCCGACCCCTTGGTACCGCTCGGCGGCGGGTACTCACGCCACCGCGGGCCCAATGGCGAACTCCGCGGGCGGGTCCTCTCCCAGCACGACACCACAGAGCATTGGCGCGCCCTGAACCGTTGCGGGAGCGGGCCGGATTTCGAGACCGTCGAGGAGACCCCGTCGTCGCCCGATCGACCCGGCTGGCTGGGCCTGACCCGGCACATCATCACCGGCGGCGTCGGCGGTACCAAGGTGGAGACTCTGACCGTGCACGGCGGCGGCCACACCTGGCCGGGATCCGTCGCCGTCTCCGACCCGCAGGCCGCCGCGGCGATCGGCCTCACCGCCCAGAACCTCGACGCCGCAGCGGAAATCGTCCGCTTCGCGGGCCCGCTGCTCGACGCGCCGGCCCGGCGCCGCTAAGGCCTGTTCCAGAAGCGCCGCTGGGGTGCCGCCGGCTGCTCTGCCGGGTGGGCAGCGATTGCGGTGACCCGCCCGCCGCACGTGTCACCTGCGCATCAGGCGTGCGGACGGGGCGGCGTCACTGGGACGCCGTCGCGGGATAGGCTCGCCGCAGCCCTTGGCGAAACGATGACGGGTGCGCTGCGGCGCGTGCGACGAGGAGGTGGACGGCCATGTCCGAACCACATGATCCAAGTCCCCTCCCGGCACTTCCTGAAGGACGCCTCGATGGGCCCTCGAATCGCGCCCACTGAGTGACGCTGCCTGAGCCGGCGGCCGCTCTCGCTGGGCATGCGGGCGATGGTCCCGGTGTCTGACCGGGTGTGCTGCGAACCAGCCCCTGCCCGTTGCGTTGTTCTGTGCGAGGTTGACCATGGTGTCATTCCCATCCCCGTCCACGGCTTTGCGGCACCGGTTCGAGCGGCGCTCGCGCCGCCTGGAGCTCGCCCGGGAGATCCGTGATTCACTGGTCTCGCTCGCCGGGCTGCAGGGCCGGCCGGTGCGCAGCGGCAAAGGCGGGGTGATCGGAAAGGTCGCGGACGTCGTGGTCCGCTGGGACACCGACCAGCCGTATCCGCCGCTGGCTGGTGTGGTGGTCAAGGTCGCCATGCACCGCGCGTTTGTCCCGGCCAGCGCGGTCGCCTCGGTTCGCCAGCGGGAGGTCATCCTGACCACCGCACGGCTGGACCTACAGGACTTCGTGGCGCGCGAGGGGGAAACAGCCCTCGCCGGTGAGGTACTCGATCACCAGCTCGTGGACATCGACGGGGCCCGCGTGGTGCGGGCGTCGGATCTGTACCTGGCTACCGTGGGCGGGCCGGTGCGGCTGGTCGGGGTGGATGTCGGCTTCGGGTCGCTGCTGCGCCGGCTGGGGCCCGCCCGCTGGCGCACCCGCCCGACCCCTGAGGTGGTGATCGACTGGGCCTCGGTGCAGTCGTTCGGGCCGGAGGCCGGCCAGGGCGGGGCCCGGCTGGCCCGGCACCGCGGAGAGCTGAACACGCTGCGTCCCGCGGAGCTGGCCGACCTTCTGGAAGATCTTGGCCGCCGGGAGCGCCAGGAGCTCCTGGACCTGGTCGAGCCGGAGACCGCCGCGGATGCGCTGGAGGAAATGGACCCGGACGAACTCCATCAGCTGCTGACCGAAACCGACACCAGCCACGCGGCCCGGCTGCTCGCGCGGATGGAACCCGACGAGGCCGCCGACGCCCTGCGTGACCTCAGCCAGGAAGAACGCACGGTCCTGCTGGCCGCCCTGCCGCAGGAGGCCGCCGCCCACCTCCGGCCGGTGCTGGAATACCCGCCTGATTCGGCCGGCGGGGCGATGACCACGGTCCTGGTGCTGGCCCACCCCGACGACACCGTCGCCGAGGTGCGCCGCCGCCTGGCCGGGCAGGCCGAGCACGCCGTGGACCTGGACGCGATCATCGTGGTGGACGACGAGGGCCGCCTGGCCGACGACATCTCCGTAGGCGAGCTGCTGCTCGCCGAGCCCGGCACCGCCCTGTCGGAGCTGATGGGACCGCCCTGGCCGGTCACCGTCACTACCGAAGCGGACGTGCGCGAAGTCGCCGACCGGCTGATCGACTCCCGGCGGCTGTCGGTCGTGGTGCTGGACGAAGACGACCGGCCCCTGGGCCGCATCCTGGCCGACGACGTGCTGGACGCGGTGATCAGAGGTCACCGCCGCTGGCAGTTCCCCCGCGCGGTGACGCGCTGATCCTGACGAGCACGAAGAGGACCGCGCATGACATCACCGACCACCCCCGGGCAGGACACCGGCCGCGCGGAGACGCCGCGGGCCGCACCGGTGCCGCCGCGCCGGCGGTGGCGGTGGCGGTGGCGGCGGCTGCTGCTGGCGCTTGCTTTCGCGGGCCCCGGCCTGATCGCGGCGAATGCCGGCAACGACGCCGGCGGGATCGCCACCTACGCCTCGGCGGGGGCCCAGTTCGGCTACCAGACCTTGTTCCTGATGGTGCTCATCACCGTGGCGCTGGTCGTGGTGCAGGAGATGTGCGCCCGGCTGGGCGCTTACACCGGCGAAGGGCTGGGGGCACTGATCCGTGAGCAGTTCTCGCTGCGGGTCACGGCGTTCGCGCTGCTGGCGTTCCTGCTCGCCAACATCGGGCTGGTCGTGTCGGAGTTCGCCGGGATCGCCGCCGCCCTCGAGCTGGTCGGGGTCAGCAAATACGTGTCCATTCCGGTTGCGGCGGCGGTGATCTGGGCGCTGGTGGTCTTCGGCTCTTACCGGTACGCCGAGCGGGTCTTCCTCATCCTGTCCCTGGCGTTCCTGGCCTACCCGGTCGCCGCCGTGCTGGCCCGCCCGGACCTGGCCCAGGCGGGCAGCCAGCTCATCTGGCCGCACTTCACCGGCAGCAAGGCGTTCCTCCTGCTCGCGGTGGCCCTGATCGGCACGACCATCACCCCGTACATGCAGTTCTATATTGCTGCCGCGGTCGCCGATAAAGGCATCGGCCCGGCTGACTACGGCAAGGAACGGGTGGACGCGATCAGCGGCGCGATCTTCGCCGACCTGATCAGCATATTCATCATCGTCGCGACCGCCGCGGCGATTAAGACCCGCGCGCCGCTGGCCTCCGCCCAGCAAGCGGCGCTGGCGCTGCGGCCGGTCGCGGGCCGGTTCGCCGCGCAGCTGTTCGCGCTGGGCCTGCTGGGCGCGTCCTCGCTGGCGGCAGCGGTCGTGCCGTTGTCGACCGCCTACGCGCTGAGCGAGGCCGTCGGCGCGGAACGTTCCGTGGGCAAGAGCTTCCGCGAAGCCAGGCTGTTCCTGGGCCTTTTCACCGGCCAGGTCGTGATCGGGGCCGCCGTCGCGCTGATTCCCGGCAACCTCATCCAGCTGCTTGTACAGGCCCAGGTGGTCAACGGGGTGATCACGCCCGTGCTGCTCACCTACGTACTGGTCCTGGCCAACCGCCGCAGCCTGCTCGGCACCGCCGCGAACGGGCCGGTCTTCCGCGTCGTCGCCACCGTGTGCGTGGCCGTGACCGCGGCCATGGCGACCGCCGTCCTGGGCCTGACCGTGGCGGGCTGGTTCGGCATCGGCTGAGGCGGAGCCGATCCGCCCCGGACGGCGGTCTCGTTACGCGCATGGCCTGGTGGTATGTACCGTTGGCCTGTGCTCGCCTTGCTGCTCGTCGCAGTTTCGCTGGGCCTGTCGGACTTCGCGGGGGCGGTCGGCATCGGCGTCAGCGGGGTGGACACCCGGACCCGCCTTCGCGTCGGGCTGGTCTTCGGGTTGTTCGAGACCGGCATGCCGATCCTGGGCCTGCTGCTCGGCCACAGCCTCGCGCGCACCCTCGGCCACGCGGCGCACTGGATCGGCGCGGCTCTGCTGATCGCGGTGGGCGGCTACGCCCTGATTCAGGCCGTCCGCGACCGCAACGCAGACGACCGCGGGCAGGAGGCCGCCAGCGCCGGGCAGGACACCGGGCGGCTGCTGGTCACCGGGCTGGCCCTCAGCGTGGACAACCTGGCGGTCGGCTTTGCCCTTGGTACCTACCAGGTGGGCGTGCTGCTGGCTGCTGTCATCATCGGCGCGGTCAGCGTGACCCTTTCCCTGATCGGGCTGGAAGTGGGTAACCGGCTCGGGGCCAAGACCGGCGGGCGCAGCGAATTCATCGGCGGGCTCGTTCTGATCGCGGTCGGAGCCGCCATCGCGGCCGGGGTGCAGTAGCCGCCGCGGCCAGGGTCCTGCAGTAGCCGCCGCGGCCGGGGTGCGGACGGATCGCACGTGGTCCTGGCGGCCAGCTGCGCCACCAGGAGGGCGCCCGCCACAGGGCGCCCGCCGGTAGCATCGCGAGCATGCCGGACACGCCAGACACGAACGCCGCCATCTGGAAGTCCGATCAGGGCGTCTCCTACTGGAGATCGACGGCCGGTGACCGCGAGCGGCGGCGGGCCGGCCAGCGCGAGCTGATGGCCGCGCTGCTGCCGTTCAGCGAGGACGAGCCCTTCACCTTCGTCGACCTGGGAGCCGGAACCGGCGCGGCGGCGCGTGCCGTCCTGGACCATTATCCGGGGGCCCGGGCGGTCCTGGCCGATTTCTCGCCGCAGATGATGGCCGAAGGGGAAAAAGAGCTCGCCCCCTACAGCGGCCGCTGCACCTATGTCGAGTTCGATCTGACGGGCAGCGACTGGCCCGACGGCATTCCCGGCACGGTGGCCGCCGTGATCAGCTCGATGTGCGTGCATCATCTGCCTGACGAACGCAAACAGCAGCTTTTCCGCGAGATTCTCGCCCGCCTGGCACCGGGCGGCTGGTTCCTGAACTTCGACCCGGTGGCCCCTAGCGACCCGGTCGTCGAGGAGACCTGGCTGCGGGCCGATGAGCGCCGTGACCCGGCCGCGGCGGCCAAGCGGGCGCACTGCACTCCGGACGAGCAGCATCGCTACGCCAACCATGTGCGGTACATGAGCCCGCTATCCCCGCAGCTCGGCTGGCTCCGGGCCGCGGGCTTCGAGGGCGTGGACGTGTACTGGAAGGAACTGGACTACGTCATCTACGGCGGCCGGCGGCCGTTGACGGCCGGGTAGCGCACGCGCGTGGCCGACGGGTTCCGGCTCGGCCCTGGCGGCTGCGGGCGGCGGCTACGAGCTCGGCGGGAGCGGTCCGAGACGCAAGCTCACGACCTTGCCGTCCCGGAACTCGGCCTCGGCCTGGCCGTGGAGATCGGGCCCGGGGAGGTCGCTGCGTACCTGAAGCGTCCAGGTAACCCGCTCCCGCGCGACCAGTTTGTGGGTCAGGTCCACCCGGACCCCAGCCGGCAGCTGCTTCTGCACGAACTGACGTACCTGCTCGGAACCCCGGTGGCGGCCCGGCCCGCTGAACGGGGGCGCAGCGACCAGCTCCGCGTCCTCGGCGAATTGTCTCAGCACCGCGTCGACGTCCTGGTCCGCCCAGGCCCGCTCGAAGGCGAGCGCGGCGAGGAACTCCTCAGCCTGCTGCTCACCGTGTGACATCAGGTTCTGGATGAACAGGGGGTCGCGGTTGAGCTTCGATGCCGCATGGGCGTGCGGAAGGCTGGACCGGGACAGCTCTATCACCCGCACGACGACCTGCTTGTACTTTCCCCCGTGACCCAGCAGCCCGGTCTCGAGCAGCTGGTCGATCTTCTCGATGAAAGCCAGCTCCTGGTAGAGCGACAGGTTGCCGGCCAGCTCGTTGCGGCGGTCGGCGATCTCGGCGAGCGTGGTCGGCTCGGTGTCCCGCTGCTGCGGATTGATCTGGATGACCCAGAGTTCGTCCGGCCCGGCGTCGAGCAGTTCGCGGACCGGGGGGTTCTGGGAGAACAGGCCGTCCCAGTAAGTGCCGCCGTCCTCCAGGCGCACGGAGCGGAACAGGTTCGGGATCGCGGCCGAGGCCAGTACGGTGCCGGCGGTGATCCGGTCGCGGCGGCTGTTAAACGTCCGGAACTGCCCGGACAGCACGTCAACGGCTCCGATGAGCAGCACCGGGTACTTTCCTGCCGGGTCAGCCTCGATCCGGTCGAAGTCCACCTGGCGGCCAAGCAGCTGACAGAACTGGTCAGCGCCCATGGCCGCGGCCGGCGAGTGATAGGGGCTCACCGCCGGCGGCACAAGGCCGAAGTCCTGCCACGCGCTGGCCCACATGATCATGTTGTTGACCAGCATCTCCATGGGGCTGCGGGCGGAGTTGTCCGCCCAGAACTGGTTCAGGAGCTGCCCCGCACGCGCCGGGTCGGCGTCGAGCAGGGCATACCAGGCGAGGAGCGCGCACACCGCCCCGCCGGACGTGCCGCTCAGCCCGACAACCTCATAACCGGTGAGCTCGTCCGCGCCCAGGAGCCGTCTCAGCACACCCGCCGTGAAGGCGGTATGGCTCCCGCCGCCCTGGCAGGCGATCACGACGCGCCGCTGCTGCTCCCCGCCATCATTAGCTGCTGACACGACCAGCCCTTCGTCCGCCATCACTGCGCCAGGCGAAGCCACGATTGGCCCCCGACCTACCTTCGCAAAGTAACCCAGGCCCGGGATCACCCGCCCAGGGACATCAGTCCGCGGTTTCCCAGCCGCCGGAGGGCTACCCAGAGGCAGCCGGTGCACTCGGGCAGCGGATGGGCGCCAGCGGCAGCCGGGCGGGATTCACGTCAAACGTGATCCCACCTGGCCCAGGAAGTGGGTGGCCCGGTCGAGGTCGTCGTAGCAGCGCTCCAGCCACGCTTCGCCCCAAAAGAAGTTGCAGCTGGTCTCGGCCCGGAGAACGCGCCAGTGGGCTTCCTCGAGGAGCCGGTACACGCCGGGGTCGCGAACGGAGATGCCGATGGCGTTGCGGCGGGCAGCGTAGATGGCCTGGCTTATCTCGTCGAGGCGGGTCAGCGCCGCCTGCTGGGCCGGCGAGCCGACCCACTGGACAAAGCCCGAGCCGTCGTGCCAGCCGGTGTTCCACGCGCCCGGGCGCACAGTAACCTCGCCGTGGCTACCGTGGCGGTCGAGGTAGTCGTCGATGAAGCAGGGATGAATGCCGTCGCTTCGGTTGTCCCGTGTCCGCCGCAGCAGGTCCTGGTAAAACACGGACCAGAAGTTGGCTTCTGGTGAGGTGTTGCGGAACCAGCCCCCGTTCTCTCCGTTGGTGCAGGTGGTCACAAGGGGCGGGAAGTTGCAGTGCCTGGTCCGTTGGGACACCTCGTGAATGAACCAGTCAGCCTCCATCCCCGTCTCCTGGGCGTTGGAGAGCTCACGGTCGCGTACCACGACGATGATTTCTTCACCCCCGAACCTGGCAATGTGCGGACGGTAGCGGAGTTCGTCCCAGCCCATGGGGGTGACCGCTTCGACGTGCTCACTGTCGACCAGCACGTAGCGGTAGTTCTGGCGTTTGAGAGCGGGGATGAGCTCCATGCAAAAGCCCATCTCCGGGGGCCAGAATCCAGGGAAGCGAGTTCGCGCAAAAAGGTGCTGACCGATCCCCTGCCAGCGCGCGATCTGCTCGTCACAGTCAGCCCGGGGAATGAGGGGGAGGACGGGATGGTAGTAGCCGGAGCCCAGGATGCGGATGATCTTGGTGTTCTGCAGGTACCACAGCAGCGATCCGCAGTCCACGATCCCGTAGACGCGGCGCTGGAAGTCGGGACTGGTCAAGGTCTCGAGCAGAGTGCCAGAAACCGACAGGTGCACCCGGCCAACATCCTCATAGGCCCACAGCGAGCGGGGTATCCGGTCCATGGCCCAGAGGATCTCCCGGGCCTCCCACTCCTGCCGGTCAAGGAGGTTCTCAAGGTTGTGAGCGGGCTGATGCAGGTTGAGCACCAGGGCAAAGGCCGGGTCAGCCATCGGGGTTCCTTGGCGGTTACAGGTCGTGGGTGACGATCTCGATGGTGCGCCGGGCCAGTTCAGCGCCGTAGTCGGTCCAGATGCCCTCGCCCCAGTAGCGGTAGCAGCTGGTCTCGGCGGTGAGCAGGTGGAACAGGGCGTTGCGGTAGCGGGGATCGTCGGCCGGAATGGCTTTGGCCAGGACGCGCTCGTGGAACAACGAGCTGGCTTCGTCCATGGGGGCGAGCACCCGGTCGTAGCCGCGTACCCAGGAGATGTTGCTGGTCCAGCTGCCGCCTTCCATGCTGAAGCGCCCGTCCTCGTCCTTGAGCTGCTCGATCACCTCGGCCAGCCGGTCCGGCCCGTCGCCAGGTGCCATCCGGCCCCAGATCCTGGACTGGAAGAGAGGCTGGATCACGGGCAGATCACCGGGGCCGACACCGGCCGAGTGGAGCCGTTCAAGGTACTCGGTGACGTTCATGGCCGGGGTCTGGGTACCCGAGCACTCCCGGATCACGTCGAAATACTTGGGCGGGAACTCGTTCATCATTACCCCGCCGTTTTCCCCGTCAGCGATCTGTGTAACCAGTGGCGGCACGCGGCGGCCGCCAAGGTCCCAGCGTGAAAGGCCCTTGGCCTCGTAGTACGGCTGCATCTGGGCGACCAGCTTGGTGTCGCTACCCTGGGTCTTGACGACGGCGGTGATGCTGGCGACCTCACCACTGGAACTGGTGCAGACCAGGCGGCGCGGCAGGTGCTGCCGCTGAAGGCCGCCCCCATCGGGTTCCTCTACCGTGTGTTCCTGGACCAGGACCCACTGGTAGCCGCAGTCTCTGAGGGTCTTCACGAACTCGTAGGCGACATCCGGGTGGTTGGGCAGGGCCATCTCCGCGGGGGAGAAGCCGCGGACCCGGCTGAGAGCTTCCAGGCCGAAGAGGGCGGCGAAATGGTGCTGCCAGGCCCGCACGTGCAGCCGGAAGTCCTGGACCGGGGTGGAGGGCGCCACGGCATGCCCCCACGGGCAGCCGAGCCATTCCACCGCCTGCCGGTTCCGCGGGTCGGCCGTGATGCCGGCCAGGCTGTCGAGCACGTCGTCCGCGCCCATCTGGCGCAGGCCGTGCAGCAAGGTGCCCGAGTACTCGAGCATGACCCGCGGCGCGAGCCCCTCGTCGAGCAACCGGGGGACGAACTCACCCATCCGCTTGTAGCAGCTCAGGAACACCGGGGCGTTGTGGTTGTCACCGATGCTGGGGTTGTCCATCATCCACTGCAGGTTGCTGATGATCGGCGCGGTGCGCAGATCAGGCCCTCCTGCCGGGATGAGGGGCTGGTGCATGTGCAGGGCAATAGCGAAAGCACTGTCCACGTCGGCGAATCCGGTGACCCCGGGTGGTCCGAAGACGGGATCACTGCCCTTGCCCCGGATCGCCTCCTCGATGCGTTGCTCCGAGCCGCAGATGTTGGGAAGGCCGTCAATGTATTCGGCAAGCTCGCCCATTTCCCTGGCTCCCTTTGTCTGACATGTGCGCGGATTTTATTTGTGCCGGATATGGTCGTAGATGTCCAGGTAGTGCTGGCCGGGCTCGGCCCAGGAGTGATCCGCACGCATTCCATTCAGCATAAGCTGGCGGAAGTCGTCCGGATATGAATACCAAAGCCCGAAGGCCCGCGCTAGCGCGGACTCCAGCGCCGGCTTGTCGAGCTGGTGGAACACGTAGCCGTTCCGGTCGCCCGGGGGGCGGTCTGAGTAATCGCGATCGAAGATCGTGTCCACCAGGCCGCCGACGGCCCGCACGACGGGGACGGTGCCGTACTTGAGGGCGGTCATCTGGGCCAGGCCGCACGGCTCGAACACGCTCGGCATCACCACCATGTCGGCACCGGCGTAGATCAGATGGGCCAGACCTTCGTCGAACCCGATTTCCAGGTGACAGTCTGGGTTGTCATTCAGGTAGTTCTTCAAATCCCAGAAGTGGACATTGACGGCAGGGTCCGGACAAGAGCCCAGTAAAATGAATTGCGCGCCCTGAGACAAAGCATAGTAAAGCGCGTGCTGGATGAGATGTAGGCCTTTCTGGCGGTCGACTCGGCCCACGTAAGCGATTATCGGCTTGTACTCCTTCCGCAACAGGAACCGGTCCCGCAGCGCAGCTTTATTCGCATACTTCAGCTCTACCGTGTCTGCCGTGTATCTCTCCGGGATCAGGATATCGATCTCCGGGTTCCATACGTTGTAGTCGATACCATTGAGCACACCACCGAACTTGTCTCTGTGGAGGGAGAGTGTGTGCCCCAGCCCCATTCCCTGATCGGTGTTGATCACCTCCCAGGCATGTTGTGGCGACACCGTGGTGACGAAGTTAGAGTAAACGATGCCGCCCTTCATCAGGTTGATCGCGCTGTGATTGAAGTTATCGCGGAGCCGGTCGTCATCGAAGAAGTGTGCTGGGCGAGTGAGGCCTGTCCCCCACAGGATGTGCTCACCACCGATACCCTGGTGCGCGAAATTGTGGATGGTATAGCAGA
>Ga0302319_10006309_pt1 | contig 23583 bp, 26 predicted proteins | sample Bog_T0_2_FD_203319 | JGI IMG/M metagenome (GOLD analysis project Ga0302319, IMG submission 203319) | Peat permafrost microbial communities from Stordalen Mire near Abisko, Sweden - Bog_T0_2 | ecosystem: Environmental > Terrestrial > Soil > Wetlands > Peat | place: Sweden: Abisko, Stordalen Mire...
GAGCGAAGTCCTTCGTACCCTGATTCTCAGGCAGGAGTGCCGAAATATCGGTGTTGCGAAAGCCCGCGGAACGCAGCGAGTCCACGGCATGAGAAGCCATGTCCCTTGTCGCATAGATTCCGAAGACCGCTGTATTTTTTGACATGATAGTTTATTCCTTTCGTTAAATCCTGGTTGAGTTACTTATGGGGCGCAACGTCGAGCTGGTTAATGACCTTGCTTTCTCCGGCTACCGAAATTGCTTTTTTTGCTACCGAATCCTTCTCTTCATCTGAACGAACCGGTCCTTTGAGAGTGACCGTTCCGTCTCTCACGATGATTTTGGTGTTATGGGCGTAAGTCGACAAGCTCTTGTCGGTGACGATGAGCCTGCGGATTCGGCGTGCCGTCTCCTGATCCGCCTTGTCCATTTTTTGACGGTCCGCGGTTGCAGCGCCGTCCTGTTGGTCTCGAACGTTGACCTTCGTATTGTCAGCGGCGGGAGGTTGTTGGGCCGTTGCAGCGCACAATGCGAGAGAAGCCGAGATCGTTAATTGAGTCAGGTATCTCATTCCGAACCTCCTTAGACCACTCTCCGGCCCTGAATCAGCTGGACCAGTACCGAAATGATTGCGACGACGAGCAAAATGTGGATGAAGCCGCCTAGAGTATATGAAGTTACCAGGCCGAGCAGCCACAGCAGGACGAGAATAACTGCAATCGTGTAAAGCATGAGTTTCGTCTCCTTTTCGCAGCGTCTGCTGCGACGACCTTGAGGGTTGCAATTGAGACGCCAGTTCAATAAGGAAGAATTGTCGCGTTACGTCGCTGGCACTCAACGTGCGGTCCCCAATCACAGGTGGCGTTGGTTGCATGTGTCCCGCAAATCGTCCTGCTGCGTCTTGCGACGTACCTCGATCACCGCGTGAGGCACACAGAGAAGAGAAAGGAATCGGTTTGTCTCCACTCGATAGACGTCCCTGGCAGGTTCTTGTCGTAGACGATAATCGCGGTGATTCCGATCTTCTGTGCATGGCTCTCCTCGAGTGGGAGAGCGAGGTGAGTGTTCACGTTGTCGAGGATGGCGATCTCGCCCTGAAGTATCTTCGCAGCGAGTGGCCGTATTGTGACGCGCGGTTGCCGGATTTGGTTCTCCTTGATCTTCACCTTCCCCGAAAAGACGGAATTGAAGTTTTATCGGAGATGAGAAGGGATCCCGAACTGAGGAATATTCCGGTAGTCATAATGACCAGTTCAGACAGCCGAAGCGACGTAGTGCGGGCTTACGGATCGAACGTCAATTCCTTCATCACGAAGTCTGCAGATGCGGGGGAGTTTTTTTCAAGGATGCGAGCTCTCGAACGGTACTGGTTCCATACCGTACAGTTGCCCTCCGATGAGAAGTTGAGCTAAGCTTAAGCTTTTTCGGCGCGGACTGCGGGCAGCACTACACGAACCGACAGGCCCCCGTTTGGCCCAGACGCCGCTTCAATGGTTCCGCCATTGGATGCTGTAATGCGCCTGCAAAGCGCAAGGCCCAGTCCGAAGCCGGGGTAGTCGCTTCGGGAATGCATCCGTCGAAAAGGCTCGAAGATGGCTTCCATGTATTCGGACGCAACGCCCGAGCCATTGTCGGCGACCGCCACTTCGACATTTTCTGTATCCGTCATCTTAGATGCAATTCGGATTTCCGGCGGGACACCGGGCCTGCGAAATTTGCACGAGTTGCCCACCAGTTCGCGGAGCACCGTCGATAAGGATCGAGAAACCGCGATATCGGATGCGCTCTCCGCAATCGACAACTCCGCCTCGGCGTCGGTGAGCATCGCCGCGAGGTCGATTCTGAGTCCGCGCAGTAAAAGAGCAAGACTCATCGTCTCCCGCACCGGTGCGGCCCCGCAATACGTAACCATCGCGCCGATCAGCCTTCCCATATCTTCGCCTGCCGCAATAGCTTCGTTTAGCCATCGATTCTCCTGCTCCGGCAGAGACGCCGCAGCCGCCCGCTGTATCAGTTGAACCCGCGTCTGCATCGTTCGCAGGTACGAACGCAGATCGTGCGCGAAGGCATGCATGAACCGGGCTTCACCGCTCGCCGGATCCGTCACAAGGGCGCCTGCGCAGCCGCCGTCTGACCTCCTGCCAGGGCTTGCTCGTACTGGTGAAGCTTGGCATGAAGAGTCTTGGTACTGATGTCGAGGATTGTGGCAGCTCGGGTCTTGTTCATGCCCGCATGCGCGAGCGTCGCTTCAATCAGCAGTCGTTCGGCCTCGCCGACAGTCATTCCCACCGTCACCGGCACCATTCTTGAGTCGACAGTCGGAGTTTCGGGAAGCGCGGTTCTTCGCTCAAGCGAGGGTGGCTCTGCGTCCGGTTCGGCTTTGTGCAGCCGTGCGGCTGTTGGCATCGTTATAGGCCGCGCTCCAGGCCTCGCCTCGCCGGACCGGATCGGACCGGTGCCCGTCAGGATTACAGCGCGCTCAATAATATTGCGCAATTCGCGAACATTTCCCTCCCAGTTGCGTTCGTGAAGACCGGCGAGAAATTCCGGCGACGCATGGGTCACACGTGTATCGTGCTTTCGGTTCAGGCTGTGAATCATCGCTTCCACAATAGGCGGAATGTCTTCTTTGCGATCCCTGAGTGGCGGCAGCTCGATGTGAAATACATTGATCCGGTAATAGAGATCCTCGCGGATCTTGCCGTCCTGGATGGCTTTCAGGGGATCGCGATTGGTAGCGGCGACAATTCTGACATCTGCCTTCAGCTCATGCCTCGCCCCGAGCCGGCGGAACTGGAAGTCTTCGAGGACCCTCAAAAACTTAGCCTGCATCGCCATCGGCATCTCGCCCAGTTCATCGAGAAACAAAGTGCCGCCGCCCGCGGATTCCAGCGCTCCGATACGGCGATCGACGGCGCCCGTGAAAGCTCCTTTTTCGTGGCCGAACAGTTCACTTTCAATCAGCGTTTCCGGAATCGCCGCACAGTTCAGGGCCACAAACGGGCCTGCCGACCGTTTGCTGTTGTTATGAATCGCCCTCGCCACGAGTTCTTTTCCGGTTCCGCTTTCTCCGGTGATCAGGACGGACGCCGATGTCGGCGCGACCTGCCGAATTGTGTCGAAGACGCGCACCATAGGCTCGGAAACGCCGATCAGGTCACCAAGCACCCCGCGAAAAGCCAGTTCTTTGCGCAGCTCCGCATTCTCGGCTGCAAGCCTGCTTTGGGCGCCGGCTCGAGTCAGCAGGATTTCGAGGGAAGGCAGGTCGATCGGCTTTTCAAGGAACCAGAATCCGCCCAGTTCGTGAATCGTCTGCAGGGCCTTTTCGAGACTGCCGAAAGCCGTCATCACGATCGCCGGCGGAAGGCGATGCTCCAATGCCAGCGTGCGCAGGAGCTCAAAACCATCGATGCGCGGCATCATCAGATCGGTCAGCAACACGTCCACGGGCGCCGCGGAAACAAGTTCCATAGCTTCCTGTCCGTCCGCTGCCTGTACAACCTCATGGCCCCAGCCGGAAATCACTTCCGAAAGATACTGCCTGTGGTCCGACTCGTCTTCGGCTATAACTACTCTCATAGCTTCTTCCCCCGCGATTATCCCACCAGTGTGTCTTCCGCGATCGGCTGCGCGGCCTTCTTCGATATTGCCGAAAATTGATCTCTCAGCGCGTCAAGGTGCTCGTCGGATAGATCTTCGAGGCGCACCAGCCCGTCCCGAGCAGTCTTAACGGCCCGCAGCAACTCGTCAAGCTTGAGTTGCATTGCGCGCGTATCGCGAGCCTGCGTAGTCTGTAAGAGGAAGACCATAAGAAACGTAATGATCGATGTTCCGGTGTTAATTACCAGTTGCCACGTATCGGAGTAACCATAAATCGGGCCGGTGGTTCCCCAAACTACGATCACCGCAACCGCCAATAAGAACGCGGATGGCGAACCAACGGCGTCCGCGCAGCGGTTGGCGTACTTTCGGAACTGTTCTCTCATATACGCTTCCGCATTTGCAGATTGATGGCCGTGATAGACGCCGCCTGGTTGCCCCAAAACCGTGTAAAAACTTCCCGGTCTTCCTTGTTCGATGTGGCGAGGTGCGTGCTTCACAACCGGTCGAAAGCCGGTTCACAACACCGGAGGAGAAACCATATGAAACGAACGTCCGGAGCTTCCTGCTTCGTAATCGCAATATCGCTGCTGGCCGCAGGTACGCCCGTTGCCGCTGAAACCAACGCCGAGGAGACCAATCATCGCCTTCATGAGGCCGCCGCTGTGTTTTCGGAAGTTACAAGCGCTCCCGACAAAGGGATTCCGGAGGATCTTATTGAGCGAGCTAAGTGCATCGTAATCGTTCCCGGAATCAAGAAAGGAGCGTTCATTGTCGGCGCAAAGTATGGCAAAGGCTTCATGTCGTGCCGGGGCCGTAGCGATATGACCTGGTCCGCGCCCGGTGCCGTCATCGTCGAAGGCGGGAGCTTTGGCTTCCAGATCGGGGGATCGGAAACCGATGCGGTCATGCTCGTAATGAACGATTCCGGAGAGAGAAAGCTGCTGCAAAGCCGATTTACGCTCGGCGGGGATGCGTCTGTCGCCGCGGGCCCTGTCGGTAGAACCGCTTCGGCGGAGACAGATGCGCAGATGCATGCGGAGATTCTGTCGTGGTCGCGCACCCGAGGGGTGTTTGCCGGCATTTCGCTCCAGGGTGCCACTCTCAGAGAAGACGGTGAAAGTAACGAAGCCATGTATGGCTCGAAATTGTCCAATCACGATATCGTGACCCAATGGCACGAAAAGACTGCCGCTGCGGGAGAACTGATTTCGATGTTGAACAGATATTCGCCTGTAAAGAAGTAGCGTTTTATCGGCGAAGAAGACAGCGCAAGTCCTTCCGGGCTGCGCTGTTTATCTTCGTCATTTTTTTCTCGGGCACGCCTGCCGCCAAGCCGGGAGGGGAAGATTATTCTCAGTTAATGTGTGAAGTGTGGCACTACGAGTGCTTACTCACAGTCGCAACGCGGAGGTCGGCATGAGCAAGGTTTCAAAAAAGAAATGGCTCTGGATCGGAAGCGCGGCTGCGGCCGCAATCTTTGCCGCTCTTCTCATCTGCGGATCCGTAGTCACACGCAGGTTCGAGCCATTTCTGCGGCAGCAGTCGATTCTCTATTTACAAAAGCGATTCGAGTGTAACGTCAGACTGGCATCGATCCGAATCTCGCTGCCCAGCATATCGCCGATCCGCATTCTGTTCACCGGAGGCAGAGGGATGATAGCCCATGTGGAAGGCTCCGGACTTTTCATGCAGAAGCCGAATGCCGAAGCGCCGCTGATTACGGCTCAAACGTTCGCCTTCGATGTGGACGCGGGCAGTATTTTCGAAAAGGTCAGACGAGTGGGGGTCGTTGAACTCGATGGCGTATCGATCAACATTCCTCCCAAAGCAGAGCGCGCGGGAACGCTTCGGCAATCGAAGGATGGCGGCACTTTTGATATCGCGGAGATTCTCGCCCGCAATGTAACCCTCGCAATCATTCCCGCGGTTTCCGGGAAGAAGCCGCTGATTTTTGTAATCTCGATTGTCCGCCTGGAAACCGCAGGACAGGGCAGCCCGATGCAGTACAACGCAGAACTGATCAACCCGAAGCCGCCCGGCGTTATTCATAGCCAGGGCTCTTTCGGGCCATGGTCGGCCGAGGAGCCGGGAGCTACCGCGTTGAGAGGGGTCTATACATTCGAGCGAGCCGATCTGAGCGCCTTTCCCGCTATCGCCGGAATTCTGAATTCGCAGGGAAGCTTCGCTGGAAGCCTTTCCGCCATCGTGGCAAAAGGCTCTGCGACCGTACCCGATTTCAGGCTTCGAACTTCCGGTAATCCTGTTCCTCTCTCGACACAGTTCGAGGTCCAGGTGGACGGCACCAACGGGAATACCGTCCTGCAACCCGTTCGCGCGGTGCTCGGGACCACGCATCTGACCACAAGCGGCGCTGTGCTTCGAAACAACGGCGATGCCGTCAGAACCATCTCGCTGAATGTAACCATGCCTGCCGGAAATCTCGAGGATGTGATGCGGCTCGCTGTGAAAGGCGCCCCTATGATGGAAGGAAAGCTCTTCATGGAGAGCACCATTCTGCTCCCTCCGCTGTCCGAAAAGGTCTCGCAAAAGCTGATCCTCGACGGTGATTTCAAAATTGACCGCGGGCGATTCCGCAACGCCGGCATTCAGGATAAGATCGACAGTCTGAGCCGCCGCGGTCAGGGCCAGCCGAAGAATACCGAAATCGACGATGTTTTTTCGGACATGTCGGGAAGGTTCCATCTTGAGAATCGAACCATTACCTTTCGCTCCCTGAGCTTCGATACACCGGGCGCCGCAGTTCACCTGGCGGGAGTTTATCGTCTGGGCGACGACTCGCTCGACCTCAGGGGATCTCTCAGTCTGGATGCCAAAGTCTCACAGATGGTCACCGGCTGGAAGCGAATTCTGCTCAAACCAGTTGACCCGTTCTTCGCAAAGAACGGAGCAGGCACTTACCTGCGGATTCGAATCGACGGCGATGCTAAGTCGCCGCACTTCGGGCTTGACCATTTTAAGCCTTGAAGGCTGGAATCCGGGACAATTATCGCAGAAGCTGCTCTGCCCTGCCGAGCCACGCCACCGCCGTTGGCTGCTTAGGCAGAGAACCGGAATCCACCACCTGGCCGTTCTCGGATATCGTTTTGAAATACAGCTGATCGCCCGTCACTTCAAACAACGCAAATGCCCGGCCCGTGTCGAAGCCCTTAGCTGTTTGGGGTGAAGGGCGCAGATCGTTCGGCCGCAATTCCCCCGAGTTGCCCAGCACGAAGTAATAAATACCGTGCTGTTTCTGCAGGCGCTCGTATACGTGTTCGTGGCCGGAGAGAACCGCGTTTACGCTGAACTTCATCAGAATCGGTTCGAGTCGCTGCCGTAAATCCAGATCGGGCCCATGGAACCGTGCGTTGGAATAGAGCGGATGGTGGAAGTAACAGATCTTCCATCCCGCCGTCGACACCGCCAGTTGCTGAATAAGCCAGTCCAGTTGTCCCGGATCCATATAATTACTGTCGAGCGCAAAGAACTCTACATTGCCTTTGCGGAAATTGTAATATCGCTTTCCGTTCATGTTGAAAGGAGCGTAGAAGCGCTCATTCTCGGAGTCATGATTGCCCAGACAGGCATAGAACTGAACGCCGGCAGAAAGCAGATCGCCGTAGGGTATGTCGAACTTCCTCTTCAGATCCGCATTGCTGTGGCCGCCATAGATGTTGTCGCCCATCATCAGCACGAACCCAAACGGAAACTGAGACCGGGCTCTTACCATTTGAGCGGCAACTGCCGCCTGTTTCGCATCTCCCGTTCCCGAATCGCCAATAATAGCGAAACGAACCGAGTCCACCTGGAGCGGGAAGCTGAAAACCGCATCGGGCTGCCCATAAGCGAGCGTCAGCAACGCAGCCGCGCCGCACAATGCCGTCGGCAATATAAAGGTAGGAATTCGCCTCATTGCGGGACCGGAAGCGCATCCGGGACAAAGTCTATGATGCTGCCGGCGGTCGTGTCGCGCAGCACCAAAGCTCTGCCTACAAAACGGTAGTCAACTTCCGGGGGAAGTTGGGGAAGATTGATCAGCAGGGTCGGCGGCGCCGTGGGCATCGGCAACCGGTCCGGAAAGACTGCATTGACTTTCAGCGGTGTCGGGGCTTTATCCTGTTTTCGAAAGCTGGCTCGAAGTTTTTCGGCCCCGGGAGAGTTAAGGGATATGCCGATCAGTCGTCGCAACTCGGCTGCAATCTCCGGCGAACAGATATCGCCCTGCTTCGCTTCCGGCCGCGCCACCGCAATCCTCTCCGCCATGCGCTGCTGCTCCTTCAGCAGATCCCCTCGTTTCATCGAATGCGAAGGCGCGGGCAACCCCTGCAGCGCCTTTTTGCGAAGCTTCACATAATCGTTAACACGGGTCAAAAACGTCTGGATGATCGCTGAATCCGCGTTGACCCGTTCCTGTTCCGCACACATTACCGCCAAAATCGAAACCATCGCGACGGCCGGCATCATATTGTCGATGGCCCGCCCGTTGCGGCGGCCTCCTGTACCGATTCCTTCACAACGGTTTTCACTGCCGATCGGATCGTTTCCTCCAACTGCTCAATGTTGAGGGCGGAAACATCGAACGGCCGCGAAGGCAGTTCCGCAGCCACTGCCTCGATCACCTCTCCGATCGGCGGCAACTCCCTCGTAACCGCTTTTGCGACCTTTTTGGCCAGCTTGTCCCCGGTCAAGGTCCGAACATCCTGTTTCTCAGCGAGGTCGGCGAGGTGCCAGTCTTCCTCGAAGGTTTCCGCAAACGCTGTCACGATGTTCCTGTTCGCAACAAACATGCCGATCTCTCTTCGACCGTCGAGTTCGGCCGTGCGCAGGCTCTGGCTGCCGATAAACGCGGTGCGCAGATCCCGAACGATCGTTCTGGTGTGCAGCCTCATCTGGGCCAGAGGTCGGACTTCAATACTCCCGCGCGACCGCTTCAGGGATCCGATCACTCGCACTTCCACCCCTCCTCTGCTCCGCTCTTCGAGTAGCTGAACCATCTGCGGATCCCCCACGCAGGGGTCGTAGATCAGCAGTTGTTTCCGCGCAGCCTGTACGAAGCCTGCCAGGCGCTTTCGCGCATTGAAGGGACTGACAAGAAGTCCGTCCTCGGTAGCAGTGAACGCCTGGCGAGAGCAGTCTGCTTCAAACAGCCTCACGGCATCCCCCACCAGTTGCCCTGACTTAGTAGACACACCGAAGCTCCGGCTGCGGTCGATATCGAGAGCCGTGAAATTAAACGCCAGGAGGTAAAGGCGTTTCCTGTCGATAATCAGCATCTTGCCGTGATATCTGGCAAGGTCGTCGGCAGTCCTCGATACGGTCACGCCCGCCGCCAGCAGCCGCGTTTCCAGGTTGCGCAGGTTCCGCTCGCCCCCTCGGTTCGTCCATGCGATCAGGGCGTGGACTGCAACGCCGCGCTTGACCGCCGCCGTCAGTGCATTCTCAATCTCTGCGCGGTCGAACCGGAAGATGAGAATCTCTACGCGCTTTCTCGCGCCCTCGATCGCTTTCACCAGCGGCTCAACGCCACGCTCGGGCTGAACGATAAGATCCCATGCGTCCGTGCTCCCGCGCGCTCGCTTTTCCGAGTTCATAGGCTGGCATTCCATTTGCAAACACAGGGCCAGACCTTGCCGGAAGGAAAGAAGGGACTAACATGAAAAACCGCACGGGGATCGCCCTGCTGATGTTCATAGCTACGCCTTTGTGGGCTGGCTCCGCGAAGAAAGCCCCGCCGGATGCCGAGCTTCAAAAACAGGGAAGAAAAGTACTCTGGGAACAGCCTGCGGACATCGCAAGTCGTGACCTTATGTCCGGTCAGGGAGGCCGGGAACATTTCCCGGCCTCCGGCGCAACCTACGAGTTTGTCAAAGAGGACCTCGGCGCAACCAATCCCAAATTCACCGTTCGCGATGCGCAGGGCGGCAAATGGAAAATCAAACTCGGCGATGAGGCGCGCCCCGAAACTGTTGCGACCCGTTTCGTTTGGGCCGTCGGCTTTCATACCGATGAAGATTACTTCCTCCCCCAGGTTCGCGTCTCGGGTTTGCCGGAGCATGTCCACCGTGGACAGAACTTCATCGACGCCGACGGAACCATGCATAATGCACGCCTCGAAAAAGAGCCGGACGATGAGAAGAAGCTGGGCATCTGGCGCTGGTCTGACGGACCCTTCACCGGCACTCGCGAGTGGAATGGCCTGCGAGTCATGATGGCTCTCGTTAATAACTGGGATCTCAAAGACGAAAACAATACCGTGTACGAGATCCGCGAAAAGGGAATTAAACATCAACGGGACCCCGGTCTCTCACAGAAAGAAGATCCCGAACTCATCTATGTCGTAAGCGATCTGGGCGCTGCCTTCGGGCCCGTCCGTCTCGATCTTGCCAGAAAGTCTGACAAGGGTGACCTGACGAAGTTCCGCCACACAACCTTCATTCGTCGTGTGCATGCCGACCGCGTGGATTTCGCTGTCCCGGGCGCACCCTCAGCATTCTTCATATTCAATCCCGCCGAGTACTTTCGCCGCCGCCGCCTGATGTGGATCGGGAAGAACGTTCCTCGTGACGACGCCCGCTGGATAGGCTCCGTGCTGGCTCAGCTGTCGCCTGCCCAGATCCGCGACGCCTTCCGCGCCGGTGGTTATCCGCCGGAGCAGGTGGAAGCTTTCGCGTCCATCCTGCAAAGCCGAATCCGCGATCTCTCCGAGCTATAGTTCAAGCCGGTTCAGTGGCGAACTGCAGCCGGCAGAGCTCCGCGTACAGACCGCCCTTCTCGACCAGTTCGTCATGGCGGCCCGTTTCAACCACCGCGCCATCGGAGATCACAAAGATCACGTCCGCGTTTCGGATCGTTGCCAGCCGATGCGCGATCACAATCGAGGTGCGCTTCGCCATCAGCCTGTCCAGAGCTTCGAACACCAGTTTTTCGGAACCTGCATCCAGGCCTGATGTAGGTTCATCGAGAATCAGGATTGGCGTATCGCGGATAATCGCACGCGCAATCGCAATCCTCTGGCGTTGCCCGCCCGAGAGCGTCGCGCCGCGTTCTCCGACCACGGTGTCGTAGCCTTGCGGCATTTGTTCTATGAATTCGGCGGCATTCGCCATCTCCGCTGCCCTCAAAATATCGGCGCGCGCGGCGCCCGGTTTGCCGTATGCGATGTTGCGCCAGATCGGCGCGCTGAAAAGCACGTTATCCTGCAGGACAAAACTGATCTGTTCCCGCAACGATTTCTGCCGGTAGCTGCGAACATCGTTCCCATCGATCCTCACCATCCCGGACACCGGATCGTAGAAGCGAGGGATCAGTCCCGCGATCGATGTTTTGCCGGCGCCGGTAGGACCCACCAGGGCGGCTCTCTGCCCCGGCTCGATGCGAATGTTGAGGTCTTTCAGAACCTCCCGGTCCGGGTTGTATGCGAAATGAACGTGCTCCAGTTCAATCAGACCGCGCAATCGGGAAGCGCGCTTCGCGTTCGGAAGATCGCGAATTTCCTTCTCCGTTTTCAGAATCTCTTCGATTCGCTCGAAGCCCACTGCCGCTTTCGACCAGGCGTCCGTCGTCTTGGACAGGTCCTGCATCGGCTTGTACATCTTGCTCAGGTAGGCCAGAAACAGCACCAGAGAACCGGGTGACAGCGATCCCTCGATAACGCGAGTCGCCCCATACCATAAAACAAGAGCGGTGCCGCATCCCACGATCGTCTGGACCATCGGGGCCAGTCTTGCCTTAAGGCCGCGGGCGCGCAAACCCATCTCAACGCTTTCCAGACTCTGCTCCTCCAGCCGGTTTTGTTCGTAGTCCTCGGTGGCGAATGCCTTAACAACATGGATGGAGGACAGTACTTCCTGGATCAACGAAACGATCTCGCCCTCTTTCTTCCGGACCTCCCGCGAAGTTTTCTTAATCCTCCGAGTGTAGGTAAACGCCACGGTAAAGAGGATCGGAGCCACGGACATTGCGATCAGTGTGAACCGCCAGTCGATTCTCACCATGATCGCCACCATGCCGATCAGCGTCAGGCAGTTCACCACGGAATCCAGAAGGCCGGAGGTAATAAAGGACTGGATCGAATCGATGTCGCTGGTGACCCGGCTGATCAGGTCGCCGGTGTGGGAGTTGTCGTGAAAGGCCAGCGACAGCCGCTGCACATGTGAGTAGAGAGTCTTTCTCAGATCGTGAGTGACCCACTGGCCGACGGTAGTGATCGAGCGCTTCTGGAGGTAGGAACACAGCGCGCCTGCCGCTGAAATTGCCAGCGTGGCCAAAGCTGCGAATCGCACAACAGCGAGCTTGTCCCCGCCGGCATAGGCCGTTGCCCACCCGATCCAGGCGGGTAAATCGCGAGGCTTGGCCACCGCATCGATCACCACCTTGAGAGGCCAGGGCGAAAGCAAATCCGCCGCCCCCTCGCCCAGCGAGACCAGCAGAGCTAACACAAGGGCCGCCTTATGGGGCTTAATCAGCCCCAGCAGGGTACTTCTCGGTTTGGCCGGCAAAAGGTCACCTGTGTAAGTCGGCAGGATTGCCCGCAACATTTGGCGATCCTGTCCCATGGTGGAAGACCTTCGCCTTCACGTCGGGCCAAAACTCCGTGTAGGCGTTCGCAAGCACGTGAGTGGCTACACTGAACCCGATCCTGTTGAGGGCATCGACGCTGGAATTCTCGCTGTCCGGCTTCCATGTATTCGAAATAAAAGCGGCGCCTGGAACCGCAATAAATCGAGCGTACGCTGGCATCTCCCGGCCCGAAGAATCATGCGACACAACGGTCATGCGGAAAACGTTGCCCACCCGGCCGCGGAAGGATTTCTCCGGCGCACGCCGATACTGCGGGTCTTCTCCCCAGAGAGCGCCGACACTCGCTTCAATCCCCGTCGCAAGGGCAGTGTCCGCCACATGCAATCCATAGCGCTGTGCGAAGCCGGTCCAGTGCGGCCCTAACTCGTAAGGTGAATCCCGCCAGGTGCCCAGGCCCGCATCGAATGCGGTGAACAAAAGAGTGGTTGGTCCCAGCGTCCTTTTCAAGACCCATTCGGCCCGTTGCGAAGCCGTGATTGGCTCCGAAACATCCTGTGCCCAGGCTGCGACTGACATCGACGCAATCAGAATTGCCGGCAGAATTCGTGTCATCGAGACTCCCTCTCTCGACGGTTGCAATGCGAGGTCCAACCGAAACCCGGATCTTTCTTCCCATCCGGCTCGGCTGAGATTCCTACCGGCTTTTAATCGATTAAATACTCTCAAGAACGCTCGTTTCGCATTGACACAACGTATTGGTCCCAGTAGCATGATCGCACCGGGTAAGGACGAAGAGTTCTGCCTGGACCATGCCCGTGAACAGGCACGGTTAATCCTTACTGGAGACAAAAACATGAAGTCACCAATCGTAATTGCTGCGCTGCTAATTGCCGCGCCGGTGTTTGGTCAGCCGGCTCACCCCGCATCCTCCGCGCCCGACGCTGCCGCTGCGGCGGAAGCTCCCAAAGTAGCATCGGCGGCCGCCGCTTCGCTGAAGGCGTCCGAAGACGCCGACAAAATCGAAGTCGCAGCCGCGAAGAAGGAAGACGAGGTCGCAAAACTCCCCGCTGCCCCGTCCTCGGAGAAGGCCGCTGTCGCTACTGCCGCAAAAGAAGCGCACGACGCGGCAGTGAAGGCCGTGGCAGCTGCGCAGGCTGTCGAAAAAGAAACCGCAGTGTTCCTGGAGAAGGCCGAAGCCGCCGCTAAAGCCGCGCCCGCGCCGTCTGCGTCCCCCGCTGCTCCGAAAAAACCCTGACCATCCCATGCCGGCGTCCTGCTGAACCCGGTTTGATACACTACTCGCTTATGGCAGTGCGCGTCGCATCCCCGAAGCACCATCATCATCAGGCGTATTCCATGCGACGGGTGCTTTCCTGAATTTCGAATTTTGTTAATCCAACGAAAGGAAGCCCGCCGCTCAACACGGCGGGCTTTTTTATTGCGCGCACACAGATGAAACTTGATTTCAGCAAACTCGACGGCCTGATCCCGGCCGTGATTCAGGAAGCAAAGACCGGGCGCGTCCTCATGGTCGGTTTCATGAACGAAACGGCTTTCGCGAAAACGCGGGAGACCGGCAATGTCACTTTCTTCAGCCGCTCCCGCAACAAGCTCTGGATGAAGGGCGAAAGCTCCGGTCACGTCCTCAGGGTCCAGTCGATTTCGACCGATTGCGATGACGATTCGCTTCTGATTCAGGTCGAGTCGCTGGGCCCCGGCGTTTGCCACAACGGCTACGAGAGCTGCTTCTATCGGAATCTCGAAGGCGGCGCGTGGGTGGAGGCGGAGAAGCCTACCTACGATCCTGAGGCCATCTATGGGAGTTCAAAATGAAGTTGAAACTGGGAATTCCCAAGGGCAGTCTGGAAAACGCGACCATCGACTTATTCCGGCGAGCCGGCTTTAACATTTCTACCAGTTCGCGATCCTATTTCCCATCCGTGGATGACCCTGAAATGGAGTGCATGCTAATCCGCGCACAGGAAATGGCTCGCTATGTTGAGGACGGCATTCTCGACGCCGGGCTGACCGGCCTGGACTGGGTTTCGGAAGTCGGCGCCGACGTCGAAGCCGTGGCGGATCTGATCTATGCCAAACAGAGCTTCGGCAAAGTCAGATGGGTGTTGGCGGTTCCCGAGGCCAGTCCCGTGCACAGCGTCAGGGACCTGCAGGGAAAGATCATTGCCACGGAACTCGTAGCCACCACTAAGCGCTATTTGGCGGCTAACGGTGTTGAAGCTCGCGTGGAGTTCAGCTGGGGAGCTACTGAAGTGAAACCCCCGGAACTGGCCGATGCCATTGTGGAGGTCACCGAAACCGGCTCTTCCCTGCGCGCCAACAAGCTGCGAATTGTTGAGACGGTCCTGGAGTCTAACACTCAGCTCATCGCCAATAAAACCGCATGGTCCGATGAGTGGAAGCGAAAAAAGCTCGAAGATCTCAAGCTGCTTCTCGACGGTGCAATTGCCGCCCTGGGAAAAGTAGGCCTGATGCTCAACGTGCATCAGGATCATCTGCAGGCCGTGATTGCCGTGCTGCCTGCATTGAAACGCCCCACCGTTTCCCATTTGAGCGAAAGCGAATGGATGGCGGTGAACACCATCCTCGACGAGTCGACTGTGCGCACAATCATTCCTCGTCTCAAACAGGCCGGCGCGGAGGGTATCGTTGAATACCCGTTGAATAAGATCGTGATGTAAGCCATGCTGCGAATACTCGAATCGAAAGACATGGGGCGCGTCCTGGCCCGGCGCGCGGCGCGCATGACGGAGGCCGAGGCGACTGTCCGCCCGATCCTCGAAGCCGTTCGTAAACGCGGCGACAAAGGCTTAATGGAGTATGCGCGGAAGTTTGACCGGCTTGAGCGTAAGTCGGTGCGTGTTCCCGTGCGTGAACTTGAGGCCGCGGCCGGTCGGCTCAGCCCGGGGTTTCGATCGGCCGTTGAAGTTGCGTCGGCAAATGTGCGCCAATTCGCGAAGAAACAGTTGCCTCGCGGTTCCTCCTCGCTTTTCGGGCCCGGGCTCAGGCTGGGGCAGGTCGTGCGTCCGCTCGATACGGTGGCCGCGTACATCCCCGCTGGCCGATACCCGCTGCCCTCGACCTTGATCATGACGGCGGTCCCGGCTTTGGTGGCGGGCGTTACCAACGTCTGCGCTGCTTGCCCTAAGGCGGTCGATGAGGTTTTTGGCGCCGCGCATTTATTGGGTGTAAGTCAGGTATTTCAAATGGGCGGAGCGCAGGCCATAGCGGCATTTGCATATGGAACCGGAACCGTGCCTAAGGCCGATCGCATCGTAGGACCGGGCAACATCTACGTCGCCGCTGCGAAAAAACTCCTCGCCGGCGAGGTAGGGATCGATTTCGTTGCGGGACCTACCGAGATTCTGATCATCGCCGCGGATGCCGATCCGAAGTTCATCGCCGCCGACATGCTCGCGCAGGCCGAACACGACACCGATGCAAGCGCCATCCTGCTCACCACGTCGAAGAAACTGGCCGCGCGCGTGGTCAGGGAAGTAGAGCGCCAACTGACGACACTGACCACCGCCGACGTGGCGAGAAAAGCTATCGATAAGAACAGTGCCGTGATTCTGGTTCGGTCATTAGATGAAGCCGTTGAGCTTTCCAACGCCTTCGCTCCTGAACATCTCTCGATTCACCACGAAGAACTGATCCCGGCAATTCGCCATGCCGGCAGCATTTTCGTTGGCCCATTCAGCCCGGAAGCGGCGGGCGATTACGCTTCCGGTCCGAATCATGTGCTCCCGACCGGCGGCGTCGCGCGCCTGCGCGGCGGACTTTCCGCTGCGGACTATGTGAAGGTAATCTCAGTCCAGCATCTGGATGCCAAAGCTTTGCGTAAGCTTGCGCCCGCAATTACTACCCTGGCTCGTGCCGAAGGCCTGGAAGCCCACGCCAGATCGGTCGAGGTGCGTCTTGCTTAATCCGCGCCCCGCCGTCCTGTCGATGGCCCCTTATCATCCGCCAACCGGCAACCGCGCCGACAAGCTTCGCCTCGACTTCAATGAGAACACCGTAGGCTGCTCCCCGGCGGTTATCGAGGCGCTGCGCAGGGCTCTTACGCCTGAGGCTCTTACCATCTATCCCGACTACGCGGCCGCACGGCTGAAGCTGGCTTCTTACTTCCAGGTGGATGAACGAGAGATCCTGCTCACGAACGGTACAGATGAGGCGATTCAGGTTCTGATCAACACTTACGTGGACGACCCGGATGAAGTGATTCAGCTGCGGCCCTCCTACGCCATGTATCGCTTTTATGCCGAAGTGGCGGGCGCTCGGGTAATCGATGTTCCTTACGCGGCGCCGGCTCTTGAGTTCCCGCTGGAAGCGGTTCTGAACGCGATCAAGCCCGCAACGCGCGCCATTTTGATTTCGAATCCGAATAACCCGACGGGCACAGCCACAACTGTCGACTGTATTGAGCGAATCCTTCGGGCCGCTCCGCAGGCGGCTGTTTTGATCGACGAAGCCTACCACGAGTTCTGCGGAATTACCGCGTTGGCAAAGATCGGCGAATTCCGGAATCTGTTCGTGAGCCGTACTTTCTCAAAAGCATATGGCATGGCCGCGATGCGGATGGGCTGCCTCTTCTCCCACGCAGCAAACATCGAGTACATGCATAAAACCCAATCGCCGTACAGCGTCAATGCCCTCGCTGTAGTGGCGGCGCAAGCGGCAATAGAAGACAGCACATACTTACTGAAATACATTCGGGAATCCCATAACGCCCAGGATGTCCTGTATGCCGGCCTGCGCAGGCTGGGGATCCAATACGTGCAAAGCTCGGCTAACTTCGTGCTTGGTTACTTCGGTTCCCGCGCTGTCGAGGTCCGGGACGCGCTGCGTGAAAAAGCCATCCTCGTGCGCGACCGCAGCTACGAGATTCCCGGCGGGATCCGCATCACGGTCGGCACTTGCGAGCAGGCCAGACGAGTCATCGCGGAGCTGGAGCGCATATGGTGAAAGACCTGATCGTCTTTGATATGGACGGCGTCCTCGTGGATGTGACGGCCTCCTACCGCGCGACAATTCAGGCCACCGTGAAGCACTTTTCCGGCTATGAGCCGCCCGCGGACGAGATTCAGGACTGGAAGAATCGCGGCGGCTGGAACGACGACTGGAAGCTCTCGCACGCTATGATTTACGAGCGCGGCAAGAGCACGCCTTTCGACACAGTGGTCGACCGGTTCCAGCAGATTTTCCACGGCAATGGCTCCGACGGACTGATCTTGCGTGAACAATGGATTGCCGAGGACGGGCTCTTTGATCGCCTCGGAGCCGCATACCAACTGGCTGTGTTTACCGGGCGCCTGCAATGGGAAGCGCAGGTAACACTTAAGCGTTTTCTGCCCGATGTGTTCGAGCCGATTGTGGGCATCGACGACGTTCAGAAGGGTAAGCCGGATCCCGAAGGCCTCGTCAAAATCTGCTCCTCCACACTTCACCGAAAAGCCTGGTATGTAGGCGATACAGTGGACGATGCGCGCGCTTCTTCGGCGGCTCAGGTTCCGTTCATCGGAATTGCGTCCGCCGCGAGCCCTCGGCGCAAAGATCTGGTGCGTTTGCTCCGTAATGAAGGCGCGGTAGCGGTGATTGAAGATATAAACGGACTGGAGGCAGCAATTGCCGCGAACAGCTAAGATTCAGCGCGACACCAAAGAGACGCAGATTTCCGGCGTCTTGCGAATTGAGGGTAAAGGCAAGTACCGGATATCGACCGGAATTCGGTTTTTTGACCACATGCTGGAGTTGTTTACTAAGCATGGCGCTTTCGATTTGACCATCCAGGCTAAAGGCGATCTGGATGTAGACCAGCATCATACAGTTGAAGATGTCGGTATCGTAATCGGTCAGTTATTCGCTAAGGCTCTCGGCGATCGCAGGGGCATTAACCGCGCCGGGTATTTCGTGATGCCGATGGACGAAACTCTGGCCGTTGTCGCGGTGGATCTTGGGGGACGGCCTGCGTTGGTTTACAAGGATAGAGTGAAGGTCAGGCTTGTAGGCGATCTACAGACCGAACTCGCGGTCGATTTCTTCGACGGGTTCGTTCACCACGCGGGAGCGAACCTGCATGCGAAAGTCCTCTACGGCCGCTCGAACCATCACAAGCTGGAGGCGATCTTCAAGTGCTGGGCTCGCGCGATGCGCTATGCATGTTCGATAGACGCTCGGCTCAAAGAGCAGTTGCCTTCGACCAAAGGGTTACTGTGATCGGGATTTTCGACTACGGCGCGGGCAACCTGCGATCGGTACAGAATACCCTCGATGAGATTGGCGCGGCCTACGCACTGGTTCGCGATGCAGCCGGCCTTGAACGCGCCTCGAAGATCATCCTGCCCGGCGTAGGACATTTCGGGCAGATGCTTCGGTCTCTGGATGAAATGAACGTGCGCGGTACCTTCATTGAACGGATCAGAGCCGGCGTGCCTTTTCTGGGAATTTGCCTCGGATTGCAGGGACTATTTGAGCGCAGCGAAGAGGCGCCGGGGCAGGCGGGACTGGGCATTTTCCCCGGCACAGTCCGCCGTTTCGATCAATCGGCCAGGGTCCCGCACATGGGATGGAATGAGCTGGATCTCGTGCGTCCTTCTAAGTTATTAGCCGGGCTTCCGGCTAAGCCCCATGTCTACTTTGCCCATAGCTACTACGTGCCGGTGGTTGAGCAGGCCGCCGCGACCTGTACCTATTCGACTCCTTACACTGCTGTACTGGAATCGGGCAATGTGTTTGGCGTGCAATGCCACCCGGAAAAGTCGGGACCGCTGGGTCTGGCGATGGTGCGGAACTTTCTAAGCTGATGCTGGCGAAACGAATTATTCCCTGTCTCGATGTCACGGCCGGCCGGGTGGTCAAAGGCGTGAACTTCGTAAACCTGCGCGACGCGGGAGACCCGGTGGAGCTTGCCGACCGCTACAACCAGCAGGGCGCCGATGAGTTGGTGTTTCTCGATATCACGGCTTCGAGCGATGCCCGCGCAACCATGGCGGACGTAGTCGCTCGGACGGCGCGTAAGGTCTTTATCCCGCTCGCAGTAGGCGGTGGAATCAGATCCATCGCCGACGCGCGGCTGATCCTGATGTCCGGGGCCGACAAAGTCTCGGTCAACACGGCGGCGGTACGTCGTCCGGAGTTGATTTCCGAGTTAAGCCTTGAGTTCGGCGCACAGGCCGTCGTCCTTGCGATCGACGCGAGGCGGCATGGGCTGGGCGGCTGGCACGTTTTTACCCGCGGGGGGCGAGACGACGAAGGGATCGATGCGGTGGAGTGGGCGGCTCGCGGAGAAGCGCTGGGCGCAGGCGAAATCCTGCTGACTTCCATGGACACCGATGGCGTGCAGACAGGCTTCGATTGCGCGCTCACGCGCGCCGTTTCGCGAGCCACCCACATTCCCGTGATCGCTTCGGGCGGCGCGGGCTTGCCCGAGCACTTCACTCGCGTGCTGACGGAAGGCGAGGCCGACGCGGCTCTGGCGGCGTCGATATTCCACTACGGTACTTATACGGTGAATGATTTGAAAGAGCATCTGGAACGCGCCGGGATTCCGGTCAGGAAGACGAATTGATATTCCCTTGTATCGACCTGATGGGCGGCGCGGTAGTGCAACTGGTGCAGGGCCGCGAGAAGGCTCTGGAAGGCGACCGGCCGGAGGAGATGCTGCGCAGGTTCGCCGCGTTCCCGGAGATTCAGGTCATCGATCTCGATGCGGCCATGGGCCGAGGCGCGAACGATGAACTGGTGGAGATGCTGGCGTCAAAGGCCGTGATTCGCGCCGGCGGCGGAGTCAGGAACGTTGCTCGGGCCGAGGCGCTTCTCAAACAGGGTGCTTATAGGGTGATTGTAGGTACTTCGGCCTTCAACGCCGATGGTCCGGACCATAAGTTCCTTGAGTCCCTGAGTCTGGCTATAGGGAGCGATAAGGTTGTCCTGGCTCTGGACTCTAAGGGCGGCCGAATCGTAGTTAAAGGCTGGCAGGAAGCGACTCGGTTCACTGCCGAGGAAACGATACGCCAGCTTGAGCCCTATTGCTCGGGCTTCCTTTGCACCTATGTAGACAAGGAAGGCATGATGCAGGGAACGGACCTTGACTGGTTCGCCAGCCTTCGGGCTGCGACTGGACATGAGATCACCGCCGCGGGCGGTATTACGACCATCGAAGACATCCGCGCTCTCGACGCCATGAACATTCATTCGGCAGTCGGGATGGCGATCTATACCGGGCGGCTGGACCTCGCCGAACTGGCGGCGATGTAGCTCAGCTATTTCATGAAGCCGCTCTTGCCGGAACCGACGGCGCTCAGCTCATCGTTACGTGGATCGTCCAAAGCCAGCAGTTTTCGCCCCGTCGGACTCAGCCGCGCCTGGACTTCAGCGCGGACCCATTGCTTCTGGTATTGCTGCTGAGGTTTGTCGCCCCGGATGTAATACACATGCATGGCGCGGCGGGGATGGTCTGTGCGGTTGTCAGTGCCGCCATGCCATACATGGGCATTCATCACCACCACGGTTCCCGCTTTTCCGGTGACGAGGACTTCGCCTTCCACCTTCGCGCCCGGTTCGGGCTTGCGCATCCATCTATGCGAGCCCGGCACGACACGTAACGCTCCGTTTTGCTCGGTGAAGTCGTCGAGCATCCAGACGGAGTTGCAGACGCTGTTGCCGTGCTCGTCGGGAAGTTCACCGCTGTCGACATGAAGCGGTTGGCCGCTGTTGCTTTGCGGGCTGGCGGAGCGGACGTTCAGGCTGCTGAGCTTGAAGTCGGGTCCGAGGACAGTCTCGATGCATTCGAGAATCTCCGGTGTTTCGATCACCTTCTCGAACAGTTCGCCTTTATCGACCATATTGGCAAGGCGGCGCGCGCCGGGCTCCTGTTTGAATTCCGAACCGGAGCCGTCGCCTTCAAGGGCAAACAGCTCATCTACCCGGGCGCGGAAACGTTCGACCACGGCTTCGGACAGGAACCCCGGCAGAGCCAGGAAGCCCTGTTCTTCAAGCTGCCGTCTGGCGGTATCGGTGAGCATGTCCGTACTTTATCGCAAGACGAAAAAAAGCCCGCGGAAGGCAACCTGGTTGGTTGCGTTCCCGCGGGCCGGAGTAAGGACAGGCAGATGAAAATCTACTGGGCGCCCGACGATGTGGCTTTGATCGTGATGCTCGTGATCAGGCCGCTGACAGGATCCGTCACCGCTGTGATCGGATCGGGCTGATTGATCAGAGCCTGGCAGTTGAGGAGTTGGTAAGACGCCATCATGCGCCCACCAAGGGTTGTATAGAGCGAATCGCCGACCGGAAGCGGAGACGCCGCAGCCTTGAAGATCTTCGAGTCCGTGAGGAGTTTCTGGGCGCCGATGTTCCTCAGGTTTGTGCAGTAAGTGGCCGTGCTGGCCTGAGCATTATTGAGAGCCTGGACCTGGTCAACGCCTGCGCGGTACAGATTGACGTTGGTCAGGCTGGTGACGGGCGGGTTGACCGTATAGTCCATGGCGAAAGGGTCACCGAGGGGGACCAGAGCGATGGGAGCCTTCTGGTAGATCGCGGCCTGAATTTCATTGGCTGCCATGCTCGGGACGAGGTTGCCGGCATCGGTGAGGTCCGGCCACTTCCAGGGCGTGCAACCGAGGGCCTTGTCCACGAACTCCGAGACGAGCCACTCGTCGCTCGGGTTTTGAATCACAACGGAGCCGTTGGGTGCTGCAGGCGGGGTGGAAGTGGACAGGGGGTTAGCCACCACGTTGGCAGCGTTGTACTGCGCCAGCGTACCGTTGAGCAACAGAAGGTACCAGGTGGTCTGATTATCGCTCTGATCCTGGTCGACAATGCTGAAGCTGCGGGAAGTCGGGCACACCTGGCCATCCGCGCCTGTGCCCAGCGCGGGCACTTTTATGACTGAGGGAATGAGGGCATGGACGGCCGTAAAGAACGCAGGCGCATTGCAATAGGCAAACTGGCCGAGCGGCGTTTTAGTGCAGCCATTCGCTGTCAGAGGATCCGTAGGCACATTGTTGATCGTCGAGGGGCTAGCTGGAGGCGGCGGCGGGGGGACGGTGCCCTGAAGTGTAATGGTTCCGGCATCGGCGCCGAACCAGAGAGCGACCACCGCGTAACCCGGGCGGCCCGGAAGCGACACCGCGACCGGGGGGGCCCCGGGTGTCGTGCCGGCGTCGACGATCAGAGGGTTGTAGATATAAGTGCTGCCATACGTCGCAGACTGGGGATCGTTGTCCAGAATAGCGGCCTGAACGAACACTGTCGAACTGCCGGATTCCTGGGCACACGTGTCCCCGCCCGTCGTTCCGGTTACGGTGTAGACAGACGATAAGCCCATCGCCGACAGCGGGTTGGGCGGTAAAGTAATGGTGCAGTTCTGGGCGAAAGCGGCCGCCGGGGCGACCAACAGCACCAGACCGGCGATGAGGGTCAAACGGTTATGAAAAAACGACATGAAGAAGCTCCTCCTGTAATATGCCGGATTTTTCTCCGGCCAGTTCAATAACATTACGTGACAGGCGCACGCGGGCCGTTTCAGCAAGACCACGGCTTTAACGCGCTGCCCTCCGTTCAGAAGAGACCTGGATCGGTCCGGACAAACCCAAACATCCGGCCGAAGCTGACTGTCCCTCCGACACGGACGAAAGAACTCTAAGATGACACAAGCAACTTTACATTACCAGCCCCAGACGCCAAAAATGTGCCGGGGCGCGCGGTTTTGGCGTCAATCCGGTTCCAGTACCCTCAGGGTTCGAGGGGGATCGTTTTAAGGACGGTGCTGTCCCCCAGGCTGATCCGTTCCGTCCTCGAAACGCCGTTCTTTTCGACCGTGATGCTGTAAGAGCCGGGCGGAAGCGTGAGCTTTGCCGGGGTCAGCTGCGAGAGCGGCTGGCCGTTGACGCGGATCGCGGCTCCGATGGGAGTCGTGGTGAGGAACAGCGTTCCCTGGGGCTGGCGGAGGGCGATCTGCGGGACGTCCATCGCGGTGTCGCCGACATTGATTTCGCGATATTCGTTCAGATATCCGACCTGCGAAAGGGTGATGCTGTGGCGCCCGGGCAGACCGTGGAGCATACAGGGAGTGCGGCAGGCGGCGCTCAGATTGCCGTCGATCACGGCCTTGGCGCCCGGGGGATTACTCGTCACCCAGACGTCCTGTGGGGTGGGAGCCGGTGGTGAAGAAGCGGCCCGCAGAGGCGAAGGTTTGGGCTTGAGCACGGGGGCAGGGGCCGCCTCGGGCTCGGTATCGGCGGGCGGGACCTTGACCGGCTCTTCCACAGGCGGAGGCTCGGGTTCCGGTTTGGCGGGTTCCGGTTTGGCTGGTTCGGGCGCGGCGACGGCGGCGGTTTGCTGTTGTCCGATGAGGCCCGACTGGTAGAGAAACGCTGCACCCACCGCTGCGACCACGATGAAGCTGAAGAGCACCGGGACGAAGCGCGATTTGCGGGGCGGGTCCTCATACAGGCGTGGAG